>Ga0207511_100103_pt1 | contig 21108 bp, 14 predicted proteins | sample NitcycUWRSCHO22C_FD_188265 | JGI IMG/M metagenome (GOLD analysis project Ga0207511, IMG submission 188265) | Soil microbial communities from Arlington Agricultural Research Station in Wisconsin, USA - Nitrogen cycling UWRJ-SCHO22-C (SPAdes) | ecosystem: Environmental > Terrestrial > Soil >... | reverse complement strand
AGCCGCTCGACGGCGCCGACTTGAATTGGGCCTGGATGATTTGTTCGTCTGAATCGGGACGAATTTCGATGATGCGCTCGTCGTCCCGGTCACCCGCGTGGGCCACACGCAGCACGTGCTTTCCCGGAGGAATTGATTTCAAAATCACGCGGCCTGATCGACCGACGCTTCCCTGGCGCTCGTCGTCGACGTAAACCTCTGCGCCCGCCGGCGCCATGATCACGACGCGAGATTCGCCTCTGTCGGGCGTCACTGACAACCCACTGAACGCCTTGTTGAAATCGACGAACCATTCGCCGACCGTTGCCGGTCGGTTCTCAGGTTCGCGCGTCAAAGCGCGCATCACCGAGGCCTCGATCACCGGCGGCACATCCGAGCGGAGCGTGCTCAAAGGCGCAGCGTCCTGCGTCAGCTTCGCAGCAAAGATTTGCATGATCTCACCCGTGAACGGCGGCCGGCCGCCCAGCATGTGATACGCAATCGCACCCAGCGCATAGACATCAGCGCGCGCGTCCAGCGCCGCGCCCGCCTGCATCTGTTCCGGCGCCATGTATTCAGGCGTGCCGAGAATGCCACGCGACGCCGGACCGCTGCCTGAAGTAATTCCGGCGAGACTCTGGCTGATGATCTTCGCCAGACCGAAGTCGCCGACCTTTACGATGTCGTCGCCGACAATCGCACCCTCTTTCTTCTTGCGCTGCACAATGAAGACGTTCGCCGGTTTCAAATCGCGATGCAGGATGCCTTCGTCATGCGCGGCTTCGACCCCGGCGCTGATCTGCTTGAGCATCGCATGCGCGCGCTGGACCGAGATGGTCCCTTCCCTCCGCAGCAATTGATACAGCGACTCGCCTTCAACATATTCCATGACGAGAAAAAACACGCCTTCCTCGCTCTTGCCGAAGTCGGTCACGTCGATGACGTTAGGGTGCTGCACAGATGCCGCGGTGCGGGCTTCGCGTTCGAACCGCGCGATGGCTTCGCCTTCCTGCAAGTCCTCGTCCGAGAGCACGTCGGGACGAATCGTCTTAACCGCCACGCGGCGGGTCACGAGATTCTCGTCGCGCGCGAGATAGACCTGGCCCATCGCGCCGCGGCCGAGACGTTTCGTTAATCGGTAACGCGAGTTGAGCAGCGTCGTCCCCGGCAGCGTCGTTTTCGTTTTCGTGCCATCGTCCGGGCAAACCTCTGCGTCGTCTTCAAAACAACGTTCGCATCGGGGACATTCGCGCATGGTGGTCAGTAAAGAGGCTTGAGAAAACGACTCGGTGTCGATATCCCGCTGGTCGGGAATACCGGATCAAGTAGCTCACTAACAAAAAGTGCTTTGCTGCAAGAGTCCTTCGCGGGCCGAATCGTAATGCGGCTTTGCCGCAGCACATTGCGGTAAGCCTCTGGCTTACCTTGTGTCTTCCATTGGTTTTTGATGAGGCTACGCCTCAATTTATCGAGGCGCAGCCTCGGTACTTGGCTAACCAACCCTTTTCGGAAAGGCAAAGCCTTTCCGCTATGTGCTGCGGCATAGCCGCTTTTTTGAATCAGCCTGCGCGACTTTTGCAGCAAAGCCAATAAACAGCGAAAGCATAAGTGCTCGGGCGCGCACGGTCAATTGTCCGGCAGAATATATTGCGCCTTCGCCACCGCTCACCCACTGGACTCTGGGCCAAAACAAATGTCTTTACTTGAGAGGCAAAGTCACTTCATAATCGTGCCGTTAAGGCGGGCCACCGAAGGCTCATCGACGATGCGGGCGCGACGGCCCGCGTTTGTGTCTGTAGCACAGATAAAGTAGCGCAAATTGTTAATTTGCGTGATTGGAAGAGCGAGCAAGGATGCTCGCGACCCGCCGACAGAGATGCCGGCGTTCCGGAGGGTTCCCGATGCGATCGATTTGGAAAGGCCACATCCGCTTCTTACTGGTTGCGATTCCCATTCGCGTCTACAACGCGATTGAAGCTTCCGAACGAATCCAGTTCAATCAACTGCACCGCGATGATTTTGGCCCCATCGGCTACGACAAGCGTTGCAAAAAGTGCGGTCAGATCGTCACCAACGATCAGATCACTAAAGGCTACCAGTACGAATCGGATCGTTACGCCATCGTCGAGCCCGACGAGATCGCCAAGATCAAAATCAAGACCACCAAGGCCATCGACATCATCGGCTTCGTCGATACCTCAGAGATTCCGACGACCTTCTTCGATTCGCCTTATTACCTCGGCCCTGACGGCGCGGTCGCCGACAAGCCGTTTGCGCTGCTCCGACAGGTTTTGAAAGAGACGGGCAAGATCGGTCTCGCCAAAGTCGTGCTCCGCGATCGTGAGGATCTGGTCGCAGTGTTCCCTTTGGAAAACGGAATCGTCTTGCAGAAGCTGCGTTACCCCGCGGAGATTCGCCAGGTCGCCGAAGTTCCCGACGTCGAGAAAGACGTCAAACTCGACAAGAAAGAATTGGCTCTGGCCACCACTCTGGTCGAACAGATGGTCACTTCATTCGCCGACGTCGACACGGTCGATCACTATCACGAAGCGCTGCGCAAACTGATCGATTCGAAGATCAAAGGCAAGAAGGTCGCTGAATTTGAAAAGGAAGAAGACCTCCCGCGCCTCGACATCATGACCGCGCTAAAGAAGAGCCTGCAAGCATCTTCACGCAAACCAATGGTCAAAGCCGAACCCGCTGCCGCGAAGAAGAAAGCCGCGCTTACTCTGGTGAAAGCGAAGCCGGCCGCGGCAAAGAAACGCAAAGTTGGGTAAGTGCCGCCGTGCGCGTCGACTGCTAAAGGTTGGAATGCGACAGCGCCGAGGGCGCGTCATTTAATAGCCACGGCCGTAAGGCCGTGGGTCAGATTAATTATCGCCGTAGACTTCGCTCAATTTACGACAGTGGTATCCGACGGCGGCGAGACGCATGGAATCGACTAGTCGGGTGCGGTGTTTGATTAGAGCTTGGACGAAGAAGCGCCAGAATTCCTTTCGCTCGCGATCGATCACTCCCAGCTTAAACAGAATTCTCATTAAAGCCGCCAGTCCGGCGGGCAGACTGTAGGTGTACGTGCCGGCAGGGCTCGTGTGAGATGTGCGACCGAGCGAATCGAGCACTCGTTCATAGTATTCGCGAGAGCCGTAGATGGTGGTCATGATTCTCTGATAACCACGAACCAGGAAAGCGGGGTCGAGACGGGTCTTGAAGTTAAAGGTGCAGACCGTGTTGTTCCCCGTCGCATCCTGACCGAGCAGACGGCCTTCGCGATCCAACCTTTTCCAAAGCTGCGTGTCGGGCAAAGCGTTGAGCAGCCCAACCATTGCGAGAGGGATCGCGCTCTGGCGAATGAAATCGATTTGCCGTTCGAAGATGTCTTCGGGATCGTTGTCAAAGCCGACGATGAATCCGGCCATGACTTCGATGCCGTGACGTTGAATGACTCGCACCTGGTCGACGAGGTTGCCGCGGTTCTGCGACTTCTGCGCTTCGTGCAGACTCTCTTCGACGGGAGTCTCGATCCCGATGAAGACGCGATTGAAGCCGGCTTCGCGCATTTCCGCCAGCAGCTTCTCGTCATCAGCGAGGTTCAGGCTCGATTCGGTAAGCAACTCGAACGGATAGCCGTTCTCCTTTTGCCAACGCGCGAGATGCGGCATCAGTTGACGTACGTTCTTCTTATTACCGATGAAATTGTCATCGACGATGAAGACGGTGCCGCGCCAGCCGAGCGCCTTCAGCGCATCGAATTCGGCGAGCATTTGTTCGTTACTCTTGGTCCGCGGAACGCGGCCGTAAATCTCGATGATGTCGCAGAATTCACACGAGAAGGGACAGCCGCGCGAATACTGCACGCACATGGCGCCGTACTGCTTGATGTTGGCCAAACCAAAATCAGCGATCGGGGTCAGGGCCAGCGCCGGCCGTTCCGGAGCCTGGTAAATGTACTTCGTTTCTCCGCGCGCGAGGTCAGCCACAAACTGCGGCAGCGTCTGTTCGGCTTCACCGCGAAAGATGTGATCGGCTTCCGGCAATTCCTGGATCGTGCTGGTCACGTAAGGCCCGCCGAGGACGACGCGTTTGCCACGCGCCTTGGCAAGCTTGACGACTTCTCGCAGCGATTGCTCCTGCACCAGCATCGCCGTGGCAAAGACCATGTCGGCCCAATCGAGGTCCGAGGTCTTCAGCTCTTCGATGTTCAGATCGATTAATCGCCGCTCCCAGGTTGGCGGAAGCAGCGCGGAGACTGTCAACAGTCCGAGTGGCGGAAACGCGCAACGCTTGCCTTCGAACGGCAGTGCATGGCGGAAGCTCCAATAGGTCTCAGGAAATTCTGGATTAACCAGCAGGATTTTCATTTTGGTTGCTGTCACAAACGAACTGAAACTTCAAAAGTTTCACGAAAGGGAGAACGACTTGAAATAGCGAAAGACCTTCGCTTAAACACGATCCGCCACAACTCATTTGTAACGGTAAGTAATCCGGCCGCGCGTCAGATCATAGGGGGACATTTCGACGCTGACGCGGTCACCCACGAGGATGCGAATGCGGTGCTTCCGCATCTTACCTGAGATGGCCGCCAAAACAATATGCTCGCTGTTGTCGAGCCGAACTTTGAAAAATGCGTTGGGCTGCTTGTCAACAATGATTCCCGCAGCCGGAATCAAATCATCTTTCGCCAAGAACCAATTCCTCCTGAATATTGCAGCGCTCGACGAACCTTCTCTAGTCTGACCAGGAAGCTGTAGTCGGATTTAGCTTCGGCGACTGCCAGACGCGCAATTCCGTTCGGATGTTTTACTTCGAGTCAATAAAACAAGCCCACTCTCGAATCATCCGAACGTCCGGCGCCTATCGTTTTATGCGCGGGGCGCATCATCGTTGATGCGCGAGAGAAGGATTAACCGAGAGTCATCATGCCTCAGTTGCGTGGCGGTTGCAAGGATCACGCACGTTAATCTTAAGTTACATAAGTAACAGTTCTCATACCGGGCGCACGGCCTTCTGAAAAGCTCTGACTGCCAGGGTGTTCAGGACTTCGCCTTTCCTGATCGAAGCGCGGCGGGCTATTCCCACGCCGTACTTCACATTATGGAGCGCGCCGGTTGAGTGCGCGTCGACCGAGATGACGAATTTGATTTTGCGTTTGCGCGCTGCGCGCAGCCAATGTGGCGCCATGTCGAGACGGTACGGGTCGCCGTTGATTTCGACTGCGGCGCGCGAGGCGGCAATCACATCGAGAATCTTTTCGACGTCGCAGTCAAAGGGCGGACGTTTCTCGATCAGTCTTCCGAGGGCATGTCCCCAAATCTTGAAGACCGGCTCGCGCATCGCCTTCACGATGCGCTGGGTCATCTTTGCAGAGTCCATTTTGTAGCGCGCGTGAATGCTGGCGACGATCACGTCGAACTGTTCGAGAATCCAATCGGGATAGTCGAGACAGCCGTCGGCGGTGATGTCTGATTCGGTGCCCTTCAGGATTTTGACCTTCGTCTTTGTCTGCACTTCGTCGATCTCTTCCCATTGCCTTTGTAAGCGATCGATCTTCAGACCGCCGGCGTAAAAGGCGGTCGGCGAGTGGTCGGTGATGGTGATGTACTTCATCCCCAACGCTTCGGCGGCGGCGACCATTTGTTCGACACTGTGCTTGCCGTCGGAATAGGTTGTGTGACAATGGACCATGCCGCGGATGTCTTCGCTCGTGATCAAATCCTCGGGCAGCTGCTTGCGTTGCGCAGCTTCAACCTCGCCGAGATCTTCACGTAATTCAGGCGGGACGTATTGCATGCCGAGCTTGCGATAAATGGCTGCTTCATTCGTCACCGATCGTGTCAGAAGCCCGCGCGTAAGCAAGGGCAGCGAGGCCCTCCCTGACGGTCGGGCTTTTGACACGCCGTTTGATCGTGGTCGCCCTTTCAGCTTCTGGGCAGCGACGAGTTCCAGCTTCCTTAAGTGCACATCCGAGCCTGTCGCAGTCAATAAGGTAACGGCGAACTGATCCGGCGTGACCGCAAGGAACGTTGCTCTGAAGCCCTCGCTTAACTTAACGACGGCGTGCGCGCGCGATTCTTCTTCGGTGCGCACGATCATGGGAAAACGAACAAAATGATCGACCAGCGACTTCGGATTCTTTGCGCTGGCGACGACCACCACTTCCGAAACTGTCTCCTGCCAACGCCGCAGGTCACCCGCGATCTCTGCTTTGATCAGCGCGCGTGAGGTCTGCAAATATTCAATAATGCGGTCCGCCGCGCGCAGTGCGTGATGGAGGTGAATTCTCCGATCGCCGCTGGGCTCGGCGGCGGCGTTAATCGCTTCGAGAATCCGCTGCTCTGTCTTCGCGGTGAATCCTTTAACCTCGCGCAGCTTCCCTGCTTCGGCGGCGGCCTTCAACTGTTCGACGGTGGTGATGCCGAGTGCTTCATGCAGCCGCTCGACTTTCTTTACACTTAGTCCGCGCACACTGGAAAGCTCGACGATTCCCGGGGGCATCTGTCCGCGCAGATCGTTGAGCACCGAAGATTCGCCCATCGTGTAAAGCTGTTCGATCTGCTTCGCCAGTGCAAAGCCGATTCCCTTCACGAACGTCAAGCGATTTTCTTTGATCAACTTGCCCAGGTCTTCGCTTACTTCAGCGATCGAGCGCGCGCCCAACTTGTAAGCGCGCGCCTTGAAATACTCACCGCCCTTCAACTCGAGCAACGTCCCAATCTCCTGGAGCGTGGCCGCGATGGCGTATTTGTCTTTGATTGGCTTGGGCATATCCGCTCGCCGAACAGTCTATGGCATACAGAGTGCCTTTCCACAATCGCATCGAGCAAACCGGTTTTCAAGACAACAAATCAACACGCTCGTGAGGATTCTGTAAGAATGGCGAACGAACTGCGCACCGAAGTCGAACAGGTTAAGAAGCAGGAAGACGTTAAGCGCGCGCTAAAGCAAGCCAGTCCCGTCGCGCCCCAGGATCAGCCGAAAGCCGAAACCAAGGACAAGCTGGTCCTGACCACTCACGTCATCGTCATGCTTGCGTTGGCAGCGCTGTACTATGTTCTGCAATTCAGTCTGTTCGGCTTCGCGGCAAAGCATCCGACGCTGATCGAAAGAATCAAGAACCTCGACCTTGGCGCAATCGCAATCGTCCTGCTCTTCGCGGTGGCCAAGATCGGCGACGTCTATTTGCTGGGTCGCATAGACAGTCCCGTCTCACGCTACAACCTTAGGCGCGTGGCCAAGCTGATGCTTGGCTTGTTAATGATCTTCATCGTCGCTTCTGCGGTCATTCAAAATTGGTACACGACGGTCGCCGCGATCAGTCTGTTCTCGATCATCCTCGGACTCGCGGTGCAGACTCCGGTCACGAGTTTCCTGGGATGGATCTACATTCTCGTGCGGTCGCCGTATCGCGTCGGCGATCGCATCAAGATTGGCGAAGCGACGGGCGATGTGATCGACGTCAGCTATCTCGATACGACGCTGTGGGAATTTGGCGGCGGCGATCTGCTTTCGACGGACCATCCGACGGGCCGGATCATCAAGTTTCCCAATTCAAAGGTGCTCGGCTCGACCGTTTACAACTACACCTGGCCGCTCTTTCCTTACGTGTGGAACGAGGTGAAGTTTAGCGTGGCTTACAACGCCGACTTGCAGTTCATCGCCGACACGATGCAGCGGATTGCGGCTGAGGAAGTCGGCGAATCGATGATGAAGCAGATACGCGTCTATCGCGAGTTGCTGGCACAGACACCGGTCAACTCGCTGGAAGTTCGTGAATATCCTTCGGTGTTGTTTCGCGTCAATGCGAACACGTGGCTCGACGCAATCGTCCGTTATCTCGTTCATCCGAAGGAAGCGGGCCGCGTGAAGACTCGTTTAATTAAGAAGCTTTTGACTGAACTTAATAAGGCGCCGGATCGCGTGATGTTCCCGAAAGCGGATGCGCGCTAGATCATTTTTTGAGGGGATTAATAAATCGATGAATGAATTATTCCGACAGTTTGCACAGAAGACATCTCAGATGGTGGGCACTTCATGGTCGTTTATGCTCGCCGTCTCGTTGATCGTAATTTGGGGCTTCACCGGTCCCATGTTCCATTATTCAGACACGTGGCAACTCGTGATCAATACGGGCACGACCATCATCACATTTCTGATGGTCTTCCTGATTCAGAACACCCAGAACCGCGACGCCAAAGCCATCCACTTGAAGTTGGATGAATTGATCAAGGGCGTCAAAGGCGCGCGCACCGGGCTGGTCAATCTCGAACAGCTTTCGGATTCAGAACTCGAACGGCTGCAGGAAGAGTTCAAGCGGTTGCACCGGTCGGTATCTCATTTGCATGAGAAGGATGAGGCCGAGTCGAATTTGGACAGGACTTCCGGGCCAGTGCGCGAAGCCGAGGCTGAAACCTGACGATTACGATCTTCGCGCGCGTCAGCCGGCGCTGATGCCGCGAAACGGAATGCTGCTCCCGCTTTGTTTGCTGACGATTATTACGAAAGGATGCACTTATGAAGCACTTCACTCTGAGAATTAGAATCGCGTTGGCCCTCGCAGTGCTCGCCACGTTCGTTACCGCTACCGCGTTAGCGCGTGAAGGGCAACAGGATTTCATCCTGCACAATCAAACCGGCGTTGAGATTCATTCGGTGTTCGTTTCGCCACACAGCGCTGGTGAGTGGCAGGAAGATGTGCTGGGACGGGAAACTTTGGCGAACGGCCAAAGCGTCAAGATCACCTTCGATGATCGCGATAAGCACGTTCATTGGGATTTGAAAGTAACGGACAAAGACGACAACGCCCTTGAGTGGTATGACTTAAATCTGGTCGAGACCAAAGAAGTAACTTTGCACTGGGACGCTGCGAAGAAAAAGGGTTGGGCCGATATCAAGTAGCTGTGTCGGATCAGAAACCCGACCGTGAGGGAGGGTGCGGTTGCGTGAAACAACCGCGCACCCTCCCTCACGGTCGGGTTTCTGATGCTCCGACGCGATGATAAACTGCGCCGTCGTTGGAGGCGCAAAATGAATTACCCGATTCGAATTCTGCTCACAATCACCGCAATCATCGTTTCAGCTCAGTTAACTCCGGGTCAATACAATCCCGAATCGTTTTCGGCAATGCAGTGGCGTCTGGTCGGACCACATCGCGCGGGCCGCGTGACGGCAGTCGCCGGCATTCCCGGTGACGCCGCCACCTACTACTTCGGCACGCCCGGCGGCGGGGTTTGGAAATCGATTAACGGCGGCCGGGTGTGGACGCCGATATTCGATGAGGCCCGCGTCGCTTCAATTGGCGCGCTGGCGCTGGCGCCTTCAAACCCCAACGTCGTCTATGTGGGGACCGGCGAAGAAACTGTGGGCAACGGCATGTATCGCTCAGACGATGCCGGCAAAACCTGGAAGCATATCGGGCTGGAAGATACTCGTTACATCACCGGCATCATCGTCGATCCAAAAGATCCCAACGTCGTGATTGCCGCAGCGCGCGATTGGTTCCTCGCCGGCCCACAACGTGGAATTTTCAAGACAATCGATGGCGGTAAAACCTGGAAGAAGGTCTATTACAAAGACGACAAGACGAGCATCATGGATTTGGAAGTTGCCCCCGACGATCCGCGAACGCTTTATGCCTCGACCTACAACCTGCAAATTGATTTCGCGAATCGGCGCGCACTCGGGGCCGAGTCACTCGTGCTGAAATCGACTGATGAAGGCGATACGTGGCAAACCGTCGCGGGGAAAGGTTTGCCCGATTCTCCGCGCGGCACCGTCGGCCTGGCGGTGGCCCCGGCGAATAACGCGCGGCGCGTATACGCAGTCATGAACAACGGGTTCTTTCGCACAGACGACGGCGGCGAAACCTGGCAACGCACTACCAACGATCCGCGTATCACCGGCAGCACTTTCTTCGGCAAGATGTATGTCGATCCGGTTAATCCTGATCTCGTCTACGTGATGCAGACGTCGATGTATCGATCACTCGACGGCGGCAAGACCTGGGCGTCGTACAAAGGCGCACCCAGCGGTGAAGATCAGCATGCACTTTGGATCGATCCGCAAAACACGAAACGAATCTTTCTCGGTTCTGATCAAGGCGCCATCATCAGTCTGGACGGCGGCCGCACCTGGAGCGATTGGTTCACGCAACCAACCGGTCAGTTCTATCACGTCGTTACCGACAAACAGTTTCCGTACCGGCTGTACGCGGCGCAACAGGACAGCGGCTCAGTCGCCGTCGCGTCGCGCAGCGACTTTGGCCACATCACCTGGCGCGAATGGTTTTCGACGGGCGCGTTTGAGAGCGGCTACATCTCACCTGATCCGCAGAATCCGAACCTCATCTTCTCGGTCGGTTGGTATGGCTCAGTCTTCCGCATGGATCGCACGACCGGGCAAATCGCGACTGTGTTCGGTCCGGGCTCGAAGTATCGCTACACCTGGGAGACGCCGCTGGTTCGTTCGCCGCACGATCCGAAGACCATGTATCTCGGCACTCAGTTCGTCATGCGCACGTCGGACAATGGCGAGACGTGGCAGGAGATTAGTCCTGATTTAACCGCCCGGACTCCTGCCGATAAGAGTACTGGCGTGATTCAGACGATCGCGCCGTCGGTGCCTCAGCGCGGAATGATTTGGGTCGGATCGACTGGCGGTGTGGTGCAACTGACCCGCGACGACGGCGCCACCTGGACGAACGTCACGCCGGCGGAATTGCCTGAGCGACTGGATGTGACATTGATCGAAGCCTCTGCGACAGATGCGAACACTGCCTACTTAATCGGTGCGGTCCCGGCCGATTCGCATCCTTACATGTTCCGCACTGGCGACGGCGGCAAGACGTGGCAGAAGATCGTCAACGGCCTGCCGGACCATGCGATCGCGCGAACGATCCGTGAAGATTCACAGCGCAAAGGCTTGGTGTATGGCGGAACCGAAACGGGCGTGTATGTCTCGTTCGACAGCGGAGATCATTGGCAACCATTGCAATTAAATCTCCCAACCACCTCGGTCCGCGATCTGAACGTGCACGGCAGCGACCTCGTCGCGGCGACGTACGGCCGTGGTCTCTGGATTCTGGACGATGTCTCGCCGCTGCGACAGGTCGATGAGACGCGCGCCACGACCCTGCTCAAGCCGGCCGCGGCTGTCCGCGTGCGCTTCGATAACGATCCCGAAACACCTCTGTCGATCGATGCGGCGCACAGCGAAAATCCGCCTGAAGGCGCGATCATCTATTACTATCTGAAGTCACCCGCGAAAGACGTCTCGCTGGAAATTTATGATGCGAACAAGAACCTCGTCCGCAGTTTCTCCAGCACCGCTCCGCCGGCAGACACTCGCCTGGCGAACGTTCCGGATTATTGGTTTGCGCCGCCCGACGTGCTGACGAGACACGCCGGTTTGAATCGCTTTGCGTGGAACCTGGAATGGCCGCATCCCGATGCGCTGACCTACAACTTCCGCGGCCGGCACATCGATTACATCGAATACACGCTGCCCGATCATGCCGTCCCGGGCCGCACGCCGCGCTATCAACCACCCGGCCCGCTCGCGGTGCCGGGAGACTATGAACTGGTTTTGAAGGTCGACGGCAAGACTTTTCGCCAACGGCTAACCGTCGAGCTGGATCCGCGCGTGCAGGTGACCCCTGGCGATCTCGAAGCGCAGCTCGAAGCCGCGCGGATGATCGACGATTGGATGAATACCAGCTATGCCGTCTACAACTGGATCTCGCAGGTGCGGCCGATGTATGCCGCATCGAAGCAGAAGACGAGGGACAAAGCGACGCTCGAATGGCTTGATAAGCTGGACAAACAACTGGCGGAACTACAGGAAGGGACCAGCGAGGCCCCTGGCTTTGGCGCGATTAATCGTGACGTGACCCGCTTCGTTTCCATGATTCAAAGCGCTGATCGACGTCCGGCGAAATCAATCATTGAGAACGTGACGCCGTCGTGCATCGCCCTGAAAAATAACCTGGCGCGACTACGCGACGCCTTAAAGCCACCGGCAAAATTTGATTTTCAACCTCACTCACTCAGTGGACCTAACGAACCGCGTTGTCCGGCGCCGTAAACTGCCGGTGCCCAGTTTAGTGAACGCCACTGTCGACCGCCGGGCCGCTGTCCTGACCCGGTGTTCACCGAAGCTACCTACAAAATATTTGTGTTTGCAGGTGGGCCCACGTCGTTGCTTGCAATGGTTAGTTGAGGTGCCTATAACTTTCTAATGGAAATGCGAACAGGCCGAGGAGGAATTCAATGAGACGATTTATTTGGTCGATGGTCGGGAGTTTCGTTCTCCTGACATTCATCAGCGCGCCCGCAATGCGCACGGCGTGGGCCAGTGATGGGCAGGATCAAAAGCTGACCGAGATAAAAATCGACCCGAAAATATTCGACGACTACGTCGGGCAGTATTCGATTCCGACGAATCCGGATGTGGTGCTTTCTTTTTTTCGCGAAGCCGATAAGTTTTACGTGCAGGCTACGAACCAGAGTCGCATCGAAATATTTCCGGCCAGCGAATCGAAGTTCTTCCTCAAGCTGTTCGATGCGCAAGCCACCTTTACGCGTGACGCGCAGGGCAAAGTCAACGCCGTCCTTTGGCAGCAGGAAGGGCGCACCACCAACGCCGGCAAGATCAGTAACCAACCCTTGGTTCAAAAGAACTTTCCCTTCGACAAACGCGAAGAGATGATTCGCATGCGCGACGGCGCGCGCCTGCACACGCTTATCTTCACGCCGAAGAACCAGACCGAATCGCTGCCGCTGCTGATGGAACGCACCCCTTACGGCGTCGGCCAAAACAGTTCAGATTCAATCAATGGCCGCTTTCGCGAGTTCATCCCCGATGGCTACATCTTTGTGCTGCAAGACATCCGTGGCCGCTACGGTTCCGAAGGCCAGTTCGAGATGAACCGCCCGATGCGCGACAAGAAAGATCCGAAAGGGATTGACGAGAGCACGGATACCTACGACACGATCGATTGGCTGATTAAGAACGTGAGTAAGAACAACGGACGCGTCGGCATTCTCGGCGTCTCGTACGATGGTTGGTTGTCGGCCGTGGCCACCATCGATGCGCATCCCGCATTAAAAGCCTCTTCGCCTCAGGCGCCGATGACCGACACCTGGCTGGGCGACGATTTCTTTCACAACGGCGCATTCCGCGCGAGCTACGGCTATGAATATGTGAGGATGATGGAGAGTTCGAAAGAGAATGCGGAAGTCACTTTCGACAAGGACGCGTACGATTGGTATTTGGAGAAAGGCGCGCTCGGCAAAATCACCGAACTGAATGCCGGTAAGTTTCCCACCTGGAATGCGTTCGTCGCTCATCCGAGCTACGACAGCTACTGGAAGGCCAGAGGTTCCGGCAATTATCTAAAATCGACGCGGGTGGCAACGCTCGTCGTCGGTGGCTGGTGGGACCAGGAAGACTATTACGGGGCGCTCGCGACCTACACGGCACTCGAGAAATTCGATAAGACCGATCACAACTTTATCGTGCTGGGTCCGTGGAACCACGGTGGCTGGGGCGGCGCGGGCCGCAGTCTGGGCCAGGTTAATTTCGGAAGCGCCACCGGCAATTATTTTCGCACCGAGGTCCAGGCGCCCTGGTTCGCTTATTATCTCAAGGACAAAGGCAAACTTAATCAGCCGGAAGCGCTGACCTTTCAGAGCGGCACGAACCAGTGGACACGTTCCGACCATTGGCCGCCGAAGGAGGCTGCGGCGCGCGACCTTTACTTGCATACCGGCAAAACGCTTTCGTTCGACAAGCCGACCTCCGATACCTTGCACGACGCGGAAACTTATCTTTCAGATCCCACGAGTCCGGTTCCCTATCGCAAGCGTCCCATTCAACCCACGTATGGGCGCGGATCATCCTGGTACACCTGGCTGGTCCAGGACCAGCGCTTCCTGCAAGGCCGCAGCGATTTGGTCAGTTGGCAGACGGCGCCGCTCGATCAGGACCTGACCATTGATGGTTATGTGATTGCGCACCTGTACGCGTCGACCTCGGGCACCGACAGCGATTGGGTTGTGAAGTTGATTGATGTCTATCCGGACAATAATCCTTCAGAGCCGGCGATGGCGGGTTACCAATTAATGGTCGTCGACGAAATATTTCGCGGCCGTTATCTCGACAGCTTTTCAAAACCGGCTGCAATCGTCGCCGATAAGGTCAACGAATATACAATCGACCTGCGCGCCAACAATCACACCTTCAAGAAAGGGCATCGCCTGTTGGTGCAGGTGCAAAGTTCATGGTTTCCGCTTTACGATCGCAACCCGCAAAAATTCGTCGAGAATATTTTTCTGGCGCAGCCGCAGGACTATCAAACGGCCACCCAGAAGGTCTATGAGTCGGCGAAGTATCCTTCACATCTCACGCTACCGGTGATCAAATGACCCCTGTGCCTGCCCCGACCACCGGCGAATGGAAGATTTCCCGCCGCTCGCTGCGTTATGGCGAGCGCACCCTGGTGATGGGCGTGCTGAACGTGACCCCCGACAGCTTCAGCGACGGTGGGCAGTTCTTCTCGCTCGCCGGCGCACTCGCACACGCGGAACAGATGATCGATGAAGGCGCCGACATCATCGACATCGGCGGTGAATCGACGCGGCCCGGATCCAACTTCGTCTCGGAAGAAGAAGAATTGTGCCGCGTGATTCCGGTCATCGAACGACTGGCCAATCTCTCGGCGCCAATTTCAATCGACACTACGAAACCCGAGGTGGCGCGCATCGCACTACAGGCGGGCGCCGAAATCGTCAACGACATTTCCGGCCTGCGCTTCGATCAAACGATTGCCGAGGTGGCCGCCAAAGCTCGAGCGGGACTGGTTCTGATGCATTCGCGCGGCACGCCGAAAGACATGCAACAGCTACCGCCGATGGACCATGCGATCGACGAAGTGATCGCCGGCTTGCAGGAGAGCGTCGCGCTCGCTGGGAGATGCGGAGTCGCGCGCGAGAACATCGCGATCGATCCCGGAATCGGGTTTGGCAAGACGGTGGAACAAAACCTCGAGTTGATCGTCGGGCTGGACCGACTGGCGGATCATTTTCCCGACATGCCGGTGTTGATTGGCACCTCGCGAAAAAGCTTTCTGGGAAAGCTTTTGAAAGGAGCGCCGGCCGATGAGCGGCTCAACGCCACGATAGCCACCATGGTGGCTGCGGTCTTGCACGGCGCACACATCGTGCGGGTCCACGATGTGAAATCAACAGTCGAGGCGCTCAAAATTGCCGACGCCATTCGTCGCATTAGTTAGCTCCGCGCGATGGTTTAGCGAACGAAAAAGTGAGCAAGTACGACGTCATTGTTATCGGCGGCGGCCACAACGGCCTGGTCAACGCCGCGTATCTGGCGCGCGCCGGCAAGCGTGTGCTCGTGCTCGAGCGGCGTCACGTGCTCGGCGGCGCGGCGGTCACAGAAGAGGTCTTTCCCGGCTTCAAATTTTCAGTTTGTTCATATGTCGTTTCCCTGCTCCGCCCGGAAATCATTCGCGAACTCGATCTGCCGCGGCATGGTTTGGAGATTCTCCCGCTCGATGGCACGTTCACGCCGATGCCGAATGGCGACTACCTCTGGCGCGTGAACGATCATGCGAAGACCCGGCGCGAAATTGCGCGTCATTCCCGGCTCGACGCCGAAGCCTACGATGAATACGGCAAGGCGATGGTCGAGATGGCGCACTTCGTCAAGCCGATCATGAACATGACGCCGCCGGACCCGGCCTCGCTGAACCCGAAAGGGTTGATGGAACTGCTGACGATGGGTCGCCGTTTCCAGAAACTGTCAGCGGACGATAAATACAATCAAGTGCAGTTGATGACGATGAGCGCCGTCGATTTTCTCGACCAATGGTTTGAGACCGACGTGCTCAAAGCGACCATGTCGGCGTCGGGAATCATCGGCACGTTTCTGGGCGTGCGCAGCCCGGGCACCGCTTACGTGCTGCTGCATCATTACATGGGCGAGATCGACGGCGCGTTTCGCTCGTGGGGATTGTCTCGCGGCGGGACGGGGGCAATTTCAAATTCAATCGGGAACGCAGCGGCCGAAGCGGGAGTTGAGATTCGCACTGAATCGCCGATCGCAAAAATCATTTTGAAAAACGGCGCTGCCAAAGGTGTCGTGCTGGAGAATGGCGACGAAATTTACGCCGACATAGTTTCATCGAGTGTCGATCCGCGACTCACCTTCATGAAGATGGTTGGGGAAGAGCATCTGCCCGACGATTTTGTCGAAGACATCAAGCGTTACAAGTTTCGCGGGTCGTCAGGCAAAGTGAATCTGGCGCTTGATGCGCTGCCGAATTTCAAATCGCTGCCGGGCGCGGGACCGCATCTCCGCGGCGCGGTTTCGATCTCACCCAGTGTCGACTATATGGAGCGCGCTTACGATGATGCGAAGTATGGCCGCTACTCGCGCCGGCCTTACATCGACATCGTGATTCCTACTTTGACGGACCCATCGATCGCGCCGCCGGGAAAACATGTCATGTCATGTTTCGTGCAGTACGCGCCCTACAACCTGAAGGAGGGCACGTGGGACGAAAAGCGCGAAGAGTTTGGCGACACGGTGATCGACACGATTGCTGAACACGCGCCGAATATCAAAGACATCATTTTGCATCGTCAGGTGGTGACGCCGCTGGATCTCGAACGTGACTTTGGATTATCGGAAGGAAATATCTTCCAGGGAGAATTGACGCTCGAGCAGCTTTTCTTTCTGCGGCCCGCGCCGGGCTGGGCCCAGTACCGTTCGCCGATTAAAAACCTTTACATGTGCGGTTCGGCGACGCATCCGGGCGGCGGCATTATGGGTGCGAGCGGACGCAACGCGGCGATGGTGATCTTGAAGGACTGCTAGCCGTGAGCCTTCGCGAGTCAAATCAATCGCCAGAGAAAAAAATGCCGCGCAGGATCAGCGCGCGGCCATGAAAGCAAGCAGAAAAAACATCCTCAATAGAAGTAGTCGGGCGAGGGGGTCGGTTGGACCATGGAGAGGCTGTCCTTGTCACCGCATGGAACGCTGACGTTCCCTTCATCGTCTGCAGTCACCTGATGTTGGGTGCCGTCAGGGTCCTGGTAAGTTCCAGTGTTGCCCTGACCAACCTGAACCTTGCAATTCTTTTCGGAGGAACAGCCATAAAGAGCGACTATCAAAACCGCTGACAAGAGAGACGGCAAGAGCTTTTTCATTGGTTTGCGCTCCTTTCGGCGATATGGTCGAGCAAAAGGTTTACAGTTTCTTCATCGAACAGCAGATCCAGAGGCGTCGAGAAGAGGTATCCGTTAGTGCCAAAGGCCAGATGCCCTTGAGGGCTGGCATATATCTGCCCGGTGATCCTGGTGAGTCCATCTCGCACTTCGACCATGTGCTTCTGTAGATTCGCGTCTGAATCGGTCAGCGGGTCGTCGGCGGCAACTGAATACGTCAGCAGGACCGCTTGAATTGGCGTCAGACCGATTGAAGATCCGAATCGTTCCGGAATTGCCTCGCCAAGGGAATGTGAGCGTTTTTGTAGCTCGTCTGCGATTGCCGTCCTGGCGGCGCCTTGGAAAACGCTCTTTGAAGCGCCATCGGCGCCACGAATCGACTTGGCCTGCGCTACGAACTGCTCCGGTTCCAGCGAGCTGGCTTTACTCGCTCGTAACTTGACGGTATTCCGTCCACGCCGAAACGACTCGGGCAAATCCGGCGCATCGAATCCTCGTAGAGTGTCCGCCGCATGAGACAGATCTGAATCACTTAATTTGGAAATGCGCTCGACAGCGGTCGCAGCGAGAATATCCGCTAAGTCGTCGAGGGAAATCCTGCGGCTGCTTCCAGCAAGCGTGCTGGCTTCCATTCTTCCCAGCCTTGTTTTGGTCTTTCCGCTCAACTTTGTTCCTGAGCGTTTGAACATGAAATTCGACAGAGAATCGGCGGACGCTCGACAGTTTGTTTCGTCGCCCACATCAGTAAATGCCACTTCACTGCCGACTCCATCGCGTAGTCTTGCGTTATACTTGTTCTTTGACTCAAGTGTTTGGCTTCGACGAACCGCCGCACTACGCCATATGACGGCGCCTGCTGAGGCAACACACAGCAACCCAATTACGGCGAGAACCAATCGTCCTCGTCGAATTAACGAGACATAATTCATGGGGGAACTCCTTTCCAAGCGTGATGTTGAGTTTGAGGCTATAAGCTCCGGGCTTATCTAGTACCGCGCGGATCATAGCGCAGGGCAAATTCCGCTGGCAAGTTTTTTTTCGGTGGCGCATAAGCACACTATTATCATTATTGGCTCAGGCCTCGATGGTCTGATTGCCTCCTATTATCTCGCCAAAGCCGGACACCAGCCGCTCGTGCTCGAACGGCGCGAAGTGATTGGCGGCGCTTGCGCCAACGAAGAATTTCATCCTGGCTTTCGCGCCTCGCTCGCGATGAGCGCGGGCCCGCTGCTTCCTCAAGTCGCCGCTGACCTTCAATTGACGCGACACGGCTGCGAAATCAGTAAGAACTCCGTGGCGGTGACGGCGATTAATCTCGATGGTCCTCCTGTCAGCATTTATGAAGACGCGAAACGGACCGCCGCAGAACTAGCTTCCACACACGACCGCGAAAAGTATCCGGAGTTCATTGCTTCTTTCCAGAACATCGGTCAGGCGCTGCGCCCGCTTTTGACTATGACGCCGCCGAATGTCGACGAACTGTCAAGGTCCGAACTTTGGGACCTCGGCAAACTCGGTTGGAAGATTCGCGGGTTGGGGAAGAAAGACGAGTATCGTCTGCTGCGTTACGGCCCGATGGCGGTCGCCGATCTGGCGGCCGAATGGTTTGAGAATGAATTGCTGCGCGCCGTCGTGGCCGCGCGCGGAATCTACGGCGCGTTTGCTGGACCATGGTCGGCCGGAACCAGCCTGCCTTTGCTGCTGCAGTCGGCGATCGACGGACGAGCCATCGCGCCGTCAACCTTCGTGCAGGGCGGCCTCGGCCAGCTGACTGAAGCCGTTGTGAAAGCGGCAACTGAAGCGGGCGCCGAGATTCGCACGCGAGTGCATGTCACGCGGATCGAAATTCGGGACGGACGTGTGGCCGGCGTCGAGACTGAGAATGGCGAAACGATCCCGGCCGCGGCGATCGTTTCCAATTGCGATCCGGCCGTCACGCTCTTGCGACTGATCGATCCGGGTGAACTCGCACCGAGCTTTCGCAACAAGGTGCAGAACTATCGAGCGCACGGAACTGTTGTCAGAATCGATCTGGCATTGTCAGCCTTGCCGTCCTTCGACGGAGTCAAAAACTCTGAAGCACTATCCGGTCACATTCACATCGGATCCGACATTGATTATTTAGAGCGCGCGTTTGACGCCGCTAAATATGGCGAGCCGTCGCAGCGGCCTTACATGGACATCACGGTGCCCACGATTAGCAATCCGTCGCTGGCGCCGAGCGGGGCGCAGGTCGTCTCGATTCATGCACAGTTCGCTCCTTACAAGGTGCAGAACGGTGACTGGAATTCGCGACGCGAAGAACTCGGCGACCTGGTGATCAATGAACTCGCAGGCTACGCCCCCGATCTCAAGAGCCTGATCGTTGCGCGACGAGTCCTGACACCGGTCGATCTTGAAAAGGAATATGGCTTACGCGGAGGTCACATTCATCACGGCGAAATGTCGGTCGATCAATTCTTCGCGTTTCGGCCAGTGATCGGATGCGCGCAGTATCGCACCCCGATCGCCGGACTGTATTTGTGCGGAGCGGGTACGCATCCCGGGGGCGGTTTGACCGGCGCGTCGGGATTGAATGCGAGTCGCCAGGTGATCAAGGACCTGCGCTCGGGAAGTTGAACCACAGAGGTCACAGAGGAGGAACAAACCCAGCATAAGGCTCAAGAGTTCAGCTCTCATGCCTTCGTTATTTCTTCTCTGTGTCCTCTGTGGTAAATGCTTCTAAGAGGTCTTCCTTTGGACCATGCCGATCACCGCGCCCACGGCTGCGGCCGCAACCCCAGCAATGATTAGAATCGATCCGACAAAAGCTTGTTTGGCCGCGGCGAAACCACCTGCGAGCTTCCCGAATATTTCCTTGATTGGTTCATCGTGCGGAATCGTCAACAAGCCGATGGCCAGCAAGAACGATCCCAGCGCCATCAGCATCAGCCACGGCGCTGTGATCGGCGAGCGCCCGATCTTCTTTCCGATCTCACTCTTCGAATAGCTGTAGCTGAGATAGACCGCCAGACCCAACAACAGCCACGCCACGAAACGCCACCAGGAAGTCGGCGGCAGGTAATACATCAGGAAGACGCACGAGACTGCTCCGAGGATCGGTAAGACCAGCGCGCCTACCGGCACAATCCTGGCAAAAGGAGTCTTGGGATAAATGAACAGCAGAAAGATAGCTAACGCAACGAGAACAACTTGAAACCATAAATGCCGTTGACCTGCGGAGGTTAACAATAATGCGGGCCCACCAACCACATAGAAGTAATAGAAATAAGCCAGGGTTGCCAGGATTGGCAGAACCCAAAGCCATGTTTGCGAGGGCACCTTAAACGGCCGGTGTCGATCAGGTTCTTTGTATCGCAGGATGATGATGCCGACGCACACCAGCACAAACGCGAACAGTGTTCCGATGTTCGTCAGATCCACCATCTCGTCGATGCTCATGACGGCCGCGAACCCGCCGACCAGAATGCCGGTGAGGATGGTCGTGACGTGCGGGGTCTTGAATCGCGGATGCACCCTCGCAAACACCGGCGGCAGCAATCCATCGCGGGCCATCGAAAAGAAGATGCGCGGCTGGCCCAACTGAAAGACCAGCAATACCGCCGTGTGCGCGACGACTGATCCGAAGGCCACCACGGCGCTGGCCCAACGTGCTTGCGGAGCGACGTGGTTCAAGGCCATCGTCAGCGGCTCGGCTTGTTCGGTTGACAGGCGCTTGACCAATTCCTGGTAAGGCATCGCGCCGGTGAAAACGGCCGCGACTATGACATAGAAAACCGTGCAGATGACCAGTGACGCGATGATGCCTATCGGCAGATCTCTGGCCGGATTCTTGGTTTCTTCCGCGACAGTTGAGACGGCGTCGAAGCCGATATAGGCAAAGAAAACG
>Ga0207511_100102_pt1 | contig 21125 bp, 17 predicted proteins | sample NitcycUWRSCHO22C_FD_188265 | JGI IMG/M metagenome (GOLD analysis project Ga0207511, IMG submission 188265) | Soil microbial communities from Arlington Agricultural Research Station in Wisconsin, USA - Nitrogen cycling UWRJ-SCHO22-C (SPAdes) | ecosystem: Environmental > Terrestrial > Soil >... | reverse complement strand
CGCGCGTAACCCGAGGATCATGGGCTGACGTAGTAGTTCCCTGGGCCTCAGCACCCAGGCACATCGTGCGAAATTTGCAGATGCGAAAGCGCCGGCCATTCAGGCCGACTCGCTCTCCAAGATAGAAGACGGGACCCGGCGAGTCGAGCTTGATCGCGATGGCGATCAGCAGCAGGAGCGGCCCCACTACAATGATGCCAACCGCAGCCATCGTGAAATCAAACAGCCGCTTCACCGCCTCGTACATTCGCGTGGGCAATCGGGAGAGAGTCTTGCGGTCTTAGTTCGTCTTCTTTGGTTTCGCCAAAGTAAAGACCATGATCCAGGCGTACTTGCCGATCGCCTGGGTACGCAAAATTGAGTCGTCAATTCGATCCAACACCCCGCGCAGCGGTTTGAAAATCCCCGTTTTCCTGAACGGCACGGCGGCCAGGCCGGCGAGATGGAAAAACCTGGGATTAACTTCTTCGAAGTACTCCCGCGATTTGTTGAGGTGCTGCACGGTCAAAATGTGATCGACCTCCCAGGCAGTGCGCAAGTCAGGAGTCAGTCTCCGATAAAGATGGATGAAGGGATTGTGACGCAGCGCTTCGATGCAAATGATCTCTCCGGTCGGTTTGATGACGCGATGTAATTCAGTCATGGCTCGATCGTAATCGAGATGGTGAAGCGCGCCGTATTCGACAACCACATCGAAGGTCGAATCAGGGAAGGTCGTGTTCTCAGCGTCCATCACTTCGAAACGACAATTCTTATCCACGCCTTCGCGGACTGCGTTCAAGCGCGCATTCTCGATTCCCTGCGGAGATATATCTATACCTATCGTGTCAGCGCCGCCCCGCGCCGCGAACACGCCGTTTTCCCCATTGCCACAGCAGTAGTCGAGCACCTTTTTGCCGGGCGTACAGCGCTCTTGCAACCAATCCTGGTAATATTTTTCGCTCTTGGTAGCGACGGAGTAATACTTGATATTTGAAAAATGCTCTTCAAACGCTTCCTGATCCCGGATCAATCCGCCAATTTCATCGACCTGCTCATCGGCAGTCGTATCGATATGCCGTTCGTAACCCTGAAGAATGCTGCGACGCCGTTCAGAATGTTCAATCTCTTTCAGCTTTCGCTCTTCAAGATTTTCAAGTCCTTTAAGCTTATTAGTACTCACGTTCAACTCCCTTCACCCAATCAATAATCATCAAATCAGCTGGATCGCGCCTGTAGGTTCGTGGCATCCATGTCCCCCGATGAAAGCGCCAACACATGTCTCAAGACCGCGTCGACTCCGGCCAGAGAACGCTCGAGGCTGCAATTCTCCATCAGGTAAGCGCGCCCGCTCGGGCCCATCCCGGCTATCTCCGCCGGGTGACTCTGTGCCCAACGCAACGCCTCGGCGATCTTTTCCGGTTCGTCCGGTGGGACGACGAGACCGCATTTGCCTTCGGTGACCAGCCGCGCCAATTCATTCTCGCTGGACGAAATCGCCAAAACCGGACGCCCCGCGGCCATCTGTTTATAAATTTTCGAAGGCACAGACACCAGGGTCGCTTTACTGTTAAGAGCAACTACGTTCATATCGGCCGCTTGCAAGACCAAAGGATATTCCGCCAGTGGCCGGAAAGGAAGAAATCTCAGATTCGTCAATTTCTTTTCGGCCGCCAGCGCTTGCAGTCTTGGTTTCTGAACTCCCTCGCCGATGATTAGAAACGCAAACGGCTCGTCCCGGAGGAGATCCGCGGCCTGCACCAATGACTCAACATTCGAATTGTGAGTCAGTCCCCCTGAGTATATAACCGTGAATAAGTCGCCCACGCCGAACTCGCGGCGCAGGGCATTGTCCTTTGGGCCGGTCGTGATGAAATCCGGGTTCGCCCAATTTGAAACCACCGATACCTTGTCTGCCGGGACTCCCTTGCTGATCAGGTTCTGACGAAAGGCTTCGGCAATTACGACGATATGATCTGCGCGCCGGTATATCCAGCGCTCCATTGCCTCGAAGAATCGAATGAGCCGCTGATTTTTCAAGACTCCCAGTTCAACGGCCGCCAGTGGAAAAATATCCTGAATACTTACCACGTACCGAGCGCCCTTTAATTTGGCGAGCAAGTAGCCGGTGATGCCCAGCGGCAAAGGCGGAATCGAAGTGTAGACCACATCAGCCCGACGGACGATGAAGATTCCAAAAATCAGCGACGACAAACAGAAGCTGGCGAAATTCAATAACCTGGGGAGCAGCGTCTTTTTTGAAGTGGCGTAGACGAAGGTGCGCGCTACCTTGACGTCGTCGATGACTTCCCTTTGAAAGACTTTTCCGCGATAACCTTCATACACGCGTCCCTTGCCGTAATGAGGAAACGCGGTCAGCATCGTCACATCGCGACCCTTGCGTCTGAGACCGGTGGTCAACTCATGATGATAGGCGTTCTGTTCTTCCGGAACGTAGTTCTGACAGACAACGAGTACTTTCATATTATCGCTGAGACACCGTTAATTTACGGCCGAACAAAAACGGTGACTTCTCTTCCGAACCGGTCTTGTCTCAATTTGGACTATACCGCTACCGAGGTTTCCTTGTTGAAGTGAGAGTCGCGCGCTGCCGCCGATCCCGACAGCACTTGTCGATAAACCTGTAAGGTGCCTTCCGCCGTAAATTTCCAGGAGAACCTTTCCAGGTTGGCATATCCTTTCGCAATGAGTTCAGCGCACAAGTCCCGATCAGTCAACAGCCGCTCCAAAACGGAACGCAACGCGGCCGGTGATCGCGGGTCGAACAGCAGTGCGGCATCTCCGCAAACCTCGGGAAGTGATGCTGCATTGGAAGAAGCTACCGGAACGCCTGCCTGCATCGCCTCGAGAATAGGCAGGCCGAACCCTTCGTAAAGTGATGGAAAGACGAAAACTCGAGCGTGGGCCAGGACCTTGGGCAAATCCTCATCGGACAGGTAACCCGTGAACAAGACCCTGTCTTGCAATCCAAGCTCATCGGTCAGATTGCGCAGAGGCGTTCCGCGCAGTGGTTCATGGCCGCAGAGGACCAATTTCAGATTCGCCGACAACTCAGAAGGTAATTGGCTGAAGGTTTCCAGTAGCAAGGGAATATTCTTGTTCGGACTGGTACTACTGAAGGCCAGCAGGTAGTCCCCTGTCACGCCAAGTCGATCGACGACAGAACGATCGGCGGCGGCGGCCACGGCAGGACGATCTCTCGGAGCCAGCAACGTAACCGTTATCTTGTCCGGAGAAACGTTCAGCCCTGAGACAATTTGTTGGCTGCTGGCTTCGGAAATAGTCACGATGTGCTGCGCTTTTCGAGCGGCGCTGTTAACCAGGTATCTGAGCAACTGTTTCTTCGGAAACGAGTATCCACCGGGTGAATCGTAAACAATGTCCAGAGTTGAAACGACCGACGGGCATCCGATTAACAACGGCGCCACGTATCCCAGCGAATGCAGAAGATCCAGCCGGTGCTGCTTGATCAGCCGCGGGAAGATCAGCTGCTCATAAAAATAACGGCGCGCCCGGCTGGTCGCAGCAACCGGACAAATCACCCGATGAAAGTTCGCCAACTGCGGCAAAGGCCAGGCGGCGCTCTCCTCATTTAAGAAAACAATATATTCATTTTCGCTGCCGACTTCTGCTAGACCATTGATTAAGCCCGCCGCGTAGGTCTCGGTGCCGCCGCTTCGTCCCGGCAATAAATAGAGTAGGTTCAGGCCAATTCGCATGAGCAGGTGACTTTATCCGTTCTATGTGGCTGTTTCGAGTTGCTTCGGCGGAGTCGTTATCAGCGTCAAAACGATTGAGAGCGGGATGAATACAAACAATGAGCCGATCAAAACAGATGTTAGGCTGCTTCCTAAAAACCACATTCCAGTAGTCATGAAACTCGTCACATATAAAAGCACCATGTTTCGGTTGGTCGCGTAGTACCGGAAGTTGGTGGTCACAAACTTAAGGAAGAAGCCACACAGAAAGCAAAAGATGATCACGCCGGGAACTGAAAAGTTAAGATAGGATTCGGCAATTAGCCCGGGCGGCACAGCCCCCGCACCGTACACCGTCGCGCCAAACACCGCCCGACCAACTATCGTATCAGCATTTGTGACGGGTTTCTCTGGCCAAATATCTCGCGGAATCCAAGCCAGAACTATCGTCGTAAAGGTCCAGCCCCATTGATAGTCCAGGTTTTCCGGAATTGCATGTACGATGTGGGCGGTCTTGCTGACATCGAGCAGGGTCACGGTCAAGATCACCGGGTCGAAAATTTCGGTAACGTTTGAGCCGTCGCGGCTACCGTCGTTAAACTGCCCCTGAGTCCGCCAAATCGTCAATATTTTGACCAGAAAGAGCATTAGTAGCACCGCCCCGACTACCTTCACTACCTTTACTTTCCGACCGCGCAGATAATACGCAATCGCCAGGGCGTTCAGAAACAGAACTGCCACTCCGCCGCGGGAGCTCGAGAAGGCGCCATATAACAATGAGGTGGCGAGGGCCATTGCAGCAAAAACTGCCGCCCAGATTCTAAGTCTGCGAGTGGTAATAATGCGCGCAACAGCCATGTAGAAAACTAAATCTGACAGCGAGGCCATCCATCTCAGATAGCCGTAGGCGCGGTAATCGGCGAGATCCGCAGCCACACCTCTTTGGGCCGATAACTTGTCGACGCTAAGGTCCTCAACTGTGTTCTGAACGAAATAATAAAACCCGATCCAGGCCACAATCAGAAGAACTGAAAGAGCGATCCAAAACCGGCGTTCGTTCCACAAGTCAGATCGACAGACCATAAATTTCAATCTTCTTGGAGTAACGGGACCTGCGATGAAGCCGAGTGTGAGACAGCCAATGCCTACGACTACCAGGACCATCGGCCACACCAGGAACTCTTTCGATTCTCCAAGCAAGAAAACCGAATTAATCGTCGAGGCACTCGGAATATCGAACGTAATGTAAATCGCTCTGAGGAAGATACCGACAAACCCGGAGTACAAAACAAAAGACCAGGGCGCAAACCAATCGATCTCGGCCGTGCGCAGCAGCGGCACCACGAGCAGAAACATCACAAAGCCGGCCAAAGCGATGAATAAGAGCGAGGGCGCAATCAACCCGATCACCATGACCACCAGGAGCAGCATGGCGAGGGTCAGAACTATGCCCCGGCGCTTCTCGAACGGCTGCTCACGCATGGTCGTTCGGTTGAAGGCGGCGTGCAGGGAATCAATATTGTCAATCATATTTATAAATCAGACGGTGACCTTGCGCTCAAGAAGTTCGTAAACGCCCGAGTCCAAACCGGCCCGGGAGCGAAAGTATGAACTTTTTTTCTCGCGGCGCCAGGAACCGCACGATGAACAGCGAAAGCGGGAACAACGCCAGGACGCTTAGGCCCTTTATGATCATATTTTGCGGCCAGTTGCTCCGCGCCAAAGAAGTGCTAATCAGAAAGCAGAGCGTCGCCATCAAAATGATTTTAATCCAGCGGCCATATTCCCAGGGTACACGAAAGAGCCTGGTTGCCAGAGCTCCATGCATTAACGCCAGCGCGCCATAAGCGACCGCTGTGTTGATAGCCGCCGCGGTGATGCCCCAACGCGGCACGAGCCACAGATTCAGTCCAACATTAAGTGCGGCCGCCAGAATCGTCAGCAGGGGCATCAGTGTGGTGCGCATGGAAAACCAGGTGCCCCGCGACCAAATCAGGTACACGCCGTGAAAGACATACCCCAGCACGATCCAGGGAACTACGGCCTTGCCCTCCTGAAATCGAGGAGGAACTATCAGGCGCATCGCATCTTCACTAAATAAAGCTACTCCCAGACCAACGGCGACGATACTCAGAATGGCGTACGTCCCAAGCGGCGGAACTTTGTGACGAGCACCCGCATCGGTTAGATGCGAGTTAATCATCGGCACCAGGGCGTTTTGCACCGCCCCGGAAAATAAAACCACCAGCGCCCCGAACTGATATCCCACCGAATACAAACCCAGGGCAGTCGTGGATACGTAGCTTATCAGCACAAATCGATCGGCCATACTGAGCGCCCACTGTGACATCACGTGTGGCACGGTCGGGACGGAAAACGCCAGCGCTGCCCTAATCTTAGCCCAGGAAAATTGCCAGATCGACATCCGCGCAGCGAGCACGATCGAGACTGCGGCGGTAATCGCCGCCGAGAAAAGCGTGGCCCACAAACTGCCCAACAATCCGCGCTTGAGATATACCACCAAATAAAAGTTCAAGGACACCGTGGCCACCGATGACATCATCGTAAGTGCCAAAATCTTGAACGGTTCCTGCCTGGTCATATAAATCGCCTGCGGAAGCGTGATGAAGACCGACAAGCAACTGGCCCAGATGGTGATGTGCAGATAAGGATTAAACGGGACGCTCGGCACAAAATCCAGCGCGCCCGCCCTGCCGGCAATCTCCAATAGCAGCGTCCCGGTGGTTGGCACAACCAACAAGAAAATGAGCGCTGTGCCATAGAGTCGTCTTCGCTCATCATCAGTCTGATATTTGAAATAAAGTTGGGCGACGGCGTTGTCTATCCCCAAACCCAACCCGACCGGCAGCAAATTCGAAATGATCATCGTCATCGCCAGGATGCCGTATTCCGCAGGAGTAAGCTGGCGGGTAAGCATGGGCACCAGCAGAAAAACCAGTCCGCGCGTCAGAATATTTCCCAGGGCATAGATGGCCGAGTTGACGCTGATCCTCTTGACGCTCGCGAGGATCCCGTTCTCATCTCCAACATCATTTACCGTGGGTTTCATCGCTGAATCGGACGTTGCTCTGCCAGCGTATGGCGAACCGTTTCAAGGACTAATTAAGATCAATAGCGCAACCGACGGTTGTAAGAGTACCAGGCCTTTTTGATCGTTCGGGCCTCCGTCAAAAAATTTCGCCGGCTCTCGGCCTTAATCGCCATTGAGCTCACGACTTCGAGGTTCACAAATTCAAGAACGCTCATATGCTTCCACGCTCAGATTCGGTATTCTCTTCCATCCCTCTAAACAGGTTTGATTCGACGCGAGTTCTTGAATTAACGCACTTGCCAGTTCACTGGCACGACCATCATAACTAGTGCCAACCGTCACGCAGTATTGCTTGGCTTTCATCCGCACAGATGACTTATTCTGAGAATTGTCTTTCAGTATGCGACATAACTCGGCGGGTTGAGAAGCATAGTCAACCAAACCATTGCGTCGGAAGCGATACCAATCCAAACCTGCCTGTCCAAAGTCATAGTACAAAGGAACTACATTCATCAGGGCCGCTTCCAGCAGAATGTTTGACTCGCCGGCGACAATCGCATCCACTCTACCCAGAAAATCAAAAGAACTCTCGGCGCTGCTATCTGAAAAGTCCATGGAATATCTCTCGGATAATTCTTTCCATGCTTTTATTCGAAGGTCGGCGTTATGGGGTCGCAGAATAAGCGGTAAAGCGGGAAACTCCTGACGTATGCCTCGAAACAGTTCCTCGGCTCGATCGATCGGATCAAAACCATTGGTGCAAAGACCCACGCGCGAAACGTTCGCGCGCCCATTGATTTGGTCGAGATGAGCGTCATGTTTCGGCATGCCCACCAGAAAGATCTTGGTCTGGGTTTGGCCGAACCGCGCATGCGTCTGTAATGCGTCATACCCTTCGAGCAAGGCGTAGTCGAAAGCGAGCGGCGGCAGGTTCTCAGGCACCGAAGCATGTTGCAAATAAAAGGTCGGCACGCTTTCCTCTCTGGCAGCCTTCTGCAAGACCCGGCTGAAAATACTAATATCATTTGAAAGGACCAGCGCTTTCGGTTCGATCCGGTTCAGCCAAATCCTGCTAATCACATAAAGACCATATATCAGCCAGTAATGATCGAATATATAGGAAAAGGACTTTCGTTTATATCCGCGTGAGTTCAAGAACTTTGCCATCACCAAAGGAAAGAATATGGAAGAAAACGCATATGCAAAAAAGAATGGCAGATTGTTAGGTGCGGTACTCCCGTAGCCGGCCCAATACGCGTTTGGGCTTTTTGCCAGCACGTTCGTCAAACTGTCCTTCTCGTTCTTACTCATAACAAAAAAGACGAATGACTTCGATGGAATCCTCGGACCTTTTCTCTGCCACAACCCTGGAGTACTTCTTAACCAATGGTAGAAAAAAAGTCCGATTCTCTTCGCTACTCCCTTCCGGGGTAAATTCGAAGGTTCAAGCGATAAGACATTGAGAGTTTCGTCGCTGAATTCAAACGTAAGATCAAAAACATCCAGCGTGGCCAGATCCTTAATGGCCTCGTAGAATTTAGAAAACATCGCTCAAAAACTGGTAATCAGGTGAGTTGTTGGCTGGTCCAATCGTGACATGCACATCATCTGCAGGTCAGAGTGCCGCTCGGCCCTTTACGTAGATGCTTTAGCGGGCAATCGTTGAGCTCTCAGACTTCGCCAAACGGCTTGCAGTATTCGCTTGTTCGCAGAATACCTTCTGCCAAATCGTGGCTGACTCGTCCTTTCGCGTGTCTTAACCGGCAACTGCACTATTCGTCGACCGCTGTTTGCCGCATAGAAGGTCAACTCCGTGCCAATCGAATCAGACGAATCAAAGTGTCCAAGTTCACGATAGACCGTTATTCTGTAGGCTTTCATTCCGCACATTGGATCGCGAATGCCCCACTTGATGGACGCCACCCAGGCAAAGATGTGCTCGGCCACGCGCTGGCGGTATTCCCGAATGCCCACCACCACATCGCCGCCATCGTCCAGGGCAGTAATGAACGTCGCCAGCATGTTCGAATCGTGCTGGCCATCTGCATCCATAGTAATTACATACTCACAGCCAAGCTTGTCGGCACAAGCAAAACCTGAGTTTAAGGCTTCGTCGTATCCACGATTATCAGGGTGCCGCACAACGGCCGCGCCAGCTGCTTCGGCCAGTTCGCGGGTTTCATCTTGTGAACCATCGTCGACGACGATAGCCAGCCCAAATGGCGAGACATTCTCCACTACCTTACCGATAGTCGCCGCCTCGTTCAGTGCCGGGATGACAATGCCTACTCGATGTCGCTCCACCTAAGATGGTCTCCCGCTTTCTTTGGCTTCCTAAGTTGGCTCCCGACTACTTTATTGATTTCGTAAGGCGGCAAACCGTCGACCGGGCATGGTCGCAGGACTGTGAGATCCTCATGGCCCAGCGTAACACCTGCAGGCAAATCCGCCTTCAGGCGAATCGCCCGCCGCTGCAAGACCGCCGTTTCTCTTTCATTCGGTTCAATCTTCTTGATTCCGGCACCCAAACTGTTTTCCAATTCGCGGCTGCGCGCCACCATCTCAGCCCAAGCGGTTGGGTTCATTGAAAAGGCGTGGTCCGGGCCGGTCCTGCTGACGTCGTCGGTAAAGTGTTTCTCGATAATCCGAGCGCCCAGCGCAATCGCCCCCAGCACTGTCGCGTGGCCGGGGGTGTGGTCGCTCAGACCCAAAACGAGATCGGGGTACATCTCACGATAGGTCCGCAACACATTCAACTGGATGAACTTAAAATTTTCGAGGCTCCCGGTGTAATTGGTATTACATTGAAGTAGTCCGAATTGTGGATTCGTCCTCAGGGCTACTTCCACAGCTCGCTGTACGTCGTCCATTGTCGATGCACCGGTGGCCAGAAGGTAGGGCTTCTGTTTCCCAGCTATGTACTCAATAATCTCAAGCCAGGTGATATCGCCCGAGCCAATCTTGTAAGCAGGTACATATGGATCCACGGCGTCGACCAGGTCAGGAGCATAAGGACTCGTGAAGAAAGTTATATTCGCCTCTTTGCAAGCATCTCTCAGATGGGGTGTCCACCCGGGATCAACTGAAGCATCGCGATAAACGTCGAAGACAGACTTCTTCCACTTGCTTTGGTGAGATTGTTGCCCGCCCAATGCCCTGAAGCCCTGATCACTCACGATAGTTTCAGCCTGGAAGTGCTGAAATTTTGCGGCATCGGCGCCAGCTTCGGCAGCAAGATGGATAAGGTCAACGGCCCGTGACAAGTCGCCATCATGGTTTGCGGCGATGTCCGCGATAAAATAAGTCGGCTCATCGCCGCCTATCAGCTTGCCATCGATATCAAGATGACCATTGGGTTTCATGGACATAAGCGGCCCCTACCGAATTAATCTCTTCGCTCAAGGTTGGCAATCTCACGTCAAACGCCTTTTCAAAAAGGGATGAGTTCATTGACATATCTTTGGGGCGGTAGGCAACGAGCTTAACAGCGCCCGAGGAACCCCGTTTCATATTCTGCGTTGGCAATCCGAGGCTGGCGGCTAGTGCGAACGCGAAATCCGCCTTGCTCATAGCTTCCCTGGATCCGAGATTAAAAACTCCTGCTTGCCCATTAACAATTACAATTTCCAGCAATTCGGTTAGCCGCTGTAAAGATAGGGGACTAAAGCGCACATCGTCAAAGACCGTGATCGGGTCACCTTTCCTTAATGACAAGAACAGCCAGTCACTCAGGCTGACTCTGTTGGCACAACGGCTCGGACCGAAGAAATTTGTTCGCAAGACCGTGCTCTGCACCGCAGCCGCAGCCAATTCGGCTGCGTACTTCGAAAAGCCGTAATAATTCGTCAAGGTGATGTCGTTCTCCGAGTGCGGGCCTGGGCCGTCATAGACCTGATCGGTCGACAATTGAATGAGGTGACATCGGTTGTGAGTCTCTTCTATCCATCGCCCCAGGTTCTCGACAACGCGTACGTTGGCGAGATAGGCCTCTTGAGGAGATTGCTCACAGGTATCGACATTGGTAAGCGCGACCAGATTGACGATGACGTCAGGCGATGCTTGCGAAAGCGCGGCTCGCGCCTGGGCGGGATCAGATAAGTCTCCGCGAATAGCCACATCACCCGTGCGCCCATGAGAGAGAACATGGTGCCCACGCTCTTGCAGATAGGGAACCAACGACGAACCCAGCAAGCCGCGCGCGCCAGTAACAAGTATTCTCCTCATAGACTGGTTTCCGATGCGATTAACGCAACCGCGCTTTGCTAATTAAGTCTCCCGAATCCTGAGTGGCAGACTGGGCCTTCCAGCAAACTATCTACTGACCTACCGCTTTCACACTCGCGGATCAGGGCGAATACCGAATCCAGCGCCGAAAAATATTCGTCGATCACAGGTGGCGTGTGTTCGGTACAGACGTAGACCGCCGTGCCGGCCAGGAATCCCTTTTTGAGCATCTCCTGGGTGATGAGGGTTTTGTACTTAAGCATCTCAGGTACCGGGAAACTGAACGCTATCATCGACGGCAACCCGCTGATCTGAATATCCAAATCATGCCGGGCCGCCAAGTCACGCCAACGCTCGCCGATATCACGACCGATCTCAGTTATGAGATCCCAGGATCTGATTCGCTCCATCACCTCTAAAGTCTTCAGCGCGGCGGTGGGGCCGATCCGCTCGGTCCAAAAAGTACTGCTGATGAAAGTAGTCTGAGCAGCCTCCATTACGGCACGCGTGCCGATGACTGCGGTGATGGCGTAACCGTTCCCGAGCGTCTTGCCAAACGTCGCCATGTCCGGCTCGACGCCATAGAACTTGTGTAACCCGCCGAAGCTCTGGCGAAACCCGGAAGTACATTCATCAAAAATCAGGACAAGGCCCTTGTCCGTAGCAAGCTGGCGAACCTTCTCGAGAAAACCAGGTTCGGGTTCGACATTGCGCCGCACCTCCATCTTGATAACCCCAATCGGGTGATTGCGCACCAATTCTTCGAGCTCTGAAAACCGGTTATAGCCGAAGGGCAGCACGCTTCCGAGAAGCTCCTGCGGCACGCCGTTTGGCTCGAGGCCCGGCAGCAAATGACCAGCCAGGTTCTGCCCGTTACTGAGATTGGCGGCCAGGTACCAATCGTGCCAACCATGGTAACCACAGAAAGCCACCTTCTCTTTTCCGGCCGCGGCGCGGGCAATTCGAATGGCAATTGCATTCGCCTCCCCGCCTGATCGCGCCAGGCGAACCATCTCGGCCCAGGGATGGAGTTCTACCAGGCGCTCGGAAAGAAAAACCTCCTCGGGACAGTTGAGCGTAGACATATTGCCGGCACTAACGGTCTGGTGCACCGCCTGATCTACTTCTGGATGACTATATCCGAGTGAGTTTGTGCCGATCCCCATCATCGACATATCGATGTATTCGCGACCGTCGAGATCCCAAACACGGCAACCTTGTGTCTTACTGAAATAGGCCGGCCACTGGTCCGGTAAGAAGTGCTCTGCTCGCTTCGAAAGCAACATGCTGCCGCCCGGAATGATCCGCTTCGCGCGTTTCCATAACTTCTGGCCCGTTCCCACTCTGGATCCTTCGTCGCGACGCAGGTGTTGGTTGGCAACGAACCAGTCCCCGTAATCGCGCCTCAAATCCAGCACTTCGGTCCATCCAAAATCACGGCGCGGATCGAAGTGTTGAAAGATTTTTTGAATCACTTCGAGGTCTTCAGGTTCGTCCACCGTCCAACGTTCCGCCGAATAATCAGTTTTAGACGGCAGGTTAATTCGCCGAAATCGATCAGACTCCCGCAGAAACGGCGTGACGTGCTCACGCTCGCGAGCTTCGTGAGCATCTCGCCAGGCTGCTTCCAGGGCGCCAAAGGTAAACACTTCAGTATCCAGCCCGTCGGGAAAAGTGGGTGGCAGGGTGTTGGCGCCGTAATCAACCCCGGCCTCCGAAAAAGTTTCGAGCACTGCATCGACCAAAACAGGATCGATCAAAGGACAGTCGGCAGTAATGCGGACAATAATTTCCGCTTTCGCTGTCTTTGCCGCCTGGTAGTAACGGTCAAGCACGTCATGTTCACTACCCTGATGAACGCCGTAACCAAGCTCGCTGACATAGTCGACCAGTGGTTTATTATGCGCCGCTTCAGGGGTGGCGACGACGATCTCATCGACGCGTTTCGCCCTCGACAGTCGCTCGAGCAAGAGACCGATCATGGGTGTCCCGCAAATTGATTGCATAACCTTGTTTGGGAACCGGGTTGAGCCCATCCGGGCCTGTACGATCGCCACAGTTTTCATAATGTCTTCCAACGCGAAGGGTTTATCAGATCCAAATCGTCGCTAACCAGAGCTTCCGGCGCCATCACCCGGGGATGCTCAGTGCTCGCCAGAATTTCCCGCAGGTGTGCGAGGCTGTCGACACCGACTACCACCCGGCTTATTTCAGACTGCGACATTGCAAAGCCAAGACAACCTTGTACCGCGGTCAGGTTCTGCGCAGCCAGCCATTGATGCCAACGATCCCAGAGCGGCTGCCACCGTCGGAATTGCGTCGGCCGAAGCGCGCTGTCCATCAGCAAAAGCCCCTGAAGAAACACGGAGCGAACATGGATTTCAATGCCGGCTCGATGTAATCGTGTCAGCCAACCTGACGAATAAAGACGACGATCGATGACGTTGAACGGAGCTTGGACCAGATCGAATTGGAAGCGAGGCTGGAGGGCGGCTAACTCTTCTGGGGCATAAATAGAAACCCCGAGTTTCTCAATGACGCCGTCACTTTTAAGCGCCATGAGGGTCTTATGAAGAGCGTCGCCATGTTCACTGAGAAGCTGTCCCGGACTATGCAGCAGCAGACCACCAAGCCGGGTTAGCTTCAGCCGATTAAGTGAGCCTCTGACTGAGGCGATTACCCAACCCGAAACATCGGTGCAGTCGTCCGGTATCGCAGGGAGTTTAGTTATAACGCGCCACTCTCGAACGCCAATTTCACCCAGGACTTTTTCACCCTCGCCATAAACGATGGCAGTGTCCAGAGTGTCGAGCCCCATCCCCCAACTTTCATTCAAAATCTCAGCGACTGCATCCCGGCTAATTTGTCCTGATCTATTAGCTATGCCGTATCGAAATCCGAACTGGGCAGTGCCAAGGGCTAAACGGCTGTTCATTGCTCGTCGAGGTTCTTGCGAATCACCGAGGTCGCGATCCACTCCTGACGATCGTCGGTGTAGCTATCATCCGAATAACGGCGAACGTGGTGTGTCATGGCAATGTACCCCGGGTGCCATGTAAAAAGAGTTCGGTAGTCCATTTTGCGACTGAACAAGCCTTCCCGATGGCGGTAGGCCCGCTTCAATGGTGTTGGGGAATAGAAGTCGAGGATCACGAGCCAGCCTGGATTCCGCAGTACCCGATCAGCTTCTAACGCTATGCGAAACAGATCCTTATCGTCACACAAATAGAGACAGAACCCGAAGATTACGATATCAAACGTACAGTCTTTAAAGGGAAGTTGATCGGCTGTAGCCTGATGAGCATCAATCCCGCCTGCCCGAGCCACAGCAACCGCTTCGGCAGAAGGATCCACCCCGTAACACCTGCACCCCCGATTCTCTTGTAACCACTTCAGGCGCGTGCCATCGGCACAGCCGATCTCGAGAACCGTGGTTCCTTCGGCCCTGGGAGGTAGCAGCTTAAGTACTTCAACCAGAATGGCATCGCCGTGCGGTAGTTCCCGCGAGTGTAGGTTGTCAATGTTCCGACGGAACCATTCGTTGCCTTCCGATTCTAGAAAGGTGTTTTTCTGGTCCATGTCTGCGTCACGCCCGGTGGTGGAGTCTCTCACGAACTTTCTTTGATGATCTCAAGCAGCCCAAGCGTCTCGAGAGAGCGACAAATTGGAATCAGTTCCCACATCGGCCTGTTGATGCGATTCGCAATCTCCAGCAGGCTCGTAGAACCGTCGGCATACGCAATGAGATCCATCATCGTCCTCACCTGCTCGGCGGATCCTTTGGCGCTGAGCGTGGGATAAAGGCCACGCCTGCCTAATTGGGGCTCTCCGATGACCGTAACCCGGGGCCGGCAATTATTCTCGATCACTTCCAGAGAATTTCGAAGCGCAGTATAGGCGCCTTCCAAGCCCGTCGGCGTTACGAAGTTGAGATCGTCCAGGGACGTATGGTATTCCGGATACTCGCCATATTTGCTTCGGGTAATTGTCGCCATCGGCAGATCCGCCCCAGGAGCACAGTACTGGCGCTCGTCGCTGCCTCGATCCAAATAGCTATAGCGCTCAATTCGTCCGGGGGTGTGTGCCAACACATGCAACGCCACCGTGTCCGACAGCGTATTGCCGAAGCGCGACGGCACGTACGAGTAACAGCGATCATCGCCAACGCAAGTTATGTTGAACCCGGCGACTACGTGACGCTTGAGGTGCTCAAGATTTCGACTTAGATAGGTAATCGAACCGATCGTTTCAGGAATGAAGATGATGCGATAAGTGTAACGGCGGGCTGGTAATTCAGCGAGCCATTTCGCCAGGTAAGTCGTAACACAGGGACCCGAGAGCTCATTGTTTGCCATCGAGGGATGGCAAACATAAGTGGAGAGAAATACTTCCTGATCCGATTCGCCGGGGATCAAAAGCTCGCCATATGTAAGCGATCCCGGCTGCAACACCGAATCAATAAACACGCGATACGAACCGGGCGCAAGCTCGATTCGGTCACGATGCCGCATGCAGAAGCCCCACCTCGACGAGTAGTACGAGGTCACGTAGGGAATCGCATCAGGCTGTTCCGGGAGCGAGTACAAGTGCGGCTGAAGCGCCTCGAGGTCGAGGACTGTGTCCACCGGAACCGAGTAACCGACCAGGTGGAGATTGTGTTCGGCAAAGTCAACCACGCGGCGGCCGTCCGGTCCTTCAATCCAGGCTTCGCGGACATTCCACTCGTCGGGAACGATCCAATCATTGACCTGGGTTCCCGACGGCACCTCATAAATCGTCAGGCCGCCAAGCTGTGCCTGGATCATTCTTAGTGTCTCGCGCACACCGTCACCCGTGACACTCCGATTCAGAGGCCATAGTTGGCGTGCGAAGTTGTGCATCATGACGCCGGTGCTGGCCACAGATTGAGGTGTCATACAACCCTTCGGGCATCTACGACGAACGTTGAGCACATAATGGCCCCTCGCCAGTCTGACGGGTTCTCGAGCTCAGCACTGAGTCTGCGAAACTCCTCGGTGTCCGAATGCTCGAACTCGGGCGGCAGCGCGTGATAGTGATAGTAAGAGATGCCGTCCAATAGCAACCCGTTCGGACGCAGTACCTCTTTCTCGATAGTCAATGGGTTATGGTACGTGGACTGAACATTCTTGTCGTCGACGGTAAGAAATTTCCGCTCGACGCCGAGGGGCCGGAAGCGTCTGGCCAGGTACTCTTCGAACCTCTGTCTCAGATCGTCTGACATTAATGCCGTGGGAACCAGGTCCTGCAGGAAAAAGTTTTCCGTGTAAGCGTTAAGAGAAAACATGGAAAACAATTCGTTTCGCAGGCTGAAAATAAGGTGCCCATTGGCAGGGAGCAGGCCTGCCAGTTTTTGGATCACTGACTGAAACTTCCTCGTGTAATACAACGAGCCCAAGCCGACAATACAATCGAACTCCCCAGCTCGGACATCTTGTATTTCTTCCATGTTGCCCTGTCTCACTCGATTCGGATCGAGTCCGTTATCCAGCAGCAGCTTCTGAGCCTGCTCAACCATTTCCGCTGAATAGTCGAAGCCGTGTGCATCATATCCGGCGCGCAGGAATGCAAGCAGAGGCTCCCCGCTGCCACAACCGACATCGAGAACTCTCCGCGCTTTTGCGTCTGATAGCAATTTCAGGAATATCTTGAGACGGAAGACGTGCTCAGGATATCGTTTCGTGAAATCAGCCTCTTCGTATTGCGCTCCGTAGTCTTTGGCTTCTTGACCAAAGACCTTATAGGCATCGAGCTTTGGAATATCTTCGTTCATCACTTTTTTCTATGACGGATCAAAACGTGACGGTACGCGTGGCGGGTTCGCGCGCCCGGCAGTCTTTTATTTAGGTAGGACTAGGCGCCGGCGAGGTGATTAAGCGCGACAATTTCCTCGAGGCAGAGAAAATGAGGATTCCTGCCGGAATGATACTCGAAGCCGGACTCGACGGGCTTCCCTTCCTCGCCCAGCTTATTGACCACAAAATCGACACGCCCGACGAATTGAATCGTCGGTTTGATTACAAAGTGGTCGCCGAACTCGATAGTTAAGTGCGAGTCGTCCGCCGGGCACATGATCTCATGAAGTTTTTCACCGGGCCGAATACCAATGATTTTATGTGGCAAACCAGGAGCCATCGCGGCAGCCAGGTCGACCACTTTGACTGAAGGAATCTTGGGCACGAAGATCTCACCTCCATGCATCCGATCGAAACTTTTTAGAACAAAGTCGACTCCTTGTTGCAGGGTAATCCAGAACCTGGTCATCCGCGCATCAGTGATCGGGAGATGATCGCTGCCTTCGCCAATAAGTCTCTGAAAAACAGGCACCACCGAACCTCGAGAGCCGACGACATTACCGTAACGCACCGCCGCAAAGCGGGTTCTCTGGGTGCCAGCGAGATTATTGGCGGCGACAAAGAGTTTGTCTGAGGCAAGCTTCGTCGCCCCGTAAAGATTAATTGGGTTAGCGGCCTTGTCCGTAGAAAGCGCGATAACCTTTTCAACGTTATTTGTTAAGGCCGCATGGATTACATTCTCCGCCCCGTGAATGTTCGTCTTGATGCACTCCATCGGATTGTATTCAGCCGCGGGTACCTGCTTTAGCGCCGCTGCGTGAATTACATAATTGACTCCGTTCATGGCCTGGGTGAGACGATCACGATCCCGCACATCACCGATGAAGTAGCGCATACAGTCCTGATTAAACTCCCGCTCCATTTCATACTGCTTCAATTCATCGCGGGAATACACGATTAGCTTATGGGGTTTGTGTCGCGCCAGCAGGGTCTTGACGAATTGCTTACCAAACGAACCGGTGCCACCGGTAATGAGAACAGTACGGTTGTCCAAACTTGACGTATTGGTTTCCATGATTATGCGGCTAACATTGACGACTGGATTTTGGCGAGACTACGCCGTCGCCGATGATCGAAACAAGAGGATGCGAAGGCAGCAAAGTACGTCGCTTCTAAGCACCTAGACTCTCAGCGGGCGCATCTGCGTCAGATTGGTAGTTTTGATAATAGCCCCGGTAGTAATAGGAATTCGACCCCGCGGCTTCAGTCTTGTTCAGCACGACGCCGATCAGGCGCGCGCCGACGTCCTGCAACAGCCGGCGGGCTCGAGTCACGACGCGGCGGGAACTCTTGCCGCTATTTACTACGAGTAGAACTCCGTCGACCATGGCACCGATCAAAACGCCATCGGTGAATGCGGCGACTGGTGGTGAGTCGATGATCACGTGAGCGAAATTCGAAGTCACGGTGGCAACCAGTTTGAGCATTTGCTCAGATCCCAGCAACTCAGCGGGATTCGGCGGTACCGGACCGGAGGTCAACACAAACAGTCCCGATTCCGGGTCTCTTTGAATTGCCGAGGTAATTTCAGCCTCTCCCACTTCGCGGGACAGCAAACCACTAAGGCCTTCGTTATTCGACAGATTAAATATCGAATGCAAACGCGGCCGCCGCATATCGGCGTCGATAATCAAAACCCGGGCTCCGGTCTGTACCAGACTCAGCGCAGTGTTGACCGCGGTGGTGGTTTTCCCTTCAGACGGAACGCTGGAAGTGATGAGCAGCGATTTGGGTGCCCGGCCTGCCGTGGATAAGAGTATTGACGTGCGCAAGTGGCGATAAGCTTCCGCCACCGGCGAGTGCTTGTCCATGTGCGTCAACAACACTTCGTGATGACCGTTGCCGTTAGCGCCCGTCAGAGACTTGCGCGAAGCGAGCACCAGTCCGCGTTTCTGCTTGGGCTGGCTGGCCATTGGAATCAAGGCCACCGAAGGCAAGTGCAGGAAGTTCTCGATATCCTCGCTGGAACGAATCGTGTCATCCAGATATTCGAGGAAGAAAGCCATGCCCACGCCGCATCCCAGCGACAAGAGCAGCGCCATCGCCACGATAAATGTACGTTTGGGTGATACCGGCTTCTTTTGCGCGATAGCAAAGTCCACAACGCGTATGTTGTTGGGCGTGCCCGTCATAATCACGTCATTTTCTCTCATTCGCTGCAAGAGGCCGTCGAGGAGATTTCGATTCGTCTCGATTTCCTGTTGAATGATGTGATACTGGACGGCCGCTTCATTCTGCGCCAGGGTTTCGGCGCGCTGCTGATCGTAAGCCTTGCGCAGAGCGTCTTCGGTGGCCTGAGCTTGTTTGTATCGCGTCAACAGGTTGGTGCTAACAACCCTGGTGGCGCGGCTGCGCGTATCGCTAACCTGCTTCTCGAGAACCGCAATCTGGTGATCAATTTCCTTGACGGCGGGCCACTTCTCGGTGTTCTCAACTAACAATTCGGCCTTTTTCTGTCGCAGGTCATTCAGCCTGATTTCGGCCTCGGTGCTGAGACGCGTGGCCGAAGGAGCCTCGCTTTGGACGCCCTGTGATAAGGCCTCGGCCGCTCCCGGCTGTTGACTGGCTTCATAGGCCGCCTGGGCCATCTTGCGTTCGTTTTCAGCGTCGAGTAACTGCTTGTTCAACCCGGCCAGTCTTTCAACTACCGTATTCTCATTCTTATCAAGCGAAAGGATCTTATGGCCGTTGCCGTAATTAATCAGCTCCTCTTCCTTCGCCCGAATGTTTGATTGCAGTTCGGCAATTCGCTTTTCGAGATAAGTGCCGGTCGAACCGCTGTTCGACGTTTTCTTTTCCAGATTCTGATCCACAAATGTCTGGGCAATGGTATTGACGATTTTCGCCGCCAGGCGCGGATCGGTGTGCCGATAGTTGATATCGATGAGACGAGTCTCGCGGACCGTCAGCCGCGACTCCTTAACCGGTTCAACCCGCAATGTCTCCTGCAAATCATCGACATACTCAGACAGTCTTTCTGCCTCGGCCAACTCCTGCGCGGTCGTGCTGACGCTGTTGGTCGAAAGCACCGGAAGCGAATCAGAAACCGGGGTGTTTTGCGATACATTCGATTTCAATCCCAGCATTCGCCTGAAATCCGGCAGCATTGAATTGCTCCTGGGATAATCCCTCAAGAACGTCGGGTTATGTTCCAGATCGAGGTTCTTCGCCACCCTTCTCAGCAATCCCGGGCCGATCAGAATCTGCAGTTGCGTATTAAAGTAAGCAGGGTCATTGCTTTCGCCACCGAGAATTACCGAGCTGTTCTTTGACATGCCGCCCAGGAGTGGATTTGCGTTTTCCAAATCGACCTGAATCCTGGCCTGCGCCTCATAGATATCGGGTTTGCGGATTACGATCACGGCAGTCAGTGTCGGAATCAATACCGCGATGCCAATAATCAGCCACAACCGTTTGCGAATTATCCGCCAGTAGTCCAACAGATGAGACGCCTTGTCCTCAGCGTCATAAGCATAGGACGCACGTGAGAAAGCGGCTGCCGGAAACCCACCGTTAGTCTTTTCGAGTTTGCCTTCGGACCGTTCCAGTTCGGTGTTCGATCGAAATGGATTAATTGGTTCGCTCATACTTTTCAGTGTCCTCAAGCGCAGGTCGGGGATGCCGCCGGCGCAAAAGGATCAATCTTCCGCACTGTTAATCTTAGGGGATCGCTCGCACCACTCCGTTGGAAAGGGTGGCTGGCAGCGCTCCGGAAACGATACTGAGCAGCGTCTTACCCACCGACGTGCCGACCTGGACAATGTCGTTGGGGACTAAGGCAACGTCTTCTGCTTTATGCTTTTCGATTGCCTTGAGGTCTATGTAAATCTCGCGCTTGGCGCCGCCGGCCCACTCACGAATTATCTTGATCTTGTTGGTGTCGCCGTCCCGAGCCGCCCCGCCTGCCATGGCCACCGCTTTGGTGACAGTGATTGATTTATCCTTGAGCGGAATGGCCCGCGGATCATTAACGTGACCGATGACGAAAATCTGATCGGCTTCGGGCACTGAAATAATGTCGCCCGGCTCAATAAATGGATTTGATCCCGGCTTGCCTTTCAGGGTCTCATCCAGATTGAAAGCTCCGAAACCTTCGTTCACGGCGCCTGCATTCGCTGCCACAGAATCCGCCGAAGGTTTGGCTTGACAGAGGCTGTCCCCTCCAGTGTGAATGACGTTGATCAATCGCCCTGCTTTATCAGTGGGACCACCGGCAGAACTGACCAGTTCCAGCAGCCGTACCCTGCGTTGCATTCGAAATTGCCCGGGCTTCTCCAC
>Ga0207511_100101_pt1 | contig 21322 bp, 21 predicted proteins | sample NitcycUWRSCHO22C_FD_188265 | JGI IMG/M metagenome (GOLD analysis project Ga0207511, IMG submission 188265) | Soil microbial communities from Arlington Agricultural Research Station in Wisconsin, USA - Nitrogen cycling UWRJ-SCHO22-C (SPAdes) | ecosystem: Environmental > Terrestrial > Soil >... | reverse complement strand
CCGATCGCCCTGCCGAAGGACAAACGATCCCGTGAAGAGAAACGAAGACGAGACTTGACGTCGGATTATGACGAAGTGCTGTTCGCCGACCTGCGTGCACTGCGAAAGAAGATTGCCGACGAGCGCAGCGTGCCGGCTTACATAGTTTTCTCTGACGTGACGCTGCGCCAGATGGCGCGATTCTACCCGACCAGCGACGCCGAGTTTGCGCGCATCAGCGGTGTGGGTGAAAAGAAGCTGGCAGATTTTGGGCAGCCGTTCATCGAATTGATCACGTCGTACCTGGAAATGAATCCGCGCCGGCAATTCAATTGATCAAATCAATCGTTCGTGACAATCGCGGTATCCGGATATACTTTTTCTGATGCAATCAATCTTTGGGCCTGACGGCCTGATCGCCAAGACCCATCCTGAATACGAACATCGGCCGGGACAGATTGCCATGGCTGAGGCGGTCCTGCGCGCGTTCGAAGAGAAGCGGCATTTGATTGTTGAGGCGGGCACGGGCACGGGCAAGACGCTGGCTTACCTGGTGCCGGCGATCGCGGCGGCGTGCGGCAGTGGCGCGCGCGTAGTCATCTCGACCGGCACGAAGAATTTGCAAGAGCAGTTGATGGACAAGGACATTCCGTTTTTGCAGGAGACTTTGCCCGCGAGGTTTCGCGCGGCGGTGATGAAGGGGCGGAATAATTACGCGTGTCTGCATCGGATTAAGCGCGCGGAAGACATGCCATTTCTCGAAGGGCTGGAACAAATCGATCAATTCGATGAAGTGTTTCGTTGGGCAGCGCAGACCGACGCCGGCGATCGGGCAGAGCTTTCGAATCTGCCGGAGAATCTGCCGTTCTGGCGCCACATCGACGCGCGCTCGGACACGTGTCTCGGGCAGAAATGTCCTGACTTCGATCCGTGTTTTATTACGCGCATGCGTCAGCGCGCCACCGATGCGGATGTCATCGTCGTCAATCATCATTTGTTCTTTGCTGATCTTGCCTTGCGCAACGGCGCGTACGGCGCCGTGTTGCCGGATTATGCGGCGGTGATTCTGGACGAAGCGCATCAGATCGAAGATGTGGCTTCAGAGTATTTCGGGACCGGCGTTTCGAATTATCAAATTGATGATCTATTGCGCGACGTCAGCTATTTGAAGGTTGACGAGAAGGAATCGCAAAAGGAACTGACTCGCGTTAGTGCGCGCATTCAACGGTTCGCCGATCTGTTTTGGATCTCTTTTCATGAAGGGCGAGGCATGGAGGGCCGGTTTACCCTGACGCGGCGGCCGGTACGGCCGGTTGATAACTTGCGATCCGACGTTGATGAAGCAGAGCCGCAAATTAATAATTCGCGTTACAGCGATGCGTATGCCGCGCTTGATAACGTGCTCCACCGGTTGGAGACGACCCTCGCGATTTTGCAAGACGAGGAAGCGGACGCTGATAATCTCTTACGTCGCACGCGACAGCTTCGATTCGATCTGAACTTCATCGTCAAAGCAGACGACCAGCAATTCGTTTACTGGATCGAGCGGCGCGGGCGGGGCGTGTTTCTGCGCGCGTCACCCATCGATGTCTCAGGTTTTCTGCAGGACCGGCTGTTCGACAAGGTGCCGACCGTGGTGCTCACTTCGGCGACGCTCTCGAGCGCCGGTAATTTTCGTTTCATTCGCGATCGGCTCGGGCTGGATGAAGGCGAAGAGATGATCGCGGAATCGATCTTCGATTTTGAAAATCAGGCGGTTTTGTATCTGCCCGAAAAGATGCCGGATCCGCGCGCGCCGCAGTGGGGTGCGGCCGCGGCGGAAGAAGCTATCAAGATCGTCAACGCCACGCACGGACGAGCGTTTGTTTTGTGTACCAGTTTCGCCGGTATGAATGAGATGTTCGAACGCGTCGCGTCGCAAATCGATTACCCCTGTCTGGTGCAAGGCAGCGCCGCGAAGGGCGAACTGCTCAAGAAGTTTCGCACGACGCCGAACGCGGTGTTGTTCGCCACTTCGAGTTTTTGGCAGGGCGTCGACGTGCGCGGCGAGCAACTGTCGTGCGTGATTATCGATAAGTTGCCGTTTGCTGTGCCAAGCGATCCGATCGTCGCGGCTCGCCAGCGCCACATTGAAGAGCAGGGCGGGTCGAGTTTCTATGAATACAGCGTGCCACAGGCGATTATCAGTTTGAAGCAAGGTCTGGGACGGCTGATTCGCAGCACGACGGATCGTGGAGTCTTGGCCGTGCTCGATCCTCGTTTGCGCACCAAGATGTACGGGCGCACGTTCCTGAAAAGCCTCCCGCCTTGTCGCGTCACTTCTGATGTCGCTGAACTGAACCGAGTGTTTGAAGCGAGCAACGCGGCGGCGCTATGATTTTCAACCTGAAGGAGAAACAATGGACGAACAAGAAGATCAAACGATCTACAACGTTGTAATGAACCAGGACGAGCAGTATTCGATTTGGCCTGCCGATCGCGAGAACGCTCTTGGTTGGCATGATGCCGGCAAAGTCGGCATAAAAGAGGAGTGTCTGGCATACATCAAAGAAGTCTGGACAGACAGGCGGCCGCTGAGCCTGCGCAAAATGGAAGAAGTGGACCGCGAGCGTCGAAACGAAGAAGGAGGCGGTTGATTACTGATGCCCGGACTATTTGAAGTCATGATCGAGCGCAACTTTTCCAGCGCGCACCAATTGCGCGGTTACCAGGGAAAGTGCGAGAACCTGCACGGTCACAATTACAAGATCGAGATTTACGCGCGCGGGAGCGAGTTGAATAACATCGGACTGTTGGTTGACTTTGTCGAACTCAAGCAGGCGGCCGACGAGCTGGTTACTTATCTCGATCACAAGAACCTGAACGAGCTGGAGCCGTTCGTTGAGGAACAGAACCCTTCGGCTGAGAATGTCGCGCGATTTATTCTGAAGAGAATCGCGTCGAAGATCGATGACGACCGCGTGCAGATTTATAAAGTGAAGTGTTGGGAGACGCCGACAAGCGTTGCTACTTATCAGGTTGATTAGAAGAAGTTGTCCACAGATTACGCAGATTACACAGATTGAAAAAAAGCAGGACGTTCAGAGCGGGGACTTCTTCAGCTTTTTCTGAATCTGTGTAATCTGTGGACAACTTCTTAACCTTCCCCGATTTCTTCCAGGTACTCTTCGTACAGCCCGCGATCGCGATCCGTCATGCTGCTGATGCGCGCGCCGATTAAATATCCTTCGTCCAGCTTGTCGTAACGCACCGGCGTGGCTTGAATCTCGAGAGACAATCCGTTCGGCAGATCGAGTTCGATGGCCAGAGAGTTTTCGCCGCCCATCAGATACTGTTCGTCAATGTTCTGGGCATGCAGAATCAGCCCGAGACCTTCGCGGCTGATATTTATCGTGTGGCCGGCGCAGGCGCGCAGATGTTGCACGCCGCGTTCGGATGCGTCTGCTTCGCGCATCAGCACGCTGAATTCAAGTCGCGCATCAAGGTTGGCTTCCAGTCGCGGGGATTGCCGGCGATCATCAGGGTATGGCGGCACGGTCGGGTTTCCTTTGCTATCCTACAAACTAACCATCTCAAAAATGGCGCAGAGATTTCAACTGAAAAATTAAGGTGAAATCGAAACCCACATTCAGTTGGGGCTGACTGCCTCGAGTCCGATTTTGTATTTCTTGATCTTGCTGTACAGGCGAGGACGGTATATGCCCAGCATGTTAGCGGCTTTCTGTTTGTTTCCGCCGGTGCGTTGCAGCGTCCGCTCGATGACAAATTTTTCTATGTCTTCGAGCGTCATATTCGGCGGCACATCCCATGACATCGACGGCGCGGCGGCGCTGGCGCTGCCATTATCGAACGGCAGATCGACCGGTTCAATGCGTTCGCCTTTCGCGAGCAGGACTGCGCGCTCGATCACGTTTTGCAGTTCGCGCACGTTGCCGGGCCAGGGATGAGAAAACAAACGCTGATACGCCGACTGTGAGACTGCGGCGATCGGCCGTTCATACTTTTCTGCGTACAGTTGGAGGAAGTGGTCGGTGAGTAACTGAATGTCTTCCATGCGCTCGCGCAAAGGTGGCACATGAATAGTAATGGTCGAGATGCGATAAAAAAGATCGTCGCGCAGCAGGCCGTCGCGAATGGCGTCAGCGGGCATGCGGTTCGTCGAACAGATGAGCCGAAAATCAACTGGATAACTTTTTTCAGATCCAATCTTGCGGCAGGTGCGCTCCTGGAGCACGCGCAACAATTTCGGTTGTAGCTCGACCGGCATTTCCGCAATTTCGTCGAGCATCAGCGAACCGCCGGCCGCGTGCTGGACGAGACCTTCTTTGTCGGCATGTGCGCCGGTGAAGGCGCCTTTTGCATGCCCGAACAATTCGGACTCGATCAACTCTTTCGGCAGCGCCGCACAATTTACTTTGATGAATGGTTTCTTCGCGCGCAGCGAATTGTAGTGAATGGCGTTCGCGATCAATTCCTTGCCGGTGCCCGATTCGCCGACGATCAAAACATTCGCGTCGGATTTCGCCACCGACTCGATCGTCTCATAGATGGTCTGCATCTGTTTCGACGAGCCGATAATGTTGAAATATTCCGCGCGCGTGGAAAGTTGCCGACGCATGTTTTCGGTCTCGGCCATCAACTCGCGCCGTTCGAGGGCCTTCTCGGCCAACGGCAGCAGCTCTTCAAAATCAAATGGCTTCTCAACGAAGTAGAAGGCGCCGGCCTTGATCGCTTCGACTGCGGTTTGCACCGAGCCGTAACCGGTGACGACAATCACCTCGGTGTTTGGTTTGGCGTCTTTCATGTGACGCAGCAGCGTGAGCCCGTCCATGTCCGGCAGTTGCACATCGCAAATCACCAGGTGATGCGCGCCGCCGTCGAACATGTCGATCGCTTCACCGCCGCTGGCCGCAGTATCGACGGTATATCCTTCACCGACGAGGTGTTGTTTGAGCGAATCGCTCATCATGGGCTCGTCATCAACGACCAGTATGCGAATTTCTTGATTTTTCGGTTTAGTCATTCGGGTTTAAATGTATTCGTTGTAAAGGCAGCGTTACGCGTATCACTTCTGCGTTGCAAACTACGTCGCCGCCCTGAGCTTCTATTATTTTGGTGGCCAGTTCTGTGTGAATCGTTCCACAGCCATGCGCTGAAGCGGTGTTCTTCGTATTGAAATGTCCGCCGCGCCATTCGATAGTCGCGCGGTCTGCATCACGCGACATCGTCATGGAAATTGGTTGCGGGGCCTTCGCGGAAATCGTCGCGCGTACATCGTCCGTGATGGCTTTTATTGCTTCAGCCAGCGCGGCAGGATCGAATTCGCCGATGAACGAATCGCCTTCGAACTGACTGGCGATCGTAACTTTCGGCAGTCCGCCGGTTTCACGTTCGGCAGCTTCCGAGATTACATGGGCAACGATTCGCTTGACGTCCACCCCGGGTTGCGTTCGCAGTTCCAGTGGCCGCGCATAGCGGACCAGCGCCGTGAGATCCTTCGCCGCGCGGTCCAGTCCCGTGATGAGTTTCGCCAGCGTTTCCCGCTCATCCTGGGGCTGATCGTCGCGGTCCAGGCGCTTGCGCAGAAACGTGGCGTACAATTTGAGTCCGTTCAGCTGGTTCTTGAGATCGTGAACGATTTGCAGCGTCGCGCCGCCCAGACGTTCGAGCGCCTTGGAATCCGGAAGTTTTGCTGGTGCCGTCTGCATTCGCGTACGGTCAATCTTAGCGATAAAGTGTACGAAATGAACTCGCGAGTTTTACGTTTCTGTGTCGCGTTTCAATTCGACAGAATACCAAACGTCACGAATCGTATGCTAGTAATGCGGAATTTTCGTCGTGGCCCACTAAATGTAAGGACTGATCTTATATGAAGCGTGCGAACAAGCTGTTTCTGGTGGTGGAGGACTTTGAGGACAGTCGCTTTATGATGAGGCGGCTCTTGGAGATGGCTGGATATGATGTCCTCGAGGCGAGCGACGGTGAACAGGCCGTGACGATGGCGGTCGAGGCCAAGCCGGTTCTGATCCTGATGGATTTGAGCTTGCCGAAGCTCGACGGGCTGGCGGCAACGCGGAAAATTCGCCAGAAGAAAGGCCTCAAGCGAGTTCCCATCGTCGCGGTATCAGCCCACGATTCGCCTGAATCGCGGACCGAGGCGCTCGAGGCCGGATGCGACGAATATGTCACGAAGCCAATCGACTTTGACAATCTTCACGCGATCTTGCAGCGGTTTATGAATCAGGCCAAGCCCTCGCGCGCCGCGCAGCCGTGAAGTTGTATCGGAATCGCTCGACGGCGGTCGGATTCGTGCGAGAAGAGTGCGTTGTGCGGGCCGGCGAGGGAAGTTGATAACGGGAATCTAAGGAATTGTGACTGTGCTGCGTGGGCACGTGAATTGATGATAAAGAGGGCGGAGGTCTCACAGCCCCGAAGTCCCTTATTGATTCGCGCTGAGAGTATGAGGTAGTGAAGCCACTTAATATCCCACAGAAACATGCCACCGTTCCCGCAGCCTTCTTTGCCGACAACATCGACAACCCCGACTTCCTAAAGTCGATCAGCCATGAGATGCGCACGCCTTTAAATGTCATCATCGGCATCTGCCAGTTCCTTGAGCGTGATAAGCAGACGCCTTTATCGCCAATGCATCGGGATGCGGTAGGGCGAATGGATCGAAATGCGCGGGCCTTGCTGCAGTCGATAAACCGGCTCATGGAATCGTTGCGTAACGGTCAAACTCATTGACCGCAGACTTCAATTATTCCACGACGGGCGGCGGATGCGGTTGTCCGGCACCCATTCGTCCCAACTGTCATCGTAACCGGCGTAGTGGACGAGATGGCGTCCATCCTTAGCTTCAAGAATTTTCGCTGAGTACCACTTGCCGTGCCAATTGACCTCGACGTTAGCGCCGATGCGATAGTCGTTCGATCGCTTCGCTTCGAGAATCGCGTTGGTGTCGGCGCGCGCGTCCCTGGCAATCGATGAAGGCATGCGGAATTGCCGGCGCGTCACCCATTCGTCATCTGCATCTTCATAGCCGAAGTAATGAACGCGATACGTGCCGTTGCGCGCGTCGATCACCCTGGCTTTGTACCAGTCGCCCTCGGAACGCACTTCGAGGCGGCTGCTGATTAACGGATCGACCTTACGTTCGGCTACCGCCAATTCCATCTGCGGTTGAAAATCTCCGGTGGTCGTGAAGACAGCTTTCTGGTCTTCAGCGAAGACCATGTCCTGCCTGATGTCCTCGGCTAATTCGGCCAGGGTGACTTCGCCGTCGCCATTCGTGTCGGCAAAAGATTTTCCGCGCAGTCCGGCGAGCAGCATTTCCGTAAAGGTCCAGTTCTCGGTCGAGGTGTGATTTGAAGTTGCCGAAGCCAGCGTCGCATACGAAACTCGCCGGCCCAGTTGACGTGTCTGTTGCGCGAGATTTCCTGAGAAACATGTATCAGCGGCGAGCAGCGCGCGCGAACCTCTGAAGTACCGCTCGATGTCGCGGACGATCGCATCGGTTTCCCAGCCGTCGAGATTCTCTCCGGTGTCATAGGTCGCAAAGTAAGTCGTGCGTTCGTCGTCAGACTTGTAGCCGTGACCGGTGTAATAAAACACCAGCAAGTCGTCCGGCCCGGCCTTGGAAAGAAAGGCGGGGAATGAATTCTGCACCCGACGCGACGTTGCCTGCGCATCTTTTAAGAAAAGGATTTGCGACTCAGGCACGCCCTGCTGACGAAAGAAATCAATTAACTGCGCGTCCCGCCGATTTTTCGCGGGGAACGAATCGAACATGTCCTTGTGTTGAAATTGGAGGATGCCGACCGCAAAGACCCACGTCCGTTGCGGCTGCCAGTCTTTGCCTCTGGCGAAAGTTGATTGACTGAGAACGCTGCCGCAGATAACTAGCAGCGCAAGGCCAATGCCTCTAACCACGCCAAGCTGATGTCTTTTCAAAGTGTGCTTCCTGTAGAGCCGGGATTCAGTAAAGCGGAGAGAGTGAAACACAAGGGCGGAAAGGTTATAGCCCTCAAGCGCGGACTATTGTACGACAGTGGCCGCCGAATTGTTGCGTCGTCTCGGGAAAATCTCGTCGCTTCGTCTGACCCGCTTACGCAGATCGAGTTGACTTCTTCGCCGGCCACGCGTCAAAGAGGTAAAGGCCAAACGGAATCCACCAGATCAGATCATTGGTTAGACACAGCACGATCGTTGACTTAGGCCAGGCGCCGCTCCAAATCAGTTGCGCCAACCCAATCGGCCCGAGGATCTTTCCGGCGAGTCCAACCGCTGCGAGCAGCCATCCACGTTCAGGCACGCGCGCGACTTCGAAATAGATGATGCCGTAAAGCCCGACGACCATTCCGAGACACGCAAAGATCGCCGGATAGTTCAACGGCGGCATCCCGGCAAAGCGAAACAGCCACTGCGGATCGTAGACCGTGTGAATTCCCCACGCGATGTTGTAGATTCCCGCCGCCAGGAACACCAGCCGATGAAATTTGCGGCGGCGTATCTGCAAGAGTTAGGAAGAGACGGTCTGACGGCCGTCGATTACTTCCGGCGTGATGCGATAGAGCGCGATGTCGACCGCGCGTCCGAGTGCATCGATTTGCGTTGCGCTGATTGCGGGAGTGAGAGCGGGATTGCGCTCAGTAATGAGCCTCATCGCGCGCTGCATTTCATCGGCCACCGTCAATTCATTCGCCCGGCCTACTACCATGACGCTGCGCCAGTTCGTGCTGTCGGTGATCTCTTCAACCTGAAGACAGACCTGCGGATTGGCTTGGATGAATCGCGTCTTCATTCCCTGCGTCGTGAAAAAATAGAGGTCCTTTCCGTCATACGCATAATGCATCGGCACCACGTAAGGCCGCCCGTCGCGGGCACACCCGAGATGACCAAAGCTCTCGCGTTGCAGCAGCGTGTGCATTTCCGCCGTTGGCATGTCTTCAACTTTTAGCATGAATGGATAATATACCGGTCGAAACAATTTCAAAACTTCGTCGAAATGTTTAGAGGCGGGCGTTGCCCGCCGTCGTTTCCAAACAAAAAGGCGGGCAACGCCCGCCTCTAAACGTTCGCGCAGATAAATCTATGCGCCGCTCGCCAGTCCTCGCGGCACCATCGGCAGAGACCGCAAACGTACGCCGGTCGCGTTAAAGAGCGCGTTGCCGATCGCCGGTGCAAGGCCGACAATCGGGGTCTCGCCGGCTCCGGCCGAGGCGATGTCTTTGCGATCGACAAGGACGATCTCAATTTTCGGCAAATCGCTGAATCGTGGTACGCGATACTGCGCGAAATGCGGATTGAGAATCTTGCCATCATCGAATTGGATCGATTCGAATAACGCGCCGCCGATAGCCATCACAATCGAACCTTCGATTTGGTTGTGCAAGTGCCGTGGGTTCACGATGGCGCCGCATTCAAATGCTTCCACGACGCGCACGATGCGCACGCGCCGGTTCGTTTTATCTTCCTTGTCGCTCGGCGGTTCAATCGCAATCTCGGCGCAGGTAGCGACGTAGCCGCCTTTTTCAAACCCGCACGCGATGCCCACGCCGTGACCGCTTACCGGTTTTGATTTGCCCCAACCAAACGCCCTGGCTGTGGCTTGCAGAACGGCGCGCAGCCGTTCGTCTTTGATGTTTTTCAGACGAAATTCAAGCGGATCGATGCCGACTAACTGAGCCAACTCGTCGATGTGAGATTCGCGGGCGAAATGATTCGCGGTCGCCGCCAGTCCGCGATACGAACCCTGCTTGAGCGGCGAGTCCGACGCATGAAACCGAATGTCGTTATTCGGAATGTCGTATTTGATCTGAATGCCGGCGCCGCCGGAATTGTAGTTGTGAAACTCCCAGGCGGTGAGCGTGCCGTCGTTCTTTACTCCGCTTTTGATGTCGATCACACCGGCCGGCCGGAAGTATGCCCAGGTGAATTCTTCTTCGCGCGTCCATGTTAGCTTGACTGGTTTCCCCGCGGCTTTCGCGAGTCGCGCCGCCTCGACGGCGCATTCACCCGTGTGCTTGCCGCCGTAACCTGAACCTGTGTCGGGGACGATGACGCGCACTTTGTCTTCCGGAATGTGGAACGCTTCGGCCAGTTCGGTGCGCACGCCGAAAGGTCTCTGCGAGCCAGTCCAGACCGTGAGTTTGTCGCCATTCCATTCGGCTACCGCTGCGCGTGGTTCCAGCGGCGCGTGCGCGATGTACTGGACGGTGTAGGTCTGCTCGAGCTTTTTGTCAGCGGCCGCCAAACCGTCGGCCATCGAACCTTGCGGGCGCGCGCCACCGCCGCCACCTTCACCGCCGCCGCCTCTCTGGTTCGTGGCCGGCTTACGCAGCACATCGAACAGTTCTTTGTTCGACGGTTGCCCGGGCGATTTCCAATCCACCGCGATCGCGTTCGCCGCCCTGATGGCGGTTTGCTGGTCGGGCGCGGTCACGCCGATAAAATTACCGTCAGTGACGACTTTGACGCCGGGTATGGCTGCGGCGGTTTTTATGTCAACCGACACGAGCGATGCATTGAACGCCGCGGGCCGAACAATTTTGCCGTACAGCATTCCCTCACGCTTGACGTCGAAGGTGTAGCGATGCTTTCCGCTGACGTAGCTCCTGGCGTCTACCTTGGTTACCGACGTCCCGGCGATGGTCCAATCTTTAGGTTGTGTGATCGTGATGTTGTCGGGAATCACCTTGACGAGTTTGCGGCCCTTCGCGACCTCTGCGAGCGTTAAGGTTTTCGATTTGTCGTGATTCAGGAAGCGAGCGTCCACGATTTGCAGATCGGCAGGCGCCACGTTCAATTGTTCGGCAGCCATCGCGATTAGCATCTCGCGCGCGGCCGCCGCAGCTTTGCGCAGTTGCGGGACCATCGTCGGTGTACTGCGACTGCCGAAGGTCCCCAGGTCGAAAGGCGTCAAGTCGGTGTCGCCCATCACCAGGTGGACCGAGCTAACCGGCACGTGCAATTCATCGGCGACCGATTGAGTCAACGTGGTGCGCGTGTTCTGGCCGACTTCAACCTTGCCGGTGAAGGCCGTCACTTCACCCTTTTCATCGATGTGAATCCACGCCTCGATGTCATTAGGAAGGTTTTGATTGGCTCCGCCGCGGCCGGATTCGCCCTGGCCGCGTTGTTGGGCGAGGACCCGCGTCGCGGGAACGATGAACACGATCCCGAGCCCGAAAGCCTTTATGAAATCACGGCGATCAAAATGAAAATTGTAATTCGGGGCGTCGAACAGTTCGTAACGCTCGACTTCGATTTCGTCGATCAGGTTATGTTCGTCGACCATCACGCAACCTCCTTTGCCTGTCCGGACGCGATTTGAATAGCCTGGACGATTCGCTCATAGGTCCCGCAACGACAGATGTTGCCGTTCATGCCGGTGATGATTTCGGCGCGGCTGGGTTTCGCGTTTTTGGCGAGCAGTGCGCTCGCCGACATGATCATGCCCGACGTGCAGTAAGCGCATTGCATCGCGTCAGCTGCAATGAACGCTTCCTGAAGTGGATGCAGCTTCCCGTCCTTTTCCAATGCTTCGATCGTCGTGATCTGTTTGCCGGCGACGCGTCCTACCTGCGTAATGCATGAGCGCGTAGCGACTCCGTCGACGAGGACCGTACACGCGCCGCATTGGCCTTCACCGCAGCCATACTTGCTGCCGGTCAGATCGAGATCGTTGCGCAGCACGGAAAGCAGACTGACAGACGCGTCGATATCAACTGCCATCTTTCTGCCGTTGACGTTGAGCGAGGTGACCTTCGCCATTACGGAAGCCTTCCTTTCGTGAATTCGTTGAGCCGCCGGACTTGTCCAGCGCGTCTCGCGGGCCGCACAAGTGCGGCCTCTAAACGTTTTCTATCTTCGGTGATTGAAAGGCAAGTATAACTCCGGCTTTGCGAGATTGTGAAAATGGTGATTAAATCCGGCGTGTCAGAACCGTGAGCGCCGATGGAGCGCGGGCATCCTTGCCCCGCCAGGATTCAATAATGATTAAATCAATAAAGTTAGTCGTCATCATCGTGCTGTGTTTGATTGCCTGTGTTTCTGCCAGCTCGCAGAACGGTGAAGCGGCGTGGACTAAGTCTGAATCGCAAATCCGCGAACAGATTAGTCATCTGCGCAGTCTGCCCGACGACGTGCGCGCGCGTACGACTAAGCAACTCGCGCTCGACATTCGCGCATTGCCGAAGACTCAACACAAGTTAAGCCTGGCGGCCGGGCTCGCAAACCTGTCAACCGAAGGTGACTTCGGCAAAGATACTCTGCAGGAAGTGGCCACGACTCTGGCCGAAGCGTTGCGCGAACAACCTACTCTGATGAACGGGACCGAGCCGAATTTCTTCTATGTTGAATTGGCCACGCTCGTGCGCTACGAACACGTGCAGGCGTCGTCGGATGATCCGCAATTTAAGGCGGCGATGGCCAAGCTCGCGGCCGACGATGAAGTGCGCGCCAAAGCCGACTTTACTTTGAGTGATTTGGAAGGCAAGAGTTGGACGTTGCACGACTTACGCGGGAAGGTTGTGTTGGTGAATTTCTGGGCCACCTGGTGTCCGCCTTGCCGCAAGGAGATGCCGGATCTCGACACGCTCTACAAGAGATTCAAGGACCAGGGGCTGGTGATCCTGGCGATTGATGATGAAGAGATCGCCAAGATAAAACCGTATCTCGCCGAGCATCCGGTCACGTACCCGATTCTTCTCGACCCGGGACGCAAAGTGAATGAGGGTTTTCGCGTCGATGGCATTCCCAAGAGTTTCGTCTACGATCGTGAAGGTAAACTGGTGGCGCAATCGATCGACATGCGGACCCAGAGACAATTCCTCGAGTTGCTGGCGCAAGCCGGCCTGAAATGAAAAATGCAGAAACCCGACCGTCAGGGAGGGTGCAGTGATTTGACAAACTTTGCACCCTCCCTCACGGTCGGGTTTCTGCCGGAATATTCGGAGCAGCCTATGAATGTGAAACGAATTTTAATCTTCGTAAGCGCAGTGGTGTTGGTCTCGCTCGGTGCCGCCAGCTCGCCGGCCCAACCGGCCCAACTCACACCGCAGCAGCAGGAACTCGCCAACTACATCAAGAAGAATTACACGAAGAGCGAAGTCATGATCCCGATGCGTGACGGGGTAAAGCTCTTTGTCTGCATCTACGAACCTAAGGACAGGAAACAGAAGTATCCGATCATGTTTGACCGCACGCCGTACAGCGTCGGTCCCTACGGACCGGACAATTACAAGACGTCGCTGGGCCCGGACGAACTGTTTGCGCGCGAGGGCTACATCTTCGTCTACGGCGACGTGCGTGGGCGTTACCTGAGCGAAGGTCAGTACGAAGACGTGCGGCCGTACATTCCCAACAAGAAGGGAAATCAGATCGACGAGACGACCGACACGTACGACACAGTCGAGTGGCTGATTAAGAACGTGCCGAACAACAACGGCCGCGTCGGCGTCTACGGAATTTCTTATCCCGGTTTCTACACCTCGATGGCCGGCATTGACGGGCATCCGGCGATTAAAGCCATTTCGCCGCAAGCGCCGGTCTCTGATTGGTTTCACGGCGACGACAATCATCACAACGGCGCGCTGTTTCTCTCGCAGAACTTTTCATTCTTCACCGGCTTTGGGCAGCCGCGCCCGGTGCCGACGTCAAACAACGATTACGTGAAGCCCTTTAATTACGGGACGCAGGACGGCTACAAGTTTTATTACGACGTAGGCGGGCTGAAGAACTTCGGCGACGCTTATCAGAAGCAGTTCGGATTTCGCATCAAGTTCTGGGACGAAATGATGCAGCATCCGAATTACGATCAGTATTGGAAAGATCGAAACATTCTCCCGAACCTGCGAAACATTCATGCCGCGGTGATGACCGTTGGTGGTTGGTACGACGATGAAGATCTATTCGGCGCGCTCGCGACTTACCAACACGTCGAGCAGCAGAACCCGGGAATCTTCAACGTGCTGGTAATGGGGCCATGGTGCCACGGCTGCTGGGCGCGCACCGACGGTGATTGGCTGGGGACAGCTTATTTCGGCAGCAAGACCGGCGTTTATTATCGCGAGCATTTTGAGCTGCCATTCTTCAATCACTTTCTGAAAGACAAAGGCGACATTTCTGAAATCAAAGAAGTGAACGGCTTCGACACCGGCGCGAACCAGTGGGTGGCATTGCCAAACTGGTCGCCCACCAATGCGACCGACACCCCGCTTTATCTGATGTCGGCGGGCCAACTCTCATTGGGGGCGGGACCAAATGCGGCGCGACCATTCACTAGTAAGCTGCCGCCGGCCGGCGCGGGCCCGAGACAGCCCTGGTACGATGAGTATGTCAGCGACCCGTGGAATCCGGTTCCTTACACCGAGAAAAGAAACAGTGAAACGATTCGTTATCCGCGCGACTTCATGACCGAGGATCAACGCTTCGCTGCGACCCGTCCTGACGTTCTGGTCTATCAAACTGAACCGTTGACCGAAGACGTTACTGTCGGCGGGAGCATCAAGCCGGAGCTCTTCGTGTCGTCGACCGGCACCGATTCCGATTTCATCGTCAAGCTGATCGACGTCTTTCCTGACGACTACAAATATCCTGAAGGCGCGAAGCCGCCCGACAATTCTCCGGGCAATATTCTCAGTCCCGGCGGTTATCAAATGCTTCTGCGCGGCGAGCCGATGCCGGCGCGATTCCGTAATAGCTTTGAAAAACCCGAACCGCTTCGTCCGAACGTGGCGACGAAGATTTCGTTTGTCATGCCCGGCGTCATGCACACGTTCAAGAAAGGTCATCGCATCATGGTGCAGATTCAAAGCACCTGGTTTCCGCTGGTGGCCCGCAGCCCACAGAAGTTCATGCCGAATTACAAGCTTGGCACCGATACAGATTTCCAGAAGGCGACTGAACGCGTCTATCACTCGGGGCAATATCCATCGCGGATTGTCTTGCCGGTGCTCAGGAGACAATAATTTGGAGTGCGGCGGCTTGACGCCGCTTTTCTATTCCAGAGTATTCTAAAAGCGTCATAACAAAGCTGCGTCAAGCCGCAGCACTCCAAGAAGAGGTTTCATGTTGAAAAAGATTCTGACTGCTCTGTCGTCAATAATTGTCGTTGGTACGTTTTCTCTAGTTGCTCCGGCCCAAACACTGCCCGCCGACCTGATCGAAAAAATCGACAAGGTCGCTACTGACACACTCACGCGCACTGGAGTCCCGAGTGCCTCGGTCGCGATTGTCAAAGATGGACAAATCGTTTACGTGAAAGCCTATGGCGATGCGCGGCTCGAGCCGAAGACGCCGGCGACACCGCAGATGCGGTACAGCATCGGCTCGATCAGCAAGCAGTTTACGGCGGCGGCGATTCTGCTTTTGCAGGAGCAGGGAAAGCTTTCGCTGGATGACAAGGTCGGCAAGTACGTTCCCGATCTCACGCGCGCGAACGAGGTGACCATTCGCCAGCTGCTCTCGCACACCTCGGGCTATCAGGATTACTGGCCGCAGGACTATGTAATGCCGGGGATGCTGAAGCCGACCAACGCGCAGCAGATCATGGATATGTGGGGGAAGAAGCCGCTCGACTTCGATCCCGGCACGAAGTGGCAATACAGCAACACGAACTACGTCATCGCCGGTGTGATCGTCGAGAAGGTGGCGAAGATGCCGCTGCTTCAGTTCCTTCAGCAGAAAGTTTTTGGGCCACTCGGCATCAAGAGCACGTTCGACACCGACGCCGGCCCGCTAACTGAAACGGATCCGCGCGGCTATCTGCGTTTTGCGTTAGGACCATTGCGTCCGGCGCCGAAGGAAGGGAAGGGCTGGATGTTCGCGGCTGGAGAATTGGCGATGACCGCTGAGGATCTCGCCAAGTGGGACATCTCAGTCATCAACCAGTCTGTGTTGAAGCCGGCGTCGTATCGTGAGATGGAAACTGACGTGCTGCTCAAGAACGGGTTGGATACGCACTACGGTCTGGGCGTCGACGTGAACTCGCAGGGCGGGCATCGCGCGATTTCGCACGGCGGCGAGGTGTCCGGTTTCACCGCGACGAACACAGTGTTCCCGGACGATCGCGCGGCGGTGGTGGTATTGACCAATCAAGACGCGGCCAGCGCTTCCGGCGCGATTGCGGGAGGCATCGGACAGCTGCTGTTCGCGACCAACGATCCGGCGACCCCGGCAAAATTGGAACAGGCGAAAAAGATCTTCGCTGATCTCCAGCAGGGCAAGATCGACCGCTCGCTGTTCACCGACAACGCTAACTTCTATTTCAGCGAAGCCGCGTTGAAGGATTTTCAGGCGGGACTCGGACCGCTGGGCACGCCCCAGTCATTCACGCAATCCAGTCAAGGGTTGCGCGGCGGAATGACGCTGCGCGTGTACATCATTCGTTTTCCGCAGCGCGTGTTGCGCGCGTGGACTTACGAGATGCCGGACGGGAAGTTAGAGCAGTATCAAATCGCGGCGCAGAACTGATAGAAGTTCTGTGTTTGCGGCGGGCATCTTAATCCCCGCTGGTGGTCGGTAACGGAGCCTGGTTGACATCGGGCTATTGCTCCGCCAACTCCGGAACGTGCTCATCCTCATACTTCTCGATCAGGATTCCTACGACTTCCATGAATGAGGCGAGAGGATGGGATTCGTCTTCTCCCACTTGATCGATCAGACTGTCGAGCAATTCAACGAGCTGCCGATATTCGCTCTCGGTGTGGGGGACGAACAACGTGCGAGACAAGGGGGCCCAGGCATCCGCGGTTTTGTTTAGGTCGAGATTTTGCATCTGGTCATTCTTTCCAACGCTGCTCGTCATATTCGGCGTGAGTGAGCACCGAACGAACGTAAACCTTTTGGCGATTATAGTGGATCGCCGCGATTAGACGAACTTTGTTTCCGCCGATGTTGAAGACTGTGAGCTGGCCGATTCGATCGGCTGAAGGAAACGTCTCGCGAAGCTCAGTGAAGTTTGAGAAGGCGCCGCGCTTCATGAGCCCAAACCAATGAGCCAGGGACGTTCCGGTTTCTGGATGCTGACCGGCGAATTGATTGAGACGTTTGCGACTAATCACGTGCATCGGACCGATCGACTTTTCGGCGTCTTCTATCACGGTTCGCGATCCTCGTCGAGTAAACAAATTTGCATGTTTCCGCGTGGATTGAGTTTGTGACGCCAGTCACATCCCTGCGAAAAATCTCGCTTTTTGTGACAAACCGATGACAATCGAAAATGCCGGGCTTCTAAAATGGCGGCGTGATCGACCAACTGGTCATCGTCAATCTCAGACGTGAGGCACGCGACAGGATGCCTGCCGTGCTCAACGGCGTCGAATGGCAGACGTGCCTGCGTCGCATCCTTTTCCTGCACGCCCACGATAATCGTGACATCCTGCAAACTATCGAAACCGAAAATTTGCTGCCGCCCATCGTCGAAGTCTTGCGTGGCCAGCACGCTTACGGTTTTCTGCTCGAAGTCGTCTGCGGACTGAATTCGCCAATAGTCGGTGAAACCGCGGTGATGGGACAGTTCAAGGAATTTCTGCAGAACGCGAAGTTTCCGAATTCATCGTGGGGCAATTTCCTGCGCCAACTCGCGACCAACTTAATGATCGATGCCAAGCGGGTACGGACCGCGCATCTGCAAGGCATCGGCAGTCAGTCCTACGGCAGTCTGGTGCGCCAGCATGTGAAGGGACTGCCGGAAGTCGCGGTGCTCGGCTCAGGCAAACTCGCGCGCGAGATTCTGCCGTGGCTCATCGGCAAAACTAAGATCCGCGTATTTTGTCGAAACCTTGAGCGCGCCAATTATCTGCGCGAAGAGTTTCCAGAGATCGAATTAACCGAATATGCAGACGCGTCGGCCATTTGGAATCGAGAGGCGGGGTTGGTAATCGCAGCTCCGCTAATCGCTGAAGACGTGGCCGGCTGGGCGCAATCGCAGCAGGTGTCATTCACGAAGTGTCTGGACTTGCGCGGCGAGGCTTTGACAGATCCGGTGAACATGCACACCGTGCTTATCCCCTTGCATGAACTGTTCGACGCGTTGCGGGCTGAACGCGAAAGGTTAGCGCAACACGTTGAAGCCGCGCGCGCCGAAATCGAACAGCTGGTCGCTCACCAAACGCTGCAAGCGCAGTTCCGTCCCTTCGGGTGGGAAGATTTATGCGCCTGACGATCGGGTCGCGGCGCAGCGACCTGGCCCGAATTCAAGCCTACCAGGTTGGCGAAACACTCCGCGGTGCACATCCTCAAATCGAAATAAATTACTCGTTCCACGAATCGCTGGGCGACAAGAACCTGAACGATCCGCTTTGGCAGATGCCCGAGAAAGGCGTCTTTACCCAGGACTTTCGTGAAGGCTTGTTGCGCGGCGATTTCGATCTTGTGGTGCACTCGTGGAAGGACCTGGCGATTGAAGACGATCCGGAAACCGAGATTGTGGCGACGCTGCCACGCGCCGACCAACGCGATCTGCTGCTGATTCGCACGGACCGATGGCCGCGTATCGAGCAGACGGGTGTGCTGTCGATCTTCACGTCCTCTCCGCGCCGCGCGCACAACCTCGATCGATTTCTGCGAACCGCGCTGCCGGCAAAGATCGACGAATTGAAATTCGACAACGTGCGCGGCAACGTGCCCACGCGCGTGCGCAAGCTTTTGGAAAGCGAGCAGGTCGACGGTTTGATTGTCGCGAAAGCGGCGCTTGATCGTCTGCTCGAAGCACCGCAAACCGAGTTCGCGCACACCCAGGCATTCCTGCGAGAAGCGCTGGCCCGTTGCCGCTGGATGGTCCTGCCCTTGCGCGAGAATCCGTCGGCGCCGGCGCAGGGAGCTTTGGCAATTGAGATTTCGCGGCAGCGTGCCGACGTGCGGGCATTGCTGGCGCCGCTCAGTTGCGCCGAAACGTTTAGTGCAGTGGCAGCTGAACGCGAGATTCTCAGTAGTCACGGCGGCGGCTGCCATCAGAAGATTGGCGCGAGCGTGTTGCAGCGATCCTATGGAGTTATCACATGCTTGCGCGGACTGACTGACGCTGGCCAAGTTCTAAATGAATTCACGCTGCGACCGTCAAGACCCAGGCCACCGCGAATCGCCAGGAGTGAAATGTGGCCGCTGGATTCGTCAGACGCTGATTGGTTCGCGCGCGAGCCAATCGACGTGACCTCGAGCAGCGCACCGCTTTGGGTGGCTCGAGCCGACGCGCTGCCGGAGAATTGGCAGATCGATCCGGGGCGACTCGTGTGGGCCAGTGGGTCCCAAACCTGGAAGAAACTGGCGCGTCGGGGTGTCTGGGTAAACGGCTGCGCTGAAGGTCTGGGTGAGCACGAACGGACCCGCGTCGAAACGCTCACCGGCGGCGGCGTGCACTGGCTTAAGCTTACACACGAGAGCGGCTACACTGGTGGCGAGATGGAAACCCTGGCTACTTATCGGCTGACGCCTCAGCGTGAGCCGGGTGATTTGACGGGCAAACAATATTTCTTTTGGAAGAGTGGGTCATCTTTTGAGTATGCGCTATCAAAAAACTCGTGGCTGAAAGAAAGGACACACTTCTGCGGGCCGGGCAACACCCAGAAGATTTTGGAAAAGCATGGGATTGAGCCGCATGTCTTTCTTGATCACAGCCAGTGGTTGAAAGAGATGTCCGTGTCAGTACCGGGAGCGGTAGCGACCGGATCATGAGGAACGTTTTCGAGGAACGAATGAACGCAATTATATTTCACAGACCGGTGCACCCCGATCCCGTCGCTACCGCTCTGGGTACTGACACGCTTCCGGAGGAGATATCTCAATGAAGCGTCTAATGCGATTGCGGGCCTCGCAACATCTGCGTGATCTGTGCGCGGAGACTGAATTCAATCGCGCCCAGCTGGTCCAGCCGTTCTTTGTCGTCGAAGGACTCGTCGATCCAGAGCCGATTCCTGGCTTGCGCGGCAACGTCCGTCACAATACTGCTTCGGCCCTGAAGCAGATCGAAAGTGATTTGCGAGACGGCGTGACTCATTTCCTGCTGTTCCCGGTGCCGGCTGAAAAGCAGGAGAGCGGCTTTTCGCATGACGCGACGCAACAAACAATTTCAGAAATTCGAAAGCAGTTTGGCGACAGCTTGTGTATTTGGATTGATACTTGTCTGTGCTCGTACACGACGCACGGACATTGCGCCGTGCTGGATAAAAACGGAATTAAGCTGGATGAGACTCTGGACGAATTGGCCCGGTCCGCGGTTGCGTTTGCGGAAGCCGGCGCTGATGGTATTAGCCCGAGCGACATGATGGATGGCCGCGTGGCGCGGATTCGCGCGGCGCTCGATGAAAATGGTTTCAATCTGACGCCGGTGATGAGTTACAGCACAAAGTTCGCGAGTAACTTTTATGGGCCGTTTCGCAACGCCGCTGATTCGGCGCCGCAATTTGGCGACCGTCGTGGTTATCAACTTGATGTTCGTAATCGCAGTGGTGCGATTGCCGCGAGCGTCCGTTGCGCCGCGGAAGGCGCGGACCTGCTGATGGTGAAGCCGGGGCTGACTTCGCTCGATTTGATTCGACCGATCAATGAGGCAACTGATCTGCAAGTGGGTGCTTATCAGGTCAGCGGCGAATACGGCGGCCTCTCGGTCCTGGCGGAACAAGGACTGATTAAGTTCGAAGAGGCGCTGCTGGAAACGTGGCACGTCTTCAAACGCGCGGGTGCGCAGTACATCATCACCTATGGAGCGCGGTATGCGAAGAATTTGGGAATAGGGAGATGATATTGTTGTTATTCGCCCGCGAAGCGGACGACTGCCAATAGCCCAGCGATTCATCGCTGGGTTAATCGGCAACCAGGAGTTCAAAGTCCGCGAAGCGGACGACAGAGGTTTGTTATATGCGATTGCTTTCGGTGACGTCTGTCGCCCGTTTCACGGGCTTCGGTTTTGTTTCTCTACAGGTCCCGGCACTGAAGTGCCGGGCTATTTTCGAATCGTCCGCTTCGCGGGCGAATTTTTAATCCAACGGGCTGATGGCAAAAGAAACTGCTGCAATAACGATCGAGACGCTCTCGCATGAATATTTTGATCGCGCAGTCCGCGTCACACCCGGCGGCGTCCACAGTCCGGTGCGTGCCTTCAAAGGTGTGGGCGGGACGCCAGTTTTCTTTCGCAGCGCTCAGGGCGCGACGCTCACCTCAGTCGATGGACGCGACTACATCGACTTCTGCCAGAGCTTCGGCCCGTTGATTCTGGGCCATCGCGACGCAGACGTGGCCGCAGCTGTGCGTGAAGCGGTAGACACGGCCTGGAGCTTCGGCGCGTGCGAGCCCTATTCGCTGGAACTCGCGGAGTGGATCACTTCGCGTTTGCCCTGGGTCG
>Ga0207511_100100_pt1 | contig 21442 bp, 17 predicted proteins | sample NitcycUWRSCHO22C_FD_188265 | JGI IMG/M metagenome (GOLD analysis project Ga0207511, IMG submission 188265) | Soil microbial communities from Arlington Agricultural Research Station in Wisconsin, USA - Nitrogen cycling UWRJ-SCHO22-C (SPAdes) | ecosystem: Environmental > Terrestrial > Soil >... | reverse complement strand
CATCGAAAGTGTCTTCGATGGCACCGGCTGGGGCCGGAGAATCGCCCATTTCTGAGATCGAACGAACCGAGCCGATCGATGATCAAGGCACCGGCCAAAACGAAGCGTCAGAGATATTAAAGAGCATTCGCGATGACGCGTTCGAGTCGAGCAACGAGAGACTGGCACTCGCGCTTGGCCGTCCGGCCGAAGAGATCGACGCGTGGCTCAGCGGCACCGAGACCATCGATGGCGACGTTTTGATGAAAGCTCGCAATCTGGCGATGGAACGCGGCGTAAATGTCGAACAACACGCGCAGTGAAGGCATCAAAGATGGCATCGCGCGCGCAAGATTGGAATCTGCTTTCCGACTGGCCGCGCGCGCCACAGGTTAATCAATCGCGGCCCATCTCGGCCTCGGCGTGCGGCGACAGCTCTCCCAGTCTTCTCATGAGTGGCGCGATCGTTAGACCCTGAACGAAGAGCGAGAACGCGACCACCGCAAACGCCACGGTGATGATCTCTTCTCGTGCCGGTGTGTCGCTGGGTAATCCCAGTGCCAGCGCGAGCGCGCCGCGCAAGCCGCCCCAGAAGAGAATGTGTTGATGCCGTGATTTCAGACGCAAAGAGGAGCGAAGAAAGACCAGCGACAGTGGATAGATTGCCAACGCTCTTCCGATGAGCACCACTCCGATCGCGATTAATACTGACAACCAGAAGAAGTGGTAAGCCGGCCTCTCGAGCTGTATGCCAATCAGCAGGAAGATCAGCGAGTTGGCAACAAAGGCCGCGTACTCCCAAAAATCTTCAACGGCCTGGCGGGAACTCGCCGAGAGCGACATGTGGCCGACATTGCCGATTACCAACCCGCTTGTGAGTGTTGCCAGGACTCCCGACAGGTGAAAGTGTTCGGCCAGCAGAAAGGATCCGAAAGCTGCGACGGTGGTAAAAGTGATCTCGATCAAGTGGTCGTCCGTCGCGCCGGCAAGCAGAAGCACAACCACGGCCACCACGCCGCCACAAATTATTGAGCCGACAATTACCAGCAGCAGGGTTCTGGCGGTGCTGCCAACAGTAATGGTCTGACCGGACATCCAGACCAGCGCAATCATGAAGCCGACCGCGGCAGTGGCGTCATTGAACAGACTCTCGGCTTCGACCAACAAGCGAATTCGCCCGTGTGCCTTCGCGTCCTTGATCATCGCGATTACCGCCACCGGATCGGTTGCGGAGATCAGAACGCCAAACATTGACGCGCTTATCCAGGGCCAACGCGCCAGGTAATGCATCCCGGCCGCGATGACGGCCCCCGACAGCAGCACACCCACAGTTGCTAAAGTGAGAATTACCGGCAAGTCCTTTTTCAGTTCCCGCCAGCGCAATTGAAACGCGGCCTCAAAGATTAGCGGCGGAAGAAGAGCGGTGAATACGACTTGTTTTGTTAGTTCGATGCTCGGGGCGAAAGGCAGGAAGGCCAAGGCAATTCCAGCCGCGACCAGGCCGATGCTGTACGGAACGCGCACTCGCCTCGCCAGCATCGCCACGATCGCGGCCACCAGCAAAAGCAGTTCGATGGTTTCCAATTTCAAAGGGAGTCATTCTAACCGAAGGTTGAGCTTAACGACCTTCTCTTTTTTGAGAAGCGATTGAGACTAGAGCAGAGCGGTGCGCCGAACTTACTGCGTTGTATGAGTCTTTGGGAATTCCCGAACTGGAGGGAGCGGTTGATAGGTGAACAGTGTCGGACGACGGCGAGTGTCGTCGCTTCATCGATAGCGGTAAGTGATCCGGCCGCGTGAAAGATCGTACGGAGACATTTCGACGATTACCCGATCACCGACCAGAACGCGGATGCGATGCCTGCGTAGCTTGCCGGCAATCGCGGCCAACACAATGTGCTCGCTGTTGTCGAGGCGGACTTTGAAGAACGCGTTAGGCTGTTTGTCGATAATCGTGCCTTCCGCCGGAATCAAATCATCTTTCGCCAATTAGTGTCTCCTCCTAATCTTTCAGTCCAGTTGATAATGATCGGCGAGACTTGTTTTCAGTGGCGCCGGAATCGTTTTCAAGGCGGTCGTCGTCAACATTCTTTGCGACAAAACCGCGGGATGTACGCGGCAGACCTGCCATGCACGCGACTTGTCGTTATATGACCAGCGATAATACGGACCATCCTGGCAGCGGCTGTAGAAGATCGGATAGCCGCCCTGGCTCTCTATTACTTCAAGGTTTGTGTAAACGCGCAGGCCGTTCATGCGATCACGACCGTTTCACAGTTAGCGCATGCCCAAATTATTTCAGGCATTAATGTGTTTGGCAGCGTCATCGGTAACTCGACGTTCGGCGACGATTTTGATCTTTTTCAGCTCGGTTCGATCAAAGCCAAAGAATCGCGCCATCTCGACAATCTGAGTTTGACTGACGAAGTCCGCCGGATCGGCGCAGAATTTTTCAATTCCCGGATCGAACTCGCGGCACCGCATCGTCTTCGGCAGCTTCAAACCTAATCCACAGGTGCCGGCGGCCGAATGGTGTAGACAGAATTCACAAATAGTCATCGTTCCCGCCGTCCTCGAGTTACATGGGGCTCCATGCGCGCCGTGCTTTCACGCGTCCGCGCACGAGTTGCCATGCCGATGCGGCGCGATTGAAACGTACCAGCTTGATGCCACGCGCTATTCCCAGCAATTGCAGGACGCGAATGCCCAACCAGTTCACGTCAACCTCATACCAGCGCAAACCATGTCGAGCTGAAGTCGGGAAGGCGTGATGATTGTTGTGCCAGCCTTCACCGAAGGTCAGCAGCGCGACCCACCAACTGTTGCGCGAGTCTTCGCCGGTTTGGAACCGTTGTCTGCCCCACATGTGCGTGGCCGAGTTGACCAGCCAGGTGGCATGCAGTGCCAGCGTCACCCGCAGGAAGACTCCCCACAGTAGTAAGTCCCATCCGCCGAAGACGAGCAGCAGCACGCTGAGCACGATTTGCGGAACGTAATAGAAGCGATTGAGCAGACGGTAATAACGGTTTTTGACGAGATCGGGAGCGTAGTGCTCGATGGTCGCGCTATCGTGATCCTGGGCCGTGCCGCGGATAATCCAACCGACGTGGGCCCACCAGCCACCGTCGCGCGGCGTGTGAGGATCCTCGCCCACGCGATCGGTATGCGCGTGATGAATTCGATGGGTAACGGTCCACTGGATGGGCCCGCCTTCAAGCGATAGCGTGCCGCAGGTTATCAGAAAATACTCGATGATCTTCGGCACGCGATAACCCCGATGGGTGATGAGGCGATGAAAGCCCATGCCGATGCCCAGGCTGCCCCCGACCCAGTAGAGAAAGACCGCGGTAATAAGCGCGCGCCAGCTCCAGAAGAACGGTGCAGCTAACGTCGCCAGATGCGCGATTACCAAAAACGCCGCAGTGCCCCAGTTGACCTTGCCTAGTTTTCTACCCGCCGGCAAAGCGTCGTGCTCATTTGTATTTTTCATTACTTCCTCTCAACGGTCCAAACGGTTTTCTTGAGGCGGCGCTCAAACTCAGCGAGCGAGTTGCTCGGCCTCTACGCTCGATCTGCGCGCAACCTCAAGATGTTCCGACAGCCGGCGACGTCAACGATCGGGGGATTTCGCTTGCCTGAGCGGCTTATGCATGCGCATGTGCATGAATGAGCCGGCGCATGCGATCGGCAAAGAGCACGTCCATCTTTTGCGGCTCAATGAGGGCCGTTACTTCGCCCTCTCCGAACGTCTTATGCACCAACATCTGTCCTCGCCGATATGTCAGCGTAGAATCGTAGGGTGCGCCGGTCTTTGCAGAAGCCCTTTGTGATGTACCCGCGCGATAGGGAACTCGCGAATCGCAAATCGGACAACTAACGCGCGTGACTTTCCCTGTCTTACTGATTGATGCCACCACGTGACCGCGTTCTTCGCCGCACGTCAGGCACATCTGTTCGACTCGATCCCCAAGCTTAAATGTTCGTTTCTCTTCCATTGCAACTCCTTTGATAGTGTTAGTGTTTTCGTCTGCAAAGACCGTCCGCACGCTGCGCGAACCTGCGGCCCTTTTGCTATCGACCCCGTCGCGGTCTAAATGATCTGACTGCCGTACGGCGTCCCGGTGCGGCAGTGACAAATGGTTTTGCCGCATTCGCTAACGGACGCGTGCCGCCAAAACCGTCGGGTGCCACCCGCTTCACGGGCTGGCCGGTAAGCCGCTCGATCGCGCGCAGAGGTAATTCATCAACCGGAGCGACGATGGTGATCGCCTGACCCTGATTGCCGGCTCGGCCGGTACGGCCGATACGGTGCACGTAATCCTCTGGCGCGGCCGGCACGTCATAATTAATGACGTGTGAAACGGCGTCGACGTCCAGTCCGCGCGCAGCGATGTCCGTAGCCACGAGGATGCGCGCCCGGCCGTCGCGAAATTCGCGGAGGGCCGTTTCGCGCTGACCTTGCGTGCGATCCGCATGAATGCGATTGACGTTGTGGTCGCGGGCTTTGAGAATGTGCGAGATGCGCTCAGCGCCGCGGCGCGTACGCGTGAAGATCAGCACCCGCTGAAATTCGAGGCTCTCTTTCTCGAGCAGTGCCAGCAGGAGCGCGGTCTTTGATTCAAGCGCCACCAGGTAAGCCGTCTGTTCAACGGTCACGGCAGCACTCCCACGCCGGCTGACTTCAACCAGCTTCGGTTGCTTCATGGTCGAGCGCGCCAGTTGTTCAATCTCGCTCGACATTGTCGCCGAAAACAAAAGTGTCTGACGCTTGCTCGGTAATACAGCCAGGATTCGCCGGATGGCCGGCAGAAAACCCATGTCGAGCATGCGATCGGCTTCGTCGAGAACCAGCGTCTCTAAGGTTGAAAGATTGATGGCGCCGCGTTCCATTAAATCGAGCAGCCGGCCGGGCGTCGCAATGACGACATTCGCGCCGCGCCGCAGTTCATTGACTTGCGTTTTGATATTCGCTCCGCCCATCACAATGATGCTGCGGTTTGATTTCACTGAATTCAGTTCGACGTAGTTGGACTGAATCTGCAAAGCGAGTTCGCGTGTCGGCGCGAGCACCAGCGCCCGCACTCCCGGTCGCGATCGTTCGCTGAGTTTCTGAATGATGGGAAGAAGAAAAGCGGCTGTCTTGCCGGTGCCGGTTTCGGCACAACCGATGAGGTCCTGTCCGCTGAGGATGATGGGGATTGCTTTGGTTTGTATCGGTGTCGGAGTTTTGTATCCGAGGGACTCGCAGGCGTGCAATTGCGCCGGCGCCAGTCCCAATTGAGAAAAATTCATTAAGTTCCTTTTTGTCGCGTGACGAGATTAATCATCACAAATTCCTTTGCATTACAGTTGGTCCTCCGTGCCGGCCATGGTTGCTGTTGCGGCAAACCGCGGGAAGCACAGAGGACGCCCTGCTAACATTACCAGCGCGGTTCGCGATTGCCTCCGCCGTAGCTGCTGCCACCACGACCACCGCCGCCGCCTCCGCGATTACCGCCGAAGCCACCACGACCACCACCGCCGCCGCCGCGATTGCCGCCGAAGCCGCCGCCGCGATTCTCGCGGGGTTTGGCTTCGTTGACTTTCAATGCACGGCCACCAACTTCTTTGCCGTTGAATTGTTCGATGGCCGCATTGGCCTCGTCCGGCGAAGACATTTCCACGAAGGCGAATCCGCGCGACCGTCCGGTCATGCGATCTTCGACGACGCTCGCAGATTCGACCGTTCCGGCTTGAGCGAACAAGGATTGCAGCTCCTCGCTGGTGGTCTGGAAAGCGAGGTTTCCTACATACAGTTTTGTTGACATTTACAATTTACCCTTTCCCTGATTTGGGAACAAAAAGAAGCTGCGAATCGGTAAGTGCTTCGGCGAAACGGTAGCGGTCGAAGGACCAGGTTCGGATGCTCTTGAAGGAGCGGCTTCTGAAGTTGAATACAGCCTGCTCTCGAATATCCAAACGTCCGGCGCTAATCGTTTTGTGCGCGGGGCGCATCACCGTTGATGCGCGAGAGAAGGATTAACCGCAACTATGATGCCTTAGATGTCGTTTGGTTGCAAGCTGCAGCGGGAATTGTGCTTGCAAGATCGTTACCAATCCATCTAATGATCAATGCAGGGCGGCTTTGGTCTATAGCAGTCGAACGCGACAGCTTCGCCTTAAATACAGTAGACGCGCGAGAAGGCGGCGCGCGAATGCACCGCCTTCTGCTTGCGAGTCTATTGACAAACGACCGAATAGACCGTGCCGGTGCCGGTCCCTCCAGGACTAGGCCCGTAGCCGGGATCAATTCTCACGATCACCAACTTCCGGTTGTTCCCCGAGAGCACCGACCCATTCTTCGTAACCGAACTCGAGACAATCACGGCCGTCGGCTTTGACTGGTCGTTCCTGAGAAAGTTGGCGCAGGTCACCGTTGAACGGACGTGCGCGCCGCATGCGCCATTCTCTCGGCTTACCGTCACGGCGTCCTCTCTCCCGTTCATCATCCTGACCTCGTGCTTGCGAACGCGCCTGTAGTTCTTGATCCTGATCAGACCTGCGTGAGCGTTTCGCTGTCGGCCCTTTCTGTGAGGGCGCCGACCGCTTTTGAGGCTCGACGGCAGTCGGTTGCGGCCTGGACTCAGCCTGCAGAACCTTTCCCGGGTTCTGCGCAAAAGGTCAGGGCGCTAATCGCGAATGAAAGCGCAGCGGCTAGTCCGATTAAGATTAGTATGAACCGTGAACCTGGCTTAGTGGTGAACGAGTTCCAGTAGTAGGTGTAGGTAGACTTTGAGCGAGCGTGACGCGGAGCTTTCATCAGGGACCTTCCTTGTGTCGGTGATCAGTTAGCTAACTTCAGGACTGAATTGGGGACTCAAGTCGGGGTTGAATCGGGCGATTAACACGACAGCGCGCGATGCCTTCTTGCTGGAGTGAGATTAGGGCAAGAACAATCGCAACACGTTCTAAAGTATCTGGCGCGGGGACTATAGCTGAGTGCTGTGTATGCGTCAATGAAAAACCTGGTTGTATAATTACGCCATGAACAATCTCGTCATGCCGTTGGCTTGTGTGCTGGGAATTATGGTTGCGCAGGGCGGCGCCTGTCGCTCAGAAAGCGCAAAAGTGGTGAAGGCTAATACTAACGTCGCAGCGTCACCGGCGCCGGACAAACTAGAGGCTGGCGTATGGGGTGGTGAACACATTCGCGCCGAGATCGGCGAGGCGGGAGCTCAGTTTGAATTCGATTGCGCGAACGGCAAAGTGGCCCGGACCATTGTGCTCGACGAGCAGGCACGCTTTGACGTGACGGGAACGTTTTCCGCTGAGCACGGGGGACCGGTACAACGTGATGAGACCGATAACTCTCGCCCAGTACGTTACGCCGGCAGTGTCAAAGACAATGAAATGGCCCTCACAATTACCGCCTCGGACACAAAGGAAGAAATCGGCAGCTACACTCTCAAACACGGCAACGATGGGCGCCTAAGGAAGTGTCGTTAACTGCACGACGTGCGAATGCTGTAGGCCCATAGCCGCCATTTCGCGCCCGATGATCAGCCGCGCCAGCTACCGGAGCCCTCGCCCGCTCGGCAATGCACACGCTGAAGCAAAGTATTTGCGTTATTCCTTACATTTGCGCAATGTGATTAGCAAGATGGAATAAGTTCAGAAACAATTAATTGACGGGTGCACGCTTTCGAGGCATAATCCCGGCCTCGGAAAATTCGGACGAGGCCTCAGTAGTGGTTCCCGTGATTCGAGAGCATCCCTGAACGGCTTTAGAAATAGTTTCCGTCATCGGAAAGTCGCCCTTAATTAACCCTCGCAACCTTGGCTGTTCAGGCAAATAGGAAGATCGGCTTCTTCCGGGCCCGAGCGCGCTACTCATAAAGTCTCTTTGACGACTTTGGGAAAAAGTACCGCGCGAAAAATTGAAACTCGCAATTTGGAAACTCGACGAGAGTTTCTCTTAAACCAATCCGAGCGCTCACCCGTGTTCCCAACGCTCGGTGGAGTATCGAGAGATGGATACACCCTGCTTTATTGGCCGCAGCATCGCCCACCTGCAGTTACTGGAGAAACTTGCGAAGATTGCACCCACCGACGTTGAGGTTTTGATTACCGGACCGACCGGTGTTGGCAAGGAACTGTACGCACGATTTGTGCATTCACAGAGTGCGCGGAGAGAGGGGCCTTTTGTGCCGGTCAATTGTGGGGCGCTGCCCAACGAGCTAATGGAGAACGAACTATTTGGTCATGTGGGCGGCGCGTTCACCGGTGCTCGCTCACACAGTGAGGGCCTGGTGGCCGAAGCCGAGAACGGGACTTTGTTTCTGGACGAGATTGATTCGCTGTCACCGTCGGGTCAGGTGAAACTGCTACGCTTTCTTCAGGATAAGGAATACCGGAGGCTGGGTGAAACCAGAGTGCGCCGCTCGGACGTGCGCGTCATCGCCGCGACCAATGAAAATTTGGTTACAGCTATGGCCGAAGGTAAGTTCCGCGACGACCTCTTCTTTCGTTTGCGCGTGATTCCGATTCAGGTTCCGCCTTTGCGCGAACGGCGCGAAGATATTCCGTTACTTCTGAACGGATATGTGGTGCACTACGCCGAGACTTATCGGTTGCCGGAAGTTGTCTTCAGCGAGGCTGCGGCTCACAGTTTGGAAGAATATCCCTGGCCCGGAAACATTCGCGAGCTGGAGAATTACGTCAGATATCTTACTTGCCTCCAACTCAATCGTCCGGTGCAACCGGAGGATCTGCCTTTGCTGAATAATGAAGAGGACTCAGACGACGAAGAGCGACAACAGGCGCTGACCGAAAGGACCTTTCGGGAGGCCAAACGTGAAATCGTCAATGGATTTGAGCGCGCATATCTGGAAGACGCGTTGCGTCAAAGCGGCGGTAACATCGCGCGCGCCGCTCGCGCCAGTGGCAAACCGCGGCGAGTCTTCTTTGAGCTGATGCGCAAGCATGGAGTCCAAGCGTCGGATTTTGTTCCTCGAGTCGTCGACCCGGAGGCCGTCACGTCACACTAAGCGGAGACTTGCTGAGACTCCGTTATTCTCGTAGGCGCACCTTGCAATTGGAATCTTTCAGGATCTTGTCAATCTTGTTCTTACCGATTCCCTCCACCCGATTCCAGATGTCCTGGTATTCCCAAAAGTGCCCGCGTCTGGTGTTGCGCTCGGCGACAATTCTCCGGGCCAATTCCTCGCCAATACCTGGTAGTTGGGCGATCTCAGCAGCCCGTGACGTGTTGAAGTTTACTTCCACGCGGACCGATCCCGAGTCCGGATTGTTATGCGGCCCTATGTCGTAGTCCGCAGTCTCAGCCTCAGGCGGACTGGCGTTCTTTTTGAGCGTCACCAGTTTTGCCGTGCCCTTTATCGACTCAGGTCTGTAACTGGAGCCCTCGTTCTTGTCATTACCCGGGTACTTGGGAATGACATGCATATGCAGGAGCGCCGCCTTCCGGTCGTTCATGGCATCTTCATAAGCCTTCGCCAACTTATTTTCGTCAGTCTTGAAGTCAGAAAGGTTGAGCGTCGGATGCATGGGCACAAGGTTTTCATCACAGGCCTGCCCGCCGAAGCGATCGCCAATCAGGTGACCACGGTGATCCCCAGCCTGATAGGCCGGTACACCGCCCGGAAGTGTGCTGGTCGCCGGCAGACCCTGTCGTGGGCCGCCGAGTTTTTGCTTCGGGATGTGACCTGAGGGCCCTTTCGCCCGCCCTAATCCGTCGGCGGGATAATTAATCGCCACGTAGGCAACCAGTTTTTCCAGGGCCTGCTGATCGGCGCCCACAGACCTTCTGCCTCCGGTGTGCGTGTTATGCGCACTCGCGGAGTATGCATAGTCCCAGGTTTCTTTGCCTTCCACCACCGTGAGAGTTTTGAAGATTGGGTGGTTCTTCTTTACCTCGTGGGCGACCTGCTCGGCATTTTCGCGCGAGATGTTGCCCTGCTTATCCAGGTGTTTCGCGTCTTCCTGATCGATCGCTGCCAGGCCCGCTTCGACTTTGAGGTCATGCTCAGGATCGTCGGTCTTGACAGGCTCTTTCTGTTCCTCTTTTTTCTTGCCAATACCCAGCAGGCCGCCAACCGCCTTGACCATATCGACTGCCTTTTGAATTACCCAATCGATAGCCGCATTGATCGGCTTGCGGATCATCTCGATGATTTCTTTGATCTTGTCCGTAATTCCACTGATGCCCAACAGCGAGGCGAGCAGACCAATTACCACCGGAATGGCTTTGGCCAAGGCATCTTCAACGTACTTGGCCGCGACGCCAATGGCGCCTTTGGCGATCGAGGCCACGGAGTCGACGATGGCTTCGACTAACGCAGCAATTTGGGCGGCGCGTTCAATGAAGAACTTGATGATGTCATAGATCGCCTTGCAGGCTTTGAAGAAAGCCGACGCCGGGTTCAGCAAACTAACGATCCACAAAATGCCGGCCTTGATAATTTGCTCGATGATGAAGTCCTCGATGGCCTGGAGGATCATGGCCTTGATATCGCCGACCTTCTCCACCACGTACTCCCATAGACCGGCCGGTCCTTCGGTGATCAGGATTTTGAAGATCTCGGCGGCCGTCTCGAGGGCGCTGACAACCTTCTCACCCAACAGCGTCACCGCCCGAGCCCGAATGTTTGAGTAGGTCAACCCGAGGATTTGAAGTACCAGCCCAATGATGCCTTTGAGGTCGAACGTCTCAGGCAATTGAATCCCCGCTTCGGCCATGGTGCCGAAGAGCCAGGAGATTAGACCCTGTTTGAGATGGGTGGCGATGTTCGCTGAGAAGTTCTCAACTCCGAGTTTTACTCCGTCGACCAGATTCCCGAGGAAGCCAATCGGGTCCATGATGATGTCAACCACGACCTCCGCCGCCTTGGCCAGGATGTTCATCAGCATGTCTTTGAAGGCGATGATCTTCTTAATCAGGCCTACGGTCGCGTCATAGATGCGCTGCCAGAGCGACTTATTCTCCTCGCGGAGTTTCTCTTCCATTGCCTCCATGCGCTTGAACGAAGCTTTGTACTGATCGACCAGCGCGTTGACGAGGTTGTCGCGTCGTTGATCGATCTCCGCGGTCATCGATTCAAAGTCGGCCGTAACCTCGTCCAGGGCTTCCTTGCCAAATTGCTTCACACTGCCGTCGAGGCCGTTCACGAAATTCTCGACTTCTTGAAGTCCGCTCGTGACGCGCGCCTTGGCCGCTTTGAGCATGCCGTCGACAAAGTCAGCGACCTGATCGATCGCTGAATTAACCTGGTTGAAGTATTCGACGCGCGCCTTCTTCAACGAACGCTCGATCAATTCTTCCCAGTCACTGCCCCAGTTCGTCAGCCAATTCCACGCTCCACCTTTCTCTTTCTCGAAAGTTGATTCATATGCCCCTTCTGCGCGCTGCAAGCCCAGGTCGAAAAGCATGACGGCAGTGGTTTCCATTGCGTTGAGAATGCCTTCAACGTCCGCACGGGTCTTGTTCTTGATTTCCGTAATCCGGCCGGTAACCCGCTGCCGTTCCTTGGCATCCTTTTCTTTCGTACCCGACTGTTGCGTGGCGACGTTGCCGATGTGCAGCGAGCGATCGCCGTGCATGCCGGCTAACTCTTTGCCGAGTTCTTTTTGCGCGGCGCCATAGGTCTTGCCCTGAATTCCCACCTCGCCTTTGCGGTAACGAGCTTCAGCCTCAGCTTCGTGCTTCTCGACGGCTGAACGCTCGGACATCGTCTTTTTGAACTCGGGCTCGTTCCCCTTTTCGAGTTGTTCTTTAGTGACGTTGTTCTCGGCCATCGCCTGGTCGGTCGATTCGCGATCGGACGAATAGTCGAGCCGCTCTGGCGGCAAAGGCGCAGGCACGACCGGCGCCGCCGAAACGGGCGCCGGCGGTGCGCCGACCTGTTCGGGCTGGAGTTTGGTTTCCGCGGGCGCGTCCTGTTTGGCCGGCGAAGCTTCGGCTCCGGGCGCCGCGGCCGACTTCAGAGGTCCGACAGCTTCCTGCTGTTGACTCGCCAATTGACCGCGCAGTTCGCTGCTCGCCTTGGCCCCGCCGGTCTTCATGACGTCTTTCGCTTCGCTCTCGCTCTTCGGATCCGGCGTCGCTTTCTTGATTGCTTCTTTGAGCTTCGTTTTGAAGTCATCCCGCTGAACGTTCCTGGCGCTGTCTTTCGCGGTATCGAGGTTTTGTACCGTCGCGGTCGCGGCCGTTCGTTCCTGTTCCGTACTCTTCTTAATCGCCGCGGCCTGAGCGTTATCGACCGGCGCTTTGGCTGGTTCTGAATGTTTGCGCGCGCCTGCCGCGCGACGATGAACGGCGCCGATCGCCGGTGCAACGGCTTCGCGAGGAGAGGGCGGTGCTGCTTCTGCCTTCTCAGTCGCGCCTTTGTCTTTCGCGGGCGCACGTTCAGCCTTGCCGGCTTTCTCTTTTCCGGCGCCCGCGGCTTCAGCTTTGGTTTCGCCTTTGGCTTCGGGCTTGGCCACCGGTTGCGCTGTCGCAGCTGTGACGGCAGCAGCCGGCGGCGCCCCGCCCTTGGGCACGGCGGCCGGCGATAATGCTTTCGCGGATTCGGGCTTCGCCTGTGGTGATTCGACCGGCGCTTTATCGACTACTGCGGCTGACGACTCACCGGCTGGCACTTCGGCAGGGATAACTGTCGCTGTAACTGTTACCGGAGACGCCATGACTGGAAGTTGCGGCGGTGCAGTAACTGATTGCGCGACCGCGGCGTTTCCAAAGGTGAATTGCTGCGGTAAAAAATCGGATGACGATACCGACTGCGGTGGAGATGCAGCGACGGCCGCGTTTCCGAACAGCGACTGGCTTGCCAATGATTCAGTCTCTGGCCGCGACGCCGGTTTTTTTTCAGCGCCAAACGCGTTTCCCGCTGAGACCATATCTCGATCGGGTCGCGTGCCAACTGTCTTGTCGAATAGTTGATCCATCAGCGCAGAATCAAAGTAATGTGGCGTACCGGCCCAGCTGCGTCGCACTCAACAGCCGCGCTTCGCGTTGATATTGTCGCGCCACAGCTTTGACGACATGCGACATACCAATGCACTCGCTGCGTTCGTCAGCAGCCAACAGGGCCGCGATTCGCGCGGAAGCGACGATCCCCGCACCCGACAAATCCAGACTTTGCAATACCTCCAAGTCGACTCCGCCGACCGGCGCCAAAGATGGAAACGCAAGCTGCCAAATGCGGCGGCGCTCAGCGACTGCCGGCAAAGGAAAGTGCAACACCACCTGGAAACGACGGGTGAATGCGGAATCGATTTGGTCCTTCAAGTTACTGGTTAGAATGGCGAGGCCACAGAAACTCTCGAGCCGTTGCAGCAGATAACCGACCTCGAGATTCGAATATCGATCAGTGCCGGATTGAATTTCACCGCGCCGGCCAAACAGAGATTCACACTCGTCGAAAACCAAAACGGAATTGGTCTCTTCGGCTTCGCGAAAAACCAGCTCCAGGTTGCGCTCACTTTCGCCCACCCACTTCGATACCACTCGCGAAAGATCAATCTTCAGCATGTGCAGGCTGAGCGTGTGCGCGATGACCTCGGCCGCCAGCGTCTTCCCGGTTCCTGATTCACCGGTCATCAAGACCTTGACCCCTGAGCCACCGGCGGAAAGATGCCCGAAGCCCCACGTCTCGTCGACCAGCGGGCCCACGCGAACAAACTTTGCAATTTCCATGACCTGCCGGTGCAAATCAGGAGTGAGAATCAGGTCATCGGGTCCGCGCCTGGGTTGAATCAACGAAGCGAAGTGACTATTGCTCTTGCGCGTGACCGTCGCACAGGCGTAGTCAAGCTGTTGGCTGACTGCGGCTGGGTGACCGTTGCCGTGGGCCCACGCCTGAGTCCGCGCCACCCGTGCAACCGCGCGCACTTCCTCGCTGTTCAAATGGAAGCGGGCCGCAAAGCTCGCGACGTCCGGCTTCTGCAATTCAGGTAGGGCGTGCAGCCAAAGCGACTGGCGCTGCTCATAACTGAGCGGTGGCAGATCGAACTCAACATAATTTCTCTGTTCCAGCATTCGCGTCGGCCGCCATGAATGAAGACCGGTAAGGACAACTGGACAAGAAGCGTCACAGAGCTCCTGGGCCAATGCGGCCCGCATTCGTTCCTGCTCCGGTTGAGCGAAATCATTCGTATTTACCCAGAGAATCGCATCGTGCACGCTGGTCGCATGCAGGATTTCGCGCAGACGCTCCGGTAAAGCGCCGAGCTGTTGTTCGAGATCAGAAACCAGCAACCTTCGGACGCGCCGGCCCGCAGCTCCGGCCAGCGCCAGCACGTAATCCTCGTGCCCGGTGTCGCTCGCGCCCCAAACACCCACGGTATCGATCTGGCCCGCACGAATTAGATTTCCAAAACGTCGAATCGTTTGCGATCCAAAAACCGGGGCCACGTCGCCGCGCGTCGGTACGTCTGCGCGATCGATGAACAAACCATCGATGGTTTCGATCATGCCCGCCACGAAGTCGATCATCTCAGGCGCAAGCCGGAACTCCTGGCGCGACTCGGTCGCCGCGTCGCCGGACGGTTTTAAGATTCCCGTGCCTCGCAGTCTGCCGTAGCGGCTTAAAGCCTGACGGCGGGCAAGCTGCTCCCCAATCGATCCGGCGGTCAACCCGCATAGCAGATCGACGCACGGAAACCGGCGGTTCAAATCGTCGAGGATGTAGGCATAAATCCGTTCATAGCCTCGATCGATTTCGACTGCCGCGCAGATCAGAATCGCCTCCTGTTCAAATGACGTCAGCGCGAGTTCTTCATTGAGATAATCGAACGGGAGGCGCACGCCTGCGGATTCCGCGAGCTCACGCAATTCAACCTCTTCTTCCAGTTCCTGTGCGTTCAGTTCCAAAGTCGGACCGTCAGTCTCGGGATTCATCAATTGCCGATCAAGCCGTCCCAGAATCTTGTTGACTTGATCTTCGGTGACACAAAGCGGCGCGACGTCAGGACGAACCAGTTGGGCCGCCAATTCGCTTTGCGCGTTAACGGCATAGCGCAAAGCGCGATTGAGAGGTCGCAGCCGCAGCAGTAAATGTTCCAGCGCCAAAGTCGCAAAGTTATCCACTTTTAGCCTCCGACAAATTCCATGGGGCGGCCGCCAAGCCAGGAAACACCGGGAATGTCCGCGAGCAATCGATGTTCGCGTAAGTCCTGAAAGCGCCGGCCGCGGGGCAGGTAAACGCGTACCGCATCGCGCGTGAAACGGACGCGAGCCTCAAAATCACTGAGACGGTGCAAGGCCATTTGCGGGGTGGTCGCGCTCTTCTGATGCCAAAGGATCCAGGCAATCGTTCCCAATCCGACAGACGCCGCGATGGTCAGATGCATCTCGAATTCCTGCCGCGCTGACAGCGGCACACTGGGACGCTCGGCGCCAAACGTCCGCCACAACTCTTCCGCGTTTGTAGTTGCCGGGACCAATTGGCGAGCGGCGCTCAGCAGACTGTTTTCCGAAGTCGAGCGGTCATTAGTCCACCATCGTTCATTACCGCGCTGCAGCAGACGCCAGTTCTCACCGCGTGTGGCCGGCGCGTCGGTCACAAAAAAGACCCCGGCCGCATCTAGTTTCTCCAGTAGTGTGGGTTCGGCAGCGGCCATTGGAATCAGGCATACACTCGTGCCGAATGGGATCAGGATCGAAAGCATCTCGTCGATATCTTCGGACCAGGCAACCGGAAACAAGCCTTTGACATTAATCAATGCGACTCCCTGGTCCACCGGATAAATGAGCAGCGGTTCTCCGGGCTGGTGGCCTTCGTTTAGTGAAACCTGCAACAACGCATCCAGCGGCGAGAGGTGCGGTGAAATGTGTTCAGCGAATCGTGTAAGCGCATCCTCGGTGGGTGGCTCGCGCAACCCCGCAAAGGCCGTTGCCGTTTTGACGCTGGCGGGTGTTCTTCGCCATCCACGCTCGGGTGGGTCGAGAACCTTGTATGCGAGAGCCAGCGCGAAGAGCGGTGATTGCGTCATCAACTCGCCAGTTTCAAAAGTCGCTGCCAATGCTTCCAGGTAACCAATTCGCGCCAGCATGCCCAGTAAGAGAAACGGAATCGCCGATGAAACTCGGACTTCATAGTCAATTGGCAAACGCTGTATCGATCGTCGCGCAGAGCTCAGCGATGGCCAGACATCTCTCGAGGGATGATCTGTTTCTGACGGGTGGGCCTGCGGCGTGCGGGCGATCGATAATAGTTCCGCGGCGGCGGACAATTTGGTTGTGGTTGTTTCAGCTGAAGTGAGTGGCAGGACACGATCGATAACGTCTACGATCTGAGCGGTGATAGCCGTGCCGCGAAATCTCTCGGCGACATCAACGGCAATTAATAACCGGCGACGCAACCGGGCCTTCCGATCGAGTTCGGTGCGCGGTATTTTCTGGCCCGACGCACCAATGAACTCTTCGATCTCAGTGAACGGGATTGGCGGTGCGTCAGATCGATTCAGGTTCATATTTGGCAATAGATGCCGGTGCCACGCTTCGAGAGATGAAGTACTGAACCCCGCGAGTAACGTCTCCAATGTTCCGCGGGCCCGCCATTTCAGTAATAGCTGGATCGGCGTTTCGATCCCGTGCCGGCGGTTTTCGCCGCTGTCTTCGGACGGAGTTACAGCGGGCAATTCATTGTCAGTTGGTTCTGCTTCAGGAATCACCAGCCGGGCGGCGCCGAAGACCGTGTTCACGACGGTTTCAAGGCGACGGCCCAAGTCGCCGGGATCGACATTTCCCTCACCGATCGAGTTGAGCCGCGTTAGAGCCTGTTCCAGCTCCGTGAAATTGATCGGGATGCGCAGCGTTAGCGGGGTGTCAATCTCTTCATCGACTGCGTCCGGCCACAACTCGGCTAGTCTTTGGGCCAGCAGAATGGGCAGCGCCCGGACCGCCAGTTCGAGCAATCGACGCGGGTCGCTCCCCCAACTCCAGCCATCGCGACGACGTAGTCGCAGCGTGCAGTGATGAATGACAACATCGGCCACGTTTGCTCCAACTCATTTACGTTACAGTATCGGCAAGCACGGTGGGTTGGTAGCCAGTCACCAGAGTCAGGATCTTGTACGCACCGAGTGGCAGCGGACCGGGAGCATTCAGCGTAATGTTCTTTTTATCAGCCGCATCTTTCTTGATTACGTCGTGTCGCACCTGATTCTTGGGGCCGCTGCCGGTCACCGCGCTTATTAAGACCCAGACGCCGGTGTCGGCTGTTACTTCATTCAGCAAAGAGACTTTAAGATCCGAGTTGGTAAAAGTGGCGCCGACTGGAGAACTCGTTGCCAGGTCAGGCGCGGGCTTAGGTTTTTTTTCAATAGGATCGAAATAATATGATCGAGGAAGAGAGAGAATAGCGTCATCCAGGTCGGTCGTGAACAAACCGAAGTTTTCGAATGGCACCTCAAATTCAACAGTGCTCAGGACGAAGGTTGACCCTCCGGTTTTTTCCAGCAGACTTCGCACGATCAACCTGTCTCCGACCAGGTCACCAACCTTTGCGAGTTCCGCCGCTCGTTTTTGTTCGTCCGTCCCTTCAGCCGGCTGGTTCTTTTCGGGGGCCGTCCGCGAGAGCGCAGCCAGAACGTTCCCCGGCGCGACCGCGGCCGTGCCTTTAACAAAAATCAGAGTCATTTGTTTCTTCATGGCTAACTCCCTGTCGTGGCTGGTACCGAAGCAATCACCAGGTAATCGCATTCCGCGGCGCGATCGTCGACCGCGAGAGCCGGACCCACTGTATTAAGAGTTATCCAGCGAACCGTGCAGCGGATTCGCCGGTTCTCATCGAGCGAGCATTCCAACGGCACCGCAAACGTGGCCGTCGAATTAACGGGCGGCGTCTTGGGAATGCGTGGCGTCAGTTGCGCGTGGAGCGCTACCTTTCCGGAACTGACCATCTCGGTGGTAATGCCGGGCGGTAGCGGCAGCAAAATGCCATCGGTCGCCACCCCGGATTGGATTTGCACGGTTCCCGGTGTGAAAGAGCTGGTGATCTTTCCCGCTACCGTGAGGTCGCCCTTTGCATTGACCGTGAAGACCGGCGTCACGTCGCCCTGGCTGTTGATTTGCCCGAACCGTAACTGGCCGCCGTCTATTTCATCCAGCACGACTGCCGGCTTTTCAGATTCATCGTCCGTCCGGGTGCGGAGCAGCAGTTTGCCGGCACGGGCTGCAATCGTGTCCGCCTGGACGCCGGCATAACGGGGAGAAATTCCTTCTTTCGAAGCATCCTCGATGCCAATGAACCGGTTGATCCGTTTGGTCGCGTCGGTCAGTCCGCCACCCCACCTGACGAATCCGAGCAGCACTCGCCACGGTTTTTCATCACTGAGTTCTTCCAACTGATCGGCGACGTGTGCGATGGTTTGCTTGTCTAAATTGAGCTCTTCTCCCGGGCGGCCAAAGGTATACTCGTATCCGTCGATCGTTCGGGTGGGTTGAGAACTGTCGCACGCGCGGTTGGCCATGGCCGGTTGCGCTGCGGCCTGGTCGCGTCCCAGGAGGAAGACCGGATAGCGAGCTTCGCCTGACGGATCCGGAATCGCGACATTCAAATCGTCGAACAGTTGTTCCGAAAGCACGATGTCTGCCGGAACGACGATCTCACGACCCCAACCATCGATCGCGACGCCCGCCTTCAGCGTGACCTCGACATAGTCCTTATTATTCACATCCTTCTTTTTTGTAGGGGCGAGCGTAAGTCCATTCGCGATTCCCCAAAGATGCAAATACCGTTCGTGTCGCGCCTGCTGGTTGCGATCGTACTCAGCCACCGTCGTGAGATCGGCAGCGCCGAGAATTTGACCTTCAAAGAAGACTGCTCGTTCGATGGTGGCGCTCATTTACTTGCCTCCAATTTCTGCAAACGTGCGTCGAACGTCGCCGCCTGCTCCGCCATCGCCGAAACCCTGCTCAATTCGGTCTTTAGTTCCTCGTTCCGCTTGGTCAGGTCCGCCACCTGCGTGTCGAGGCGCTGGGTCACGACGCGAGTCAATTGCGGCGCAAACATGTTCATGGCGGTTTCCAGATTTGCCGCCGGGTCCATCTTGAATTGCGGTTGATACGTGAGCGTGCCGATGCTCTTCCTCAAAGTATCAGGAGCTTGTTGGTCGAGACCACACACCTTTGCCAGGCCGGCGATTACTGGCGACAGTAATAGAAGCGCGGTACGGTCAGTCCGGTTTTCGTTGGCGTCGGTAGAAACCGGTTTCGGTTCCGGACAACAAACTTTTTCGATCTGATCGCCCAGGCGGGAAAGCATGAACCAATAACGCAATGCCGGCGCGGTTAATACGAAGGTGCGTTCCAGATTGCAGATACGCAGTACCCGGCAGTCCTTCACTTCCAGGCACGCGAGCAGCACGCCCATATCATCACAGGGCTGGCATGGCGGATTTAGCGCGGCACAGACACAGCCACGGAAATATCGTCCGATGGCGTCGTACAATTGGGCCTGGGCTTCAGCGATTGGCGACGTGCCTGGTTGTACAGTCGAACCTTGGCGCTCTTCCGGAATAACTATTCGACGCACATCGTCTGCCAGTGTGCAATCGGTCCGGTGCGGAGACTTCTCGAGCCGTACCAGCAACTCTTCGCGAATCGATCTCAATTTCGACAGTTCTTCTCTGTCCAGTTCGGCAGATCGCGGCGTGCTGTAGGCAATTGATGCCAGTCGATTTTTTTCTTCGACTGTCATTTCAATTGCCGGTGCCGGTGGCGGTGGCGATGGTGGTGGCGTCGCGGCGGCGGCTTTGGCTTTCTTTGAAGCCACCGTTTTCGCCGCAATGGGCTGCGCCACGGCCGCCATCTCTTCGGCGTTTCCGATAATCGCATCCGTGAAGGTCTTGTCGAGCCCGGCTCGCGGTTTGGCTTTAAGCGCCTCTTCCAGGGGCTGTCGAACTGCTGCGAGTTCAGTCTTGGCAGATTCCAGCGCCGTATTGAACTTGGTGTCGCTTGAGAGGGCTGCTTTGGTGGCTTCGTCGGAAACAACGAAGCGCGCCGGAAAAGTGTTCAAGGCCCGCACCGATTCCAAAGCGTTACCTATGTTCTCTTCGGTCGGATCTTTTTTGGCCAGCTCGACTGCTTTCGTCATGTTGCTCGTGGCCTGAGTTATTTCAGCAGCGTGCGCCTGTGGGTTGTTCTGATCGAAGGCCGCCGGCGCGATTTTCTGCGGAGCTATTTGGTAAGCTTTGATGGTGCCCAGATTAGCGATTGCGGCGGCGGCGCTCACCACGTCACCCACGCACCCACAAATTCGCGAAAGCAGATCGTTGTAAGTATGCCCGGTCGGCGCACAACGAAGTTCGAAACGAAATCCTTCGCGGACGCGGGTAGGTTGGCATGATTGAAAACCACACGGCTCGTCGCTCGCATAAGGAGTGACCGGATCAGTCATCTGCTCGCAGTAAGTAATATAAAGACAGTAATGCCTGACAATCTCAGGAGGTGGCGTTTCCGCCGTCGGCGGCGTCAGCGTTCCGGCAGGGTTCGTCGCGGTCGGCGAGCTGGTTGAGCTGTCGGGCGAAGCCGTGACATCCGGGCCTTCCTCCGGCGGACATGGGAGGTTGTTTTTGTCGGCGCATGGATCACCGCAATCGTAGCCGCCCATCATGTCGCGACGCAGATCGCGAATCATGTTGTTGATGTCGAGTTTCTGTTCGCAGGCCACGGCAATGTCGTTACCACAGCAATCCAACGCATAACCCGGATTGACGGTCACCGTACCGCCGCCGCACGGCTCGCAATTCACGTCCAGGCCGCAAACCACGCCGGGCCCGAACAGGTGCCGATTGTGCAGACGATTCTTGGCGACGACATAGTTGTTGAGCGACTGTAAGTCTTCTTCCGTCAGTAGCTGTCCGGCGAAAAAATTCGGCCGCACTAAATCCTGACCCTGGCATTGTCCGCAGGACCCTCCGCCGCACGAACACTTTGCGGGGGCTGACGACGATCCGCCACAGCCGCAGCCAGAGCTCTTCGTAACACCGAAGCCTGAATTCGTGTTCATGATTGTCCCTCCATCTGGCGATTCCGCCCGCGACGGTTTTTGTCGTAGTTGCCTTGTCTTGGTTCCTCGGCTACATAAAACCAGCTCTCGAAATTAGCTCCGCCGGGCGAGCCCAGGCCCGAGTGCCATGGACCGAAGCCGGGTGGGGGCCAGGCGCACCTTTCGAATTTCACCGGTTGCTGAAACTTCTTGTAAGTCTCATCGGGAATAATGGGAGTGCGGCCTCCGGTGTTTGTGCCATTAACCGGCCGGCAACATTCGTCCAGGATGAAACCACCGCGGATCGTTATGAAGATTCGGTCGCCCGGATCGATGTTTTCGTCACCAGCGTAGGAGAAACGCAGCCGGTCAGTTTTCCACGCGGGGCCGGCGGGCAGATCGTACTCGACCTCCAGACTATAAATTCCGCTGCGACGCGTACTGCCACCTTCGATAACCCAGATGTCGATGAC
>Ga0207511_100099_pt1 | contig 21616 bp, 12 predicted proteins | sample NitcycUWRSCHO22C_FD_188265 | JGI IMG/M metagenome (GOLD analysis project Ga0207511, IMG submission 188265) | Soil microbial communities from Arlington Agricultural Research Station in Wisconsin, USA - Nitrogen cycling UWRJ-SCHO22-C (SPAdes) | ecosystem: Environmental > Terrestrial > Soil >... | reverse complement strand
CGATCATGAGCGAGTTTGGCGTGCCCGTAGTGTTCGACGTGACCCATTCGTTGCAACTGCCGGGCGGACTTGGTCATGCAACGGGCGGCTTGTCGCAGTACATCGAACCACTCGCGCGGGCCGGCGTCGCTTGCGGAGTTGACGCGGTTTTCATGGAAGTTCATGACGCGCCGGAGCGGGCGCCCTCCGATGGGCCGAACATGCTGCCGCTCGCCAGGATGGCCGGATTATTAAAGAGCCTGCGCGAGATACATTCACTGGTTCGCCAGGACGGAATTGGGAATTACAAAATTGAAAAATGAAAATTGAAAAGTGCAAATTGAGTTCCGACCAAACCCGCGTTTCCAGTTTGCCATTCCCAATTTGTAATTTTCAATTTTCAATAATCGATCGCACATCGTCTATGAGGTTCATCTCTTGCTTGGTAATTGTTTGCTCCCTGGTTATCTCGTTCGCGCTCGTCAGCTCGACGCATGCCCAGGATGAGCCGCGTGCCGCCTGGGCTGTTTTGAGTTACGACATTACGGTGCCCGGCATTGGCGCCGAGCGCGCGCTGACTGCTCGCGCCGCGATCACCGCGCGCAACATCGGACGTGGGCCGGGATCGACGCTAACGGTTCGAATCAATTCAACTGCCGAGATCAAGTCGGTCACCATCGGATCGGCGACCGCGACTTACCAATCGCGGCCTGACACGCGCGGCAATTCTCAACGTGGCGCATCTCAGCGCGTGACCATCACTCTGCCTGCACCCGTGGCGCCGAACCAAAACGTTCTTGCCACTATCGATTACCGCTTGCCGATCACTGAGAATACCGGCATAGCCGCACTGTCGCCGGTTGGTTCACAGTTTCTGCCACAGTCGATGTGGTATCCACAGGTCAACAACGAATTTTCGGTTCGCGGCGCGGACCATGCGCCATTTCGCTTGACGATCAACGGCGCGTCCGCGCTGTCGTCGGGAGTCGATAAGAGCGCCGGCGGCAACAGCGTGTTTGAGCAAACCTTGAATGGTCAGCCGTTCTTCGTTGCCGGCGCGTGGGACCGAGTGGATGGTGGCGCGAACGCGAAAGGCATTAGCGCGTATTTGGCGAAAGGCGCCGGCGCCGATGAAAAAAAACAGGCCGAGAGCTTGATTGCGCTCGCGAGTAATGCGCGAAGTTTCTACGCAAGTTTGCTCGGCGCGGCGCCCGACGTGCCGATCCGGCTGATTGCGGTGACCCGCGGTGCCGGATTTGAGGACGCCGGCGCAATCCTTTTGGGTAACGGCTCGTTTCAACGCAAGAGCGTCGACGCTGCGTCCGCGATGACGATCAGCGAAGCGGTTGCGCGATTGTGGATTGGCACGGACACTCCGGTGAGGGGCGAAGGTCATGGCGTGATCCACGAAGGCCTGACGCGGTTCCTCGCGACTCTGTTCCTCGAAAAGGAATTCGGCGCGGAGGCAGCCGAGGCAGAACGCGGGCGTGAGCGGGTGGCGTACGCCGCCATTGCGAAACGCGATGGGCCGCTTTCACGCGCCACGCCGCTGGACGCTACGTACATAAATTCAGTCGCGAACAAAGGGGCTATGGTTTGGCGTCTGGTAGACAGCCTCACTGGTCGCGACGCTTTCATGGGAACGCTCAAGGCTCTCCTGGCCAACGGTAAGGCGGGCGCGGACGGCTTGACCCTGCTCGCGGCGCGCGCAGCGTTTGCGGAACGCAGCGGCGCAATTAAAACACTTCTCGATCAGGAATTGGATTCGACGACCGACATGGACTTGCTGGCCGGCCTGCCGGTCCAACAAGGCGGACAATGGACCGCGGCGCTGCGAAACCTCGGATCGATGGACGTGACGGTAAACGTGGCCGCCACCACGAATACGGGCCTTCGTCTGATGACGCAGACAAGCGTGCCGGCTCATGACTTCGGCCAGGCTTCGTTCAAGAACGCGGCCAACATCGTCTCCGTCGAAGTCGATCCGGAAAAGCTTTACCCGCAACTCGAGTATGCGAATGATGTGGCTCCGCGCGTGCCTGAAGTTGCTGAGTCGCTCGCGGAGGCAAATCGATTGTACGGGGCGCAGGAATACGCGAAGGCCGAGACCCTGGCGCGACAAATGTTGGCGGCGTCGCCGCGTTCACAGGAGGCGCGAATCGTTCTCGGCCGTGCCTTGCTCGCAGAAAACAAGAACGACGAAGCGGAACGCGAGTTCAAGCAACTGGTCGCCGAGAAATTGCCTCTGCCGACGAGCCTCGCGTGGGCCAGTTACGGTCTCGGCGAATTGGCGCTGCGTCGTGGGCAAGCCGCCGATGCAGCCCGGCTCCTGACTGAGGCAATTCGAGCGGACGCTGAATACGCATCGACTCTCGCGGCGCGCGCTGCGCGTGTCCGGGCCGAATCAGCCAATCCTGTAGTTGATGACAGCGTTAAGGCGTTTCTCAGTCAGCTTGATACCGCCATGCGCTCCGGCCGCTCAGCGGAAATTGCGCCGCTGATCGTTCCCGGAGAGTTGGGCCGATTCATTCAACAGGTCGTCGGAAGCAATACGGAAGGATGGCAGACGCGTGTGTTGCGGACTGAACAGCTGAGCGCCGATCGAATTTCGGTGGACGTTGCGTTGACCACCAAGCAACTGGGAGTCGAACATTCGGGGACCGCCGTTTTCATGCTCGCACGCGCGGGCGGCAACTTGAAGCTTGAAGCGATTGAGTTTTTCGAGGTGCGTTGATCCAAGTATGAGCAGCTGAGCAATCGATGACTTCCCTGGAATTCAAACTGGACGAACTCTGCGCCACGATTGGACGTCTGCATTCCTGCGCCGTCGCGTTTTCCGGTGGCGTTGATTCGACGCTGGTCTTAAAAGTCGCGCATCAAGTCCTCGGTGACAACGTCATCGCGGTGACCGCGCTGAGCGAGTCGTTACCCGCCGGCGAGTTGGAAGAAGCGCGAGAGTTGGCCCAGTCGATAGGCGTCGAGCACTGTGTTATTCGCACCTTTGAAACGGTCGACCAAAACTATCTAGCCAATGCGGCGAACCGATGTTACTTCTGCAAGACAGAAATGTACGCGCGCCTCGGCGGCTTCGCACGCGCTCAGGGAATTGACGCGATGCTCGACGGGCTGAACGTTGACGACCTCAGTGATCGGCGCCCGGGGCGGGCGGCCGCCGTCGAACACGGAGTCATCTCTCCGCTGGTTGAAGCAAAACTGACGAAAGCAGAGGTGAGGGAATTGTCGCGCACGTTCGGTCTGCCAACGTGGGACAAACCTGCGCTGGCCTGCCTCTCGTCACGCATCCCGCACGGGACGCCGATAACGCTGCATTCGCTATCTCAAGTCGATCGCGCTGAGACATTCTTAAAGGGCCTCGGAGTCGGCCAGGTTCGCGTCCGGCATCATGGTGAGGTTGCGCGAATCGAAGTTGAGCCACGCGATTTCTCGATCTTGCATAAGCATCATTCGGTAATCGCTGCCCGTTTTGCAGAGCTGGGCTTTGCTCATGTTGAGATCGATCCCGCCGGTTACTGCACAGGTTCATCCAGCGAAAACCGAACAGCATTGAATGAGCCGCCGTTGTCATTGCTCCGGTCGCGATCGCTACCCGTTTTGGCAACCACAGAAAATGCAAGCTGAATTACTCCGCGAATTATTGAACGAGGTGCGCAACGGCGATCGGACGGTGGAAAGCGCAGTTGAGCGCCTGCGCAATTTGCCCTACGAGGATCTTGGATTCGCCCGTCTCGATCATCATCGCGCTTTGCGCAAGGGTTTCCCCGAGGTGGTCTTTTGCGAAGGCAAGCGTGTCGAGCATGTCGTTGAGATCATGCAGCGGCTTGAGCGCAAGCATTCACCGGTACTGGCAACCCGCGCCACGCGCGAGGTCTATGAGGCAGTCGCGGCGAAAATACCTTCGGCCCGATATTTTGAATCGGCGCGCATGATACAACTCGGTGTCAACGGCACAAATCCGACTGAGACGACGGTGCTGATTGTGTGCGCCGGGACCGCCGACGTCCCTGTCGCAGAGGAAGCGGCGCTGACCGCGACCGCGCTGGGCAGTAAGACTGAGCACCTTTATGACGTCGGTGTCGCCGGCGTGCATCGCCTGCTGGCCGCGCGCGAAAGATTAAATGCCGCAAACGTGATTGTCGTGGTCGCCGGCATGGACGGAGCTCTACCCACGTTAGTTGGTGGTTTGGTGGCGGCGCCTGTGATTGCCGTGCCCACCAGCGTCGGCTATGGAACCGGACTCGGCGGCACTGCCGCATTGATGACGATGTTGAATGCCTGTGCTCCCGGCATCGCGGTCGTAAACATCGATAACGGCTTCGGCGCCGGTTACATGGCGCACTTAATCAACACTCGATCAGTAAAGCCTGCAGCAGCTGACGATTGATTCATTCCAGTGACGCCGATCGATTCGAACAAAATTTCCGAAGACGTCCTGACCCGGGCTCGCCGGATCAAGTTACTGCTCATGGATTGCGACGGCGTTCTGACCGATGGACGTATCTGGCTGAACGAAGATTATGATGAGCAGAAGGGGTTTCATGTTCGCGATGGCCAGGGCATCTCGTTAATGCATCGCGCGCAGCTGCGCACCGGAATTATCTCGGGCAGAAAGTCGACGGCAGTTGAGCGGCGCGCGCACGATCTGAAAATTACTTACGTGCATCAGTTCTCGAAAGATAAAATCAAAGCGCTCGACGAAATAATCGGGGCCGCCGGCGTGTCGCGAGACGAGTGCGCATTTGTGGGCGATGACCTCGCCGACATTCGCGTGATGCGTCGTGTTGGGTTGGCGGTCGCGGTAGCTGACGCAGTTGAAGAGACCAGGCAAGCTGCGCATTACGTCACCAAAATGAGAGGCGGTCACGGAGCCGTGCGTGAAGTATGTGAATTGATCCTAAAGTCGCAGAGGCTTTGGGACGATCTCATGAAGAGTTTCAATCCTTAGCTAATTGTCAGCAGAGCCGTATGCTAACGGTTGGCAGGGAATTCATCGTGCGTTTTTCGCCCTCATCCTCGCGCCTACGGTCGTAACTCAACGCTAGAGGGTCAGCTTCCCAAGCTGAAAGTTGCGAGTTCGAGCCTCGTCGCCCGCTCTATTTTTTCTTCGACGATTTCCACGACAACTATCCCGCCGACTTCCACCGCTACTACCCTTTAGAACATGGTCTACGTAGCAAAAAAAAGAGGCAATCCAAACAAAGATTTTGATTGACATCGGATGGGAACCAGAGTATTGTCCGCTCCACCTCGCAGCAGAGAAGAATACAGTTGTAGGGCGTATTCTTTTTTTGAATAGTACTCTAATCAGCCTGTCTCTTTGCGCCCTGGCCCGACCCAGCACGAAGTAGGGCTCTTAAGTCGCGAACCCGAGTCGGAATCTCATTAACAACCGCTGAAACATTAATACTCCAGTGGGTGAGTTGCCACAAATGGGAGCCGTATTCTCGATGAAGAGCGCGGCCTTTATGCAATCCTGGAATCAATGCGGAAGAAGTTGTTTCTGTGTTAGAGCTTGTACCGTCTCGGCATGGGATTGCCCAATAGAAGAATCACGCCCGCACGAAAGGCATGATGGGACGGCCAAAATGAAAGCCGCGGCCGAAGCGAGGTGATGGTGATGTCCACGCTTGAAACCTTCAAAGCAAACAATTCAGAGGTCGACCTCCTCGGCACGGATCTGAATGATCCGCAGGTGGTGAAGCAACTAAATTGGGAGGGCGTCGACCAAACCGTGGCGATGCCACAAGTCAAAGCCTTGCAGCGCATGCTGCGTGTTGCTCCCGAGCCCACACATGCCCAGGCGCTACTCGACAATGATTTTGATTCTGCCCACAAGATCACCTCAGTCAGCAAAAAACACTTCGTCGATCAAATGGGTGACTCGCTGGGTCCCGACGGCGCACAACAGGCGGCGAAAGTCTACGAGGCCGCGGAACAACGGACCAACCAAGTGATGAAAGTTTGGGGGCTGGTCAATCATCTTTCTGCTCCCCATTTCAACGCGCTGCGTGCCAACGCTATTCATCCAGATGTGAACGCGTACTTTCAAGGGATGCCGGGGTACCAGGATTTCTTTGGGAGTCTGAATTACTGCGATTGTTCGGAATGCAAATCGATCTTCGGGCCAGCAGCCTATTTCGTCGATTTATTGAGGATCATCGACAAGAAGGTAACGCAGCAAAACCCGGAAACGATCCCGCACTTAATGAGTCTCGACGATCGACGGCCGGACCTAAAACTGATCAAACTCACCTGTGAAAACACAAACAACACGTTTCCCTACATCAACATCGTCAATGAGCGACTTGAACATACGTTGAGTTCACTGGGCACCGGGAGCCACCTTTATCAAAGAGTCGCCCAGCTTTACTTTCCGTTCAATCTGCCGTTTCACTTGCCGCTGACACAGATCCGGGTGGTCCTCGCGCAGCTCAAAACTTCGTTGAGCGACATCCTGCGCTGGCTGGGCGCGGATGCCGCCCATTTGGCCGCCGAACTCATCGCAGTTTCGCCCGAAGAATGGGCTCTGCTTACCACGTCAAATACGAAAGCGGAAGACCTGGCGAACCTCTACGGGGTCTCAGCTCTCACGGATCTAAACACGTTGGACACTTTCTGCGCTAAAACGGGCCTGACGATTCTTCAGGTCCAGGATCTCTTCAATCAGAACCTCTCCGACCAGGAATTGACTGCTCACTTTAATCTGAAGTTTTTCATCAACCAGGGGCAGACAAACGCACCGTCCACCTCAAATGGGCAGATCAGCAATCTTAATGCGGCCGTTCTCGATCGCGTCCATCGCTTCATCCGCCTGGCCAACCGGTTAAGTTGGAGCTTCGAGGATCTTGATTGGGCGATCTATGCCATCCACAAAGGCCCCGGCGATATCGATCCGACAACTTTGACGGCGATCGCAGGCATTCAAGAGCTTTCGCAGCAATACAAGCTCAAGGTGGCGGACGTGCTGGCCTTCATTTACGATCTGAAAACCATCGGGGTCGGGAAAGACGCGTCGGTTTCGGAAGTGCCGTTCGACCGGATCTTCAACGGTCAGGGTCAGGCCGCCTATCACCCTATATATGCCGGTAATTCGCTCTACACGGATCCGGTCAAGCCGCCCTGGGATTCCGGGCAGACAGACGCGGCGAACCAGAAGGTTTCCGCCTGGGTGGCTGCGGGCACGGGGCTGCGCGAAAGCGATTTGAAGATACTAGTGGGGGCATTTTTCCACGGCACGCTGAATTTGACAGTGGAGGACCTGTCTACGGTCTACCGGCATGCGCGGCTAAGCCAGCAGTTGCAGTTGCGAATGACGGACTATCTTCTTTTCCGACAGTTGTTCAGCTTCACCGGCGTCACACCCTCAGTCGAAGACCTTCGTAAGATTTTCCTGACGCGAGATCTACTGAAGCGCTCGGGGCTGAACGTCTATCAGTTGAATTATGTCGTGAATGGCCAGGACAGTCCTTACGTAGGGCCATCTTATAATCCCGGTCAACTGCCTAAGTGGTTCGACAGTCTCCACAAATTGATCAAGCCACGCGAGCCAAAGGAAGCCCAGTCGCGGAAGTTGGTGACGCAACTTTCCAGCCTGCTCCATACAGATGAGAAAACGGTCACTGCTCTTTTGGGGGTCCTTTCCTTGAAAGTGGATGTTGTGACAAATGAATTCCTGACGAATGTCACAGCAGCCACCGAGGTCATCCGCAAGTTGTCGTGCTGGTTGGCTATCACACTCAAACTGAAACTAACCCTGAATGACCTGGCAACCATCGCCGCGCACCCTAACAATTACTTTGCCAATCCGCCCTGGCCCACTGCTGTCGAGCTTCTGGAACTGTTCCTTTTCAAAGAGGCGCAGCAGATTCTGGACGACGCCTCTGAAGCCCTGCTTGATTACATGGGGGCGACCGACACGACTGCTTCCTCCGCGGTGTTGGCTGGCTTTCTTCCGATCGAGGCAGGTCAGATCAAAACTCTTCTGGATCGGATGTCAGGGGCGACCAGGATTGCGGCGCTGCGGAGCGTTATGCAAATCGCCGATATTTCCAATAAGACCGGCGCCGGCGTATCGGTCCTGGGAAGCCTGAAGGACCTGGCAGGCAAAGGCGCGGCCGCGGCTGCGGATTGGGACTTATATACAGGGGCTGCGGACAATTTAATGGCAATCGCCCGAGCCCGGCACTCGGCAGACGACTGGCCGCAATTGTTCTCGCAAATCCAGGGGGAAGTGCAGGCCAAACTGCGCACAGCGCTCGTGGCTACAGCACTGATCCAACTGCAAACGTCGCCGGACACGCCTTGGATCAAGACAGAGAGGGACCTTTACGAATATCTCTTGATTGACGTCGAAATGGGCGGCTGCGCCCAGATTTCCTACATCAAGGAAGGGCTGAACGCTTTGCAGTTGTATCTGCATCGCTGCCGCGAGCGCCTTGAGCCTGGAATCAACAACCTGCCAATCCCGGATGAATGGTGGGAATGGATCGTGAACTACCGCATCTGGGAAGCCAATCGAAAAATCTTTCTCTATCCTGAAAACTACCTCGATCCCTCAATCCGCCAATCCAAGACCACGCCATTCAAAAACCTTGAGAATTCCCTGAATCAGGGAAACCTCGACCCGGAAAATATCGAAAACGCCTTCCGCAAATATCTCGATGATTTTGCCGAGTTGGCGAACCTGGTCTACGTCGATGCCTATTACCTTGACGTTTCGGGCGATGCCTCGCCAGGCTGTAGCTCGCTGGCCGATGGCGCCGCCACTTCGATCTTCTTTTTCGCCCGCACGAAGGATGCGCCGTACAAGTACTACTACATCATCTGGCAAGCCGGTGACATCTGGTCTGAGTGGAAAGAAGTCAACATCACGATCCACGCCAAACACATTACTCCGGTGTTCGCCTTTAACCGCCTGTTCCTGTTCTGGGTAGAAGCGACAACCCAGAAGGACACAAACGATAAGGACAATACGAAAGAAAAGATCGAAGTCGCAAAAGCTGCGATCAAATACTCGTTCTACAACTTCGGCAAGAATTGGGTACAGCCCCAGACGTTGCTGCCTGAGACTGTTCTTTCCGTCTCCGGCGCATTGCAGCCGTCGAATTTCAACAACCTGTTTACGCCGGCCTTCTTCGATACGAAACGGCTGGTCTGGAATAAAGTCTACTGTCTGACGGTTGCACCCGGGCAATACGATTCGCTAGAGGGCGGTGGGAACAAAGCGGAGAAGTTGATCGTGTTTTTCGGCCCGATGCTCAACACCGGGGATTTCGTGAGCTGGACGGACCCTGGCGCGGCGCCCGTGTCCCCGAATCCCTATTTAAAGATATTGGAAGGCCGGCTTTACAAGACTGCGCTGAACTTCAAGAAAATTAAAGACCTGGGCTATCAAGGCAATCTTCCGGCGGTCGCTCCAATCGTGATCGAGAGCGATCTACAGACTAATGCGCTGCTTAATCCCAAAGAGATCATCTTCCTGCGCAAAAACGACCCGGCGGTCGTTACCTTCTTCCGTGAGTCCATCGACCGGGCTTCGGGGCGGCTGAACCTACTGCCGAGCGGGCAGATCATAAACGATAATTACGACCAGGATGGCGTGGAAGCCGTGGCCGCGGCTGATTCCACTACGCCCTGGGTTTCGGGGGCGATGCGAGACAAGAATGACGGCATATTCACCATCGCGAGCCATCCCGCGGCCTTCGTATATCAGGGCGACAAAGAGTCGTTTTTGATGCTGGACCCGAGCAAGAGCACGCCTTCCATCTCCCGGATGGTGATTAACGCAGATACGGTTTTCAATTCGAACTCCTTTATCACCAGCGCCACCACCACGCCGATTTCGGCCACCGGCTCCCAAAGCATATTTGGCGAACTCGTCACCCAGGGTTATCTACAGGCCAACGGCACGCTGACACGCGGGACTGTGCTCTCCGATCTTGCGGGTGCAGTGCGCGGGATTCTGAACAACCCTGAACAGGAAAATGTGGTCCTGGATATTCTTGGCAACACGCCGCTCTTCAAAAACACCTCCTTCATCTCGACGGACGCAGGCATTCAGGCGACCGGTTCGCAGGCTGTATTCGACTTGCTGGTGGGACAGGGATACCTCGATAAAGCTGGCAGGCTGACCGCGGGCACGGATTTCTTTCAACTCAGTCAGGACTTGATGGGGGCGTTGGGAAACGCCACTCAAGTCAGGTTTGTCGTGAACGTGCTCTTCCAGGGCGGCTGGCCGACGTCGCTCGGCCTGGCGCCAACGAGCAGCCCACTCGCAATCACGGACTACAAATTTAAAGCGACGCGCCTGACCACTGCCGCCGTGCATCGGCTGGCTTCTGCGCTCTTCGTGGGCGGCGTGGACAAGTTTCTCGGCCTGCCGACCCAGCAGATTCCCGTCGAACCGCAACTACCCTACTCAAGGTTTAGTTTCAACCCGGCGGAAGTAACACCACCTGAGGCGCCGGACGGCGCGGAAGTGGATTTTGACGGGGCCTATAGCCTGTATTACTGGGAACTGTTTTTCCACGCTCCTCACTTGATTTTTAACCGGCTCAACGGCATGCAGACTTTCGACCAGGCTGAAAGCTGGATGAAGTACATCTTCAATCCGACCGCGCCCGACGTCAAAATCGGGCCGCAGTCCTTTGTCACTTCGACCCTGGGCGTGACGGATTCGCAACGGATACTTAAGGTTTTGCAAGACCAGAAACTGGTTACGGCCGACGGACGTGTAGCAGACAGCGTCAATCGCAACACAGACCTGACCCCTTTCTTCAGCCGCTTGAGCTACACAAAGGATCAGATCGCATCGATCCTCAACGTCTTGCTTAATAGTTGGGTGAGCAAACCGGTTTCCCGTTACTGGCAGTTCCGACCATTTCGTAACCATCAACTGAAGACGATGAAGGACCAGCTTTCAGACGCGAACGCCATCAACGCATATCACTGTCACCCGTTCGATCCCCACGCGATCGCCCGGCTGCGCATCGGCGCCTACGAAAAGGCGTCTGTGATGCAGTACATCGACAATCTGCTGGATTGGGGAGACATGCTGTTCCGCCAGTACACCTGGGAATCGATTACCACCGCGACGATGTACTACGTGTATGCCTGGAATCTGTTGGGACCACGGCCGCAAAGTGTGGGCGATTGCACGACGGTGCCGCCTAAATCGTATGCTGATATCTCGACGGCTTACGCAGGGGATATTCCCGAGTTCCTCATCCAACTCGAAACGGTAATACCCCATCACGTGGTGTCCTTGCCGACGGTCCCTTACAACGAACTCGACACTTACTTCTGCATACCGGAAAACGCCGACTTCGTGGCCTATTGGGACCGCGTGGAAGACCGGCTGTTCAAGATTCGCCACTGTCTGAATATCGACGGGCAACCAGTGCCGCTGGCCTTGTTCGAACCGCCCATCGATCCGATGGCGCTCGCGCGGGCAGCCGCTGCGGGCGCGGACGTGCTGTCGCTCTTTTCCGGTGGCGCAGACATCGACAACTACTATCGTTTCTCGGTGCTGCTGGATCGCGCGCGGGCCTTTACGGACACTGTCGTGCAATTTGGCGGGGCCTTGCTGGATGTTTTGGAAAAGCAAGACGCGGCGGCGCTCGACAGGCTGCGGGCAACCCAGGAAAAGGCGATCCTGAATTTGACTACCAAAAACATAGAGCAGCAGATCGACGAGCAGCAGCACTTGATCGAGGCCGCGACTCAACAGAAGACCATCGCCGACAAGAGAAAGGAGCGATACCAGAAGCTGATTAGCGGTGGTTGGAATACTCAGGAAATAATGAGCGCCGTGCTCCGAACGTCGTCCCTGGCTCCTGTCATTACTTCGATGTGGGTCTATGGAATATCCATCGAAGGGCACCTGGTCCCGACCGTATTCGGGTTTGCCGACGGCGACTTGAAACCTGGCGACGCCATCGAGGCAACCGCCAAGGTGCTGGAAGGCGGGGCCGAATTACTTAAGACCCTTGCGGAAATGTCCGACAAGGTCGGTGAAATAAGACGGCGAGAAGAGGAATGGGATTTCGAGAAAAGCGAAGCCGAAGAGGAAGGCGAAAAAATCGCCAAGGAAATCGAGGCCGCGCAGATTCGCCTGCAAATCATCCAGCACGAACTGGTTATTCACGAGAAGAACATCGCGCAGGCTGAAGAATACGAGACCTTCCTGAAGACGAAATTTACCAGCCAGGACCTCTACCAATGGATGATTGGCCGCGTTGCCACCGTTTACAACGAGGCCTATCGCCTGGCCCTCGACCTGGCCCTCAAAGCTCAGGCGGCGTACCAATTCGAGCTGAGCAGTGACGACCAGTTCATCGAATTCGATTATTGGGATTCCATCCACAAGGGCCTGCTGGCCGGTGAGGGACTAACTCTATCGCTGAACCAAATGGAGGGCGCCTACCTGCAAAAGAACGTTCCCTTGATGGAGCTCGAAAAAGAAATCTCCCTGCTTCACCTCAACCCTCAAAAGTTCATGGAATTCAAGATGGGGATCAACGGCGCCACCAAGGGGACCTTGAACTTCTCACTCACTCAAGGCCTTTTCGATGGAGACTTCCCCGGTCATTACAACCGCAAGATCAAGGCGGTGTCGTTGACTTTCCTTGGCGCCGGACTCAAAGGAAACGCCATCAACGCGACCTTGTTGCAGACGAAGAATAGCGTGGTTCTGAAAGCAGATAGTGCCGACCCCGTGGGGTTCCTGGTCAACGGTAACCCCGCGACTCCGCCGAAGGGAACAATTCGACCCGATTGGTTAAAGAACCAATCGGTGGCGCTGTCAAAGAAGACCAACGATGCCGGTCTGTTTGTTCTGGACTTTCGTTACCCGGACGATCAGTTTTATCCGTTTGAGGGGACGGGGGCAATCTCTGATTGGACGCTCACCGTGCCGCCCGAAAACAACCGCATCGACTTTAACGCCATTTCCGACGTGGTCGTGAATCTACGTTATACATCTCTGGACGGCGGTGAAGCCTATGCGTCGTCGGTGAAGACCGTCTACACCAGTGCTCCGTCCGGAGTGTATCCGCAAGCGCTGGAGAAGGTCATCGATGTGAAGCAGACGCTGGGATCGGAAAAATGGCAGGCGTTCGTTTCCACGCCCAACGCCAGCGACCAATATGTCATCGAGTTACCGCTGGCCGATGGCGTCATCATTACGAACATCGCCGATGTCACTCTCGTTTCCGCGGACGTGGTATTGAACGCGACCACAGCGGTTTCAGATCTTAACCCGTCAACCCAATTCGTTAACCTGGGCGTTGGCGGAACCCCCCAACCGGTGAAGATAACGAAGGGAGTTGGGACCGCCGATCTCGGCACGGCCACTCCCACGCAAGACAAAATCACCCTTGATCTGGATGGGAAAAGCCTGCCAGCCGGCCTGAAAACCGGCGGCAACTTGGATCCTGCTGTGCTGAAGAACGTCTTCATCGCGGTGCGGTTCAACTCCATTGGTGTGTAACAGGAGCGAGCTTCTTAAAGCTCGAAGGAGGATAACGTTATGGCAGTCGATCCAAATGCATCAGGTTGGCCGGAGTGTGTAAGCCGCGTGAAAGTGGCCACCGGCAATCCGGCGGCGACCGATGTCGCCAGCGTCAATTGGAGCACAATTTCACAGGCGGATCTGGACAATGGGTTTAAAAACGACCTACCCTTTCCTTTGATTTGCCCCGGTCGTCATTGTACGGAAGGGGTAAATCAATCCCCGGCCGGGCATAGGTTCTGCAACTGCAAAGATCTTAATGGCAACACAATTCCCGACTGCACACCTAAGGCCATGTTGGATCCCTACCTCGCCAGCGCCTGTATCAACACAGCCAACCAAGATCCAAACGGCGACAATTGGAATAAAGCCGGCCGGAACTGCACGAATCTGGGGGCGAATTACTATCCCGTGTTCTGCTATTGCTGTTGCTCGTGCTATGCCAACGGGACTCTAATCTCCAGCCCCGCCGGACTGAAGAAAATCGAGGACTTCCAAATAGGAGACAAGGTGATGGCGGCCAGTGTCACCGGAGATCCGGGCAGCGCCGGCCTGGCGTGGAGTCCTGCGCAGGTTAGCTTTTCGTCCGGAACCGGCGACGGCACGCAGCAGGGAATGGTCTATATCCGTTACGGCGATGGCGGCTTTATGGTTTGCACGCCGGATCAACTTTTTCTACTGGAAAGCGGCAAGTTGATCCGGGGCGACCGGCTGGTGCCCGGGCAAGACCAACTCCTGGCCCCTGATGGTAATCCTGTTGACCTTCACGAAATCAGTCTGGGGACCTATGTCGGCGGCGTACACCATATTGCTACGTCGCCCGGATTCAGCGGCGACCTGCAAGGACACCTTCTGAATTCGGCCGGCATTGTGACCGGCGACTTCGACCTTCAGATTCACGCCGATGTGCTAAGCGACGAATTCTGGGTTGAGAACCACGACCAACTGCCCGTCGTCGGGAGTGATGCCTACGCAGCGGCCTATCCGAATCTCACCAAGACACATACTGCGACCTACGATGCGGGTACCGGCGGAGAAGCTCTGGCTCCCCTTCAGTTCTTTTCACATAAACCCAAGCAGTATCACATCCCCCCGGACGCCGCTGCATATCTGACCGAGGGCCAGGCGACCGATATTGCCAACGCCAGGCTGAGTGCCACTTTCGATAAGGTTAGGCTGCACAACCTGGCTGCCCAGAACCTGTTGAAGACGTGGGCCGGGCATTTTCCGAATATTGATTTCCTGTTTCTGATGGGGCATATGGAGGTCAACGCTTTTGCTTTCAGTATTCACGACAAGCGTTACATCGCGCTGACAGATGGTTTGACCCGGTTGGATGGGATGGGCTTCGAAGGCTTGGCCCTGATAGTGGCGCATTTGAAGAACCGTCTGACAAAGGGACCGCCCACGGGAGCCAACGGATGGATGTCGGTCGGGATGGCGGATTACTATTCGGGGTCGGACATTCAATCGGTCTACATCGGGCAATTCTTCCAGTCAATCATGGCGAATGGAGCGCAGCAACTCCAGGATGTGCTGTTCGATCACATCTCTACCGGGAACGACGCCTACGTCGATGACCCGTACAAACCTACCAGGCAAACCCGCATCGATGCCGTTAACGCCGGCCTGGTCTTTCAATATCCACCCCCCGGAATCGGTGGGCCTGAGCAGGGTGCACTGCAAGTCATCGGGGCCACCGTCGGCGCTCCTCAATTCAATGCCGATTCGTTTGTGGCGCGTGGCATTTCCGAGGCCGACTCCGAGGTCGTGTACAAAGCCTTGAGCGAAAATGGCGTCCTGGACGCCAAGGGCAGTCTGTCCCAAGCCGTAACTTCGGAAACCGATCTTTCATTCTTGTTTCCGGATGCGGATGCTCAGACTAAACCCTTGCTCATAAACAGGGTGCTGGCGATTCTTGACGATGGCGATCATGATGTTGCGCTTAAGTTCAACATGAGCATGACCAATCGGCCAATTCATCCAAGTGACTTTGAATTCACGCCGACTGCGACCGTGGCTGAGGCTTCCAGGCAACTTGACGCGACCGACGTCCTCCATGTGAAGGCCAAGCTTGAACCAGGCAAATACACCGTCAAGGTCAACCATGACGTGCAGTCGACCAACGGATCGACACTGGATCCGCAACACGATTCGGCGGACATTACTGTTAACTAATCTGATGGGATTCCGGCACCGGCGGGAGTCCATGTAGGTTCCTGCGGTGCCGGATGGTCCGTTCACAGCAAACGAAAGACGAGTGCAATCATGAATAACGAGACAATCGACGTTGCACAACTCGGAGTGCAATTGGACGAAGTAATGACTCTCGAACAGCGGCTCGCCGCCTTCGGTGAAATCCTGGAAATTGGTGAACCAGTTTCCAGGCAAGTCTTGTTTGGCGCCTTACAGGACGCGAACTACGCGCGAAACCTGCTGGTTTCCCGCCGCAGCCCGCCGCATCTTCACTATTTGTTGTCGAATCCTCCCGCCGTGGAGATTCCCGACGAACACGCCCAGGTGCCTTCAAACGGCAAGCTTCTGCAAAAGGCGGGTATGGCGATGATCAATTGGGCAAAGACCGGGTTTTCAATCGTGGACACTGCCACGCTGGAAAGACGTGAGACCGCCTGTCTCGCGTGCTCGCATCTTGTCGCGCCAACGCGACTCCTCCAGAAGATTCTGCCTTCCGGAAAAACGAGCACGCAGATCGGCCACCGGACGGGCGACAAGGTGTGCGATTTGTGCGGATGTTCGCTGAAAAGAAAAATGAGGCTGACGTCGGAATCCTGCCCCAGCAAAGACCCGGCCCGCCCGGAAGTCACGCGTTGGGGCGAGCCAATTGGTTAACACGAAAAGTGCAACCAACTGGAACTGTCAGAATTTGAAAATTAACAAGAGGAGGCTAATGATGGCAATTGAGAAGTTCGTTGAAGTGGTTGAAAAACTTTTCGGTGGAGAAGCAAAGGAAATCTCCGAAGTTGACTGGTCAACAGTTAGTCAGGAGGCTTTAGACAATAATACTTTCGCCCACGGGGAACCTTTTTACCTGATCTGTCCGGAGGAATTGTGGAGTGAAATAGGCAGACTCCCTTTTGCGCGAAGTTTTTGTGCCTGTTTAGATTTTGAGGGTAACCCAATACCGAATTGCGTGCCGAAGCCCCCGCTTAGCCCTTTCCTTATTGGAATTTGCATAGATGTTCATAATCCATCTAGCTATAATCTTAGCCAGGGCCGGCGATGTTACGCTCAGGGGGATAGTTGGTATCAGTTGACATGCGTTTGCCCCTGTCTGGGATGAATAATCCGGTTGTCAAGGAGTCGCAGGGGAACCATTCGTGTCAAGCTTGGATAGCTGAAAGAAAAAATGAGGCTGACCTCGGAAGTCTGCCCCAGCAGAGATCCGGCCCGGCCGGACGTCAGCCGTTGGGGTGATGCGATTGCATAAACTCGCGCCGCAAGAACCGATTGCGCGTTACACGCGGCGAAGGTTCACGCGTTTCAAACGGTAGGAGTCCCCAAGAAGAATACTTTGAACGCGTAGTTGCCTTCTTCTAACACTGTGTTGCTGGGCCAGGAGCGGGGCATTAGCCCGGCAACACACCAATAGGACACCCACTGAACCGTCCCGCAAACGTCCCGTAGCGACATGCAAATCAGGCACTGCATGCACGGTATGCGTTGCATGCACGTTGATTGTTCCTGAGCGGTTTTGTAAGTTGTGAAAATAAAGGATCGAAAATTCAGCTTCCCAAGCTGGTAATACGGGTTCGATTCCCGTCGCCCGCTCCAGTTTCCAAAATCGTTTAGCCGTCTTCGTTAATCCGTCAGCGCTCAGCCCGGAGGTTCGAGCCCCGCCGGCAAATTCCTCAGCCTTGGCCGCTCAAACTCCAGCCGTCGCGGTAAATCCGTCCGTCGTCGCTGTTCAAGCTCCAGCCGCCGCAATGGTTCCGTCAGCCGCTGCGGTTGAGGTCCCGGCCGCCGCAACAAGTGTGTCAGCCGCCGCTGTTGAGCCTCCAGCCGCCGCAATGATTCCGTGAGCCGCCGCAATAATTCCTTCAGCCGCCAGGGTTCCGGTGGCATAGTGGGGCGCTTAACTCCAAAACTGTCCTGAAATATATCAAATCGATTAAGTCGTCAGGGCAGTGGTGCAGTTTGCGGAAGCCCGCACGAAGTAAGGGCGCAATACGCACTTACCGAGTGCGTGGTTCTGCAATCGTCCGCCGAACTGCGCAACCACTATCAGCACGCACAATCGTCATCCAATCATCCTCGCTTGTTAACATTCATTTAACTTGTATTGCCCAAACACAGTGCTAGGATCTCGCCCATGCAGTACCAAGTAACGAGCCGGGAAAATCTCGCTCGGCTTTAATCCGCAACCTCCTACGCTTCCTCTGCTAACAACAGATCGAGAAGTAAACCTACAACGTTAGTTTCACTGAAAGGAGATTTCTCTCTATGGACAACAAAGAAAACAAAATTCATCAGACCTTCATTCGCATACGCGATTTCGGTCGCGCCCATGCGGACGATTTTGCCGCGAACAGTCTCGGCAAACAGGCATTCACCACGCTCGAAGGGATCATTCACGAGACTCGACGAGCACGCGGCATCCGAAGCGTCGGGCTTTGGCCGGGAGCGTCATGGGACTTCATCGCGCAGTGAGGCGCGCGACGACCTGCACGACCTCCTCAAAGCGATTAATCGCACGGCCGAAGTGCTGGCCGACGTGCCGGGTGTCGCGGGCAAGTTTTCTCTGCCGGTAAGTGAGAGCGATCAGGCGCTGCTCAACTCGGCGCGCGGATTCGCTACTGACCTGGTGCCGTTTGTGGCCCAGTTCGAGGCGCATGAGCTTCCGGAGCTGCTCGCTAACCTGAACGGTAAGATCGCCGCCCTGGAAGCCGCGATCGGCGTGCAGGCCGGCGGCGCCAGCGATCATGTCACCTCGCGCGCGGCGATCGACGACGTGGTTGAACGCGGGCTGAATAACCGGCGCACTCTGGACGTAATCGTCAGGAACAAGTACAAAGACGATTCGGTGGTGCTGGCGGAATGGACCAGCGCTCATCACATCGAGCAGTCACCGCTGCGGAAGAAAGCGACAGCTCCGCCAGCTCCGTTGACAACACCTGCTTCGTAGCGGTTACTCCGCAATGGGCATTTCGCCCGAGAACCGCGCGCATTCTATGCGTGTGAAACTTCAAAATCCGATCGGAAGTTTTCCCATATTCACCCGCTGCAGCGGGTGCTTTTTTTTAGTGCTGTCGTTCGCCTCACCTTTGTCGAACACCAAAGCGTCTCGCGGGGGGATTTGTGCTGAGGCAATTTGATATTGAAATAATCAGTGTCTGATCAGGATTTCCAAGCTGTGCCTTGCTGCAAAAGTCATTCTTTCTGCGTCCGCGAAGCGGACTGAAAGAAAATAGCCCAGCGTAGCGCTGGGATCCCGGTGTGATTTATCGAGAGTCCGTGGAACGGACGACTGAAAGGAACTGATTACCAGGGGCTGAGAGTCAGCCGTCCGTTTTACGGACTCGTAAACACTCTCGGATCTGATCCCACCGCTGAAGCGGTGGGCTATTTTCAATCGTCGGCTGCGCCGACTTTTGCAGAGAGGCCTGGCTGAAAGTTTGCGCGCCCAGCGCCAGAGAAAGGTCGGCCCGTCGGGCCTCAATTTATCGGAGCTCTTTCGATCCACGGCCTGACGGCCGCGACTACTAAATGGCGCGCCTGCGGCGCTCCGCTGTATCTAAGTGCGTCAAATATATAATCGCGGTTCGCTTTCTATCTCACATCAATGCGCGATCGCTACTTGAATTCCGCGACATGATCGTTCAGCCGGGATGCCTGGGGTTGGAGTGCACGATGGTGCCGACGTGCTCACCCTCGAGTGCGGCGACGATTCGATCGGGGTGTCGGCCGTTAACAATCTGAAACGACTTCAGCTGTCTTGCGTTTTCCAGCAAATCCAGAAGGACCCGCTCGAACGGTAAGGACTCAAGGTTACGCCGCTTGAGTTCGTCCGTGTCGATCTCACGGATCAGATTGGCGTCGGGCGCGATCCGCGGATCCCGGTCGAACAGCCCGTCTACGTCCTTCACCAATGTGAGTGACTTGCAGCCGAAGCATTCAGCCAGCAGAAACGAACCCGCATCGGAGCGATGTGGTGGGATGCGTCCCATGTGCGGCGGATGCTCCCAAAGCGAATAGGGCGGGTCACCGTTGAAAATCACTCCTGGAACACTTGTTATAAAGAGCGGTAGGAGGTGGCCGAACATTTCGGGCGGAATGGCAACGACTCCGTAAGGCGATAACAAGGCGCCGAGAATGTGAGCGTTGCCCAGCGAATCAGCCAATGCTAACTGCGCAAGCACGCCGGTCGGAAGACCCAGGTCAATCCCGATCGAAAGCACGTGCCGGCTCCTCACGCCTCCCCCGGTGCCGATAATCAGCTTCTTCGTTTTCAGACAACTAGTCAGAGCCTCGACTACCGGATACACCACTGCTCGCCCCGCGTCCATAACTGATCTTCCGCCGATCTTGATGACATGCGCTTCGGGGAGCATTTTGAAGACCGGCGTCTCGGTCGATTTTTCGACGTTCCGATCCAACAAGCTTTCCCGCATTAGCATCGATTGAACATGATGGCGGCCGTCGTTCATTTTCGGTGAGTCGGTCAATTGCTTATTCTCTCCATTTTGGATTATGGACCACTTGGGTCATCCAACTCGCTCCAGCCTGGTTGTTCCTCAACTCAATCAGCAGAGATGATGGTTCCCACGTGTTCGCCGTTGAGTGCTTTCGTCAGGTTACCGCGTTCGAGTCCGTTGATGACTTGAAGTGAGCGCTGGTGGGTTGCGTTTTGCATTAAGTCGAGGACGCTGCGCTCCACCACGACGTCTTGGAGATCAAGTTCTTTCAACTCCGCCACGGTAATCTTCGGGATGAACTTCGCCGCGCGATCCTTTTTCGGATCTGCCGTGTACAAGCCTCGTTCATCTTTCACAAAAATCATGGAGCGGGCGCCGAAGACTTCGCTCACCAAATAACTACCGGTGTCTGTTCGGTTCGGCGGTAGCCGACCGACGGCCGGATTTCCGTGCCAGTAAATGTAAGGAGGCATGCCGAAGAAAATCACGGCCCCGCGCTCCGCAAGGTAATGGGGAAGTTGTGCGAACTGTGCCGGCTCAATAAAAGGAATGCCATGCTTGGCCAGCAGGTAATTGAGCATGCGCGCGTTTTGCATACTTACGAAAGTGCCGAGTACGCTGAGCACGCCGGTCGGAAGTCCGAGATCAAGCCCGACACTATAGGCATGCCTGGCTCGCGTGCCTGCACCGGTTCCAATGATCATCTTGTGACGACCAAGATTCTCAACCAGCTCTTCGATTAAAGGAAACACCGCCACGCGGCCCCGGTCGATGATGCTCTGGCCCCCGATCTTGATGACGTTGGCCTCAGGCAATATCTGCACGGCAGCGGGCCCGCTGGTCTGCGTCATCAGCCGCTCATCGTTGAGAGAGCCGGTGAGCAGCGAATTGCCGAGCTCGGTAAGAAGGTCACTTTGCATAGTTGTTCGTTATGGCCAGTCTACAATTCTCGAATTGATCGTTTAGCCAGGCAGAATCAAAAAGCCTGCACCGGATTGTGAGTCATGCTTCGTGAGCGGTTGGCAGGCGAAGAGACTTGAGTACGTAAGTCTCTTCAGATTCCAACTCCTGATCCAGTCCACCGAATACCTCCTCGGCCCACGCTTCGAGTTCCGCCAAGATCGCTGCGCGAGTTGGAGCGGGAACGGGAATTCCACCCAGACCCTCGTGGGAACGCCACGATTCCACCGACTGCCGGGGGCTTGCCCGAGTCATCCAACGCGCAACAGCCAGCGGCTCCAATGCTACCGCACCAGAGCGATTACACAATTCAAAGAGTTTGCGATTCTGCCTTTCACCGCGTCGGCCCACGAATCCATGCTCGCGCAATCGTTCATTCATTTCTTTGGACATGCGGGCCCTTACGCTGTTTGGCTGTCGTTCTACGCGTCCGAGAATCAAGGTAGCGCCGGCGGGCGCGGCCACCCGCAGGATTTCGCGAGCGAGATGCTCCTGA
>Ga0207511_100098_pt1 | contig 21687 bp, 14 predicted proteins | sample NitcycUWRSCHO22C_FD_188265 | JGI IMG/M metagenome (GOLD analysis project Ga0207511, IMG submission 188265) | Soil microbial communities from Arlington Agricultural Research Station in Wisconsin, USA - Nitrogen cycling UWRJ-SCHO22-C (SPAdes) | ecosystem: Environmental > Terrestrial > Soil >... | reverse complement strand
TTGCCCGATGTTGAAGGTCTTCGTTTTTATTACGGGGCAACTGTCGACTGCGATTAGACCCGTGGTGGGATCGATGTCGAGCGTGATCGTGCCTTGCAGTTTATCAAGCGTCGCCGGCTCGTAACTGTCCGTGTGGGTCTTGTTCTTTTGCAGATCTTTGGGCGTTGGTGTCGCTTTTGGACGAGGCAGATCGGGCGGCAGACTAGCGGGCTCGATCTGAGGTTCTTCGTCACTGGGTGACGCGTCCTCGGCCATGTCTTCGGCGCCGTCGGACTGGCCGGGCGTCGTGCCGTTGATAAAGAATTCGCCGCGTTTGGTGGTCGTATCTGCTTGCGCCACCGCGCCCGTCGCCGGATCGATTTCAGTCTGTTGCACGCCGTCCGGCATGTTCCAATCGCCGGTCCATTCCGGATGCGTCGTTAAAGCGGCGCTCATAAAATCGCCCCAGATCGGCAACGCCGAAGCCGCGCCCGTCAATCCCAGTTGCGACCCATCGTCGAATCCGACCCAAACAACGCAAACCAGGTCAGGCGTGTAACCCGCGAACCAACCGTCTCGTGACGTTCCGGTTTTGCCCGCCACGTTGTATTTGAATCCACGCGCGCGCAACGGCGCCCCGGTGCCGCGATTCACCACGTCTTTCATGAACGATGTCATGACATAAGCAACCGCCGGCCGGATGACTTCATTTTTCTGCGCCGCCGGCTGCGCGATCGTCATGCCGCTGCCGGTGGTTACCCGGGTGATCGCAATCGGCGTCGTGCGCATGCCGTTGTTGGCAAATCCCGTGTATGCGGACGCGATTTGCAGAGGTGTCGCTTCCGCCGTTCCCAGAGCCATCGCCGGATATGCGCGTGATACGCGCGGCAGTCCCGCTTTCGCGGCCAGACTCATCACGCGGCCGATGGTAACTTCCATCGCGACGTCGACGGTCACCACGTTCAGACTGTGGACCATTGCGTCGCGCAAGGTGACCGGCTGCATGGAATACTTATCACCCATGTTCCCGGGCGAGTATTGCTGATTGTCGTAGGTGAAGGTCTTCGGTTCGTCCTTGAACATGGTTGCCGGAGTAATGAGCCGCGGGACTGGATCGTAGGCTGTATTGAGTGCGGTCGCGTAAACGAAGGGTTTGAATACGGAACCCGGTTGACGCAGAGCCTCGGCGCGATTCAGTTGACTCTTGGAATAGTCGCGCCCGCCGACCATGGCCACGATTTCACCGGTGTGCGCGTTCATCGCCACCAGGGCCGCCTGGACCGTTCCTTCGGGAGCACGCTTCGCTTCGATCTTATCCAGCGCCGCCAGCTGTTTGGTGACGGCCGTGTACGCGGCGCGCTGCAGATCCATATCGATCGAAGTGTAGATACGCAGATGGTCCGCGCCTTCGCCGCTCACCAGGTCGCCAAGTTGGTTCTGTGCGTAATCGGCAAAGTAAGGCGCATCCGAAATATCGATGCGGCCTTTTGCCGCAGCGAGTTTCAACTCTGACGCCTCGGCATCTTTCGCCTGCGTATCAGTTATCACACCGGTTTCGGCCATCGACTCGAGCACCTGGTTGCGGCGAGATCGTGCCGTTTCGAGATCGTGATAAGGGTTGTAACGATTCGGGCTACGAATGATTCCGGCCAGGAACGCCGCCTCAGGCAAAGTGAGATTGGTGACGTCCTTGTTGAAGTAAGCGCTCGCTGCTTCACCGAAACCGTTGATGCCGAATCCCGCCTGTTGACCAAGATAAACCTGGTTGCAGTAGAGCGAAAAAATTTCCTGTTTTGACAGTCGCGTTTCCAAAATGATGGACATATACGCTTCGGAAAGTTTTCGCTTCAGACTGTACTCAGGAGACAAGAGCAGGTTCTTGACGAGTTGCTGCGTGATACTCGATCCACCCTGGTGAGCAATCGGTGAATGCGGATCGCTATCGTATCGTCGCAGCAGCGCGCGGATGATGCCGCGGACGTTCACGCCGTAATGTTCGAAGAACGATCGATCTTCGGTCACCACAATCGCGTTTCGCAGATCGGCCGGCACGTCGTTGAAGCCGATGACGCGACGCTTCGCGCGTTCACGTCCGGTCACCGAACTAATCAGTTCGGGTTCGATTTGGGCTTTGTCGAGATGGGCGCCGTTCTGGCGGTCGGTGATGTAACTGATGGCCTTGCCGCCGCGATTGAACTCAACGCGTAATTGTGGAAAGGGCTTCGCGCCGTCGACCATCGAATCCTGGCCGGGATCGACGTCGACCGTGGTGCCACTCATGGCATACCGGCCGCGGGCGCTATCGGCCTGCTGGTTCCGCTCCACGTAACCCGAGCGTTTCAGGTAACCAACTACGTCGTCCTCGGAAACCGCCTGGCCAACGCGAATCGTCTTGGGCGCGGCATAGATGCCGGCTGAACGGGTGAACACATCGCCACGCAGCAGATTGTCAATCCGGCCTGAAAAGATCACCCAGTAGTAAGCCAGCAGTGCGATTGAGAGGCCCGCGACCAAAAGCACGGGAATGATGATGTAGGGCCGGAGCACGAATCGGGCCGTTGTCCGCGCAAACCCTCCGCGTGGTTCTTCGTAGCGAATAACTCGCGGCGCTTCGCCGCGCTGGCGACGAATTACCGGAGGCACGTTGTTATCAGGTGGATGCCGAATTGCCATGAAGAACTATACGCTTTCGGCCTTCGGAGGGCGCTGACAATTCTGATGCTAAACTGTTAGGCCTGCGCTGTCTACTATTCAATTGACACGCGTGCGGTCATTGGTTAAGTTACGGCCGTTCACGCCGACGAATCCCCGTAAGTCGACCGTGCGGTCACCTGGATTGCCATCAATGAAAGGATTCCCCCAATGAAGTTCCGCCTGTTTGGGCTTTTAACTCTTCTCTGCGCGGTGGTCGTAATTCTGTGTAACCAACCGGGAACGAGCCGCTCACAAACAACGAAAGCGACGCTGTCACAAGCCGAACAGGATCTTCTGAGTGAGATCAATAAGGCACGCGCCGAACCTCAGGTCTATGCCGGCTATCTCGAGAATTTGAAGCCGCAGTTCAAGGGCAAGCTATATACACCCTCAGGAATGGCGGGCGGACTCGAGACTCAGGAAGGTTGGGACGCGGTCGCGGATGCGATCAATTTCATGAAGACCCTCAAACCGGCGCCGCCGTTGAATGGCTCGGAAGGCTTGCGTCTGGCTGCATTTTCGCACGTCAAAGAGCAGAGCGGTTCGGGCGCGACCGGCCACGCTGGCGCTGACAAAATGCTCATCGAGGAGCGCGTGAAACCATTCGGGGCGTGGCAAGGCGACATCGGCGAGAATCTTTCTTACGGAAACGAATCAGCGCGCGAAAGGCTCTTGACGTGGCTGATTGACGACGGCTTCAAGAGCCGTGGTCATCGCCGGCGTCTCATGAGTCAGGATTACAAAGTCGCGGGAATTTCATGCGGGCCGCATCCCGAATACGGTGGTATGTGCGTGCTGGCGCTCGCCGGCGGCTTTACGGACACTGGCGTGAAAACACAACCCGCAACTTCCGGTAGCAGTTTGAAGAACCAACCACCAACTGCGGCGTTATCCGCGGAGCCAGCGAAGAACTCAAACGCCAATGCCGGTAAGAGTTCAAGCGGCATTAAGAACGCAAACACGCAAAAGACTCCGCGGAAGTATTAGTCCCTAACCCAAGTCGAACTCTAATCATGGCTTCAGCACGAGAGGCTTTCCGAAATTCGGAAAGCCTTTTCGTTTGGTCGGCACGGCCTCGCTACAGTCTATGGCTTGTCGCGCTTCGGCGGCGTGCTTAACGTGGCCCTGGTTTTTCCACTGCCGGTATCGAAAGCCACCGGCGAGGGATATCCTTTACCCTGCAAAGCTCCAATTTCGATCACAATCTCTTTCTGGTTCCTGGCAACTGCCGTCGTCTTCTTCCTTGAGTTCGAGCTCCGGTCGGCGAATGAGGAAGACCGGGCCGAACTGGAAGTTGCAGGACTGGCATTCGTTTTAGCCGTGCCGGCGTCTGACTTGCCCGACATCTGCGCCAACGCGTCGAGGACCTGCGTTCGCTCTGCTTCGGTTAAGTCATCAAAGCGGACGCCATTTGCTTCCAGGACTGCGCGGAGGTTCTCTTCGGTGTTCGTTTCCTGATCGTAAACGTCACGGTAGATATGCAGTTTGCCGTCCTCGACGACAATCGTTTCATAACGAAGTTCCACCGGAACCTGCCGCTCAAGTTTGACTTGTTTCGTCTGGGTCTTATTTTTTTCGTAGTCAGATACTTCTGCATCGGTCAGTTGAGCGCCGCCAAGCTGCGCCAGCAATTTCGCAAAGTCCTGAACCTGCGGCGTGGTGAGTCCCACACAACCGTGCGAGGCAAAGGTGCCCAGCTTTGCAGGTGACTTGCCGCCATGAATCAAAGATGGCCCGCCGATCGGAATCTTGATTGGGCCAAGCGGATTCAATTTACTGCCGGCCGCGACCTTTTCACCCGCACTCACGTTCTTCATCTTTGCGACCCAAGGTTCATCCGGCGGTGTCCAGGTTGGATTAAAAATAATGACACTTGCTTTGCGCAGACCAGTGGGCAGAGGAAATTCGGGATAGCCGATGCCAACCTTGTATGACTTGATTAAGCGGCCACCGTCAAAGACATCCATGCGATAAGCCGGAGTGTTAACGACGATGCGGGAATCCTTCGGGACTGCGTTCGGCGTGTGGCCGGATTGCTCGCGACTGGTTGGCGCCGCGTTCTTATCCGCGCCTGCTTCCGCTGGGCCACTCCACAATTCCCCGACGAGCTCCGCCAGCTGCTCTGTTTTTTCTTTCCCAATTATCGCGCCGATCTTTTCGGTCGCCGCCGCTCGCGCAGTCGAAGACTCGCGTTCGCCCTGGCCCATGCTTTCCTCGTTCAGTTGGACCGTTTCTGAATGAGCCAACTCCCTGAGCTTGGAAACTTGCTCGTCATTCAACTGCAAGCGCGTCTTAAGCGTCGCGGGAAAACTGTCGTCGGCAAAGAACGCGTCCAGAACCGGTAGAGTCAGCGACTGTTTGGACGACGTTTTGTTATCTGGCGGCGACGGCGAGACTGTAGCCGAGGCTAAAGGTGAAGCATTCGCATTCTTGTTAGCCTGATTTGTAGGTTCAACCGCGCATCCGCTCGCCATCAGGCAAACGGCGAGCGCAAACAGAGAACTCCAGCTTTTCATGAATTACTCCTCTGGCGATCTTTCTCGCCGCGAATTAGTTCGTTCCGGATACGCGGGCCTCTGAGCAAGAAGCATTCCGGCGAGCTGAGCTGGTTTTGGCTCAATATTAAAGAATCACGACCAGAAGATTTGATTTGGTTGCACGATAAGCGGACGCTGACCTGAATGCGAATTCCAAAAGACGCGCGCTGGCATGTCTGTGGTCCGCGCGTCCTCGTCTTTTGAGTAGCGGATAAGGATTTATGTTCTGCCCTTGCCAGTAATGCCTGGGATCAGAAATTAAGGCGACAGAAAAATGCAGATGGTAATTCCCTGCTCCGGCGTTTCCGGAATCGCCCACGTAAGCAATCGTTTCGCCTTGCTTCGCGAAGTGACCTTCAGTCAGACCTTCGGCATATCGATCAAGGTGCGCGTAGTAGTAGACGAATTTGTTGTCATTGCTCAATTGATAGATCGTGGTGCCGCCTCTTTCGCTCTGAAATAGTTTTAAGATTGTGCCGTCCGCGGCGGCGAGCACCGGCGTACCCAACGGCGCCGGAATATCAATCGCATCATGAACGCGCCCCTCAGAACGACTTTCGGAAAACGTGTCGCGCAACTGATCGGGCCGTACGCCCACGACGGGGATCATCAAGTCACTCGGTCCCGTCCCTTCGGGAAGCTGTAAGGCAGGACTCGCGTTAGCCGCGGGAGGAACCGGGCCTGGTAAAGGGGAACTCTCGTCAGGCGTTGCGGCAGTCGCAGGCGTTGCGGCAGTCGCAGGCGATGAAGCAGTAGCAGATTTATCTTGAGGCGGCGACGATTTGGACCAGGTAATCTCGCGACGCCCACTTCTGGACATTCTGCTCAGCACCGCCACCAGCACGCTGACGGCAGCGACTATTGCCAGAGACCCGATGACAACTCGCCTGCGTCTTCGGCCTGCTAATCCCATACGGAGCGAAAGTTCCCGCGGTGATCACGATCTCCCGTTCACTTCGCTGTATTCAATATTCAAACTCCAACGAAGTCAAAATCGACCCTACCCAAGAGATCAGAAGGCCCACAATCGATCACGGAGAAACTGTCGCAGATGCGCAAAGGAGCTGGGCCGCAACCAAAATTTCTCTGCGTGAAGTTCTACGTGACGCGGCGGCAAGCTCCAGTCACTGGCCGCTCTGTAGCGGTTCTCGGCATAGCTTTGGTTCGCCTCTGTCTTGCGAAGTCCGGGAGAGATCACCACGTGAATCCACCTCCCTGGCTCGACTTCCTTCTCAAGATGCCGCGCGTCCGCGTCGTGTGCTCGATTGAGATTTCGCCGATACCACCGCCGAGGCCATGACCAGCCAGCCGAAGTGAAGGCATTCACAAATTCGTCGGCGGAAAGTTCACCTTGATTCGTGATCCGGCAATCAGCCGTCATACCAATGCCGCATAGACGGAGGTCCTTTAGCACGACCTCGTTCACGTACTCAACCGTTGGGCCTTCACCGATGTGCGGTGATTGCTTCGCGCTTAAAGCATCGACGGCATCCGTTCTGTAATTAGGCGATACCGGCGGCATTCGATGCGAGTACTCTATTGATCACGCCTCTCCGTTGCGTTGTAAGCTTCTGATACGCGTCGAATCTGTGCTGTTCAAAAATCAACCTGGACCGCGATAAATCTCGTCCGAAAATCTACGCCGAAAATACAATGCCCAGCTCTGAGCAATCGAGATGCCAACGTCTCGTTCTAGTAGCTGCTTGTTTGGAAAGTGACATCCTCAGCACAGCCGTTACTCGAATCACGAATGTACTCGAATCACGAACGCCGAAGGCGCTCATTAATTCCAGCCCAGGGTTGCGCGCATCAAGCGCGCTACCCTGGGAAACGGTGACGTGGTTCGTGCAAACCCTGAAAGGGTTTTTGAGCTAGCAGTAGCTTGCGAACTCCTTCAGAGTTCGGGGATCTCTTCGTCGAAATTTCGGTGGTTATCTACTCGACGCACTTCTGATCGGCAAACGTTCAAAGGTCCGGAGGACCGTCATTTAGTAGCCACGGCCGTAAGGCCGCGGATCGTAGGCAAAGCAGGCCGAGCGCCGAAGGTGCGGTATTCAACCGGAAATGATGAGAATGCCGGCCCCTGCGGGCCTCAATCTATTTATGCTTTTGACCCACGGCCTCACGGCCGTGGCTACTGGATAGCGCGCCTTCGGCGCTGTCTTACCGTGCGATGTCTTAGGTACGTCAAGTACGTAATCTTCGAAATTCCCCGGCTATTCAATTTCACGCCTGCGGCGTGAATTCATCTTCGCCAGTGCGGCCGCTCTACGTCACGGTTGAAAGCCAACGCTTTGCCAAATTTTCCCACAATCAAATAATCGTCCCTGGGCCATCACAAACTTTACCTTGCGAATGTTACTGATGTTCTCGAGCGGATTTGCGTCAAGGATGATCAGATCGGCGCGTTTGCCCACCTCAAGCGTGCCGACTTCCTGCTCCAGCTTCATCACCCGCGCCGGCGTAATCGTGGCCGCTTGAATCGCTTCCAGGGGTGTCATTCCCGCTTTGACATACAGTTCGAGCTCTCGATGCAACGTGTGGCCGGGAACGCCTACGTCGGTTCCGGCGACGATGGGCACTCCCGCGCGCTGCAGCGCCACGGTCGCTTTCAAGAGGACGTCGACCACCATCCGCAACCCTTCGGCCTGTTCGGCCGCTTCCCCTTTTTTATTTATTTGCCAGCTCAGTTCCGGCGGCACCGTCGTCGCACCCGGTTCAAATGACTCAATGGGAACATTCAGCGGCCGCAGCATCAGCTCAAGCACCGCGTCCGTAGGATCGATGACCGTGCCATGTTCCTTAAAAAACCTCAGCGCGTTAACCACATTGGGCGCGTTCAGGTTAATCGTCACCGGCGGATTGTTCCGATCGCGATTTGGAAAGAACCCCGTGAGCGCATAGTTCATGTGATTGATTTGATCCATGCCCGCTTCGACTGCCTGCAGCGCATTCATGCCTTCCGGCACATGACCGGTAACTGTCATCCCCAGCCGGTGCGCCTCAGCACAAATGATTTTCAGAGTTTCGAGCTTGACGTGATCACGAATCTTAACTTGCTCGTAACCGGCGGCCTGATAACGCTGCACGGCCGCGCGCGCTTCGGCAGGCGTCTCGACTTCGACATCGAAACCGTGACTCTCGCTCTTGCCATCGATGTATCCGGCCAGGAGCATTCGTGGTCCAAGTCCGCGTTTGTCTTTGGCGGCGTCTCTGAGTGACGTGCCGAACTCTATGTCATTGCCCACGTCGCGGGCGGTGGTGATGCCTGCTGCCAGATAGGCAGGCCCAAACTCGGCCTGATAAAAATGCGAATGCATGTCCCAAAGACCCGGCAAAAGAAATTTGCCGGCGACGTCAATCAATCTGGCGTTGGCGGGAATCTTGACGGTGGCGCGCGGACCGGCAGCGGTTATGCGATCGCCTTGAATGATCACGGCGGCATTTGGCGTAGCGGCTTTGCCGGTGACGTCGATGAGCGTGCCGCCCACCAACGCAATCGGTGCAGTCAGGCGCGGGCTCAACTGGTCAGCCAGATCGGTGAAGCGCGCGATAGCATCGTCAACCGCGCGTTTCAAAAAGAAAGACATTTGCGATTCGTAGCCGTCGCGAAATGCGTAGAGGTTTGTCTCAATGTCGCTGCCCAGGTTGACGGCCGCCACCAGACGGTTGTCCGGGTCGAGCCAAATAGTCTGGCGTCCCCAGCCGCCTCGCCAGTTTTTGCCGCTCAAGTGATACCGGTTGAGTGAGATCGATTTGCCGGAAATATTGACGCTGTCCTTACCGCGATTTTCAATCAATGCCTCGCCGACCGGCAGCAGTGGAATTGAGTGCGGCCGGCCATGCGCCAGCCAGTAACGAATGAGCATCATTTCAACCGACACCGGAAGATAGCCGCTCATCGTGAAGAAGGTCGCGGGAACACTTGCGGTTGCGTCACGGCCTCGATCCTGAATTTTCGCGCTTGCGTCCTGGATGGCAATCGAGGTGTTCTCTTCAATTTCGAGCAGAGTCGGCCCCTTAATTTCAAATGCTTCCGGAGTCAGGTCCGCGCGGGCGCGCAAAGTCGCGCTGACTTGTGGCTTGGTGTCTTGTTCCGCAAACGGCAATGCCGTCTTCACTGTGAGAGCGAGCTCGCCCTTTGCCGATCGCGTAAGTGCGTATGTCTCTTCACCGCGGGGCTGTTTGGTTTCGTAGAAACGAAACTTGCCCGATTCGACTACCGCAGACGACGGAGTCTGAGCTGAGCCGGATGCAGCAAGCTGGCTCTGCGCTGTGCTCTGAAGCGAATTAATTGCAACCAAACTCGACAGAACAAAAATGGACGTGACTTTTTTCAGCATAGGTTCGGATATAGCGAATCAAAGATTGCGTTTGCGTTCCCGACGTAATAGACGTTTGAAACGACAAAAACGCTTCAGCTTGGCAACTGAGCTAAAGTGCTACGTTGACTGTCAATTACTTCGGCGGGGCAGTTTGTAGGATTAGCTTAATGGGCTCAGTGTTCACCCCGACTGTAATCGGACCTGAGTACGCATTCGCATACTTGCCCTTCTCCACATCAACGCTGGCGCTCACGCTAAGCGTGATGCCGTTGTAAGCCGTAAAGCTGAATCGTCCCTCATTATCAAGCTTGAGTCCGTAGACAATGGCGTCTTTCGGCAGGATGTAGCCGACCGTCGCATTCGTGACTGGTTTGCCGTCCGGCCAAACGACTTGTCCGCGAATCTCGCTTTCGGCAGGCATCGGCGGAACCGTGATATCGAGTTCGATCGATTCGCCCTGCTCAACGGTAAAAATGCGTGCTTGTGATCTGTCCGCCGAGCCCGGGTAATACAAAACCGGAAACGGGCGATTCTGGCTGGTCATTCCGTCATAGCGAGTTTGCAAAATATAACGCCCCGGCGGAATGAATTTAAGACTGTACGCGCCATTGGCGTCCGAGTAAGCGTAGTCGGCGTAGCCGTTATACCTTTCTTTGTTCGCTTGGATAATGACGATTTCGGCGTTCTTGACCGGCAGGCCTTCAGGATTAATTACGCGGCCACTGATTCGCGCGCTCGATTCAAGCCAGAAAGAGACCACGGCGCAGCCCCGATCCTCTACTTTGGCCTTTCGATCTTCGCCCCGGAGACCCAGGCCGCGAGGCAAAGCCGGCACCACGGTATACTCGCCCGGTTGAACTCCTTCAATCCTGAACTCGCCTTTGGCGTCCGTGACTGCCTCAGCTTTTTGCGGACCATCGATCGTGACCTTGACGCCGACCAACGGCTGACCATTCGCGCCTCCTGTTTCATTCCGCGCCTGACGCATCACCTCGCCACTGATAGTGCCGCCGGGTTTGGCTTTACTGAGGCCGCGAATGTAACGGAGGTCCGGATTGGCGTCTGATATTGCCCTGGTGCGCGTACAGATGCTCGTGTGGAGTTTCTGATCTGCGTCCGAGCGAAACGCATAAACGAGATATTGCTGTGTGCGACGGAAACCGAATCCGCAGTCGGAGTCGCCGAGCCCGGTGAGTATCTCGACTTCCGCCCCTTCGATACCGCGAAAGGCCTCATCGATCGAAATGCGCACCGCGCGCTGCTGGTGTTCGTATTCACCGCTCTTCACATTTACTAACCGGGCCTCGATGACCGTCCCAATGAAAACAGCCGAGGCTTCCCAATACTGCTGGCAAGGCGTGCCTTCACCGGCGCATTGACAGGCCAAGGCGCTCGGACCGGTAACTAACACGAGAAAAAGAATCGCAAGAAAAATGTAGACGTGCTTCATCATGACTTCCGGACCTTACTCTCCACACACCCGTCGATCCAGTTGGGGTCAATTATGTCACTACCTTGATAGCTACCCCTGGATTCATTTCGATCTATACCTTTCCAAGATGGTTTTGATCAAAGATTCCCGGTTGCCGGTCTCCCACGTTTTCTTTATTTCTGCTTCCGACAAATTGCCGATGCGCCCCAGCAATGTGAATGAAGGCAGCGCATGACCCGTAGATTTCCAGCGCGCCATCTCGACCAACGACGGTAACGCGCGATGACGCAGACTCGCGAGTATCGACGGGTCACGCCCCTCCGTCAGCCGGTATAGGGCCAATGAAGACTTGTTACGATCAGTCCACTCAATCGAATTAAGCATGTCGATGAACGGCTCGACAGGAATCTTAATTCTTTGGTTGGGCGAGCTCTTCGCAAACACGGCAAGGACTTCAAGGGCACGCATCGAATTGTTGCGTACACCTTCATCCGGGTCTTTCATCCCATAAACCAGGTCTTTTAATATATCGCGCTTGTTTGCGTGATAAGCGATGATTTGCGCTGCTACAGCGCGATGGCCGGCATCTGACGATTCATGCAGGACGGTCCGAAGCAGCTTCAAATCACGCGCGGCGAACGTAAGGTAACGCGCTTGAATAGCGCGTACTTAGGACCGTCGAACAGAGCGTGGCCCTGCGAATCATCTTCACGCAGATCGCCTTTCTGAACCGCTTCGCCGAAGGCATCCTGAAAGTCTTCGCCAGCCTGGACGATATTCTCAGGTAGACGAATAGCACCCTTGGGCGCCGCACGAAATCGCAAGCTGGGCGAGCCTTTCTCTCGAATTCCTACGTAAAGAATAATCTGGCCCGCTTCACAGCAGGCGACATTCAGCCGCGCCTGCTCGACGTCCGTTAAATTTTCCAAGCGCCGCTGAACTTCTTTCATAGACTTGGGCAGCGCGTCACCTTCTTTGATTTCGAGAGCCTGACGAACTTTTTGCTCAGAGACGTTGCGCAAACCATAAAAGTCAACGATTCCTATCGCGGACTCCTGCCCGCTGGGCGAGTCAGCCGGCAGGGCAAGCAAAACAATGGAATAAATTAAGAACGAGATAGCGATGGACCAGCTACTTTTCATCTGCTTTCTCAAGAGTTGTTTCGAATTCGCATGGCTGCCATGCTCTTTGAAACCCAGGAGAGATGGATCAATTCGTATCACTTCTAATTTAGTCGACAAAGACTAGCCGGCAGATATTTTCAAAGCCGTGAGCACCAACGGCTTTGCCCAGTCGGGCGTCGCAGCGAGTTCGCCTACACGTGCTAACCGGCCACGATCAAGATGCAGCAGCAACCTCGGCGACAAACTGGTAGTCGTACGCGGATCAGCCTCCTTGCTGTTGTCGTACACGCGAAGTTCGGAAAGCTTCGGCATGAGCCGGATCAAATTCAAACGGCTGCGGACGTATCGTTCGCGAATCTTCGCTTCCGGAATGTCGTGTCCACCTGTCTTGACCCGGGCGCGAACGCGCGCCATATGACGTTCGACGGTGTCCAGACCAACATACAAAATTCGCACCTCAATCCCGGAAGCGATCGCTTCTTCCAACAGCTCGGTGATGGTCGTGCCACCCAACGTCGTTTCAAATGCAAATTGAAGGCGCTCGGCAATCGCCCGTTCCAACAAACGCCGGCCCTGATACCAGGCGGCGCTTTGCGCATCCGCCAGCGGAATGCCCGGGTTAGCTTCGGCAATAAGAGCTGCGGCGGCGTCAGGATTGAAATATTCGACGCCTTGTTCGACCAACATTGCGCCGGCGATGCTGCTTTTACCGGCGCCGTTGGTACCGGCAAGGACATAGATGCGGGGAGTCTGCTTAACCACGCTTGCGAGCAGAGACTACTGCGGCTTTTCCCAACTGCCTGGGGGACGCCTTAAAGGCGGCCGACATTCCCCTTCGCGCCTGTGGTGTTTGCATGCGATCGAGCAGCGCGTCGAATTGCTCGGTTAACGTGTCCAGTTTCATCTGCGGAGCGTCCTGAAGTGCTTTGAACTGGTCCATCGAGATCAAGACCGCGCGCGGCGCGTCGTGCTTGGTGATGACGACCGTCGCGCCATGGATTGCCTGTTCCAGCACCCGCCCGAACTCGTGTTTGGCTTCGGTTGCTGTATAAGAGGTGCGCGTCCCGACACTTACCTTATGTGAACGCGGCCCCTTCGATACTGGCTTAACTGCCGCACGACTTTTCATAAGGCCATACTAGCCAGTATGGACAGAATGGTCAATATGAGGGCTGAGTCCCGTTCATCTGGACGGCGACACCCGCTTTGGATCAGTCGTTGCCTCAGTCTCAGTGGATTCCCAAGCTCCGTCGCCGCTGCTCTGCCGGCGCACTCCAAACTAAGACATTGCCAAAAAAGAGCCGCCTCTTAGATGGCGGCCCGTAAGCTGTTCTGATTCAGTTAATGGTCGGGACGGCGAGATTCGAACTCGCGACCTCACGCACCCCAAACCTACGATGTAACAGTGCGCCTGTTACGTTGTGATGACGTTAACCAACATTTACGCGGGTCGCAGCTCATTTTGTTTTGCGCCTCTGTGCGCCTGATACAGTCTGTTTCCATTAAAGACCGACACAGTTTTCCCCACATGAGCTTGCCGTCCAAGCATCACTCCAATTAGTAGCCTGGTAGACGCCTGTCTTCTTGTTTGATATCAAAATCACGATGCGCCCGACTTTGATGTTCCTCGCTAACGCTTTTAGTGCAAGCCCCACTCAAACGAGTTTTGACTTCCGCAAAGCACCGGACGCTTCAACTATAACTTCTCGCGCAAACTGCTGACGTCGGCCTTCGTGCAATTAAACTCCACCGCGCGTCCTTCGCTTATTAATGTGCGGCTGCGTTACATCCATCGGCCCAACAGCGACTTCTTCATCATCTACAATCAAAGCACCGGAGCCGGACTGGAACGTCGTTCTTACAGTCTGCAATTCAAGCTGACGCGCGATTTCACATTTTGACCTCTGAGCCTGTGCAGAATCAAAACTTTTACTCCCTTATTTTCAATACTTAAAAGATCGCTCAGTACAAATGTACGTGCATGCGCTGCATACCGCCATCTCCGAATCGTGAATGCTTCAATCAATTTTGCAATTCTATTTGCTTTACCATCGAATGAACCATGTCAAGAAGCAAAAAGAGTCGGGTCGAGAGCTCAATCTTTCCATAGTTCAGCGACAGTCCGTGAGCGACCGCATGTCTCAGTAGCCGTTCAGGAGTTTGACGTGATGAGGGATCGTAAGAATCATAAAGTTCGTCGAGTTTTTTCAAGTTGTAGTAATTCACAATCGCATTAACTTCTTCGACGGTCGCTATGTTCTCGGTAAGCAATTCCGTTAAGACTTTGAATCGACTACTAAATACAGCCCGAACCCGATTAAAACTGCGATGCGTAAAAGCAAATTTAGTTTTCACAAAATCGCGGATGAGACCTTCAACCTGGGCAATCAAGACCGAGACGCTCAAGTTAAATCTTGCATTTTGATGTGCCCACAACGCTTCAATAAAGAATTGCTTTCTGTCAGTGAATGCGGCGGCGTTCCACGACTCAACGATGTCCCCTAGCGTTTTCCCCTTTTCGCGGTTAAAGAACTTAACAACTACCTCAGTAATCTCTTCTGCTGTTATAGAATCCTGTTTCTCTAGAATATGTTCGTAAAAAGTTATCGGTAGTCCAGCCACAATCCACCAGTCGTTCTTGTCCATGATGGGCGAGACTCTTGCTAGACAAAGCGCAATCCGATCTAGTCGTTCAAGACGCTCTATTGCGGAAGCTACGAGTGATGTGGTCAACCCTAGAGTGAATGTGTTGAGTCTCAGGTTCGTTATCGCAATATCCCAAGAAAGCTTGTCCAAGTCGTAACTGAGCTTCTCCACATTACTGTTGTATTGCGTCCACTTGGCAAGATAATCGTCTGTTGTAGCAAGTCTCTCAAGCAGTGATTCCCTAAAAACTAGGTCGCGGTACCGTTTGCTGAAACGCGCAAGTAAGCTCAGATACTTTTTTCGTGCCAGCTTTAAAACCCTGTTCATCGCAATTAGATCCGTAAGAAACAACCGCTTCATGGCTTGTTTGCCATGGATGGTGCGCACACCGGACTGTTCACCTTGTCGTGATAGTGCGATGACAACCGCACCAGTTTCAAACCAACCACCATATGCACCTACTGGTCGCCTCTGTTTAGATAAGAATCTCTGTTTTGTATTTGATTCTACGAGATTGACTTACACTTGCGGTACTGAACCGTCGCTCCGAACAAAGAGAAACCCAATCAGGAAAAATCAACCTTCATCCAGTACCTGATTTAGGTACCGCTTGGGGACGTTTGGGAACGAATGGTTCTATCAACCGTACTACGCAATTCTAGTATTCAAGCTCATCTACTTGAGTCTGCCAAAGTCGCGGTTGAGAATTCAGTACCTTAACTTTAACCACTTAGTAACTTGAAACTTCCGGACGTACGGAACGCTCCGAACCTCATTCATCAGTTCCCAATAGCATTCCTTGGCGAACCTGTTAACAATAGTCGGCGGGACGTCGTAACGATAGAAGGGTGGATTATCTCGTTCCCAAACGATGCTACGCTGGAACTCCGGTTGCAGGTAGTGATACAGGCCCCAACGAATGTTATTTAGGAATTCCGCGATTGTACTGCCGTGATAGTTCAATATGTCCGTGTGGAAACGTTCGTAAAAATCCGAGAGTACAAGTAGAGCATCTTCGAGCTCAATAGTTATGCTGCTCGCCGCCAAAAGACTCTTGATGTCTTCCGCGACGCCCGCCGACCGCAACACGTTGTGCTTTGATATATCTCCGCAAATCTTGATGAATTCGACCCTCTTCAGATTGAGAATTGCCTGAGTATCGATTGCCGGAAGCCAAACATCCACCGATATCATTTGATTCAGCCAGTTAGTGAATTCGTCTGTAGCAAGGCGTAGTTCCGTTACAGATCCACCCACATCAAAGCACGGATTTGTTGTGATGGCGCGCACACCGCTTAAGTAGGAGGTGGGTTTTATTGGCCCCTTTTTATCCGTGACAGAAAGAAAGTCGACCAAACGATATTAAAGAATCTCTGATGCGTGGCTGAATGAAAAAATATATTGGAATTCGGATCGACTCCCGTTACGTCCAGTACTTCAAAATTGACGATTGAATCGATCATTTCCTTGACCGCCTTCAGAAGCACGACCTCTTCTTCTGTCTTGTTAAGATCTTCGGCCATTGGTGTATCCTTCGAAATGTTATCCAGTCGACTCCACGACGATCTAGTCACGAACGAACGATCTCGATGCCTGGTTCATTCTCCCAAGCTGGTTTCTTCTATCAAAACCATATTGCTGCCCATAAACTACTTGACTCTCTTGAATTCGGGTCGCCGATACAATCGCTTAATTTTGACAATTACAAAAAGGGTCCTCACATAGACGATATCATTGTCGAAAATTCATCCGGTACACAGTATTACCAAATTAAGTGGAGTAGCGGAGATGATTCTCCATTTACGATTTACAACGTAATTACTCCCGAACTCGGTGAAACCCGGTCGCTACTCTTGGATTTAGTACAAGGATATCGACGAATTCAAAATCGGGAACCCTTTGAAATCATTCTTTTCTCAACTAGGAACGCCAGCAACCAAAAGCGGCCCAGTGAAGGAATTGACAAGGGTTTATATGAGTTTCTTCGTGATATTCACCAGCCGCTGATCGGCGACCCACTGCTCAAACTATCTGATCTCCCTTCCTACTCTGAATACGCTAACGTCCTAAGTAAGATTCAAACCGCAACTGAACTAGAACCCGCGGAGTTCAATCGCTTCCTACGGAGCCTCAAATTCGCTCTAGGCCAGCCAGGAAAAGAAGAGCAGAAAAAACTGATCGAACTACGACTAGATACCCTTGGCATAGGTCATCAGTCCTACGAAAAGCTGCTCGTAGCTGCGGTGGAGTGGTCGATATCTGGTGAGCCCATCCGAGCGAGCGATGTCATAAAACGCTTGGGGATTGCGAATCGATTTCTGGACCGAATCACTCAAGATTTTCCAGTCGAAGAAAGATACTATGTTCACAGCGACACCCTCTTTACTCGGCTAGATAACGCTATCAAAACGCTCGATGGAGGTTTCGTACTTCTAGAAGGCCCACCCGGAAGTGGTAAATCTACGTACTTAACTGAATACAGAAAACTGCGCCCCACCGTTCGCTTTGCTTATTACTGTTTTGTTCCAGATGAGGTTGCGTTAGGTAACCCGAGACTCGAAAGAGAAACGTTCCTAAAATCTCTCTGCGTTGGAATTAGGAACTCGTTTCCGAATATCGACTTCCCAGAGCCCTATTCCGACAATTACGCGCAACTACTTCCGATATGGTTACGCCGGGTCAGTGAACTTGGCGACAAGATAGTTTTTATCATCGATGGACTGGATCATGTTGACAAGAAAAAAGAGGCACTAACAGCTCCGCTAACTCATTATCTTGAGGGAACACTTCCGCCAAACGTCTTCTTCCTACTGAGTTCGCAATACCGCAACGCACTGGCCTTGGGAATACAAACTCAAATCCTCGCGGACGAACGTCGCCTCATCACAGTAAACAAGTTCTCCGAAGGTCAAACCGAGGAATTTCTTCGCCGCAGGGGTCTGCATCCTTCCCATAAAATTGTAGCGCTGGCTCGAACAAAATCGGAGGGGCTGCCGATCTACTTGTATTACATCGCGACGTTATTGCTCGATGTGGGCCACAATGAATATCTTCAAGAATACCTTTTAAACAACTTACCGCAATTACACAATGACCAGATTGATACCTATCACGAGACGTTGTACGCGCAGATTTCTCAGAACGAGCTGGCGGTGGGAGCGTTTGCGTTATTAGCCGTCAGGAGAGAATTCACTGATACGGGAACTCTCGTCGACCTTCTCTCCCGCGTGGGCGTGCAAGCGAGCCCGCTAACAATTGGGTCAATACTTGATACCTACAAGCATCTTCTTCGCGTCTCAGATGCAAGGGGTTATACGATTTTACATAACAGTTTTCGCGAATTCATTCTCGGAAAAGCGGCGGATCTGGTTGTACCGATCAATGACGCATTGGTTAGTTACTATGAAGATAATCCAAATCTGGATGAAACATACCGTAACTTCTACCGGCATCTTTTTGAGCTGAAGAAATTTGAAGCGCTCCTTACCGATTGCAGTGATGAGTGGTTATTAAGAAGCTGGCGGAATTTCAGACCCTTTGAAGAAATTAGTGAGAATCTGAATTTAGCTTGGGATGCAGCTACACGCCTGCTCAAACTGAAGGAATTCGTGCGAATAGCATTTTTGCAACAACGATTTGGGCGAGTGACTGCGAGTTTTGAATACGCTGAGCACTACGAGCCAAATAAATTTCTGCTCGACATAAACCGACCTGAAGAAGCATTAAGGCGGCTTTGGGATGGGGAAACGTTTAGGTGCTCGGCAAGCGAGTTCTACGCTTTCCTCAGGTGCTATTACGAAAAAACCGGCAATTTACTTCCTGAACGCATATCCAGCGTTGGGTTCCAACAGTTCCGACGTAGCGCCAGCGTAGGTCAGACGACGGCGCGTTTTCAGGCACTAGTACTTTATGAAGACTGGAAGCCTCTATTCGCGGACATTGAAAAGTATGAATGGCGCAGTACCGATGACCGTACACACGACGTGGTAGTCGCGTCGGCCGAGGAAAACCAGACAACTAACAATTCGATTAAGAACCAGATGGCTGACGTCCTGTTCCAGAGGGGTGACCTCGCCAATCTTGTTGACATTGCGAGCACCCAGAGCCTCCATCCTACTGTGGTAAACCATGCGCGACTGCGGGCTTGTGAGATGCTCATTGAGGGGGGGGGAAGCTGAGGATGCTATCAAAAATGTTGTATCACTCAATTTCAGCTTAATCGATCGTGCCAGTTTCAATCGCCTGATAGTCAAGCTGGCGGAAGCGAAAATGCTAGAGAAGGTCGCTTCGCAAATTCCAAATCGATTTGCCCCGCCAGCTTTGTTCCATAACCTAATAACCAAGGGTCCCCACTATGCGCTAAAAGATGATCTTCTTACGTTGTATGACGATCTTCGCGTTTCATTTGTGTTGGGCGCTGCCGAACCAAATGTTTATGCGGTTCAAGCAAATTCATACAATCCTCCCGAACGCAATTTCTTCCTGGCCATTATTGAGCTTGCCAAGCTATGGCGCGACTGGACAATCGGTGCGGTACCCGAAGAACAGTCCTACGAGGCGCTAAGAAGAATCCTGGGTGAGCTCAATCTAGATCATAAAACGAGAACCGCGCACTTTGAAGGTAGCGCAGTATTTTTCGACGATGGCTTCATCGGCAGTGAAGTTCACAAGATATATGCTCATATTTTCAACTTTGCGAGTTCCAAACTAAGCCGTCCGTTCGCGTCGGAACTTGTTCGTCATTGGTTAGGCTTGGACAAAGGACCAGATGGTTACAAGAATCAGCAAGTAACCATTGACTTTGCCGAGGCCCTGTATCGCTGTTGTCGCCAAGAAGCGCGATCAGACATTGCCGAGCTTTTGCAGTGGGCTGAAACTCAAGCCCGAGCCGATGACGAAACCGGTCAATTAGTTACGAAGCTAATCGACTGCGCGGAAGCCTACGGCTATTGTGGTCTCGACTCGGACGTCCAACGGCTGTGGGGCGAACTGTTTGTTGCTGGCTGCGGAGTTCACGATCGAAAGGATTATCAATTCAGCGAAGTAATTGGTGCGCTTGAGAATGCACACAGGGAACATCCTGAAAAATCTCTTTCTCGTCTGGTAAAGCTCCTAAAAATGGCGCACCAATTGTGGGGTGCCGCAGATGAACGTGCGGTCGCGCGTGCTATAGGAGGCCTGATTGATTTTTCGTGTGAGCTTTCACCAGCGCTAGCGATAACACTTCTCGAAACGGAAGAGCCGTCAGTTTACAGGGACGAACTCATAGAAGCATTAGCCGACACACTCGCCGGCAAATCCGAAATCGACTTTGAGTATGTCTGGTCAATAGTTCGAACGATGGATAAATGGAGCAATTTTCGATCTTATAACGACACCACTTATCCGGCGATGCTAGACGCATTCAAGGCCTCGATTGATAGAAAAGAATTCGGACTTACGGAGAAAATCTATCAGTATGCGCGCCATCAATTGCTTGTTGAAAAGGAGATGCCTGGTCGACTCGGCCAGTTCGCTGAGATTGCGTTAACTAAAGGCGTCCGGTTCTCGACGATCGAAGCAGACGCCTCATCGTACGCGCCTGACTGGCAAGCTGAGCAAAAAGAGGCCTCGCGGCAAAACAAGATTCCCGGCCCGGAAGACATGCCAACAAAGCCTACCTTTGAAGAGCTACATAATCTCTCTGAGTCTGGTTTTGATAAGTTTGAACTTGAATTGAGTGAGTATGCCCGCAACTATTCTCTGCGTTTGCGCCGCCGAGAAGCGATCCATGCACTGAGAACGCTAGCTGACACGTTGTCTAAATTAACCGTCCTGCGCGCGCCTGGGCACCTAGCTCCTAAACATCCTATCGCGAATGCTCGACATTTTGTTGAATTCAGACGCCGGATGTTGGCGGCAGACGCTAACAGCGAATTTGAATTTGTCGAACAGCTGCGAGGAGCTTTCAACACGCTACTAGAGCAAGTATGCGCCCCGATGTTTGGCGAGGACTGGAAACAACATGTGAGGAATCACTTCGACGCAAGCGAGTGGTTAAGAAAGTTCGCATCAAGCATGTACCACCGAACCAAGTCGCTTGAAACTGAGATGATTGGTGACCACCTCATTCCTCTTATTCAGCTAGCTTCAATATCGAATCTCGATAGTTGGGAGCAGTTTTGCCGCCGTACTCTTACGGGATACGCTCTAACAAAACCGTTACTTGAAATTGCTGCTCGAATCAAGAACATTAGCAAACCCCACGCTTTGGAATTGCTCATTGAAGCTTGGGCCACCAATAGAGATTTCTTTTATACATACGGTAGCGAGGCGACGAATTCGTTTCTCGAAATGCTCTTTGAATTAGATCCCGAGCGCGCCAAACGCACGGTGCTGGAAGGCTTCAGCCATCAATACAAGCGTTTTCCCCGAGATATCGTCTATCACCTGGACCAAATAACGCCCTATGCGAATTCGTTTGGAGAGACCAGCGCATTTGAATTCATCTATTCAGAGTATGAAAAGTATAACGAACTTCTCGTGCTAGGACTTACAACCAAAGAAACAAATCTCGATTGGATTGAACGATTCCAGCTAGATTCACCGTTCGAGCCGGCAGTCATTCGTTATCTGCTACACATGTTTGATTATCCGCCAGTCGAAACCCGGAAACTCGCTTTAGCCTCCTTGTTTGATCTTGTAAGATCCAAGCCGGACGCATTCAACCTTGCCTTAAGCTTTTGGCCAGACCTTACAGCCAACGCACGAGAACATCTGCTTTCTCTGATTTATTCACTAGCACTTGAGAATCACGATTATGTAATGCTCCACAAGGAATTCCTATTTGGTGCCTTTCAAACTCAGCACTTCAACATAAGGCAATTAGCTAAAGAGATATTGCTCTTTTGCCTATCCAAAGGCGCGCAAATAGACGCGGGTGAGCTTCAACGGATAGCTTTGATTAACCT
>Ga0207511_100097_pt1 | contig 21839 bp, 16 predicted proteins | sample NitcycUWRSCHO22C_FD_188265 | JGI IMG/M metagenome (GOLD analysis project Ga0207511, IMG submission 188265) | Soil microbial communities from Arlington Agricultural Research Station in Wisconsin, USA - Nitrogen cycling UWRJ-SCHO22-C (SPAdes) | ecosystem: Environmental > Terrestrial > Soil >... | reverse complement strand
GGCTGTCCGCAATGGCTCGTTCACCGAACCGCCGGAGCTCAACGGCCTCTCGCACCTTTACGAACACATGTTCTTCAAAGCCAACCGCGCGATCAAAAATCAGGAAGACTACCTGCAGCGGATTGGCCAGCTGGGCATCGCCTACAACGGCGAGACCCGCGAGGAAGTCGTCGAGTATTACTTCACCACGACCAGCCCCAACGTGCGTGCCGCCATGAATTTCATGCGCGACGCGACCCGCTATCCGTCGTTCGATGAACAGGAGTTCGAGCGTGAGCGGCAAGTCGTGATCGGCGAAATCGATCGCAACGAATCAGAGCCGGTCTATTATCTGAACAAGGAGATGAACGATCGTCTCTTTTATAAATACACCAGCCGCAAGCAACCACTCGGAAATCGGCAAACCGTTTCGACGGCCACCACGGCGATGATGAAGACGATTCAGGGCCGTTACTACGTCCCGAACAATTCAGCACTGGTCGTCACCGGCGATGTGCAGACGGCGGACGTTTACAAGATGGCCCAGGATTTCTTTGGCGACTGGGCCAAACGCGACAAGGATCCGTTTGTCGAATTTCCGCTGGTCGAACACCCGCCGTTGGCGAAAAGCGAAGGCAACGTGATCAAGCAACCGGTGACGAACGTGCTGGTCGAAATCGGCTGGCAGGGCCCGTCGATTGGAAAGGACGATGCCGCGACCTACGCCGCTGACACTTTCTCATTCATCATGACGCAGCCCGACTCGCGGTTTCAGCGCAACCTCGTCGACACCGGATTGGTGAACGGCGTGAGCATCGGCTATTACACGCAACGCAACGTGGGTCCGATCAACGTCGTCTTCCAAACCACGCCGGACAAAGCGAAGGCCGCGCTGAAAGCCGTCTACAACGAGATCGCACATTTCAACGACAAGGATTACTACACCGACGATCAACTCGAGAGCGCGAAGGCCCTGTTGGAAGCAGACGATCTTTATTCGCGCGAAAAGTTTGATGAGTACGCGAAAACCCTCGGCTTCTGGTGGTCATCGACGGGCATCGATTATTTCCGCGGCTATCTGCCCAACTTGCGAAAAACGTCGCGCGCGGACATCAGTCGCTATCTGACGACCTACCTGCAGGGCAAGCCCCACGTTGGTTTGGCTTTGATTTCGGAACAGGGACAACAAGTCGCGAAGATTACGCCGGAAGATCTTATTGGGCAGTAAAGATTTATTTGACATTTGAGATTTGATATTTCTCATTTGTCATTTAAGACACGATCGGGCGCAGTTAAGAGCAGTCTTATCGATTATGATCGGATGATCAAAAAGAGAAATTTCAAATGACAAATCTCAAATTTCAAATCTCAGATTTCAAATCTCAAATCTCAAATCTCAAATTTCAAATCTCAGATTTCAAATCTCAGATTTCAAATCTCAAATCTCAAATCTCAAATCTCAAATGGTTATTGCTCTTAATAACTCTTTGCTCACTTACCGCCTCATCAGCACTCGCGCAAGGGACCCAAACCCAAACGGCTGCGCCCGACTTCCAAAGCGTCATCGCGCGCCAGGCGGCGCTGGTCACTGAGTTTGACGTCAACGGCCTCAAGGTCCTGGTGAAGCGGCGCGAAGGCAGCCAGACGGTCGCGGCCCAACTCTACTTCCGTGGCGGCGTCGAGAACATCAACGCGGCCAACGCCGGCGTCGAAGCCTTCATGCTGAACGTCGCCAGTGAAGCGAGCGCGAATTATCCGCGCGATCGCATGCGCAAAGAACTCGCGCGCATGGGGACCGTGATCGGCGAAAGCGTCGGCTATGATTACTCGGCGCTGGCGATGACGGCCACGCGCACGAACTTTGATAAGTCGTGGGACATCTTTGCCGACGTCGCGACCAATCCTGCGTTCACCAAAGAGGATGTGGATCTGGTGAAGAGCCGCCTGGTCTCGAGCCTGAGCGACGACACCGATGAACCGGACACTTACCTGCAGCGACTGCAAGAGAAAGTCGCCTACGCCGGTCATCCATATTTGAATCGGCCTGAAGGCACTGCCGAGAGCGTCGCGCGCCTGACGGCCGAAGACCTGCGCGCTTATCACAAGAGCGTGATGCAAACGTCGCGTCTGCTGCTCGTGATCGTCGGAGATTTGGACGCGGCCCAGCTCAAAGCGCGCATCACCTCCACGTTCGGCAAGCTGTCGCGCGGCGATTACAAACCGCCGACGCTGCCGCCACTCGCTTTCAATGCCTCAACGCTCGAAGTCACGCGCCGCGACTTGCCGACGAATTACATTCAGGGCTTCTACACCGCGCCGTCGATTACTTCGCCCGACATTTATCCGATGTATGTCGCTTCGTCCCTGCTGCGCGATCGGGTATTCGAAGAAGTCCGCGTCAAGCGAAACATGTCCTATGCGCCGGACGCCTTCCTGCGCAATCAGGCGGCCAACATCGGCGGCATCTATGTAACCGCCGCCGACCAATACGCCAACGACGCCGTGCGCGTGATGCTCGGCGAGATCACGCGCCTGCAACGCGAACCCGTGAGCAACGACGACATCACCTCGATCATCGCCCAATTCCTGACGACCTATTACCTCGGCCAGGAAACCAACGCCGCCCAGGCCGCGAACATGGCCCAATACGAATTAATCGGCGGCGGCTGGCGCAACTCGCTCAGCTTCTTCTCGAAGTTGCGCGCCGTCACGCCGGCGGACGTCCAGCGCGTCTCGCAGAAATACATGCGCAACATCCGCTTCGTCGTGCTCGGTAATCCGGCGAAGATTGATAAGAACGTGTTTACGGGTCAGGCGGGGAATTGACGGCTTACAACTTCCGCTGCGGTCACTGAATCACGCGCGGTGAACGCGCGAAATCTCTTCAACTAATGATGGCAACAGCGCGGCGCCTCGGGGCATGATGTAGCCCGTGGCCGTGACGGGAATATCTGACAGCGCTTCGCCGGGCGAACGCACCTTAGTCATGCGCATCGCGCGGGCTTGCTCCGCGGACAAATCGGTGATGATGCGGACGCGGAAGCGTTCGGTCTTGGTCAGCAGCGCCCAGGCCGTTTGGCCATTCACTTCGTAACCGTCACGCAGACGATGCTCGAGCGCGCGTGAATCTTCCGATTCGAACCACTTCATGAAATCGGCGCGGCCCAGGCCGTCGCCGCACTCCGCGACAAACAGAATCGTGCCGCCGTCGGCACAGGCGTGCGCCGCCATGTCTAGCGCCTTGTGCGCCTGGACCATGTTGATGTCGTACGGCGCACCGCCACAGCTGACAATTACCACCTCGCGCTGCTCACTGATTTGCTGAGCGTGGCCGGTGACGTATTCGGCGCAAGCGGCGCGATGCGCGGCGCGCCAATGGCCCGCGAATATCCGCTCGACGCGGCCATGATCGTCGACCATCGTGTTAATGGAAAAAGCTGGATTGATGATCTCCGCGACGCGCTCGCATTCCTCGCTCACCGCATTGCCATCGAGCAGCGCCGTGCCCACTCCGTGACGCCGGCCGCCGCGTTCGAAATCAAGCGCCAGCATGTGCGTCGCTGCGATGGTCTGCGCCGACGCCAGGCCCGGACAAATCGATTTGCGTCCGCCGGTAAAGCCGGCAAAGTAATGAAACCCCACCGCGCCCGTGACGATTATTTTCGAAAATTCTTTCAGCGCGCGGTTCAATGCGATCGGCGTTCCGTGCTCCATGACACCGGCTTGAACGAGTTGCGAATCATCGTAGGCGTCGTGATCGATCGTGCGAATGCGCTGCGCGATGAACGAGGTGAGCAACTGGATCTTTTCATCCGGCCTCACTGCGCGATGAATGCCGGTGGCAAAGATGATCGCGATGTTGCCCGGTTGAATTCCATTCTGGATCAGCCGGCGCACCAGCAGGTTGACGACTTGCGCGCTGCCGGTGGCCCGCGTCGCATCTGACACGACGATCAGGACGGAATCATTCGGCTCGATCACTTCATCGATCGGCGGCGAGTCAACCGGGGCATCAAGCGCCGAGTCGATTTCCGCATCGGTTAAAGAATGCTGGTCCGCTTCGACGGGGGCCAGAACGTCGAACCGTGACTCTTCGTAGTCAAACCGAACTGAGCTGCGTCCGTAACCGAGATCAATCTTCGCCACTTCTTCTCAAACACCTCCGTCAGTGTCTATGTCGCAACGCCGGCTCGTGTCGTATCGCTCTGGCGATGCAGTACATGTCGTCCGGATCGCAGCCTTCGACTTCCACCTGGATCGTTGAATGCGAAATGCCAAAATGGTGTTCCAACTCTTCATTCACGGCCCGCAGCACGTCCTGGCCGCTGCGAATGCTCTGCTCGCCCACGGTAACGTGGCAACTGCACGCGATGATGCCCGAGCCGATGGTCCAGACATGCAGATCGTGCACGGCCAAAACACCCGCCACGCCGGCAATCGTCTGCTCGACCACAGCCAGGTCCATGCCTTTCGGGATCGATTCGAGCAGCACGTTAACAGACTCTTGCAGAATTCCCCACGAACTCCAAAGAATCAGGACGCCAATCAATATCGACACAATCGAATCGGCGATTGATGTCCGCGTGAACGCGACCAGCAGGCCGGCAACAACGACGCCCGCCGCCGAGATCGCGTCGCCCACCATGTGCAGATAAGCGCTGCGCACATTGAGGTCGTGCGTGGCGTCTCCCCTCAGCCATAAACTGATGACGGTGTTCATAGCAATCGCGATCAGCGCCACGACGATCATCGGCGTGCTGTGCACTGTTCGCGGATTACCCAAACGGCCGGCGGCTTCCCAAAAGATGAGCAGCGCGATCACCACCAGCGAAACGGCATTTACCAGGGCCGCGAGTATTCCCACCCGGTGATAACCGAACGTGTGTCGTTGGGTCGAGGGCTTGCGGGCGATCCAGACGCCATACCACGCGAAGAAAAGCGCCAGGGCGTCGGCGAAATTGTGGCCGGCATCAGATACCAGCGCCAGCGAGTGTGAAAGATAGCCGGTGATGGCCTCGACCACGACGAACGCGAAAGTAATCGCCATCGATAAAACTAATCGGCGGCCGGTCGCCGTGGTTGGGTGATGGTGCGCGTGCGCCATTTGATCAAACGCATGGTAGCAAAAAGCTTGGGTCAGCACACCAGTGTTCACATCGCCGCATCCGGTGATAGAATCCTGCGCTTCTCGGTCGAGAAATTTCCAAAACGTTTGCCAACCCTGAACTGGAGATTGCCTGCCATGCAAATCCGTCGTTGCCTGCGGTGCTTATCTGTCGCGTTAATTCTTTTCGGCGCACTGCCGCTCGTCGTTGCCGCGCAAAACTTTTCGCTTGAACAAGTGATGAGTTCGCCGTTTCCTTCGGATCTGATTACCTCGAAGCGCGGCGACAAACTCGCATGGGCCTTCGACGCTGAAGGAAAGCGCAACATCTGGCTTGCCGAGGCGCCCACTTTTGCCGCGCGCCAGCTCACGCACTACGACAAGGACGACGGCGCCGAGTTGACCGATCTCGTCTTCGCGTCCAACGGGAGCATGATTGCTTTCGCGCGCGGCAACGAGCAGGGAAAGAACGCGGCCGGCGAATATGCAAACCCGACCACAGATCCGGCCGGCACCAGGAAAGAAGTTATGGTGGCTGACACTCGCACCGGCCGCGTCACTTTGATCGGTGAAGGCGAAGCCCCGCTGTTCAATGCCACCGGCGATCAGATCATCTACAGCCGTGAAGGCAAGTTATGGATCGCGCCGTCAATTGGTGGCAAAGAGCGCAAGCTATTCGAGATTCGCGGCAACATCGGCGCCCACGAATGGTCGCCGGATGGATCGCAGTTGGCGTTTGTCGCAAATCGCGGCGATCACAGTTTCATCGGCGTCTACGATTCGCGGGCCGGCAGCATTCGTTTCATGTCCCCCAGCGTCGACCGGGATCAGTCGCCGCGCTGGTCCGCCGACGGCAGTCGCATCGCTTTCATTCGTCTCTTCAATATTTCCGACGCCTTTTCTTTGGATCGCGAACGGCTGCAACCGTGGGCCATCTTTGTCGCCGATGCGCGCACCGGTGACGCCAAACAGATCTGGCGCGCCGGAGATCAGGACAACGACTCGTATCCGCAGGGAGCCGCTGATTTCTGGCAATGGGTCGCCGGCAATCGTCTCTTGTTCCCGTCAGAGAAAGACGGCTGGATGCATCTGTATTCGATCTCGGCTGACGGTGGTGCTTTGACGACGTTGACGCCCGGCGATTTTGAAGTCGAGAACATCGCCTTGTCGCCTGACAAATCAACCGTCGTATTCTCGACCAACAAAAGCGACATCGATCGCCGGCATCTCTGGTCGATCAGCGTCGCCGGAGGAGCGCCGAAACAGCTCACCAGCGGCGAAGGCATCGAGATGTATCCGGCCGTGTTTGATAATGGCCGGCGCGTCGCGTTTCTTCGTTCCACCGCGCACGATCCATTCATGCCGTTCACCGCCAACGCCGATGGCTCGAACATGAAGCCGCTGGCGCCGCAGACTTTGCCGGCCGATTTTCCCGCAGCCCAACTTGTCGTTCCGGAACAAATAATTTTCAAAGCGGCTGACGGCGTCGAAATTCACGGCCAACTGTTCAAGCCGAAGAATGCGTCGGGCAAGATGCCGGCGCTGATCTTCACCCACGGCGGGCCGCCCCGGCAGATGCTTTTGGGTTGGCATTACATGTACTACTACCACAACTCATACGCGATGAATCAGTACCTCGCCAGTCGCGGCTACCTGGTGCTGTCGGTGAATTATCGTAGCGGCATCGGCTACGGCCGCGGGTTCCGGCTCGCGCAGCATCGCGGGGCACGCGGTGCTTCGGAATATCAGGACGTGGTCGCCGGCGCCAAGTACCTGCGCAGTCGCGACGACGTCGACAGCAAGCGCATCGGTCTGTGGGGCGGGTCGTATGGTGGTTATTTGACGGCACTGGGTCTGGCGCGCAACTCGGATATCTTTTCTGCCGGAGTTGATTTTCACGGCGTGCACGATTGGAGCCAGCGCGTCGCCGGATTGCCGCTCCAGTTCAATAATCAGGAGCAAAACCGTGTCGCGCGCGAGTCCTCGCCCATCGCTTCGGTCGATAAGTGGAAGTCGCCCGTGCTGTTGATTCACGGCGACGACGATCGCAACGTCGAATTCTCACAGACGGTGAATCTGGTTCGCCTACTGCGGAAGAACGGTGTTTATTTTGAAGAGCTGATCTTTCCCGACGAGATTCATGATTTGTTGCTGCACAAGGATTGGGTGCGCTCCTACCACGCCGGCGTAGACTTTTTTGATAAGCACTTGAAGTAACGCTAAGCTGTCAGCTTGCGTCGCAGACTGACAGTTTGCGTTACCCATGACTTTCGATCCACGCAACATTCTCATCATAGACTTCGGCCAGCTCGGCGATGTGGTGATGAGCCTGCCCGCCTTACGCGCCGTGCGCGAGAGGTTTTCGCTCGCGCGCATTACCGTCGCCGTCGGCAAACCCGCGGGTGAGATCATCGGCATGTCGGGCTACGCCGACGCGACCATCGAAGTCGATCGCGTGGCCATCCGCGACGGATTCAAGCCGCTGTCAATTCTGAAAATTCTTGAGGTCGTCAAAGATGTACGCTGGCGGCAGTTTGATTTCGTAATCGACCTGCACAGTTTTTCAGAGACTAATCTGCTGGGCTTCCTGTCAGGCGCGTCAAAGCGTTTGTTTGCCAGACGACGCGGGCGGTCGCTCGATTTTCTGGCGAATTTCAAACCTGCGCCTCCGTTGGAAGCAGACAATCGCCAGCGGCACCAGGTCGATCGTTATCTTGACGTCCTGCGGCCGCTCGACATAACGGAAACTGATCGCGTGCCGCGGCTGTCGACGAAGTCCGGCAACGATCGCGAGCTTGATAAGTTACTCAACCGTTCGCAGGCTGATGCCGGCGCGCCTCTGGTCGGTTTGTTTCCCGGCGCCGGTCACGAGAGTCGCCGCTGGCCGCTCGCCCAATTCGCGGAACTGGCCGACTGGTTGTCGCGTAACGACGCAGTGCGGCCAATTGTTTTTGTCGGCCCGGAAGAAGCGAAAATCATTTCTGAAATTCGGGCGGCGTTTCCTTCGTCGGCGCTGGTACTCGATCGCCTTTCGATCCGGCAGCTCGCTTCATTGCAGGCGCGTCTCGCGGTCTTCGTCTCGAACGACACTGGTCCGCTGCACATCGCGGCCGCGGTCGGCGCGCCGGTTGTGTTGCTGCTCGACGAACGCGCCCCGGCCAGCTACATTCCTCTGAACGAGCCGAAGCGAGTGATCCAACGCGGCGCGATTTCTCAGATCGCAGTGGAAGAAGTCTACGAAGCGACGCGCGCGTTGTTAGCAGCCGGCCGGGTCGAACGGCTCTTCGCGAGCTAATCGTTTAAGGGAATTGATTTGAGGGCTATGAAACTGAATCACGCCGCAGCGATCGCCGGAGTTCTGCTCACCGCGATCCTGATCGTCTCACTGGTCCTGGTTCAAGAACCAAACGGTTTCGCGCGCGCAGACAAACAAGCTGCCAAAGCAGCGCCCACAAATTCAAATCAGAACCCGCCCAACGCTCCGGCAACGACCAATGACGTTGGCTTAGCGCGCGAAATCGATCGCATTTTGAATGAAATCGAATCGCGGCAGGGACGCTTTGGCGTCTTTGTAATGTCTGCCACAAATGCCCGAGTTCTTTATGCTCGGAACTCGGATCAACTTTTCACACCCGCGTCGAACATGAAGGTCTACACCACGGCGGTCGCGCTCGATCTGTTGGGAGCTGACTACCGTTGGCGCACTTCCGTCTATGCGAACAAGCAGCCCGACGCGAACGGAATCATCGACTCTGACCTGACGCTCTACGGCCGCGGCGCGCCTGATTTGCTGTCCAAACCAAAAGGCGAAGCGCCCTCGCTGACAAAATTAGCGGATCAGCTTTTTCAAGCAGGAGTGCGCGAAGTCCGCGGCAACATCGTCGGCGACAATAGTTATTTTCGCGGCGAACTGTTCGGCATTGGCTGGCAATGGAATGACCTGCAATGGTACTTCGGCGCGGAACCGAGCGCTTTGTCGATCGATGAAAACAGCGTCGAAGTCACCATCGCGCCAGGTAGTAAACAGGGCGGCAGCGCCAACGTTGTCCTTAATCCCGACACCAGTCCTGTGCGATTGGTCAACGAGACGAAAACTGGCGAGCAAAGCGATACCAGTTCGATCGGAATCATGCGCGACCTTTCCGGCAACGACCTCCGCGTCTGGGGCGACTTCCCCGTCAACGGCCGCGCCTTCTCCGCGTTCCTTTCGGTCCACGATCCCGCAATGTGGGCCGCGACCTTGTTCCAGCGAGCGCTGGTTTCGCGCGGCATCAAGGTGAGTGGCGACGCACGCACGCGCGATTTTCGAATTGCTGCAACGGAGAAATTCGATCCACAAAAATCTGTGGAGCTCGCCCATGAAGACAGCGAACCGTTAAGCGCAATCATTCGGCACACGAATAAGGAGAGCGACAACCTTTACGCCGAATTGATTCTGCGCACGATTGGAAAAGAGCGCGGCGCTTCCGTGCCCGATCCCGATCCGCGCAAGAACCGGCAACGCGGCGATGATGAAGCAGGTACCGCAGTCGTTCGTTCGTGGCTCGAATCGAAAGGAATCAATACGAAGGGGCTGGCGATTCGCGACGGCTCCGGACTGTCGCGGCTTGACCTGATCACTCCTGAAACTACTACGCGTCTGCTGCTAGCGATGTCCAATGCAAACGGCGCCGTCGTGTTCCGCGATTCACTTCCGATCGCCGGACGCGATGGCACGCTCAATGGGCGTCTGAAAAAACTGACTGGGCGTCTGTTTGCGAAGACCGGCACCCTCGCCTACGTTCACTCTTTGTCCGGATACACCGTCACACCGGACAACGAGACGCTGGTTTTCTCCATCATGTGCAACGATGCGACCGGCCGCGACGCCGTGCGGATTCTGGACGATATTGCTACCGCAATCGCCGAATTTCGGCCTAACAGCCCGGCAAAGTAGCAGAAAAAACATCAATTCCGCCCATTTTTGCGTGTTTTTGTTATAGACAAACCACGTTCAACCTCGTAATATTCTATTGGCTAGCCCCGCCTGCGAGATTCGATTCGACAGGTATGCCGCGGTCCTCATCTTCAGTATCACATCAGGCAGGAGTCGATGATGTTGCAGTCACTAACCCGAAGTATCTGCGTCGGTATTTTTCTTTCCACGCTGAGTTTGGTCGCCAGCGCGCAAAGCAATCTCACCGCCCGAGCTAACAGTTTTCAGCCGGCGGTTGACGGCGCGAGCAATGACAGCGATCGTGCGCGCGATGGACTGATGGGTCCCGTGCGCCGCGTTCGCACCGAAGTCGTCAAAGTTTCCAATGCGTCAGGCAAGCTGGTCGAAGACAACAAACGTGTTCTGCTCGAAACGGCTGAATACGATGTGAAGGGCGCGAAGACGCAGAATCAATATTTTCCAGTCACCGGTGCCGCCTTAACCGGGCGCGAAACTTACAAGTATGACGAGAAAGGGAACATCAGTGAGATGACCCTGCTGAACGCTGATGGCTCGCTGCTGAGTAAGGAAGTTTACAAATACGAATTCGATTCGATTGGTAACTGGGTGAAGATGACGACGGCGGTCGCGGTGGTTGAGAACCAGAAAGTAGTTTTCGATCCCACTGAGATTACTTATCGAACGATCTTTTATTATCTCGACGCATCGATGGTCAAGATGGTCCAACCGGCCAATCCAACGTCCGTTCAACTACCGGCAGCGTCGCTGAATAGCAATCGCTCGAATGCCGTGCAACTGCCGGGCGCCAATCTTCCAAATTCCAACTCGGCAAACTCCGACAGAGTGGCGGTGTCAAGCGATGCGCCGGCGCCGCGCATTTTGAAGCCCGTGTCCGGAGGCGTGCTGAACGGCAAGGCGCTGAGTTTACCCGTGCCCGTCTATCCGCAGCTCGCAGTTCGTTCGCGAACGACCGGCAAAGTCGAAGTCGAAGTCACTGTTGACGAGAACGGCAAAGTTATCTCGGCCCAGGCCACTTCTGGCCCAGGTCCCCTGCGTGATGCCGCCGTCGAGGCAGCCAGGCACGCACGCTTTTCGCCGACCAAATTGTCAGGAGCACCCGTCAAAGTGATCGGCCTCATCAATTACAACTTTACCCTGCCCTAGCCAACGCGCACGCGATTGGTGCAGAAGAGAGGATTTGTCATGTCCCTGAAAGGTGAACTCACCGATCTTTCGCTCGCCGAATTGATCGAATTTTTCTGCAACCAACGGAAGACCGGCCGCCTGACCGTCTCGTACCCACACACACACGCTTACTTCTACCTCCAATCAGGAGCCGTGGTGCACGCGAGCGTGGGTTCGTTGCGGGGCATCGAGGCCGTCTACTACGCGCTGACGCAATCGAATGCGTCGTTCAATTTCAGCACGGCGTATGAACCGCCCGATCACACTATCAACCAGCCATGGACCTCAGTAGTGTTGGAAGGCTTGCGGCGGATGGATGAAGGAATCGAGCCGCGCAATCCCTTTGGGGACAAGTTCGAGCCTGCGCCGCTCCCCGCCACCGTCGAGGCTGAGGCCGCGACTGTGCCGCTAATTTCAGAATCATCAGTCATCCACTCGGAACCTGAAAGTCCGTCCGCGCACATCGAGCCGCCACCGGTCATCGAAAATGAACCGGCCGCCCCGGTGCAATTGGTCGAACAACCGCGGGCGATTCAATCGAGCTTTGGGTCTGAATCGATCGGCAAACAGGGAGCGCCAGCCAAGCCGAAAGCGGACGTCGTGATCGAAAAGACGATCAAGCCCGCTCCGCCGGCGAAGGAAGCCGTCGTCAGCGATGCGTTTCTCTCATCTGCTCACAACGCTTCGAGATTTTCTACAGCTCCGTGGAAGTTCGGGGTGGTTTTCGCGGCGCTGATATTGATTGTCGCCGGCATTGCCGTCCCGTGGGGTTGGCGCGCGCGGGGCAAGGCGATGAAAGCGGCGGAACAACCGGCGCAGCAAACCGAACCGGCCGCGCAATCGCAAACTCCGGCATCGACCGAAACCGCTCAGACCGGAGCCGATGATATTTCTCCGGCTCAGTCGCCGGATGGAACGAACGCGGCGCCCGCAAATGCCGACGCGGCCGATGCTGCCAGACGCGAGCGCGAGGCGCGTGCACGTGAAGAGGCGCGGTTGAAAGCGAAAGCCGCAGCTGAAGCGAATGCTACTTCTCCGGTCACGCCGGCCCAGACGGCGCCGGCTACTCAGTCTGCTGCGAGTGGACCAAAGAAGGCAGTCGTGACGGTCACTTATGATGAAAACGGAAGAGTAACCCAGGCATCAGGGAGCGATCCGACAGCGTTGCGCATTGCGCGTCAGCGGAGATTTCCTCCAGGTAAAGCCGGATCGGCGACGCTCACCATTCCAATCAATTAATTTTTCGGGCATCAAACCAGCGCGAGCAATTCTTCTTCACTGAGAACTTCAGAGGACTGCTTGGCCCGCTCATAGATCCGGTTCACGCGATCATCGCTTGCTTCGACGCCGCGCGTTTCGAGCCAGAAAATCACATTTGACTTGCCGCTCATCGGGCCAACCTCGATCACCTGCTTGAGACCGAACAGTCCCGCCGGCACGCCGGAGTAAACCAGGTCGGCCAGTTCGTGGTCGCCTTTGCGATAACTCTTGATCACCGCGGCCGCGTGTACGCCGGTCGCTGTGCGAAACGCGTCTTTCCCGAACACCGGATAGTTCAAAGGGATTGTCCAGCGGCAAGCGTCTGCGGCCTTGTCGCAATACTCCCGCAGCCGCGTCAGATCGTTGTCAATCCAGCCGAGCAGTTTGAGATTCACCAGCAACTGATCCATTGGCGCGTTGCCGACGCGCTCACCCATGCCGAGCGCTGAACCGTGCACCTGATCGGCGCCGCCTTGAATTGCCGCGATCGAATTAATCACGCCCAGGCCGCGATCCTGATGGCCGTGCCAGTCAAGTCTGACTTTCTCGCCTTGTTCATCGATTATGCGGCGCACAAACTTCACCACTTCGCGCGCGCCGTCAGGCGTTGCGTGACCGACGGTGTCACAGACGCAAACGGCGCGAGCGCCGCAACGAATTGCCGTCGTGTAAAGCGCGCGAATGGTTTCCGGGTCGGCGCGCGTCGTGTCTTCGGTCACAAACATCACCGGCAGACCTTCGTTGACGGCGAACGTGACCGCGTCCTCAGTGAGTTTCAGCAGTTTGTCGAGCGTCCATTCTTCGGCGAAGAAACGAATCGGAGATGAGCCGATGAACGTGCAGGCTTCGATCGCGATGCCGGCGCGTTGGGAAATCTCGGCGATGGGCACGATGTCGTTCTTGTGAGTTCGCGCGGCGCAGTTCGGCCGAATCTTAAGTTTCTGGTCAACGATCTCGCGCGCCATCATCTCAACGCCCGCAGCGTGAGTTCCCCCCGCGCCCGGCAAGCCAATATCGGCTGTGTCGATGCAGAGTGCGTCCATCAGGTGCAGCAACTCAATCTTCTTTTCCACCGGCGGCTCGCACACGGACGGCGACTGCAGCCCGTCGCGCAAAGTCTCATCGTCAAAGCCGATGTGACGGCCGGGCTTAAGCAGTTGCGGCTCGACCTGGTTCCAATCGTAGATCAATTCCGAAACAGACATGATTGCTCTTCTTTGATAACGCAAACTGTTGGTTTGCGGTTGTTGGTATTTGAATTCGCAAATAAGAATTTGCGCTACATTCAGATTTCGATTACAACAACGCGACTGAACGATGTCAACTGCCAACTATAAGAAGGTCCAACGTATCGCGCTTGGTTCTGATCGGGCCGCGAAAATCATGTCGGTGCGCGCGGCGGTCATACGCGTTGCTGAAGTCGACGCCACGTGGGCCAATGCCAATGTGGTGGCGCGCAAAGTTCAGATTGACGCGCCCGCGATGCCGCTTAACGATTGGCAGTTGATGAGCGGCGCGCGCCAACGCGCCGTCGCCGTTCGCGACGTGCTGGTCGAACAGAAACTCGATGCCGATCTATACGTCGGCCTGGAAGGCGGTTTTCATTCGATTCAACTCGAAGGCGAATGGCACACGTTTCTGCGCGGCTGGGCGTTCGTGACTGATGGCCGGCGCGGCAGCTTCGGCATGTCGCCGTCTATTGCTGTGCCGGATCCAATCGTTGAAAGCGTGGTCAAAGGAAAGCGCGAGCTCGGCGAAGTCATCGACGAAGTCGCCGGCATGCGCGACGTACGCAGTCGCCAGGGCGCGTGGGGCGTGCTCTCGCGTGACCTGTTGACGCGTTCGATGAGCTTCGAAGCTGCGCTGATTGCCGCCTTCGCCCCGTTCTACAACCGCGAGCTGTACGAGCCGCGCTGATGGAGCACGCTCCGCCACGGTGCTAAACTTATCTCATCAATGCGCGTCACCATCGGGCAAATCAATACCACCAACGGCGACATCGCTGGCAACGTCGCCCGCATCATTAAGGCCATCGAGCAGGCAAAACGCGATGACTCGGACTTGATTGTTTTTCCGGAGATCACAATTCAGGGCTACACGTCGTTTGACTGGTTTCTCGATCCGGACGTCGTGCGATCATCGCTCGAGCCGCTCGACGAAATTCTTTTCGCGACTCGGGGTTTGACGGCGATCGTCGGCACGATTCGCCCGACCGACCAGCCGACCGGCCGGAAAATCTACAACGCCGCAGCCGTGATTCGTGATGGCCGGTTGCTCGGCTTTGCCGACAAGACGTTACTTCCCGAATACGACGTCTTCGACGACCCGCGGTACTTCGAACCGGGATTGAAACGCCGGCTTTTCGATCTCGATCAAACTAAGCTCGGCATTGCCGTGTGCGAAGACTTTTGGAACGACAAGACCTTCTGGACGCAGCGTCTCTATCCGAACGATCCGGCACAGGAACTGATCGAGATGGGCGCGCAGTTACTCGTGTCGATCAATGCTTCGCCCTTTAACCGGAGCAAGATGGCGGTGCGCTGCGAAATGGTTTCGCATCGCGCCCGCATGGCCGGGCTGCCGATGGTGTTCGTGAATCTCGTCGGTGGAAATGACGGCATCATTTTCGACGGCGCGAGCATCATCTCTGATGCCGCCGGCCGTATCATTCTGCAAGCGCCGCCCTTCGAAGAATTTGTCGAGACCGTCGACCTCGATTGTGGCGTGCCTGATTCGCGCTGCCTGCCGGGCGACGACATCGAGACGGTACGCTCGGCGCTGGTGCTCGGCATTCGCGATTACGCGCGCAAGAACAACTTCACGAAAGTTCTGCTCGGTCTATCGGGGGGCATTGACTCGGCGCTGGTTGCCGCGCTCGCCGCCGAAGCGGTCGGCCCGGAAAACGTTTTGGCCGTGACGATGCCGTCGCCGTACTCGTCGCAAGGCAGCGTGGATGATTCATTGGAATTGAGCCGTCGCCTGGGAATCGAATGCCGGGTCCGACCGATCAGCGACGCATTTCACGTCGTGCGAAAAGAGTTGGGCCTGCCTGAACCTTCGATCGAAACCAAGGGCGCGATCGAAATCGCCGTCGAAAATCTGCAATCACGGCTGCGCGGAAATATTCTGATGACGATCTCGAATGCGGAAGGCCGGCTACTGCTTTCGACCGGGAACAAATCAGAACTGGCGCTCGGCTATTGCACGTTGTATGGCGATACGAATGGCGGCCTGGCCGTCATTGGCGACGTTTTGAAAACGGAAGTTTACGAAATGGCCCGCTTGTTTAATCGCGAACGCGAATTGATTCCGTGGCCAATCATCGACAAGCCGCCTTCGGCCGAACTCGCCCCGGGACAGCTGGACCAACAATCACTGCCGCCGTACGAAACACTCGACCCGATCCTCAGGTTGTATTTTGAACAGAAACGTTCGCCGGATGAGATCATCGCCGCAGGACATAACGCCGATCTGGTTTACGAAATTCTTAATCGCGTCGAATCGTCCAGCAATGAATTCAAACGCCGGCAGCTGCCGCCCACGCTAATCATTTCGCGCAATGCGATCGGCATTGGCCGGCGCCGGCCCATCGCCCATCGCTACCGGCGCGTGCCGGAGCCGGTTACAGCCGGTGAGTGATGAAAGGCCAGGGTGTGGGGTGTAGGTTGTAGAAAAAATAATCATCCCCAACGGTATTGCGCAGAAGTGTTCCGTCGCAAATGCAGTTGCGGTTTTCATCCAGATGCCTTCAGCCACGTGCCACGAACTCAACTTCTCAAAGGAAAACATGAAAGGTGCCTGTGCCGCTGGCGCGAGACCGTGTGGCTGAAGTTGTGTCTGAATGAGAGCGTCTTGAGCCAAAGCCGCTCGATGGTTTTTCACGCGTCGAAGAATTAACAACTACACCCTAGCCCTATCTCCTACCCCTCGCTGAGTCCGCTTGCGAACCACGCCATTGTGACGCAATATGTGTGCGGCTTTTCGCCTATCTTGAAGTTCCCCTAAGGTCAAAATCATGAATAGTCGCTCAAGTTTCCTGAGGTTCGCACTCTTAATTACTGTCAGCATTGTCTGCATCAGCGCGCGCGTCAGCGCTCAACCTAAAGTTCCGGACGACGAACTGAAAGCGTATCAACTTATCGACACGGCTCAGGATGCTGCCGGCAAAGCGAAGGCGGCCGCAGATGCCGTCAAGAAATACCCCAAGAGTCCGTTGCGCCGAACGGCAGCGCTGAAAATATCGGATCAAATCCACGAGATAACCGACGGCGAACAGAAGGTTGTGCTGGCGCAGCAATTCAAATCGATCTTCGATAGTCCGGACGAAGAAGAGATGATCATGCCGGTGCTTCTGGTCGGCTATGCTGACGCGAAAAAACCGGACGACGCTTTCTCCAACGGCAGTACTTATCTGGGCCAGCATCCTGATTCGGTCGGCGTTCTGATCGAACTCATGTTCATTGCGACTGACCAGGCGAAACAAAAGAACGGCAAATTCGTGGCCCAGGGCGAGCAATTCGGTGCGCACGGCGCCGAGTTGATCGAAGCCAACAAGAAGCCGGCTTCGATGGACGATGCGACCTGGAAGGAATATCGCGATCTACTGCCGCGCGTGTATCAGTCACTCGGCATCCTCAGTATGGTGAAGGGTGACAATGCGGCAATTCAGGCACGCATGACGAGGGCCAGCGAACTCGATCCCAAAGATCCTTTGAACTTTCTTTTTCTGGCCACCGCCATCAACAACGATTATCAGCAGGCCGCGAAGAAGTATCAGGGCATGCCGGACGGGGCTGACCGGGAGGCTCAATTGAAGAAGGTCTTCGCGCTGCTCGATCGTCTGATCGATGCGGACGCTCACTTCCTCGCCCTTTCAGACGGGAACGCGCAATTGGCGAATGTTCGTCAACAGGAAATGCAGTACCTGGAAACAAATTACAAGTTTCGTCACGAGGGCAAAACCGACGGCATGCAGCAACTGATCGATAAGTACAAAGCGGCGCCGGCCAAGCCAAAAGATCCGTTCGCAATTCCATAATTCTTCTGTAAGGGCAGCCCTCGTGGCTGCCCACCTCGCGCATAAGGAACACGGGCACGGACAAGCCCTGCAACCCGAAGGGTTGCGAGAGAGTAGCCGGTGGTCGCAGCTCCGCGAAGACCACCGGTACCGAGTTATCCCAGACGCGCACCCTGAAGGGTGCCAGAAATCACTGCGAGAATCTTGCACCCCTGGGTGCTGTTTTTATTTCCCTGCTTCCGGTGGTCTTCGCTACGCTGCGACCACCGGCTACTCTCTCCCAGCCCTTCGGGCTGCCGTTTCAGGCAAGTCAACTATTTGAATACCCAAATTGAACCTGTGCTAATCTGATCGCGATGTTGCGTCAAAGCTCGCACCGCGATCTGGTCCGCGAATTCCTCGCCTACATTCAAGTTGAAAAAGGCCTGTCGGCAAATACGCTGCAAAGCTATGCGCGCGACATCGCGAAGCTGAAAACGTGGGCCGATCAGCAGCGCAAACCCATCGAGAAGCTTGAACGGAAAGACCTGCGCGAGTGGATCTCCCGCATGTCGCGCGACGGTTTATCACCGTCATCGATTGCGCGAGCCCTCAGCGCGGCGCGCGGTTTCTTTCGCTTCCTGATGCTCGATAATCATATCGAGAAGCATCCGGCGGAAGACCTCAGGTCACCGCAGAGACCTTCACCGCTCCCCAAATTTTTATCGGAAGAAGAGATGGAGCGTCTGCTGTTGGCGCCGGACATCCAGACCGACGTCGGGGTGCGCGATCGCGCGCTGCTGGAACTGCTCTACGCGGCGGGCTTACGCGTTTCAGAAGCTTGCGGCTTGCGCGTCGCCGATTTGGAGTTGGACGCAGCGCTGATTCGTTGTCACGGCAAAGGCAACAAAGAACGCCGCATCCCGATCGGCAAGAGCGCGGTGCACTGGCTGCAAAGATACCTGGCGCTGCGCAAACAGTTCGGCAACGAAAGTAAGCCGCAGTTATTCCTGCATCGCGGCCGCTTGATGACGCGCCAGACCGCCTGGTCGATCATTAAGACCTATGCGGCGACGGCCGGCGTGCCTGACATTTCACCGCACACTCTGCGTCACAGCTTTGGTACGCACCTGATGCAGCATGGCGCCGATTCGCGTTCGGTGCAGGCGCTTTTGGGCCACGCCGATATCTCGACGACGGAAATCTACACGCACATCACCGACCTGCATATGCGCAAAGCCTACGATCGATTTCATCCGCGGGCCCGAGTTGCGAGTGGGTCAGTACCATCCCCGTCAGGGGATGGATCGGGACGCATCGATAAGAGCTAATCGCACGCTTTGATCCACCCGCTCACGCGAACGGTACTGGCCTCATGACGATGACCATAGTCACTCGCACCTATCTCGAAATGCGCGCGTCTTCCGAACTTAACGCGGCGCGCAGCGACGATCCGTTAATCAAAATCGAGCAGCAGCCCCACTGCTCAGTTGATTTATTTCGTTTCCTCTACCGTGAGGTCGGCAGGAACTACTTCTGGATCGATCGGCTGCCGTGGAGCGATGAACAGATCACCGCGTATCTCGAACAGCCTGAAGTTTCGTTATGGCTGATGACTTACGACGATGACATCGCCGGCTATTTCGAGTTGAAAAACGAAGCCGATGGTTCGACTGAGGTGGCGTACTTCGGATTGATGCCGCAATTCATCGGTCGCGGTTTGGGGAAACATCTGCTGACGTCCGCGGTCGAACAGGCGTGGGCTGACGGCGCCAAGCGGGTCTGGCTGCACACGTGCACCGATGACGATCCAGCGGCATTACCGAATTATTTGAAACGAGGCTTTCAACCGTTCAGGACTGAAACTTACACCGTCGAGCGCTAAACAGTTTCGTTACGGTCGCTCGTCTGGGCTGGAGTGTCTGTGACCTTACGGCCTAGCCATCGGACTTCTGAGCTGGCCGATAGAAATGGATCCGCACCTCTTCCAGAGTGGCCATGCCTTCAACGATCACGTTATCGATCAGGGCCAGGAATTTTTCAAGCTTCTCGCGCGTGTCGACAATCTCGACGATGATCGGCAGGTCTTGTGACAAGCGTTCGATTTTGAACGTGTGCAGCCGGCTGTGCGCGCCGAAACCCATGATCGCGCGAATCGCGGTGGCGCCCGCCAGGCCTTCCTCGCGGGCTTTCGTTACGATCCATTCGTGCAGCAGCTTGCCGTCGTGACGGTCGCTCTCACCGATGAAGATGCGAAGCAAGTAGCCTTCTTCGGGTAACATCATCGCCGTAACTCCAGTAGGACAATCGCAAACCAATGATTTGCGCTGCGTCATCTCCAAATTTGAAATGCCAGCGCCCGGCTAATCCAAACCGCGGCGAGACACAACACGAGATGTCCCGCGATATTAAGTGCCGCTAAGCTGCTTTGACCTTCGCGCCACAGGTTCATTGTTTCGTTGGCGAATGCCGAGAAAGTGGTGAACCCACCGAGCACCCCGACGAAGACCAGCGTGCGCGTTTCGGCCGTGAATAAGCCACGCGTCTCGGCTAGTTGTGAAAGAAATCCGATCGCGAAACAGCCGATCAGATTTACCGCCAAAGTGCCGTAGGGAAAATGGATGCTGCGGCTGGCGTCCTGCACAAAGCCGCTCAATGAGTAGCGCAGAATCGAACCAAGAAAACCGCCCGCGCCTGCCAAAAGTATTTTGACCACGAGAATGACTCCTTACCAATTTTTGGTAGGAGTCATCAGCCCGGCAGGCGGTTATGGCGGACCCCATCGCCCTGGAAGACCTTCACCACAGAGGTCACAGAGAAAGCAATAAAGCTAATTCATAACTTCTATTCTCTGTGTTCCTCTGCGTCCTCTGTGGTTAGTGCTTTACACAAACGCGAAGTCGAACTGCTCCTGGAAGATCAATGGGTCGCTGTTGATATCCAAAGAACCCAGGTAGTCTTCGATCTCGTTCAGCACGTCACGCTCTGATCCGCGCAGCGCCTTCGCGACTTCCGGATTAACCCGCAGCATTGCCTGGCGCGCGCCATCGTCCTGACGCGCGAGTCCCCGCGCCTGTTCGAGAATCTCGTAACAAACGGTCTGCGGCGATTTGACCAGGCCGGCCCCCTGACAATGCTGACACGGCGCGCAGAGCGTGCGTTCGAGCGACTGCTTGACGCGCTTGCGGGTCATGATCACTAGACCAAAATCATTGAATGAAAGGACCTTGGTTGGTGACTTATCGCGACGCAGGGCATCCTGCAAAGTTGTCATCACGCGCTGGCGGTTACGACGCTCTTCCATATCGATCAAGTCGAGCACGATGATGCCGCCGAGATCGCGCAAGCGAATCTGTCGCGCAATTTCCTCGACTGCTTCCATGTTGGTGCGGGTGATCGTGTCTTCCAGACGGGTGGCGCCGCGGCCGACAAACTTGCCGGTGTTGACGTCGATGGAAACGAGCGCTTCTGTCTGATTGATGACCAGATAGCCGCCCGACTTCAGCCACACGCGCGGCTTGATCGCCTTATCGATTTCAGCCTGCACGCCGTACGCTTCGAGGATCGGTTGCTCGCGCGTGTACAGCTTGACCTTCTTGACCATGCGCGGCTGCATCCGATTCACGAATTCGAGAACGCGTTGATACTCGTCTTCGGTGTCGATGCGAATCGCGGTGAAATCTTCTGACAGCTGATCGCGGAGAATGCGCTGCACCAGGTCGAGATCGCGATGGACCAACGACGCGGCTTTGGACTTCTCGGCAGACTTGCGAATGTCCTGCCAGGTGCGCAGAAGGTATTGAGCATCGGCGCGGAGATCCGTTTCGCTCGCGCCGATGCCGGCGGTCCGCACAATGAAGCCACCGACCGGCGATTTCTCGTCGACATGAATTTTCTGGATCAGTTTGCGCAGGCGGCTGCGCTCGGAATCTGAATCGATCTTCCGCGAAACACCCAGGTGCTCGACCGTCGGCATGTAAACCAGGAACCGGCCGGGCAACGCGATGTGCGAGGTAATGCGGGCGCCTTTCTTGGCGATTGGTTCCTTAGCGATTTGGACCAGAATTTCCTGGCCTTCGCGCAGCAAATCAGTAATCGTGGGCTGGTGCCGTTCGTTCCGCGCGGGCCGGCGGCGGCTGCGACTCGGCGCGCGTCTGGGAGCTGGCGATTCCTGAGCACCGCCTGCCTCCGGCGCTTCATCAGTTTCGGCTGCGGCTTCTTCCGGCTCGTCCGCGGCTTGGGCCTCGAGGGGTTGTTCCTCGATTGCGGCTAATTCCTCGGGCTCGTCCGCACCCTCGTCGGCGCCGTTCGAGCCGTCGATGCCGTCGGGGTTCTCGACGAAGTTGACGATCGGCCGCGAGGTGATCTGTCCATCCAGC
>Ga0207511_100096_pt1 | contig 22017 bp, 21 predicted proteins | sample NitcycUWRSCHO22C_FD_188265 | JGI IMG/M metagenome (GOLD analysis project Ga0207511, IMG submission 188265) | Soil microbial communities from Arlington Agricultural Research Station in Wisconsin, USA - Nitrogen cycling UWRJ-SCHO22-C (SPAdes) | ecosystem: Environmental > Terrestrial > Soil >... | reverse complement strand
TTATCGACGTTGACCCCGTTGATGGTGCCAGTCGCGGGATTCAGATGCTCCTGGATTAGCAGATACTTGACGGTGCCATCACGAATCAGATCTTGCAGCGCGATCGCCGACGCCTTGTCAGTAGCCGGCATCCCATCCAGGGACAGCCTGAGGTCGGCGGTGGTGGCGCCAGCCGGCAGCGAGCGAATCGCATCATCCCAGGTATAGAGACCAATGCCGTTCAGCAATTTGTGCAGGTGCTGCGGATTGCCGTTACGCGCCACAAAGACCACCGCTGAAGGATCGACCTTTCTTTCCGCCCCGGCCCACACCAGCAGTCCCGGCTGCAATTCAAATTCAGCCGGCGACAATGGATCGACCTCCAGCGCCAGCCAGGTGCTCGCCTGGTTACCCTGATGGATGTGGTAATCCATCAAGCGCGCGTGTCGCGCCAGCGAGACGCGCTTGCGGGCCGAGGAGAGGTAGGCTTCGTTCATTACGCGGTCCTGATAATCGCTCAATTCATCGGCGGCCGCGCTAAAGAGATCGAGCAACACCTGGTCCAGATCGGCCTCGCTACTCGTCTCCCATCCCGGCACCCGCTGCATCATTGCCGCAATCATCGTGTGGCGGAATGAATCGTAATCTTTGGCGAGATAATCGATGACCGGTTCGTTCCGGGGCTGGACCGCCCCTTTCCAATCAGGAGCGCAAAGGTTGAAGCACCCGGGACGGAACTTGAAATCAATTTCGTTCAAGAGTGGATCGATGATTACGGAATTGGCCGGCGGAAAAATGACCGGTCCCTTCGCGGGCAGTTCGTTGGTGTTAATGCTGAGCGTGTAGGTTGAAAAATCGCCGATGGGTTTGACGGTCAAAACCAGCGTGGTCGGCTGAGTGGAAGTCGGGCTGTCGAAGTCCGCTGACTTCTGAATTTTTTGCACCTGCACTTGACCCGCTGCCGGGCCGGCCGGCAATCGATGTCCGCCGGAAATTGAGAAGATACGACTCGCTATTTGCGGGTCGGTGGCAACGTCGGCCGTGTACTTATCGATGATTTTTTGTAGGTAGTTCCGATTGAAGAACTCGACTTCAAGCCTGGCCTCGTCTCCAGGTACGCTGGGGATACTCACAAAGACAAGCTTGATCCCGTTGGCTAGTTTTAGACAGTCGAGTATCGCATAGCGTTCATCAACCGACAGCGCCGTGACAGCCTTCTTCAAAATGCGTTTGCCGTTAACCAGCGGAAGCGGATAGAGGGCCTGGCAGAAGGCGCTCATTGTATTGTAGACAGCGACGCTCACCTCGGTGGGAACAGTAAAGAGTTTGCGGGCACGCTCGGCGAGCGCTTCCTGGTCGGTAACTCTTCCCCTGAGAGGTTTTTGATCAGCAATCGGCATGTGCCCGCTTATCCTCCCGCCCTTTGGAAGACCAGGACCCGCGAATCTTCCGTTCCGGCGATTCGATACTTGAGTTGTATTTCGATCTTCTCGTTCTGAATCTCGACGACTAGTTCCTGCAGCACCACTCGATTACTCAGCCACCGTGAAACCGCGCGGGTGAGCGTAGCTTTGACCATGGCTCCGGTCGTGTCTTGAATGTTCTCGAAAACCAATCGCCGCACACCCCCGCCGAACTCCGGTAGAAAAAGACGCTCGGCGGGATTTGTCAGAATCAACTGGACCAGTTCGTCCCGCACGTGATCTTCGAGCGTCGCCACTTGCGCGGCCGAGCCGTCGGCGCCAATGTGAAAGGGGAAAGCCAGATGGTTGCCGTTGTTTGGCTTCATTGGGCGCTCACCTTCGTCTGCGTATTCACAATGTTGGCCATGCCCTGCATCGCGCTTTCGGGGCTGTAGCATTTGCCGATGCTGCTCTGCAGCAGGACTCCCACCCCGTTGACTTGCATCTGCGTTGCCCCCATGGACCATTCGATCCGGATGCACGGCGAAGGCTTGGTCCCTGGGCCAACTGGAATCTGGAAAGGACAGCCGGCCACAGAGTGCACATCCGATTCCAGCAGGGCCGGCACGTTGTCCACCATGAGTTTGGAATTAGAGGTCGTCAGGATGGCCGATCCTCCATGCATGCAGAGCACTGTGCTGCTGACGTTGAGTACGTTTCCGGGCATCGCGTTACATCACTTTCATCGCGCCATTGTTGATTTCCACTCCACTGGCTGAGAGTTTTATCTGAGCCGATGGCCCACCCTTCAGGGTCAGGTCCGAGCTGCTCATGGTGATTTCCGTCGTTCCGATCTTCAGACTGATCTGATCTTTGGTAAGTTTTGCTTCTGATTGTCCAATCGTCATGGTGATATCGTCATCGGTCATCACCATTTCGGCGCCCCCGGAATGAAGCAGGTGGATCTCTTTGTTTTGATCGTCGAAGACCAGTTTGTGACCCGTTGAAGTCACCAGTACCCGGGTCTGCGTCGCTCCGGGATCGGGCAGTTCGCCACTGGCCCACCATCCCCCGGTCCAGATGGGCCGGGACGGATCGCCGGCCTCAAATTCGATCCACACCCCGTCTCCGACTTCGGGAATCAAAACCAGACCATGGCTGGGACCCGCAAAAGGGACTGCCGGCAAAGCCCATGGCGAGGTCTGCTCGTGCAGGATTTCCGGGACGCGAGCAGTGATCCGTCCGATACTTTCCGGATCGTCCACATCTACGACCACTCCGCGATACTTTCCGTAGTAGCGGGAACGCATGGTCTCAGCCATGCCAACCATCATTTCTTCATAACCATCTGCGCTCATCAGAAGATGCTCACCTGTACGTTGAAACTAATGTTCATTTTGGCGTTTGGCTCGGGACTTCCGGCGCTGCCACCGGCCGCCTTCGAAACCGCGTTGCCTTTAACTGAGAATGATTGCTTATAAACTGAGCGATTCAGCGTGTGCGTGACCCTGTGGATCAGATACTTGGTGCTCAGCTCGCTGTCAGACATCTTGACCATCACCCAACGATATGGAGACAACGCAGCCGAGTAACAGAAGGGCACGACGTTGCCAGTCGCTTCGAGCGAGAAGCCGGAATCCGCCGCCGCGCCTTGGGTGGCAGTGTCCAAATCAACTCGATCGGTCTGGCCCGGAGGCAGCAAACAAGTTGCCTGATTGGTGCTGGCGGCGTCGGCGGGCTGATCGCCGGTCAAGGTCGCATCGCGGTAGCTGGCGGAACTTGTCTGGGGCGTCCCGTGATCGAGGCCCAGCGTGGCGGCCTGCACCGTACAGGGGTTCTGGGCGTGGTTATTGACCTGAAAAGTTTCGAGGTTGCGATCCGCTCCGAGCAGGACCATCTCGGGCAGACCATCGGTGTCTTCCGGAAACTTTTTGAAGCATCCGATGCTGGCGCCGGCTTCCGTGCCCGGCAAGACGTAAGCGTGCCAGCTACGATTGCGCCGGGCCAGCTCTCGCAAATACTGCATGGCAGTCCCACGCTGGACTGAGGCGTCGGTAGTCTGGTTGGCTTGCGGCGGCGTTTCGTCGATCTGTGGCGTGCCGGTTAAATCCGCGAAAAGTTGTCGGGCCAGGTCACTGTCGCTCTGGCCCTGTTGCACATCGACCGTAGCCGTACGATCAAGCAGCGCGCTGTCATCATGAACCACCACGATAACGTTGCTCTTTCCCGGCTGGGCAGTTCGCTCGCTGTTGAAGGCTACGATCGGTCCGTCGATTAGCGGCACAAACGTGCCGTTGCCCGGATCGACCTCGACTCGGATGCGGGTGAAGGCTTTCATCCACGCCTCGGTTTCGCCTTCCCACTTGCCGTCGTTATTAACGCACACAGGTATTTTGATCCGAGCTTCCCAGGCCCTATCAACCGTCTGTTCCACAACAATCTCGTCCAACTTGTCGAGTTGTTCCTGGGTGGCGGTAGCGCCATCGAACCACATTTTGTATTCGACGCTCATCTACTTTTCGGGAACACTGATGACCCGGGCCTCCTTAATCTGCGGCCTTTGTTTAAGCAAATCGTTGGCGTCTAATTCGGTGTTGGAGTCGGCGATATGCCAAAACGTCGTCGCATCGCTATAGCGGCGCTGGGCCATTACATCCAGCCGGTCATAACCCATAACCAAAGTTGGAGTACCGCTCGTGAAGGGAAGCCGGCGCAGCGTTACTGCTGTGCACAATCGCCCCTGTGAGTCTTCCGCGTCGACGGTTTTGAGATTGAAGTATCTCGAATTATTCAAAAACACGGCGCCCTCCTAAAAAGGAATCAACTCGGCGATCTGTTCGATGGTGTTGGCGAGATTCAACATGGCCTGCGCATCTTTGGCCATGTTTGAGTACTCCAGCGCGCCTTTTCCCACCGTATCGTCCGAACAGTTATCGATAGCGTTTACCTTGAGCCCAATACTGACATCGGCCTGAATTGGATTGAGCAGAAAGTCGTAGTGCACTTCGGTGATGCTCATCGATTCGATCACCACCGGCAACACGCGAAAAGGCCCCCAGAGAAACAGAATGCGAGGATACTTTTCGCGGGGAATGATTTGACGTGGTTCATCTCCGCCACCGCCGCCCAGACCGAGCGCATCACCAATGGCATCGATGGCCGCTCCGATCAGCCCGCTGAGTTTGCTGGCCGGGTTGACCATTTTTTCGAGCGCGGCGAGACGTGGGCCAACGCCCATGGTACGCGCCAGCACGTTACCGCTGGCCAGGCCGTCCGCGGCGCTGAACTGCGCCTTCAGCGTAATCTTTTCGATCGTGGGTTCGCCCGCCTGGGTAGTTTCGCGGGCCGCCCCGCCCGTCGGTCGCGGCGGTATTTGGATCACCCGGGTAAGCGACTCAGGATTGAATTGAAAAATGACGACGTTAGGCAGCGGCCCAAGAAAATCACTGCCGTATTCGATCATTGCTCCCTTCATGAGAAACGGCATGGTTTCACTCCGTTTGTTTCATCTTCGAATCGATCGAGGCCGCGATGTTTCGCGCGATCGTGCGCTGCAAACGATCCGGCTGCGTCTGGCCGGAAAGCTGAACTGTGCCGATATCAATCTCGGGAATTCCGATCCTGCCCACCCTCTGCGACAGTTGGCGCGAAGACGCGAGTTGCGCTATCAGTTCGTGCCCCAGATCTTTCATGGCCGTGCGGGCCATGTCGGGCGCGACACCCTTGAGGCGAATTCGCAGAGAATCGATATTCAGTTGTTGCTTACTCATGAGTCAATCTCTCGATCAACGTCGCATACGAGCCGAATTGCTGCGGACTCAAGGTGCGATTCAATTTGTCGTATTCTCTTTTCACCGCGATGACGATGTCCTTCATGCTCAGCTCACGAGCCTCACCGTTGCGGCCCGATCCATCGGCGCTTTGCAAACAGGCGTTAAAAACGATCGAACGAATATTTCCACCAGCAAGCGGAAACTGTCTGGCCAGAAAGTCAAACTCCAGTTGCGAGCCGTCGGCGTGCTCCGGAACCACTTGTTGCCAGATTCTCTTGCGCTCTTCCACCTCAGGCAGCGGAAAGTCGACGATGTAGCGCAAGCGCCGCAGGAAGGCCTCATCGAGATCGTTCTTGCGGTTGGTCGCCAGGATGGCCAGCCCTTTGAAACGTTCCATGCGCTCCAACAAATAACTGATCTCCAGGTTGGCATAGCGGTCATGGGCGTCGCTTACTTCGGTCCTTCGCCCAAATAGCGAATCGGCTTCATCAAAAAAAAGAATCATGTCCGAGATGTCCGCCGCATCGAAAACGCGCTTTAAGTTTTTTTCGGTTTCGCCGATGTACTTGTTCACCACCTGTGAGAGATCTATGCGGTACATCGGCAGGTCGAGCTTGATCGCCAGAATTTCAGCAGCCATGGTTTTGCCCGTTCCCGGAGGCCCGGCAAACAGCACCGAGATGCCGGCTTCATTCCAGACGCGCGCGGTTCCCCAACCGTAGTGGACTTCGGTGAGTGAAATCATCGCCTTACAAATCTCCCGAAACATCAGATCCTGTGTCGGCGGCAAAATCAGTTCTTCGTCGTTAAATCGCGGAGTGACGCGGCTCGCCAGCTCACCGATTTCCGTGTCTGTTTCAGCCCGGCATGCGGCAAAGAGATCATCGCTAATCTTTCCAGTCGCCTGGTTAAGTTCATGGCAAATTGCCAGGATCGTTTTTTTTTCAAAACGAAAACGGCGCGCACATTCGCCGATAAGTGCACGGTTGACGACAATCTTCTTGCCCAGGTTCTGGTGCCAGCACTCCAGCCGCTCTTCATAGGTGGCTGCCGGAATTCTGATTGGCGGCAACAAAAGGCTCGGCGGGAGCTGTGACAACTGGTCGCGCTCGTTGAGTGAAAGGAAGAGGCGGGCCGGGATAGTGGAGGTCGGCAATGCATAACGTTCGCCTCGATGCTGGTCACCGGAGGGAGGCGCCGGCATTTCCTTCTCGAAAAATAAGTAGGCGTCTCTGAGCCAGCAGATCGTGGCGACCGAGTTCAAGTAACGGCGATCTCCGAGCGCTGCCGGGTCCCCTTCCAATTCGGCGACGCTTTTTCCGTTCGTGGCGGCGATTGCACGAACGAACTCGCGGCGCGCCGATCCCTTTGCTCCGATCAAAGGAACCAGCCTTAGGGCATTGACGTCAGTAGCATTCAATTTGAGCGCGGCCAGCCGGGCGGCTTCCGCTGATTGCTCGTCGTTCTTGGCTGGATCGAGTAGGCTCAGGCCCTGCGGGAAGGCACTCTTAGGGAAGAGCAATTGCCGGGCAACAAGTGAAGGAACTATTAGCGGCGCGTCCCAGAGCGTCTCGGCATAGTGACGGCCGTTAGGATCGCTCTGAGCCATTAGCCCATAGCGAAACAAAGCATGAAATGGATCAGCGATCGCGAGTACTTCTGCGGGCTGGTCCCAGAGTCTCTGGGCCAGGGCGAGATTTGGAAAAGATTTGGTCTGGTCGTTAAGGCATGCGGAGATGACGCTGCCCATACTCGCGTCGAGGGTAACCGACAGACCCAACGCCAAAACAAACCTGGTTACTTCATCGAACTCAAGCGTTTCGGCTACCCATGAGAAAGATCCTCTGACCGGCTTATGATCCGGTCGCACAGCCTTCCTTTGGATTTGTTCCGTTAGATAACGGGCGGTCGGCTCTGAATTGAAAAAGTCCTGCTTCTCAATCCAAAACCGGCTCAAGTCGAGCGTAGTGGAAACCGGGTTAGAAAAAGGAGGCAAGGTTGGCGTGCCGGTGACCGGTTGAAAGCCGCGCTCATTCCAGGACCACCAGACTTCACGCCGGAGGCGCAGAGTTACCTGCTTCATCCAGTAGTTCGCATAATGATCATCGGATCGCAGGTTAGGCGAGAAAGTGATGAACTCATTTTTGGTTGCAGCTTTAGTCATCAGCTTAGGTCCACGGCAAAGCCTTGCGGCGCCTGTTGACCGTTCACGCGGTAAATCACCAGGTATTTGCCCGGCGGAACCGCATCGGACTGGCTCATCACGAATCGTCTTCTTGTTTGCGGCGCTAAAGCCGGCGAGGTGTCATTCTGTGAATCGAGCGTCGCAAAGATTCTCCCCTCGCGAAAAAGTGAAAGATAGAAATCATCTATGTTGTCCTGGCCCAGCAGCTTGCCGGTGATGTCTATCGTAGTGAAGTGCCAGCCGGCCGGAGGCTTGGGACCGGCTGCGACGTTAATCGCGCCGGGTGGCCCAGGCGGCCCGAGACTGGGCAACAGATTTCCTATCAGCAGATTGCTAAGTCGCCGCCGTCCCGTGGGCAGCAATTGGGCAACAGAGATCGGATGACTGCCGGCCGAGATCAACGCGGGCGTTGCGATGTCTTCTTTCACGACGAATTGCAACCGATCGGGCTTCTGCATGGTCACCGGCAAATTGACCGGGCCGAGATTAGCTGAGAGGTTCGCCAGATGAAGATCGGTTCCTTTGATGGTCACCGTCGCGCCCAGTTCAAAACTGGCCGGAGATATTTCAGTTATGCTTGGACCCAGCGAAGGAATTACCGGTATCCGAATTCCTTCTTCGCCGATTGTGGTAGCCGGAGTCGTGGTGTAATCGACCCCAACCAGCAGCGAATAGGATGGCGGTTCGGCAGCTGCGATCATTACTGGCCGAATCTGAAAGGCCACCGACAACCTGTACTTCTCGTCGGAACCCTGCATCACCTTGGAAAGCATGTCCAGCGGGGCTTCATCGAAGGTGACTTTCAACTCCTGAGGGTTGTCGCCCAGGGCAGTCACATAGGCTGGTGACACCGGCGCCAGCGGAAGAAAGTTCAGCTCCTGAAGCGCTCTGATACCGCGGCCCAAATTTTCGTACGCCGCAATTGAATCGCTGGTTTTTCCGTCTTTCTCGAATGCCGTCAGCAGATACTTCAGGACCAGCCACAACGGAGGACGTTGGCCGTCGTCAAGCGGGACATTTTTCAGACAGCCATCAAACTGCACTTCGTAGAGAAACAGATTGAGTCTCTTGATAGCGGAGATCGGCTTGACTGGCTCGGGTCTGCCGATGGTCACGTCGAGACCAGTCTTTTCGTGCAAGCGCAGGCTGATCGCGTCGGTGACGGCGGCTATGGCGTTTACTGAATCTGCGAGTGCCATCTTCCGGTTCCTTACCAGTTTCTGAGATAGTAGCGGCTCAATCGTGTCGGTTCGGGCGTCGTCCGTTCTGACGGTCCGCTCTCTGCCGGCGCCGGTGACTGGAAAACCGGCACGTCTGGCTTTGGCTCTTCAATGACGATGCTGATACTGCCGATGGACAGATTCAGATCCTGAACTTCCGGCTCCCTCGGAAGCATGGGTTGACTGGACGAGGGTTCGTACTGTTGGCGCTCCCGTTTGAAGAAGTCGTCCTCTTGCGTCCGCGTCTCCATCACGCCGGAAAGCGAGCGCCCGCTTTGAATCTCCTCAGGCGGCGTCGCCACCCAAGCCATCACTTCCTTAATCTGATCGCGAACAATTCGCGTCCGCGCCGACGGCCCAACCGGGTGCGCATCACTTTGATCAGTCTCACCAGCCGGCATGCTGACTCGCTCTGATGGTGGCGGCACTTCCAGACTGGTGGACTCAACTACTCCGGCCTCACGGTGATCGACTTGATAAACTTCATATCGCTCGATCGACTCTGGCTGAATCGTCTTCAAGTTGTCTTTTATTGAAGAGTTGTCCGACGGCTGTTCGTCAGACACGGACACGATTTTGACCGAGGGTGCTGGCGGCGCTCCGGTATGCGTTTCCGTGGGTATGAATTGAATTCGGGATTCTTCAGGCGAGGCTACCGGAGCGGCCCTGGTGGATGTTACGACGTCAGCCTGGTCCTGCGCGCCGGGTCCCGTTTGTTCCAATCCCGCTTCTTCGATTAAGGGTGCTGTTGCGCGTTGGTCGGAGGGCGCGACAACTTGATCCCGCGAATCATTGCTGGTTTCCGGAGCAGACAAGTGGCTAGCGTCATAGACACTGCTCGCACTGGTAACTTCAGGAGCAATTGGCCGCGATGGCTCGGTGAAGGTGACGTCATGAATCTCAAAAGGACTTGCATTGCCGCCGACCACCGGCTCAGACGACGAATCTTCGCCCGCAGTTTTCCGGTGCGGATCGAACTTCAACCCCGTGTGACGCGCCAGTTGAGAAAAATATCCTTTCATTAACTGTTCTCTCGATCGATAAGGTCCAGATAAAGGGCGCGGCGCCAGTAAGGAACGGAAAATATCTGCTGCTCGCTCCAGTGGTAATACCTGGCAAGGTTATGAACCGATGCCAGCAGACCCAACTGCGCCTGGCGCAAACGACGAAGCGAGACTTCTTGCAAATCGACTTGGAAAAAATTCTCAGCTTCGCAATACGGACAATGGACCACGACCTTGAAGTCGATGAGCGGATCGTGCTCATCCAGACATTGCTGGATTGATGATGCTCGCGACCCTGTCGCCTCTTCCGTAAGCGATTCCCCCGGCGCAGGCAGACACAGCGTGCGGACCATCTCGTTGATAGCCGTCGCTTCGTTTGCGAACCGGCTATTCAGCCAGCTCAGCTGATCGGTCGCCGTCGGTCTGCGTAGCGTCAATTGACCATTCTCGAATTTCATCGAGACGTGCTCATTCGCATAGGCCTCTTCTTGCAGCGCCGAGATCTCATCTGATAAGAGCTCGATCTCCAGATCCTGCCGGCAGCTCTCGTTTGAACAAGCACGGGTCACCGCGATTTTGGTCTGGGCTTCCGGGGAAATCAGCTTCAGCAAACATTCAATTCGTTTGCCAACGGTGAGATCCCAAAAGAAGTCCTGCGGAACCTTTTCTTGCTGATGATCTCGAGTGCATCTCTCGAGAATCTGGGTCACCAGGAAGGGACGCGGCGTGCGGTCAAAGTCAACGTCCAGATCCTCTTCGTAGAGGCCGAAAGGCCTGAGCGTAAGTCCCCTGGTTGAAAAGCCAGGCTTAACAGTCTCCGGGAGTCTGGGAAATGCCAAACGAGGTTCGTTTTGTCCCGCAGCAAACATCTGAGGTTAATTTCGCGGCCACCCTGTTCATTTGCTTTCGTCAGGCTCGGGGGTAGCGGGATCCCGCTCCCAGCCTTCCAATTCCATCTTTAGAGATTCAATAGCCAAGGCATTCGCGTTGGAGTTGAGTTCGGGCAATGCCGTGAACTCACTGACCCAACATCTGTGCAGGAAGTAGCGAAACACCGCCTGGCCTTTCTCGTTTTGCATTACCAGCGACAGCTCCTGCTTATAGCCGGCCAGATTCATCGCCGGATCGCCCGCGTAGGGATGAACCATGTCGGCCCAAGCCATGAATTGCGGATCGTGCGTTAGCCCGCGTTCCATCGTAATGGCATCGTAGGTAGTGCGGCCCGGAGACTTGTGGTCGGTGCTGTTGTCGCCGCCGTCGCGGTGCTTAACAACTTCAGTCGTACGCTTCAGCGCGCTGACTTTGCTGACACCCATCACCACCTGCCCCTTCGCATCCAGCACGAGGAACTTGAAAGTCTTGTAAGGATCGACGCGATTTGCATTAACTGTGAAACCTTTAGCCATTGCGATTCCCTCTCGAGTTAAGTTAGATCACCGGCAATCTGCTGAATCTTGATAATCACGAACTCGGCAGGTTTGAGCGGAGCAAATCCGACCTCGATGTTAACGATGCCGAGATTGCGATCATTCTGCGTGGTCGTCTCCTTGTCGCATTTCACATAGAAGGCCTTGTCAGGCGTGCTGCCCTGAAAAGCTCCCTGACGGAAAAGACTCATCATAAAGGCGTTGAGATTGAGCCTGATGGTCGCCCACAACGGTTCATCGTTCGGCTCGAAGACTACCCACTTCGTGCCCCGGAACAGAGACTCTTCCAGAAATAAGGCGAGGCGCCGGATGGGAACGTACTTCCAGTCGGTACTGTTGTCGTCAAAGCCATCAACGGTCCGCGCTCCCCAGTTAACCAACCCGCTGGGAAAAGCCCGCAGGCAATCGACCGCTTGTTTATTCAAGACGCCGTTCTCGGGATCAGTGAGCTTCACTTCGAGTCCGACAATTCCCCGGATGCTGGCTTCAATGCCGGCCGGAGCTTTCCATACCCCCCGGGTCGTATCGGTCCGCGCCATCAGCCCCGCGATCGCGCCTCCGGGACCGATCATCTTTCGCAAGCCCGCATCATTAACGTAGACCATCCGCGGATAGAATACGGCGCAGTTCTCCTTGACTAGTCCCGCTTGTCGCAGATTCGTAATCAGGATTGTGTTGTCTTTTACAAAAGGCCGCTCGTTCTTGGTCCAGCTCGGCGGAGCATCAATTACAAGAAACGCGCGGTGCTGCTGGCAATAGACGCTGGCCGGACCCCAGAGGGTTTGATGTACCGCCTCGGCAACACCATCGTCTGCCGGAAGGATCATGAGATTGAACAAGTCAACGGAATCGAGCGCGTGAAAACCCGTTTGAGTAATCTCGCTTCCCAAATACTCGGCGAGCCCCGGCGCGCTGCCATCATCTCCCCGGTCGGCCGGCACCGGCACCTGCTGAAAACTACTGGTACCGGTTATTCCCAGAGCGTACTGCTTCACGTTCTTCGGGAAATTCGCCCCCGGTGAGGCGCCCGTCAGGCTGGTGTCGGGAACTGACACTACTGCCGACGGTAAGAGGTTGGGCGATGCATCGTTATCTTTGGAATAGAAGACGAGGTGATAGCCCCAAAGGTCCGCTTTCCATTTAGAAGTAACGCTGCCGTTGACGGCACTGACAATGGTTCGCAGCTTTTCTCTCACTCCATCTATCCCGCCACTGTTTTGCTGGAACCACAAATCGGCGGCGGCCGGCGAAAGAGTCGTGAAGCTGAAGGGCACGTTCGGATCAGTGTCCAGTGTTATCGCGTTGATCTGATCTCTCGTTAGCGCAGAGAGTTCAATCAATTTCTCCGGATCCTGGTAGAAGGTTCCCGTGGGGACAGGACGGAAATTGCTGTAACGTGTAACCTCGATCCCGCCCTGATCAATTCCCATCATCATAGGAACCGCAAAGTCTTTATCGGCGCCGCGTCGAATCCGCACGCTCCGCATCGTCCCGGAGGTCGCAATGATCCGCAAGGCATTCGGTCCGGCATTGTTGTTAATGGCCAGTGCCGGGCCCCGCCACTCACAACTCACCGTCACCCCCGGCTGCTGTCCGCCGATCTGAGCATTCATCACCGATTGAATGCGGGCCGCCATCGCTGCCAAAGTCCACGCCGAACCCGCCAGAATCGCCGGAGCTATCGGCCCCAGCACAGTGCCGAGATCGATCTTCACCGGTGGATTCTCATCAACGCTGATTTCGAATTTCGGACTATTGGTGAGAATCGCTTCGAAGTCGATGCGGAATTGTGCTAACGCTCCGACTCCGGAAGTTCGGAACGCACGACTTTGGCTGTAGCCGGAAAAGCTGTTTGCCGGTACGGTCAGGTCCCTCGGTCCCGCGGGTCCAGCCGGACCGGCAGGGCGAATGTTCGGGTGTATGGCCAGGTCGATCAACTCGGAACTTTGGGTCACATAGTCCGGCGCAAAGCGCGCCGAAGTTGGATCCATGGTCAAGTTCGTATGTCGCTCGCGCCCGATTTCTTTTCCTGCATCAAGTTGAATTACGTCCAGATTAAACGACTCGTCAGGATTTATGGTCTTGTAGTCAATTTGCAGACGCAGATTGTTTCCCCACACTCCCGCCGTTTTGGCGCTGGCGATGAGCACGTTTGGATTCGCCCCGACATTCGAACTGATGTCAGTCAGGGTAATGCTCGCCGTCTGGGCGCCGGCCGCCAGGCGCACCACGTAGCAGTCTGTGCCGCCGTTATCGAAAAACTGGATGACGCTTCGCGCCAGATCGCTGGCTGGATGGGCGCCGCCGAAGCCTCGAGTAAAATCCGACAGACTTAAACATCTAACGGCCTTGTTCAAGGGGCCTTTGGCTGTTCTGCCGAAGAATGCAGCGATGGAAGTAGAGACGCCGGTGATTGTGTGAACACCACTGGGGACTTCCTGAATATAGACGCCCGGATAACTTACCTGTACTGGCATTTTCGATTCCTCCGTTTAATCACTTAGACGGCTCGCCTTTTCAGCAATTCGCGGATTTCTTCCTCTTTATGCCGATTAACGCGGTAATGAATTCGTTTGTCGCTGGTCTTGCTCTCCAGAATTAATTCTCTGGCGACAAAATCGTCGAGGATGCGTTTCACTTCAGCGCTGTCATGGCTGATCTTTCGATCCAACAACCACCACTGGACGATTCCTTCCAGTGTGTCTCCCGCACCTACGTTATCAACCAGATAGGACAACAGAGCTTCTGCTATGTCCGCTCTGTATGAGACACCCATAAAGTTTCACTCTGAGACTGCCTCGCTTTGAAAGTTCATGTGCAATTTTATGACCAGCTCAAAAGCGCGGATTTTCGCTGCCGTCGTTGTCCTTACAAGGGTCTTTTTGTCCTCGTTGGAAACGAAGCAGAATAGGAAGGAGAGAGGTAAGTGGTGGTAATACCTATCGAAACTACTCGGACAGATTCGCCCTCGCAGTGTTGAGAATTGTCCGAGTTTGAGGATTGCCCGGTTAACCAGTCAGGACTGAGCCGATTGTCATGATGCGCCTGGCTTGAAATTGAGCACGTTGATGCGATGTTTCCGAATCAACTCCCAAAAAGCGCGACGGTTCTTACGCGCCACCTGAGCGGCTCGACTTATGTTTCCATGCGACGAAAGCAGGAGCGTCTGAATATAGTCTTTTTCAAACTGCGCGATGATCTTTGCCTTTGCCTGCTGGAACGATTCAGCGGACTGGCCGGCCTGAGTCGGCAGGACAATATCCCTTTCACCGAGGACGGGTGATTCGGAAAATACCACGGCCCGTTCAATCGTATGCTCCAACTCGCGGACATTGCCGGGCCAATTATAGAAAGTGAGTTTTTGGATGGCTTCAGAAGACAAAGCGCTTACGTCCTTATGAAAAGCAGTCGCGTACTTTTCCAGAAAATGATGAGCGAGGAGGCTGATGTCGTCGCGCCGTTCACGCAGCGGCGGCAATGCTATCGAAACAACATTCAGACGGTAATATAGGTCTTGACGGACATCACCTCTTTGAACTGCATCTTCCAGGACGGCATTCGAAGCTACGATCATGCGCACATCGGCATGCCGCGACTTTGCGGATCCAAGTCGCCTGTATTCTTTGTCCTGAAGGAACCGCAACAACTTTACTTGAGCCATCAGCGGTAAACAGTCAATTTCGTCAAGGAAAAGTGTCCCGCCCTCGGCTTCTTCGACCAGCCCGGCCTGGGCCGAGTTGGCCCCAGTGAAGGCTCCGCGCTCGTGACCAAATAATTCATTTTCGACCAGGTCAACCGGCATCGCTCCACAATTAACCGCCATGAAGGGCTTGCTGTTGCGCGGACTTAAGTAGTGAATTGCGCGGGCGCACATCTCTTTGCCCGTGCCGGTTTCGCCGGTAATCAAAACGCGGCTGTCACAGGTGGCGATCAAGGGAATCTTCTTGACCTCGGCGATAAAGCTCCTGGTCTTGCCAATTAATAACTTCAACCCAACTTTCTCTTTAAGCGCGCGCACCGCGTTTTCACGATTGTTCCTTCGGTCCAGCAAGCGCCAGGTCCGTGGCAACGTGTCGGCATCGGTCAAAGGCGGAGCGATAAAGTCAGCGGCCCCGTTTGTTAAGAGATCGAGTATCTCGTCAGCTCCGCAGTCGTCGATTACTACAATAATTGGAATACCCGGCTTTTGGTTCTTGATGGATCGGATAAGCGTAAGGCGTTGCGTCTGTACCAGGCGCGACAGGACCAGAAAAATTAGACAAGAGCACGAGTCGTCGTCGTCGTCCAGCCAATCCAGGTCGAAGTTGAGTTGGCTAAGGTCGGCAACGACTTCTCGCCGAAGCGTCACGTTCAAACACAACGAGGCGAGAATTGTCTCCAGCGCTTCGCCTGTCTGCTCCTGTGGATAGCAGTCAAGCAACAGGATTCGCGTCTGGCTCCTGGGGGACATGATCTATTAACCGCAATACGAGCACTATTAAAAAGGCGCGAAGGGATGTCGGTTTTCCCCAACTATGCTCGACGGCCTGATGTTGCAAGTTGTAGCGACCGTTAGCCAAAGCTCACTTAGCCCCGCGGTCGAAAGCGCAACGGTTTTGAGTGATCGGACTATAGCACATAGTGCGTTTTCCTGCACTCGCCAGTAATGGCTATTGCCAAGACGAGACCGCGGTGTCGTTTGGGCAACGCCCAATCGCGCCCTACCGATCGCTGCCGGACGAAAGCAGGATAGGTATTTATGGTAGAATTCGCTCACCGTGCACGCACGAATAAAGCTGACGAAAGCAGCCGCAAGGATGCTAATCGCATTGTTTGTACTTTCGTGCGTTTCGCGCGCGCACCCCTCGATACAGCACGCGCATGAACCTCATTCGCAGTTGACCGCGGTGATCCCGTTTGGATCCGACACCCACAAAACCAACCTCGTAACGATTGAATCGAATGGCTTCGACAAGAAGATAGGTAAAAAGCACGGCAATCTGCCGGGCAAGGAGCTTAGCTTCACTACCCTGAGTGACAATGCCGGGAGCCTTGTCGCGACTGATATTGACCGTGACGGCGACGTCGACCTCATCTGGCTTGGGAGCGCAGATCGAAACAAGGCGGTTGTTTTGCTCAACGAAGGCGAAGGTAATTTCGCCGAGGTCAGCGATAACGCACCTTACGCCTCCGAGCTGGACGAGTTATTTAGTACGAGCGATTTCCCGGGTCGGAGATCAATACAGAAACGCCACCGGAGTTCGTCTCTAATCTCATCGCACTTCTCTGACCTTGGTCTTGCCGCAGAGAATCTGTTTCATGCGCCGACCATTCAGCAACGCCGTGCGCGAGCCATCGAAAGAGTGGCCGATCGTCTGGCGATTCTCGCTAACGTTCATAAACGCGGTCCCCCGTCAATCCTTTAATAAAAACCTAATAACCCACTGCGCTGATTGAACCGGCGATCTGATCGCCGGCGAAGCATCGTTTTCACTCGTCCCGGAAATTCGCCGGCGATTTCGATGTTTCACCAGCGTCATCGCATTAGACGGATGGTTTCAAGGGGGATTGATCGTGTCACGAATAATTCTTGCTGATCTGAAAGGCCGCGGCGGATATGTGAACAAAGACACTGTCGCCGGCGGATACGGCTCTCGTTTTCAGGGCCATTCATTTACCACGCGATTTGAAAAGAATGTGCGGCGCGTGCTGCAGAACCTGCCGAGCATTCAGATGGGATATCTAGCATCGATCTTCGCCGGCAAGGGCCATGAAGTAATCGTTACTCGCGGCGATGAACCGGTCGCTGGCGACCTGGCGATCGTCTTGACGTCGCTGGTCGACTATCGTCACGAGCGCGAATGGGCCAGCGCCCTTCGGAAGCGAGGAGTAAAGGTGGGGTTCGTGGGAACGCCCGCAACTCATCTGCCACAGTTGTTCGAACAGTTTGGTGATTTCGTAATCAGCGGTGAGCCCGAAGCTGCGGTACTCCGAATCACCGCCGGTGAGGAGCCACGCGGCTTGATCACGAGTCCGGCAATCGACGATCTCGATTCGTTGCCATTTCCGCGCTGGGACGTTGTGAAGCCGCGCGGTTTCGGATACACGAACCGCAAGACGCTTGGTATCACGCGGGCCCTGCCCATGCTGACCAGCCGCAGTTGTCCTGAGAAATGCACCTACTGCCCGCACCGCATCACTGCTAAGTTCCGCGCGCGATCTGATGGGAACGTGCTCGATGAAATGGTCAACCTCTCCAAGCTCTATGATCGGTTCCACCTGGTGATTCGCGATCCGCTTTACACACTCGATCGCGACCGGTGTCAACGAATCGCCGCGGGCATTCGTGCACGCAGGTTGAAGCTCACTTACGAATGCGAAACGCGGATGGATGATCTGGATGAGGAACTGATTCGAGAAATGCATGCCTCGGGTTTGCGGGCGATCAACTTCGGTGTCGAGTCGCCCGATCCTTTGGTCCTCAAAAAGGTGGCCCGGCGTTTTATTCCTTACGAGCATATGCGTCGCATAATCAAGCTGTGTTGGAAGCTGGGAATCACTACTACGGCGTTTTACGTGATCGGTTTTCTTCAGGACACGGAGGCAAGTATCGAAGAGTTGATCCGTTTTGCGGTCGATTTGGATTCGACACTCGCGAATTTCAAGATTCTGACTCCTTATCCTGGCACTCCCCAATTCAAGCAACTCGAGTCTCTGATTAATGACGATGACTGGCAGAACTTCGACGGCTATACATTGAACTTTCGACATCCCGCGCTGACACGTCGTCGGGCGCGTTTGATGCTGGGAATGTGTTATTCGCGTTTCTTCCTGCGTCCGTCCAACGTTCTGAATTTTGCGGGCCTGCATAGATACGCTCATCTTCCGTTATTGAAGACAGTGGATGAGTGGTCGTGGCGCTGGCAGGAGTATTTCGATCGGCCCTGGCTCGAAGAAAGAAAGGTCACCACCGCATGATGCGCGCCATTGCTCGTTACGGAGTACGCACAATACCGGGTGATGAAAAGGAAATCTTCGCGGCGTTTCGACGCGGCGAAGCCATCGAGGGTCCGGCTATAAAGGAATTCGAGAATCGCTTTGCCGATTTTCATGACATGGACCACGCTGTCACCGCGTCGTTTGGGCGGATGGCTTTCTATTACATCCTGCGCGCACTCGATCTTCCGCCGGGAAGCGAAATAATTTTTCCCGCTTTGACGTTCTGGGTCGTCCCGGAAATCGCCAGACGCGCGGGGCTCACGCCAGTGTTCGTAGACGTCGACGCGCAAGATTTCAATCTCGATCCTGCGCAGATCGAAACTGCTATCACTGAACGCACCCGAGCGATCGTCCCCACTCACCTTTACGGGCAACCATGCCGCATGCGGGAAGTAATGCGGGTGGCTGAGAAGCACAACCTCGTCGTCATCGAAGACTGCGCGCAGGCCGCCGGCGCGCGTTATCGCGGTCGCCGGGTGGGGACCTTCGGCAATGCCGCCTTCTTCAGTTTTCAAATGCTCAAGGGAATCAATACCTACGGCGGCGGCATGGCATTAACCAACGATCCCACCATCGGCGCACGTGTGCGCGCGCAAGCTGAAAGTGAGTCGCCACAAACTGTGAGTGAGTTAATCAAACGCTTCGCCGCAGGCGTTGCGGCTAGATCACTGGTGAGTCCCAAAGGATTCGCGTGGTGGGGACATCCAATTGGCGCCGCGGCTTCGCTCGTCAGTGATCATGATCTGTCGAAGTATTTTTGGGAGAGCATTCGACCGCTGGACCGGTTTCCGCGCGCGTATCGTCGTCGCTTCTCGAACGCCCAGGCGATAATAGGACTACGAGCCCTCGAAAGGCTCGATGAATTCAACCAGCGCTCGCGAGCACACGCCGAGATTTACGCCCATGGCCTGGCCGAGAGTGCGTCAATCAAGACACCGTATGTGATTCCTGAAGTCGAACACGTCTATTACCAGTACTGCATCTATGTCTCTGACCCACGCCGTGCCAGGCGTCGCGCCATTCGACGCGGCGTCGACTTCGAAACTACACACGTAGATGTCTGCTCTGCCTTGCCGATCTTTGAACAATTTGCGACCGATTGCCCGCAGGCCGAGCAAACCACTGAAGCGTTACAGCTGCCGGTCTATTCGCGCCTGAGAACTTCAGATGTCGAGCGCGTGCTAAAGGTCGTGTTGGAAATTGCTGCCGGCCTCGCACCTCTCGAAAAAAAGTCCGGAGCGTCAGCGCCGGAAGGAGAGTTGGTCGTCCGGTCAGAAGGACATTGACATACTTGACTCAGCAGAGTCTTGGAAGCTCTCGCAGGCGCGAAGCGCTGAGATGTAATAGCCCCGACCATGAGGTCGGGGTCAACGTCCATTGAGATCAATCGAGGCCCGCAGGGCCGTCCTGAAAGTGCCACGGGACGTTAGGCCATGGTTGACGGCTAGGAAGCATCGACGGGCATTAGATTATGTCGGCCCTATCGGGCCTTAATTGTTTCGGGGTGACGATTACCCCGACCTAACGGTCGGGGCTATTACATGTAGGCGCTTCGCGCCTCGTTATTACTATTCCAATAACTCCGCCTGGCGGGCTAGCTGAGTCAAGTATGTCAATGCCGTCAGAAAAGTCGGGCTGACTAAATAACCATCGTGCGAATCGTTTACTTACTGATAAATCTTTCGCTGATTGCGACCCTTGGCGCTGATGACCTGTCTGGATCGGTAGATAAGAACCTGGCCGTCAGACTTCTTTCGCGCTGGGGATACCTGGTGATTCTGTGCGCCGCTTTCTGGGAGGGCGAAGCAGTTCTAATAACCGCAGGCGCGCTCTGCGGAGCTGGATATCTGGATTGGCGCTTGACGGTTCTGGCTGCTGCTATCGGCGGTTCGGCCGGAGATCAGGTTTACTTTTATGCGGCGCATCAGCGGGCTCAACGCGCCATCAACAAATCTAAGCGACTGAAAAAATGGTATCCAAAGATACGCGACTTCGTTCTGCGCCACAGTACGGTGGCCGTATTGCTTTCAAGATTTGCCGCCGGATTGCGAATCACAATTCCCTTGGTCTGTGCGACCGCGGGCGTGCCGGCGAAAAAATATAGTCTGCTAAATCTGATTAGCGGTTTCGCCTGGGCTTCGTTCTGGGTGGCGGTGAGCTATCGAGTCGGAATGCATATGCACTTCTGATGAAGCGTGTCGTGATCTGATCTGCGAGAGCCGCTTCGTGAAGGTTGTCGGGATGAAGAGAATTAAAGATAGATTCACTAACGGGACGATTAGCCCTGTCGGCGTGATTGCCTTTGTGCTGGGTGTTGGTCTTTTCGCATATTTCGTCAGGAAGTCCGGTCTCCACGCCACTGTCGGCCAGATCAGACTATTGGGAATGGGCTTCCTAATCATCATCGGTATTTCTGCCGTTCGCCAGGTGGCGCGTTCCTTCGCTTGGATACTCTGCATGGACGAGACGGGAAGACTTCACTTCCGGGATGCTTTTAGGGCTCGCGTGATGGGCGACGCGATTGGCAATCTTATTCCGTTTGCGAGTGCGGCGATTGCAGAACCAGCCAAGCCGCTTCTCATCCGTGAACGGGTGCCCCTGATGTCAGGTCTTTCCGCGATCACCATTGAAAATATCTTTTATAGCTTCTCGGTTGGTGTCCTTGTTTTTTCGGGCGCCGTCGCCCTGTTGCTGGATTTCACACTGCCAAAGGGTCTGAGGGTCATCACCCTGGTCACTCTCTGCGTTATTGTGCTGATCGTGGGTATGGGTTTCTTTTTTTTACGGACGGAATTGAGAGTTGTCCGGGGACTCGATAAATTGATTCGCCGGCGCGGGCTCAATTGGACGGCAATGGAGAAAGCGTGCTCACTGGAAGACCGTGTTTATGAGTTTGCCAGGCACAATCGGTCACGATTCATTCCGATCCTATTGCTCGAGGCCTGTTTCCACCTGGCCGGAGTCACCGAGGTGTACGTGACGCTCATGTTTATCAGCGTGGCCCACCCCCCAAGCTTTCTGACGGCGTTTATTCTTGAGTCAGTTAATCGCGTAATTAACATCGCCTTCAAATTCGTCCCGCTGCGGATGGGTGTCGACGAATTCGGCACTGGCAGTGTTTCCATGATTCTTTCCTTCACGCAAACCACCGGGGTTACGCTGGCAATAGTACGCAAAGCACGCGATCTATTCTGGTGTTCAGTCGGAATCCTGCTCCTATTCCATCGAACTCTTTCAATGCGAGCAAAAGCGGAGGAACGACATTCAGTCGTAGGAAGACGAGCCAATGATGTGGTTTGAAAGGAAATGTGGCCCTGGCAGCAAATGGCTCCCCAGTCTGACAGTATTCGCAACTCTTTCAAACCAAAACTCGAGGTAGTTCAATTATCGGAGGTCAAAAATAAAAAGGGCGGCCGAGGTTCGATTCGCCTCTACCGCTCAAGTCAGGCAAGTTCACACTTGCGCTGCAAGTTAATTGAAAGTGTCAGGCTGCGGCCGGCACATTCTTTGTGCGTACTCGCTTCTTCCGGTCGCTGCGGCGCACACCGCCCGCCAGTTCGAACTCATTGCTGTCCGGACCGAATTGCGCTTTCACCGCCGACAGCATGCGCTGACTGAAATCAGCCAAACGCTGTTCGCGAGCGTCGAGCTGGTTGCCTCTTTCGTCCAACGCGGCAATGTCGCCGTTGTAAGCGTTCTGGTCGTCGATGAACCCTTCGATCTCTGCCGCATAAGCGTCTACGGTCAGGCTGGGCCCGAAATCGGGTTTAGGATTGATCTGCTGAATCCCGGCGAGCCGTCGCCGGGCGCTTTCGAGAATTTCTGATTTGCGTTTTGCTCGTGCCATAAAGCACTTCTCCTTTCAAACATTTTCTGACTTACACCCACGAATACGAACGGTCTCAGGACCGAGTTGCGAGGGTGTTCACTGTTGAAATGCGCAGCAAAAATGCGGTGCTCATCCCATGTCCCGCGCAATCAATTTCTTACCGCAAGTTTCCTCAACCGTTGCCGCAGATATGAAATGTTTGTTAACAAAACTGCTGAG
>Ga0207511_100095_pt1 | contig 22035 bp, 15 predicted proteins | sample NitcycUWRSCHO22C_FD_188265 | JGI IMG/M metagenome (GOLD analysis project Ga0207511, IMG submission 188265) | Soil microbial communities from Arlington Agricultural Research Station in Wisconsin, USA - Nitrogen cycling UWRJ-SCHO22-C (SPAdes) | ecosystem: Environmental > Terrestrial > Soil >... | reverse complement strand
CCTGACAAGCTTCGAGCTGACTCAATACACCCTCGTCGAGCGAAGCGTCAACCTCAATCACCGCCATCGCTTCGCCACCTCTCTCGCGACGTCCCAGATGAAAGGCGCTGATGTTGATGCCGGCCTCGCCCAGGATTGTACCCACTCCGCCGATGACCCCTGGAACATCGCGATTGCGCAACACCAGCATGAAGCCACGCGGAACGGCTTCGATCCGAAAACCATTGATGCGTGTAATGCGCCCTTCACGATAGCCTTCGGCAGTCGTGAACACTGAGCCGGATGCGCTTTGCTCGCCGGCCGTCGAAGTAAGCGAAGTTCTAATGGCGGATGCCGCATTCGAACCGCGCACGTACGAAGTCATCACTGCGATTCCACGTTCTTCGGCAATCAGAAATGCATTGACTGCATTCACGCGAGCGCTGACACCGCGCAACATGCCCGCGAGGAAGGCCCGGGTTACCGGCGCAGCATCGACGTCGACCAACTCGCCCGCAAACTCCAGACGGACTTCTCGAATTGCGCTGCTCGTCAATTGGGCGTGGAAACGGCCGAGACTTTCCGCCAACGAAAGATATGGATCGAGCGTCGCCAACACCTTTTGATCGATCGCCGGCAAATTTACCGCGCCGCGCAAAGCTCCCGTCAAAAGAAAGTCGCGCATTTGTTCGGCGACAGTCAGGGCGACGCCTTCCTGCGCCTCGGTGGTCGATGCGCCGAGGTGCGGGGTGACGATGACTTCGTCCAATTGCAGGAGCGGATGATCCACGGGCGGCGGCTCGCTTTCGAAAACATCGAGCGCCGCGCCGGCGACTTTGCCTGCTTTGATCGCCTGGTAGAGCGCAGCTTCATCAATCAACCCACCGCGCGCGCAGTTAATGATGCGAACACCGTCTTTCATTTTCCCGAACGCATCTGGTCCGACGATGCCGCGCGTTTCGGGCGTCAGAGGTGTGTGCACAGTCAGGAAATCCGCGCTCGCCAGCACTTCATCCATCGACCGCAGATCGATTTCAAGATCGCGCGTTGAATCCGGCACCACGAAAGGATCGAAAGCGACCACATTCATGCCTAAGGCCAGCGCGCGCCTGGCCACCACCCGGCCGATTCGCCCGAGGCCGATAACTCCCAAGGTCTTGCCCTGTAGTTCGGTCCCGATGAAATTCTTTCGCTCCCACTTGCCCGATTTCAGACTGATATTGGCCTGCGGCACACTACGAGCGAGCGCCACTAATAAGGCGATGGTGTGTTCGGCGGTGGTGATCGTGTTACCGTCAGGCGCGTTCATGACCACGATGCCACGCGCGGTCGCCGCCGGCACATCGATGTTGTCGACGCCCACGCCGGCGCGGCCGATCACCCGCAGGCTCTTCGCGGCATCGAGCAAATCAGAAGTGACCTTGGTTTCGCTCCGCACGATGAGACCGTCGTAGTCCTGCAGCGCCTTTGAAAGCTCGTCATGACTCAGGCCGGTGTGCTTCTCAAGCGCGAAAGTGGATGCGCGTAACGGCTCCAGTCCGTTATCGCTGACATCATCAGAGATAAATATCTTAAAGGGCATTTTTGAGGTACGTGATGCTTGATAGTGAAAAGTCGATATGGTAACAGTCTCGCGAATTAGCGTCGAGCACAGGAAGCTGATCGGTAGTGATGAAGTTTGAAGTCCTTATTAATGCTTCGAATCAGGTAGCAGTCTTCAGACTGCTTGCCCGAAGGGTTAATAGACCAGCGCTCTCAGCGCTGGGGAGTCAAGCGCATACGCCGAACCTTAGCGCGCTTCCAGCGCGCTTATCATCAACAGCTTTAGCTAAAGGCTTAGAGAGAAGCCCGTTAAAACGGGCTCAGGAGTTTTCGGCTTTAACCCGGATGTAAACACCCGGTCTAGCGCAATCCTCCGGTGAAGCCGCGTGAACGCGTCTGAAGGACATCGGGTTTCAGTTCTTATATCATGCTTGTTTCTATTACGGCCGACACCTGCAACACTACCAAGCTGATCACAGTTATGAACCTACGATTAACGTAAATCCAAAACGGAGAACCTCTATGGAGATCATTGTCTATCGCGAAGGCGCGGAAAAAATTGAAACAGGATTTACGGTTGAGCAGCTTCCGGAATTGCTGAAGGATGAAAAGGCGGTGATCTGGGTCGACATGGATAAGCCGACCGAGGCTGACGATCAAATCCTCCTGAACGTCTTTCGTTTTCATCCGCTTACGGTCGAGGACTGTCGCGAGACGCGCAACTACCCAAAGGTCGAAGAATTTCCCGGCTATCTCTACTTCATCCTGCACGGCGTGCAGGCCGACACCAGTCCCGACCACTTCAACACCATCGAGCTGGATGCGTTCATCGGACCGAATTACGTCATCACTTATCACCACGACGAGTTTCGCAGCATCAACAACGTGAAAAAGCTCCTCAGTACCAGCCCGGTGCTTTGTCAGCGCGGCGCTGCTTTCTTAATCCATCAGATTTTCGATCAGATTGTTGATTACTACTCGCCGGTCCTGGACGATTTCGACGAGCGCATCGAAAAGCTTGAAGACGATATCTTCACCATGCGCCGGCCGAACAAAGCGATCCTCGAAGAAATTATGGATTTGAAACGCGGCGTGCTCCGTCTGCGGCGTATCACCGGACGCCAACGCGAGGTCATTTTGCGCGCGAGCCGTGGTGAGTTTTCATTGATCCCGGCGCAGCTGCTGCCTTTCTACCGCGACATTTATGATCACATCATGCGTGTCACCGACATGGCTGAGAGCTATCGCGATCTGCTGAGCGGCGCCCTCGACGCATACATGTCGGTAGTCGGCAATCGCATGAACGAGATCATGAAGGTACTGACCGTCTTTTCAGCGGTGATGCTGCCGCTGACTTTCATCGCCGGCGTCTATGGCATGAACTTCGACTACATCCCCGAGTTACACAAAGAGTATGGCTATTTTGCGGTTTGGGGCGTGATGTTAACGGTGGCCGTGGTCATGCTGACCATTTTCTGGCGTGCGGGTTGGATTGGTGGTTCAGGAAAAACCAAATAGACGCGATGATGGCTATCAGTGGGGTTACGGCGACGGGCTAGCTTCTCTTGGGAGAGAGTTGGGGTGAGGCCTGAGCGCAAATTGCAACCACACCCTGGCGGTGGACTTCAGCCCGCAATCGAGGTCCGAAGGACCGTCATGAAGTAGCCACGGCCGTGAGGCCGTGGTGAGCTGAACAGAATTTGATTGAGCGCCGCAGGTGCGAAATGAGTTGAAGAGCCACCAGCCTTAATGCCGGCCCTACGGGCCTCAAATTTCATCCCGAGACTTAATCCACGGCCCTACGGCCATGGCTATTGAAGGCCGCGCCTTCGGCGCTTAGGACCTCTCTGTCAGACAACTCCATCAAGATCGGAATCGCCTTCGCGCCCGCCGCCTTCGTCAGGAGATGGCACACTCGATTCTGGTTCACTGTCAGGAACTTCTTCTTCCGCTTCGATCTCATCCAGGGTGCGTGAATCAGTCGCGTCGTCTCGCACCTCTTCCTTTTCTCTTTCCCGTCTGTCATCGTTCGCCTCTCTGTGCTAACCGCGCGCCGAAACTATCAAGAGATAGCCGGCGATCAAAACCGAATTGACAATGAGGGCGTAAATACCTGCGACCAGGTCATCAGCCATGATGCCTAATCCCGATTCGAGTGCTTCGAACCGGCGAATCGGATACGGCTTCCAAATATCGAACAGCCGAAAAAGAATGAAGGCAGTAAAGATGCTCCACCAGGTCGGCAGCCAGAATGGACCAGTCAACAGCGCGATCATCTGGCCGGCAACTTCGTCGATTACGACCGCGGAAGGATCTTTCCGCTGCATTAGCTTTTCCGCGCGCGTGGCCGCCCAGGTGCCGGCTACAGTCACCACGGAGATCACCAGCAGCATTGCAGCCATCTGCGGCGTGAAGATGTAGAGCAGATTTAGGTGACCGCGAACTGCGTTGGCTTCCAATATCGCATAAAGCCAGCTCCAGATCGCCAGATAGAGTCCGACGCCGACCAACGCTCCCAGCGTTCCGGGTGCGATCGGGAAATAGCCAACGCCACACGTGGCGATGGCCAATGCCAGGTAATCGGCAACTGTGCGGCTACTCTTTTTCATGGCGACCGCCGCCGACGATACTTCGACGGCAGGATTCAGTTCATCGCTCGATTCTTTGATTGTGGTCATGGCCGCGAGCAGGTTTACGAATTCAGTAGAGATTGAAGTTGTATTGAAGCTCCACCCACATAGATACCGCGCGGCCGTCTTTCATCGCCGGGACGAACTTAATGCCTTGCGCCGCAGCGATGGCTCGTTCCGTAAGTCCGTGCGGAAGCTTTTGGATGACATGAAGGTTGGTCACTTCGCCGTCTTTGGAAAATACACCACGGAGAATCACCGTTCCCTCGACCCCGAACTTGCGAGCGCTGTCGGTATAACTCGGTTCTCGCTTTTCCAAGATCCGGACCTTCTGCGTAACTTCCTTCCCCGTAAGGATCCGGTTCGGATCGTCACTATCGATCTTTACCGGCGCAGCGAGGGCATTGCCGATATTTGCCGGCGGTGCTGCCGGCGGCAGAGAGGTTATAAACGAAGTGAAGAACTTTTCCTGCGACCAGTCCGCTCCGGCCGTACCCAGAACCACCAGCGTGTAGATATGTTCGCGCGCGACAAAGAATTGCGTCGCTCCGGCCCAGCCTCCCAGGTTGAGTGTGTACTCACGCCCCGGTAGATCGTTGCGCGACACTTCTCGCACATAGGTCATGCGCGCGCGCTCACGCTCCTTCTCATCCAGGTTGTCACGTGCGGCCTGCAACAACTCTCGCCAGAGCAGTTCAGCCGTGGTGTCGAGATAAGCCTCCGTTTTGTTATCAGATTGATAATTGTGATCCGTGACCGACCAGATTGTGTAAGTAGCGAGGCTGGTGGAAGACCGATATTGTTTTCCGGAAACAGTCCCGGTCGTCTGGGTCTCAACCGTGGGCTGGTTCGGCATCCAAATGTGAAAAGACTCACCGGCCGGTGCGACGTCGATCCAGTCGGGATTTACAACCTGGGCCGTCGACGAAGCCGCAGCTGGGCCGAGCAGGCAAAGACTAAAAGCGATTGTCAGCACCAGTCTCATGCTTGGTTCACTACTCGACGACGCGACCCAGCACATCGTAATCGAGTGCTTCTGTAATCAGAACGTTAACCATTTCACCGACTTTGGGATTGAAGCCTTCCGGCACGTCATTGATCAGCACGCAGCCATCAATGTCCGGCGCCTGCGTCGCCATCCGTCCCTGCCAAAGTAATTCGCTTTCGTTCGATTCACCTTCGAACATCACGCGTACGGTTTGGCCAATCATCGCCGTGTGCTTGCGTTTGGCAATTTTGGCTTGCTCTTTCATCAAGCGATCGCGCCGGCGTTTCGCAATTTTCGGATCGACCTTGTCCGGAAGATTGAACGCCGGCGTGCCTTCTTCGTCCGAATAGGTGAAGACCCCTACGCGATCGAATTCAACGTTCTTCACGAACGTGAGCAGTTCGTCAAAGTCCGCCTCGGTCTCGCCGGGAAAGCCAGTGATGAATGTCGTGCGCACCGCAATCCCGGGCACGCGTTTCCGTACTCGTTCGATCAATCGTTCCAGCGATGCGCGATTGCCGCCGCGCTTCATCAGCTTCAAAACATTCTGCGAAGCATGCTGCAGAGGCATGTCGAGATACTTCACCGCCTTGGGCTCCTCAGCCAATACGTCGAGAAAGCCGTCGCTGATGTGCGTCGGATACGTGTACATCACGCGCACCCACTCAATGCCATCGGTGTGCGACAGCTCGCGCAGCAGGTGCGCCAGCGCGTCCGGTTTGTCCAGATCCTCACCGTAACGCGACGAATCCTGCGCGACCAGGATCAATTCCTTCACGCCCTCTTCGGCAAGTTGGTGCGCTTCGGCGACAATCGATCCGAACCGGCGACTGCGAAAATGACCGCGCATCTGCGGAATAAAACAGAAGGCACAGGGACGGTCACACCCTTCGGCAATCTTGATATAGGCGTACTGGCTCGGCGTGGCCAGCACGCGCGGCGTCGACTCGTCGTAGAGATAGGTCGCGCTTTGATTTCCGAGCGGGATCACCGGCAACCAACGCGTGTTCGTCTGCGGATCGCAAACGCTGAGGATGTCTGTGATCTGACTGGTGCCGATGAAAGCATCGACTTCGGGCATTTCGGCTTTCAACTCGTCCCGATAACGTTCGACCAAACATCCGGCCACGACCAGACGTGTCGCCTTGCCCTCGGTCTTCAATCGCGCCGCTTCGAGAATCGCATCGATCGATTCTTGCTTCGCCGAGTCGATGAAACCGCAGGTATTCACCACGACCGTGTCTGCTTCTGCGGCGTTCGAGGTAATCTGGTAACCACTCTGTTTGAGCTGGCCCATCATCACCTCGCTATCGACGAGGTTCTTCGGGCAGCCCAGACTGATAAATCCAACTTTCTTCATAAGACCATTTCACGACAGACTATTTCACCACAGAGTGTTTCACCACAGAGGACACAGGGAAGAGGAACAGAGTAAAGATCAGGCTCTCCGCTCTCTTGATTTTGATTTCTCTTCTCTGTGTCCTCTGTGGTTAATTTGTGTCCTCTGTGGTTAATTTAATGACTCAGCGCATCTTCACCTGATAGTCGCTAAACACCCACTCGAATTTCGCCGTCGCGCCTTGAAACACCGTGTCCAGATTCACTTTGTTCAGCAGTCGCAAGCCACTGACGGTGCCGTATTCAAGCGAAGCCTGCACGGTCGTAACCGTGCCGTCAGCGCGGCGAGCAGAGGCGGTGTAGCCGGTAAGCACGAATCCTGCAGGCGTCTTTTCCAGAACTGGTTTGAGCGAGGAGGTGCGGTCAGCTGCAACAACTCTGATTTCGGTCACGGCAAATTCGTTGTCCGTGTCCATCGTAACATCGAGATCATTCTGGCGCTGCGAAAATCGAAAACCGTTGGCCAATCGCTCGATAGCGTAGTCACTGCCGGGCGCCGGAAACGGAGACGTGATCACGAACAGTGACCAGGTGCGAAAGAAACTGGTCACCGATAAGTTAACGCCCTTAAAAATATTCTCGACTCCGGCCACCTGATCCGCGGGCACCGCTTTTCCATCATGCGAAAGCTGAAAGTTTCCCGCGGCATCAATCGAAATCCAGAAGTGAAGATTATTCAGGACCGACTTGGCGTTCAGCGCCGTGTTAGCGCCTTCGAGCAGCACGTCCCAGTTCGGCTGAATCGCCGCCCGAACCTCAGACAACCCGGCGGTTCTCAAGTTGTAATATCGCGACCGCGCCGTCAGTAACGTCTTTCCCTTATCGATGTCCGCCTGCGCAATGGCCAGGGCTGGAGCAGCGCCGACGAGAATCGAACAAACGGCGCCAATTACAATCCGTGCGACCACGAGTTTCAACTCCTGCTTCCCTTCTCGAGCCGCGCCAGCGCATTTTCGATTTCGCTGCGCTCGACGGCAGTCAATTGCGCATTTCCGTAGCGCACGCGATTGTAGACGTTCGTGATCGTGGCAGCATCGACCGAGCCGAACGCTGACGCGAATTCCAGAGGCGTCTGATAGGCTTCGCGCCGGGCGCCATGCTTTTCCAGAGCCTTTACTAAACGATTATAGAAATCAACGCGAGTTGTTTGATCGTCTTCCGCTGTCTGCCAGACGCGCAGCCCTCTCTGCCAGCCCAGCCGCCGCACGCGGCGAGTCAGGAAAACCAGCGCCAGTAGTCCGATCAAGGAACCCGCTGCGATCGCAATCGGTCCCATCAACCTGGGCAATGCGGCCCGCGCCTGTTCGAGCCTGTTGAATGAGCCGCGTTGGAACTCGAAGAGCGATTTGCGCACCGAGGTTACCAGCGACCGCTGCTCATCTTTGTCATAACCAACGACGTACTGAAACCAGAGCAACTCGAGCGCTTCCGAGTATTTGCTCAACGCGCCCGCCAGGCCGGTTCGTTCGCGCGGCGTGCGTCCGGCGGGCGGCGTCGGATCGAAGGTCACCCAGGACTTCGTCTCCGGAAAATAAACCTCGACCCACGAATGGGCGTCGCTCTGTCGCACGGTGAAGGCGCCGGCCGCCTGATTGTATTCACCGGGCAGAAATCCATTGACGACGCGCGTCGCGATGCCTTGCGTACGCAACATCACCGCCATTGCCGTCGCAAAATATTCGCAATGACCCTGCTTCACGTTGAAAAGAAAGTCGGCCAGAGGATCCGCACCGCCGGCTTTCATCTCGAGCGTGTAACCATAATTCTCCCGCAGATGCGATTCGACGAGTCGCACCGCGTCATACCAGGTCCGCGCGCCTCCTTTCAGAATCACATCTCGGGTCAGCGTGCCGATGCGCGGATCGAGTTTGTTCGGACGCTCAAGGTAACGGTCCGACTCAGCCAGGTATTGCATCCGGTCAGCGCGCAGCAGGTTTACGGCGGGCGGCGCCACGTCCGAAAACGCTTTGTAGACAAGACGCTGGTCCGCATGAAAGCCAGCCTGGATCGCGCCTTCGGAATCGACGTTGATGGTGCGCAGTTCGGCTTGTAAGGCAACCGCTCTCGGCGCGGCAAAAATGACCGGGGTATCCACGGCTTCGACGATGAATGTTTGGGCCGTCAAGTGGGTCGGGTCCGCAGCGGTCCCCAGCTTGAAGAAGCCACTGTCGCTGTCTCGTCGTTGCGCGCGTCCGGCCGTCGTCGATCGCTTCCAGCCTTTGCCATTGAATTCGTCGAGTGCGACGCCGCGCCAGCGCAAGTCGGCCGGGCGCGCGTTGCCGAGACTGTCGATGCGCACGTGCATGAAGATCTCATCACTGGCCTTCAGTTCGCCAATCTGACCGAGGACGACATTGTCGGAAAATCCAATCAAGCCAGAGACGCCTTTGCCGCCGCGTTTGAGCGCGCTCGAAGCGGTGCGCGGCACGATCAGAAAGAACGGCAGCGCCAGCCCCATGATCAGGATCAGCAGGCCGACAGACACGAGCGGCAAGCGGCGCGTCTCGAGATATTTCCGTCGCCACAAACGCATCGGCAACTTTCGGAACAGATTGTTGTCAGGCGGCACCAGCAGACGCGTCTGCGTGGCAGTAACCTTTCGCCGTGCCTTCTGGATTTCAAACGCGACGACAGTTGAAAGCGCGCACAGCAAGTAGAGAATGAGTACCGCAAGAAACAACGGCGCTGCCGTCAGGCCCGCCGCCAACAGGACAGTGAAGAATGAAATTAAGTAAAGAAAGAACCAGTCTCGATCCAATTTTCGCTGGAGCAACTTCACTGCCGAAAGAAACAGGATGAGATGAGAAAGCAGCGCGACCTCGGCATTACCATGCTGTCCTGTTTCCAGGTACTGCAGATCCAAATACGGCGTGAGGACCCGCCAATCGAGATAGAAAACCGGAATCGATGACAGAATGACAGCCAGTGCAATTCGCTCACTGAATTGCCAACGTGTGCCCTCCAGATTGAAAGCGGCCAGCATCACCAGCGCGAAGGTCGCGATCAACCAACCACCCGTTCCGCCGGCGACAAAGAGCGCCAGGACGGACGAACCGATCGTGGCGTAAGACGCGATGCGGAAGTAGCTCGAGAACTGCATTCCTCGCAAGTTTAGCCTAATCGGATAGCATTGACGACCTGCTTCCTTTATCCGGTCAGAGATGCGTCAAGGTCGCTCAACCGCTCCGTTGATCATGCGAGTAGCAACGGCCGGATCGACGAAATCATCGCGGAATCGATCGCGGCAAGCATCTTTCAAATTACGCAAAGTGTTTTCTCATCAATCGAAGTATCACGCCGTTTGATAAGACGATTGACGAAGGCGAGCGACCCGAACATAATCCGCCCTCGTCGATTTCTAGTTCGCATCAGGACTTGCAGCGAGTACCGTCCGTGCAGCTCAAAACTAACGATAGTCTCACGCGGAGCCCGCTAATTATTTTGTGCGCAGGAATCGTCGTGCTGGCGATCGGAGCGAGGCTGCAAGCGCAACCAAAGCGAGTTCCGCCCGGCGGGCGCATCGCTGTAGTTGTTGACGCGCGGCTGGCCGCCTTGCGCGCCGCGCCAAATCCGAGCGCAAACCTTTTGCGCCGGCTCGGGCGCGGCCGCCTCGTTTCCATTCGCGGCAGCCAACGCACCGCCGATGGATTGCTCTATCATCGCGTCGCAATCAATCGACGCACGTCAGGATGGTTACAAAATGAAGCGGTCGTGGCGAGTTGGCACGCGAATGACGACGAACGACTGCTTCATTTGATCGCCGGGCCGGATGAATTTGAAAGAGTCGCGCGCGCCAAAATCTTCCTCGACACTTTCCCGCGTTCGACGCTGCGTCCAACTGTGCTGCTTCTCTACAGTCAGGCTGCCGAGGAAGCCGCCGAACAACTGACACGCTCGGCTCAACGTCAATTCACTCGCAACGAGGTGCCCGAGAATGGCGCACCGCTTTTCAGTTACTTCTTAAATTTCAATGGTCTCGATCGTTACAACCGCCAGGGCGTGAAGCTCCTCTTCGACGAAGCAACGAAGACGTTTCATTATGACGGCGCTGCGCTCCGCGAAATCGTGCGGCGCTATCCGCAAACCCGGGAAGCTGACGAAGCGCGCAAGATGCTGGCGAAACTCGACGCGATTAAAACGAAGCAGTGACGTATCATGCTAGGCATAAGCGTACGCCAGTTCAGCCTTTGCGCGTTTTTCCAAATAGGCTACTAACTTGGTGGCGTCCGCATCGCTCATCTGCGTGATGGCGGCGCCGACCTTCCACTTTGCCGGCTTGTTCGAGCTCACTCGTTCGCAGGTAACCGCCGAGACGACCGCCGCAATCACCGCGCAGGACAGGTTTATGGTCACGTACAAAGAACAACCGAGTTTCAATTCTTCCTCCCGGAATCGTGACCCGACAAAAGCGAGCGACACACCGCCCTGGCTGATGACTTCACAATGGCCGCGCGCCGCGGGCGAATAGGTTACTTCCCACGTCAGAGGGTTCCGCTCGACCAGCGAGATGGCCGCGGGCAGATGCACCTTGTAACGCGGGAAACGGCGATCGGTAATTCGCTTCTCGCTGTGTTTCGCCGGCGCTCGTTTTAAACGCCTGAGCGGATCGAATCCTTTGAACTCGAGGCCGCAATTATTGCAGAGCAACTCATGCAGGCCGGCCATTTGGAACACGATCGAAGAGTCGTTGTAGCCACGCTGAATGCGTGTGCTCTTGCAGCGGGGACACCACATATTGGTCCTTTGAACTTTAGAGTTCGACTTAGTTGGAGCGATGAGGAGGAACTGCAGGGCGGGAAGATTGTAGCAAAGCAGCGACCCGCCGACCAGCTTTTTCGCTCAAGTGGTCTGGTCGATTTTTGAATTGTCCGAGAATGCAAATCAGCGAAGACGGAAAGAAGCGATTAACTGCTTGATGACGCCGGGGAAGTAATGCAAACAATGCTAGAATCTCCGCCAACGTGGAAGCGCAACGTTCAGGAATAGTTAACCGGCCTACCGACTCAGAGCCGCGACCGGGCCATCGCCGGTTGTCCGTTTGTATCATCAATCCTCGCAGTCAGCCTTCGTATTGGACTTTTGACTTCGCCACGCCCTTCTTCAACCTGGGACGCGGGCGACAGTATTCCATGGCGAACGGTCCCTTGCTGGCAGTGGCCGCGCTCGTGCCGGCTGAGCACGACGTCGTAATTCTCGACGAGAACATCGAGCAGATCGATTTTGAAAGTCTTAAGCGATTCGACGTGATTGGCGTCACCGGCATGATCGTGCAGGCCAATCGGATGATCGAGATTCTGACCGAACTGCGAAACCTGGCGGCGACTCTAGTCGTTGGCGGCCCTTACGTGACGCTTTGCGAGCAACTGTTTGAGGAAATTAGCGACGTGTGCTTCATCGGTGAGGCCGAACAGACATGGCCGGCATTCCTGACGGCTCTCGCGAGGGGCGAGCAAGTCGCGAACCGTTATGAACAAGACGAAAAAACAGATATGACTCGCGTCCCGGTGCCGCGTTTCGATCTACTAAAGCCGGGCCGCTATGCAACCGTGCCCGTACAATTCTCGCGAGGATGCCCGTTCCTCTGCGAATTCTGCGACATCATCACCATCTTTGGCCGCCGCCCCCGCGTCAAGCGGCCCGAGCAGGTGATCGCCGAACTCGAGGCACTCGCCGCGCAGGGTTTTGCAAACTGCTTTCTGGTCGATGACAACTTTATCGGAAACAAGGTCGAAGCAAAGCGTCTGCTCCGGAAGATTATTGAATGGCAGCAATCACGTCCGACCAGGATTAGGTTCACCACTGAGGCGAGCATCAACCTGGCCAACGATCCTGAGCTGATCGATTTGCTGGTGAGAGCTAATTTCGCGTCAGTCCTGATCGGCATCGAAACGCCCCGTGAAGCATCTCTGACTGAAACACGCAAACACCAGAACGTGCATGGTGATTCGTTGCTGGACAAGGTTTCCCGGATTCGTGCTGCCGGCCTCGAAATCGCAGGCGGGTTCATTGTCGGTTTCGATCACGACGACGAAAAGATTTTTGATGAGCAGTTCGCCTTCATCCAGGCGAGTGGGATAGCCCATCTTTCGATCGGGCTATTGCAGCCTTTGCCGACCACACCGCTTTACGATCGGTTGCTGCGCGAGGGCCGGCTGGATTTCTCAGACCCTGAAGTTAACTTCATTCCGAAGCTGATGACGCGCGAGCAGCTGAAACTTGGTTTTCACAAACTTGTGGGCCAGGTCTTCGCAGCCGAGGCATATTTTGATCGCGTTTTCGCAGCCCGCCGGGCAAACCCGCGCCACGCGATCATCTCGTCCAATCAGAGAGGGATTCGCGCACAGGCACGGTCGTTCGCGGGCGCCGTAATTCGCGCAACCATGTTGGGGTGGGCCTTCGCGCAGGCCGGCGAGTTGCGCATGCACTTGCGCGCGGCGCGGAAGGTGCTGCGCAGAAATGCAGCCCTGGGAAAGAGCCGATTAAGTTTCGCTGAGCTAGTGACCTTCTCGATTTGGTATTGGCACTTCGCCTGCGTCACCGAGCAGATCAGAGGGACTGACTTTGGAACCGTGCGCCATCCCACGCGGCCGCCCCAATCGCTTACGACCCGGGCGCCCCAGCTTTCGCACGGTGGGTCTGCATAAACTCGACAAAGCGCCGGGCAATGTCACGAGGGTCAGCGGATGCTGAGGACCCTGAGTCTCCGAATGTCAGAATGATCTGCCCACGCTCATTCAAACGAGCAACGTTGAAAACCACTTCAGCGCCACATCGTGATGCCAGCTCGATGACCGCTCCGGAAATACAGACCGGCCCATGGCTGGTTTCAAACGTCAGAGTGCGCGACGAGCTTTGCGGACTTTCGTCGATCATGGCGCACGCCACACCCCCGCTTCGCAAATTCTGACGCAGACGGAAAAACAAATTAGCCGCAGGTTGCAGCGCCGGAGCCCGCAAACGCGTGCCATAGATGTGAACGAAGGGCGCGGCCGCAACGATCGCCGGAACGCGACCAAGATCGTGCAGGTAACGACATACGCTCATCGCGAGCAGAGTATGCGGTAACACGATCATCGTGCCTTTACTCTTTGCGAGCGCCGCCTCGAGGACTTCGCCGCCTTCGACCTTCAGATCAAGATCAAATAAGGCGCCCCCGTTGCTCATTAAATTAAGCAAATAATGCAGCACGATTTCTTCGGGATCGTTTAGACCGAAACTTTCGCTCCGGCGATACCACGGCGTTGACTTGAATGCGGGCGTTAAGGCGAGGGCGACCCGGCGCGCGATCGCGAATCGATGACGTCGCGGCACTGCGAGGGCCAGCGCGGTAAATGCACGGGTCGCCATGTGCCATGGCAGCGGCGGCCGATCGATAGCATTCGGGCGGCGCCACCAATGTTTCGCCGAATACGGCAGGAGGGCTGGAGATTGAGCGCTCATTGAAAGCTTCGTTTACGGCTCGGCTGAAAACCTGAAAGTACCGCTCTCAGTCTCCAACTCGCGTTCAGACGCCTGTGGGTGGGCGTCATTCCCAGTGCGCACCGCTGCGGTGAGAGCCCTTTCAGTGCTGTCCACGAGGCGGCCTATGTTCCAACTCTTCGCAATCCGACGTCGCGCGTTAATTCCCAAAGAAACCCGGTCGGCCCCGATACATTTAATCAGAGCTGCCGCAAGCGCTTCGGGATTTTGCGGCCGGCAGATGAAGCCGGTATCGCCGACCAGACTTGCCGCGTCGCCGACATCGGTGACAACGCAGGGAACCCCACAAGCCATCGCTTCTCCCACCACGTTCGGACACCCTTCGCTGATTGATGACAAGACGTTGACATCGATCGCGTTGTAGATATCGGCCATGTCGGTGTGCAAGCCGGTCCAGGTAATTCGATCCCCGAGCTCTAACTGATCGACCAGACCCAGCAGCTCTTGGCGATAGCTCTCAGGGCCGTTGCCGACACAGACGAACCTCACGTTCGGGTAAGCGCCCTTTACCAACGCGGCCGCCCGCAAGAACGTCGAATGGTCCTTAATCGGTTTCATCCGCGCCACGAGTCCGATCACGATCTGATCGGGCGCCAATCCCCATTCGGCTCGGATTCTGCGTCTCGCTTCGGGATTGGGTTGGAAATGCTCGCTGTCAAAACCGTTATTAATCGTGACCAACCTCGCGGCCTGATATCCCCTGGCCCGAAGACATCGATTGCCCGCATGTGAATTGACGATGATGCGGTCAGGAAAGCGCGCCAGCTTCGGTTCGAGCTGAAACGCAACGCGGCGCAGCCAGTCGTAGCTGGCCACATCATGGAACGCCGTTCGAATGCCCCAGACAATCGCCGGACGGCCGGTAAAATGTTTGACGAGCAGCGAGAGGATATTGGGAATGTCCGCGTAGCTGTGAATAACGTCGGGCCGCAGTCGCCGCAACTCGCGCACCAGCCGCACTAGAAACCCGATGGTGTCCCAACGTCCGGACTTATTGAGTGAAATTAACTGGACAGTGTCGCTGACGTGCCGTTCGTATGGACCACCGGAGTAAAAGGTAAGAATCGTGGGCTCAAAATATTTCTTATCAAGCGCGTTTGCAAGCGTAAGCAGTTGCCGCTCGGCGCCTCCACAATCCAACGATCGAATTATGAATACTACTTTGATCATACGATTCACGGACGACGAGGTCAGCATCTTGCCGCATGGCGACGGTCGCAAAGGCGCAAGAGCGAAAGCCCTCACGCCCTGTCGGGACGGACCGCGAATCAGAAACCAACTGGGTTTTCGATCATCTTTTGGCGGCCACGAAATAAAGCGACGACCCCGGCCAGCTAAAGCCGAGACGAAGCATTGAATTCTTTACCGCACAGACTGTTTTTCCCTTCCAATCAAGATAGATCCATGGCGCCAGGAATTTCTCTCTCATCACGAGAACGTCGAATGTTTCCGACAGCACAGCCTGCAGCCGTTTGTGATCGAAACTCTGCTGGTGGCCCCAGCGATGAAATTTCTCGCCGCAGCACGGACACAGAACCAGATTGTCGGCCAGGTTTTCATTTGACGGCACCGTCCCCACGATCACGCCGTTCGGCGACAAAACCCGATGTACTTCGGACAGAGCTCGCGCGAGCTCGTCGTCTGACAAATGCTCCAGCACTTCAGAAACAACTACGGCAGCGAATTTATCCGGCGCGAACGGAAGTGATTCGAGACGGCCCACTCGCGCGTATCCATTGGCGCCGAGGCGGGCAATCGCCTGCGCGTCGGGATCAACTGAATAGACGACCAGGCCTGCTGGTCTGGCCAACCTCTCAAACAATCCTTCGCCGATGCCCACGTTCAGCACCATCGCCTTCTTTGGCACGCGCGACAAAATCTCGCGCACCAGAAAGCGGATTCGCCCGTCGCCTTGCCGAAACACTTCGGGTGATTCGTTCTGAAAGTGATGCCAAATGCGTTCCTGATCCATGCTACGCCTGATGGCGCTGATTCGTCGCCTTAATAAGATAACTGACAGCTAACCGCAGAGGCTCAGCCGCCAAGACTATCAATACGATCACAAAAATGTATCGCATCCGATAGAGCGCGCCGATATTGGTCACCACCAAACCCAGGGCCAGACATCCACCCAGAGCGACGAGCCCCAACCACCATGCCAGGAGATCCCGCCGCTTTCTCCAGAGTCCCACCAACGCCAATGCTTCGATCAGATATAAGATCGCCGTCTCAGTTCCGGCAACTATTCGGCCTGTCCTTCCATTCTGCGTTCCCCGCTCAAACCACATGCGGGGAAACGGAGCCAGAAAGCCAATGGCCGCGGCCCTTGGTATGTACCGGATTAGATCTGACAAGCTCTGGAATTCTACGTCGGTGTCGATGTTCGAGCCAGCTTCCGGGTAAAGCAAAATAAACTTGTGTCGCAACCTCGCGGTCCTGGCAACCAAAGGCGAACGCGGCGGCACGTATGCCATCATGGCCGGCGCGATTGCGGCGTCCGTGTCATTGTAATAGAGGTTGGCAACTCCACGATTTCCAGCCCATCGGCGGGCCGGCTGGTCCAGCCGCGAGAGGGCGGGAGGAATCACGACACTCGTTATCAGCAAAGTCAGAACGGCCAGCAGGTTTGCGGCGCGGCCACTTCGTCGAAGTGCCATCTTGACCAGCAGCAGCGCACACGTTAAGCAGACGATCCCAATCGTGACCGGCCACATCTCGCTCTTGACCAGCCACAAGAACACTTCCGTAATCATACCGAGGGCGACGAGTGCGACAGCCCATTTCCACGGCGGCTCTTCTACCAGCCAGACGGAGTTGATAGCAAGAAACAGCAGCCCCAGGCTAATGGCCATTGGATCCCTGAGTGGCTGTGTCGTGTGCAGCAGAAATGAAGGCCAAATACCAACCACGATGGTGGCGAAAAGTGCGGCGCGCTTATCAAACAGCCGCCGACAGATGATGAATACCAGGGCCAGGATCGCCAGGTAAAAGACGACGTTAAGCGGCTCGAACCAGAGCAATGAGACCTCTTTGGCACGACTCAGGATCGCGAACAACAGGGAATAGAGTTTGACGTGAAAGGGGAGCAGCGAAAAAAACCAGGCGGCAATTCCCTGCTGTCTGAAGACCTGGGCCGCAATTAAAATTTCTGTTTGATACCTGGCCGAGTCAGGAAAAGCTTGCGAGAGGGAAACAAAATGACCGATGAAGAAAACAAACAAGCTGGCGCTCAGGTGAAATGCGATTGCGCCTGACACTGCCAGTCTTTTCATGCTGCGAAGCTGCCCGTTGCGGGAACCGCCAAACAATAACACAACGTCAGGAAGGCCAGTCTTCTTGTTTTTGCGGTTTTGATTCGAGCACCTGCGGGTTCATCGCGAGACACTCGACGTAGCATCGTCAACTCGACTAGCCGGTGAGGGGTTAAAGACGTCACGAGGCCGTATTGAAGTAAATTGCCGGACTGAAGGTGCGCGGTCTGGAGCCAGGGGCGGAAAACGAAAAAGCTCGCGAGATTTTTCTCGCGAGCTTTTCTTGTTTTGAGATCTCAAATTTGAGATTTGAAATCTAAAATAATCCCGGCGGCTTCCTACTCTCCCACGCAGTTGCCCGCGCAGTACCATCGGCTCCAAGAGGCTTAACTTCCGTGTTCGGGATGGGAACGGGTGTGGCCCTCTCGACACAACCACCGGAAAACCTGTTTGAAATCTCAAATTTGAAACTGAGATTTCAGAACTTTTTCGGTAGCGGGGGCCTGGTCGTCGCGTGCGATTGCGATCGCACAGCTAACAGGCGGGGTCCGCGCTACGGAACCTGTTTGAGATCTCAAATTTCAAATCTGAGATCTCAGAAATCGAATAGCGACCAAGGCAAGTGACTATGCTTGTCTGAAAGCGCGCATGATCGAAATCTCAAAATTTCACATTCAAGATTTCAAATCAAGACTAAGAACTAAGCTCAAAGCTAAGCTCTCAGTTCGCGTTGCTGCTAGTAAATTTTACGGTCAAGCCAAGGGACTGATTAGTAGTGGTCAACTGAGCACATTACTGCACTTACATACCCACCCTATTAACCTGGTGGTCTACCAGGAGTCTCACTGTCAGGATTAATCTCGGGTCTGGCTTCACGCTTAGATGCATTCAGCGTTTATCCATGCTCCACTTAGCTACCGAGCGTTACCGTTGGCACGATAACTCGTACACTAGAGGTGGATCCATCCCGGTCCTCTCGTACTAAGGACAGATTCCCTCAATCCTGCTGCGCCCACACTAGATAGGGACCGAACTGTCTCACGACGTTCTAAACCCAGCTCACGTACCGCTTTAACCGGCGAACAGCCGGACCCTTGGGACCTTCTTCAGCCCCAGGATGCGATGAGCCGACATCGAGGTGCCAAACCCTGCCGTCGATGTGAACTCTTGGGCAGGATCAGCCTGTTATCCCCGGCGTACCTTTTATCCGTTGAGCGACGGCCCTTCCATACAGAACCGCCGGATCACTAACTCCTACTTTCGTACCTGCTCGACTTGTCTGTCTCGCAGTCAAGCTGGCTTATGCGTTTACACTCTGCGGCTGATTTCCAAACAGCCTGAGCCAACCTTCGAGCGCCTCCGTTACTCTTTGGGAGGCGACCGCCCCAGTCAAACTACCCGCCTGATAGTGTCCCTCCGCCGGATAACGGCGGTAGGTTAGAGTCCAGACAAACGAAGGATGGTATCTCACCGTTGGCTCCCCCACCCCCAAGAGGGTGAGTTCAAAGCCTCCCATCTATCCTGCGCATCGTTTGCCCGAAATCACTGTCAAGTTGTAGTAAAGGTGCACGGGGTCTTTCCGTCTAAATGCGGGAAACCGGCATCTTCACCGGTACTACAAGTTCGCTGTGTCTCTCGTTAAGACAGCTCCCAGATCGTTACGCCATTCGTGCAGGTCGGAACTTACCCGACAAGGAATTTCGCTACCTTAGGACCGTTATAGTTACGGCCGCCATTCACTGGGGCTTCGATTCGCAGCTTCGCCTTGCGGCTGACCACTCCTCTTAACCTTCCAGCATTGGGCAGGCGTCAGCCCCCATACGTCGTCTTCACGACTTTGCGGAGACCTGTGTTTTTAGTAAACAGTCGCCTGGGACATTTCTCTGCGACCACCCGCAGGTGGCTACCCTTCTCCCGAAGTTACGGGTACATTTTGCCGAGTTCCTGAACGAGAGTTCTCACAAGCGCCTTAGGATTCTCGCCCCACCTACCTGTGTCGGTTTGCGGTACGGTCAGATCACAGTTAGAGCCGCCCGAGGATTTTCCTGGCAACTGGGGTCAGTGACTTTTTTCGGGTTTTACCCCTACTTTCGTCCCCCGCCTTACCCTTAATGTCACCCGGATTTACCAAAGTGACGGGCTATGCGTGTTCAACCGGATATCCATCACCGGTCTCACCTACCCTATTGCGTCCCCCCACGGCACTGCTACTGGTTCCGGAATTTTAACCGGATTTCCATCGACTACGCCTTTCGGCCTCGCCTTAGGTACCGACTTACCCTGAGCAGATTAACTTTACTCAGGAAACCTTAGGTTTACGGCGCGCGGGGTTCTCGCCCGCGTTATCGCTACTTATGCCGACAGAGTCGTTTCCGATCGCTCCAACGGTCCTTTCGGTCCCGCTTCACAGCTACGGAATGCTCGCCTACCAACTTGAGACCTCAGATCTACGATCTCGAAGTGAGATTGCGATCTACTCAGAGAGATGTGCGCTCTCTGAAGACGGCGATCTTCTTCGGTCTTCATTTCAAATTTCAGATTTGAAATTTGAGATTATTGAAATCGCAGAGTTGAGATCTCAAATTCCGAAGCTTCGGTATGTGGTTTAAGCCCCGTTATATTGTCGGCGCAGGGCTGCTTGACCAGTGAGCTATTACGCTTTCTTTAAAGGATGGCTGCTTCTAAGCCAACCTCCTGGCTGTCAGTGCTTCCCTACTTCCTTTTCCACTTAACCACAATTTTGGGACCTTAGCTGTCGGTCTGGACTGTTTTCCTCTCGACTACGGATCTTAGCACTCGCAGTCTGACTCCCGGATATTCGTGCACGGCATTCGTAGTTTGATTGGGTTCAGTAACCTTGTGAGGCCCCTAGCCCATTCAGTGCTCTACCACCGCGACGATTCATCCGAGGCTAGCCCTAAAGCTATTTCGGCGAGAACGAGCTATCACGAAATTTGATTAGCCTTTCACCCCTATGCACAGCTCATCCAAATGGTTTTCAACCCAAACTGGTTCGGTCCTCCACGTGGTGTTACCCACGCTTCAACCTGGCCATGCATAGATCATCTCGCTTCACGTCCGAATACCACAGACTAAACGCCTTATTAGGACTCGCTTTCGCTTCGGCTCACTTATCGTTTAACCTTGCCTGTGACATTCACTAGCCGGCTCATTATGCAAAAGGCACGCGGTCAGCCAGGACGAACCTTGGCCTCCCACTGCTTGTAAGCACACGGTTTCAGGTACTATTTCACTCCCCTCACCGGGGTTCTTTTCACCTTTCCCTCACGGTACTGGTTCACTATCGGTCACTTCGGAGTATTTAGCCTTACCGGATGGGCCCGGCAAATTCATGCAGGATTCCTCGTGTCCCGCATTACTCGGGTGCCGAAGCATAACGGAGAGTTCAAATTTTCGCGTACGCGGCTATCACGCCCTATGGCCAGACTTTCCAGACTGTTCCGCTAACCTGAACTTTTGTAACTCCTAACTTCGGTCCCACGACCCCGCTGGAGCATGCCCCAACGGTTTAGGCTGTTCCGCGTTCGCTCGCCGCTACTGACGGAATCACTGATTTGTTTTCTCTTCCTCGGGGTACTGAGATGGTTCACTTCCCCCGGTTCGCCCTACCGCCCTATGTATTCAGACGGCAGTATATGAGTAGTGCTCATATGGGTTCCCCCATTCGGAGATCTGCGGGTCAAAGGGTGCTTGCCCCTCACCGCAGCTTTTCGCAGCTTGCCACGTCCTTCATCGCCTCGAAGTGCCAAGGCATCCACCATGTGCTCTTAGTAGCTTGACCGTAAAATTAACTTGCGAGCAACGCTTTGGTTTCATTGCCGATGGCCGATTTCAGATTGCCGATTGAAGAACTTCGCCCTCCAATTGACCCCTCGTCGACCCTCGCCGCCGATTTTTCGAATCTCCGAATTTGGAATTTGATAGTTCAGACTCGACGCTGACTTACCATCCGCCACCTTCTTCGATTCACGTTAACTCACGCGCGAATCTTTCAGTATACTTGCACAGTAAAACTTGCCTTGTGTTTCTTAATGTCGCTATTCGATTGTCAAACATCAGTTGATTTGAAATCTCATTACGAAATTTCAAATCCCGCCTCGACGAAGCGTCGAAACTTCAACCCTCAAACGAACCGGCAGGGTATCATCGACTAACACCTGATTGCCGCGGCTTGAAGGCTCAAGAGCCGACGAGCGCTTTTTCAAATCTCAAATTTGAGATCTGAGATCACAGAGTTGGTGGAGGCGAGGGGATTCGAACCCCTGACCCCCGCGTTGCAAACGCGGTGCTCTGCCAACTGAGCTACGCCCCCGATAAGTTTGAAATCTCAAATTTGAGATTTGAAATTTCAGAGATTGGTTGCGGGGGCGGGATTTGAACCCGCGACCTTTGGGTTATGAGCCCAACGAGCTACCGGACTGCTCCACCCCGCGCCAAATTTAACTCATCCAGACAACTTACTTCTGAAATTTCAAATTTGAGATCTGAAACCTCAAAGCTGGTGGGCCTGGGTAGAGTCGAACTACCGACCTCACGCTTATCAGGCGTGCGCTCTAACCAACTGAGCTACAGGCCCCCTGGTCTTTCTTGCGCCATTTTAGCGCAAAAAAGAGCCACACTTCTCTTCTGCGGTCCGTTAGCAAACGGTGGACGCGCCGGAGGGCCGTGTAGCTTCGGTGGCTAAATACTGCCTGCGATCTACGCTCTTGCCAAATTTTAAAAGAACAAAAAATCAATTTCAAATCTG
>Ga0207511_100094_pt1 | contig 22126 bp, 19 predicted proteins | sample NitcycUWRSCHO22C_FD_188265 | JGI IMG/M metagenome (GOLD analysis project Ga0207511, IMG submission 188265) | Soil microbial communities from Arlington Agricultural Research Station in Wisconsin, USA - Nitrogen cycling UWRJ-SCHO22-C (SPAdes) | ecosystem: Environmental > Terrestrial > Soil >... | reverse complement strand
CCGGTACTTATCGATCCCGTCGCGCACCCTGAAAGGGTGCCAGACATCCCCAGGAGAATCTTGCACCCCTGCAGGGTGCTGCCCTTACTTGCAATGCTTTCCGGTGGTCTACGCTACGCTCCGACCACCGGCTACTCTCTCGCAGACCTGCGGTCTGCACGTTTCAGTGAATTAATTATACAAATGTCCTCTCATGAAGAAAGGCAATTTAATACCCGTCTACCGTTCCGAGTGAATTCGCATTCCGTGGAACGAACGGACCACGAAGAACATCGAAATCAAGAAGAACACCGCCGCCAGGATATGAGTCACCATCGCGCCATTCTTGCCGAAATATCCCGCCTCGCTTCCGGTGCTGACCGCGAGTTCGACCGCCAGCAAACCAAACAGCGTGGTGAACTTGATTACCGGGTTCATGGCCACGGACGAAGTGTCCTTGAAAGGATCGCCGACGGTATCGCCGATGACGGTCGCATCGTGCAGTGGCGTGCCTTTCTGTTTCATGTCGACTTCAACAACCTTCTTCGCATTGTCCCAGGCGCCGCCCGCGTTGGCCATGAAGATCGCCTGATACAAACCGAAGATCGCAATCGAAATCAGATAGCCGATGAAGAAGAACGGCTCGAGAAACGCGAACGCCAAAGTCGAGAAGAACACGCCCAGGAAAATATTGAACATGCCCTTCTGCGCATACTTGGTGCAGATTTCCACGACGCGTTTGCTGTCGGTGACGGACGCTTTCTCGACGCCGTCGAGCTTGATGTTGGCTTTGATGAATTCGACCGCGCGATAGGCGCCGGTCGTCACCGCCTGGGTCGACGCGCCGGTGAACCAGTAGATGACTGCGCCGCCCGTGATCAGACCGAGCACAAAGGGCGCGTGCAGCAACGACAGACTTTCGGTGTTCCGCGTCAGACCTTCGGTCAGCGCCATGATGATCGAGAAAATCATCGTGGTCGCGCCGACGACTGCGGTGCCGATCAGCACCGGCTTAGCCGTCGCTTTGAAGGTGTTGCCCGCGCCGTCGTTTTCTTCGAGCAGGTGCTTGGCGCGCTCAAACACGACCGTCACGTTGTGATCGCGTTTCAGTTCTTCAACGATATTCGGTTGATGTTCAATCAGCGACAATTCGTAGACTGACTGCGCATTGTCCGTGACCGGGCCATAGGAATCGACGGCGATCGTGACCGGGCCCATGCCCAGGAATCCGAAGGCCACCAAACCAAAGCCGAAAACGGCGGCGACGTGAATCGTCCCTGAAGAAACCATCAACGCGTCCAATCCCATCGTGCTGATGATGAAGGCGATGCCCATCAAACCGACAATGCTCAAACCCAGCCAGTAAGCGGAAAAGTTTCCCGCCACAAAACCGGAGAGGATGCCAAGTGACGCGCCGCCTTCTTCGGCTGATTTGACGACTTCCTGTACGTGCTTCGACTTGGTTGAGGTGAAAACTTTAACCAGCTCAGGAATAATTGCACCCGCCAGCGTGCCGCACGAAATGATCGTCGCGAGTTTCCACCAGAGCGTCCCGTCAGTGCCCAAAACCGGAATCATCAGATAAGAGACGATGTAGGTCAGGATGATCGAAACGATGGACGTGATCCAGACCAGCGAGGTCAACGGCGCTTCGAAGTTCATATCGCCGGCATTGCCGTAACGCGCTTTGGCGATCGCGCCATTTATGAAATAGGAAGCGGCACTGGAGATGAGCATCATGATGCGCATCACAAAAATCCAGACCAGCAACTGAATCTGGACCGTCGGATTCGGCACCGCCAGCAGGATGAATGTGATCAGCGCGACACCCGTCACGCCGTAGGTTTCAAATCCGTCCGCGCTCGGTCCGACCGAGTCGCCCGCGTTATCGCCGGTGCAGTCCGCAATCACGCCCGGGTTGCGCGCGTCGTCCTCTTTGATTTTGAAGACGATCTTCATCAGGTCCGAACCGATGTCGGCAATCTTGGTGAAGATGCCGCCGGCGATACGCAGCGCGGCAGCGCCCAACGATTCGCCGATGGCGAAACCGATGAAGCACGGGCCGGCGTAGTCGCCCGGAACGAACAGCAGGATGAAAAGCATGATCAGCAGCTCGACGCTGATCAAGAGCATGCCGATGCTCATGCCGGCCTTGAGTGGAATTGCGTAAATCGGATAAGGCTTGCCGCCGAGACTGGCGAACGCGGTGCGCGAATTCGCGAACGTGTTCACGCGAATGCCGAACCAGGCGACGCCGTAACTGCCGGCGATGCCGACCAGACTGAAAAACAGAATCATCGGCAAGGTCACGTAGATCGGCTTGCCGGGCACCGGGCGCAGAATCCCGAAATACGCCACGACAATGATCGCGATGAAGATCCAAAGGAGCATGATGAACTTGCCCTGCGTGATGAGATAGGTCTTGCAGGTCTCGTAAATCAATTCCGAGATTTCCTTCATCGAGCGATGCACGGGCAGGTTCTTCAACTGCACGAAGATGACCAGCCCAAACATCAAGCCGAGAAAACAGAAGAGGATGCCGATCAGGAGCAGCGTGTGTCCATCGACGCCCAGGAATTTGACTTGTGATAAATCAGGAAGTTTCAGCGCGGCTTCGCCGCCTTCGCGTCCGGCGGCAAAGGTCGCCGGGGCGCCGATCGCGACGCCCATGAGGACAGATAAGATGATGAATGCGCGGCGACCCAGCGCCGTCGCAAAGTTCGACGTTAAACTCACTATTGAGATAATCCTTTCAGTGCTTCTAAAGAAGGGGATAAAGCCCGTTTGAAAAGCTGAGTATTATGGCTGATTCATGCGGGAACTGTCCAACGAGGATGCGCCGTTACACCTCAGCCAGCGCAGCGTCAGGAGTAAGTTGAGTTCGGTTTCTGCCACCGATCCACTTTCGCATCGAATCGATCAGCACGATGACGGCGGCCGTCATGATCAGCACTGTGAGCGTGGTGTTGATGTAGCCCTGCAAGCTCGTAGCGGGATTCGCCGTCTGCGGCCAGAAGATGTCGCGAATGGATTGATAGCCGGCGACCAGCGTCGTCGTCGCGACAAAAGACAACGGCACGATGGTTACCCAACTGTAGCGAGCGCGTCCGAGATTGATGATGACTGTGGTGGCCACACACAAAGCGACGGCGGCCAACAATTGATTGGCAATGCCGAACATGGGCCAGATAGTTGAGATCGATCCGCTCCAGATAAATGCAGTCCAGGCCGCGACGACCGCGGCGCTCGTCACAATCGATCCCGGCAGCCAGTTCGGTTCTTCCAGCTTCCGATAGAAACGGCCCCCGAATTCACCGAGGAGAAATCTGGCGACACGTGTGCCTGTGTCTATCGTCGTGAGGATGAAGAGCGCTTCGAACATGATGGCGAAGTGATACCAATACTTCATCAAGCCGCTGAGTCCGGGAATGCCGTCGAAGATTTTTGCGATGCCCAGCGCTAAGGTCACGGCGCCGCCAGTTCGTCCGCGCAGGTTCTTCTCGCCTGATTCAGCTTGCAAACGATCGATTTCCTGCGGCTGCAGATTAAAGTCAGGGCCATTCTCAGCCTGAACCATTCGTTCGTACTTTGCTTTCTGCACGTCGGTTGTCTGCGCAGTGTTGATGGCGAAGTAGTCGCCGGGGAACAGCGAAGTCGCGGCGATCAATGCGACCACGCCGACCAGGCCTTCCATCAGCATGCTGCCGTAACCAATCATCCGCGCGTCGGTTTCTTTCGCGATCATCTTTGGTGTTGTGCCTGAAGAGATCAGCGCGTGAAATCCGCTGATCGCGCCGCAGGCGATCGTGATGAAGACGAACGGATAGACCTTGCCGGGCACCACGGGACCGCCGCCGTTAACGAATGGCGTGATTGCCGGCATCTGTAGATTTGGATGGACGAGAATGACGCCGATAATCAAGACCGCGACGGTGCCGATTTTCAAATACGACGAGAGGTAATCGCGCGGGCAGAGCAACAGCCAAACCGGCAGCACGGAAGCGATGAAGCCGTAGCTCGCCATTAAGATGGTTACTTTGTGCGGCGAGAGCGTGAACGCCGTGGCCCACGATGAATCAGCGACGCGGCCGCCGAGATAAACGGCGAGCAGCAGTCCGATCACTCCGATGATGGTCGCTTCCACCACTTTGCCTTTGCGAAAGACATACATGTAAAGGCCCATGAAGAGCGCGAGCGGAATCGTGAATCCGACCGTGAACGTGCCCCAGGGCGATTCGGCCAAAGCGTTGACCACGACCAAGCCCAAACCTGCGAGCGCAATCACCACGATGAAGAGAATCGCAATTCCCGCGACGAACCCCGACAAGCCGCTGATTTCGGTGCGCGCGAGTTCGGCCAGCGATTTTCCCTGGCGGCGAATGCTGGCGGCCAGGATCATGAAGTCGTGCACGGCCCCGCCGAGGCAGACGCCGATCACCAGCCACAGCAGACCCGGTAAGAAACCAAACTGTGCTGCCAGGACCGGCCCAATCAACGGACCTGCGCCTGAGATCGCTGCGAAGTGATGACCAAACAAAACCCATTTATTCGTCGGATAGTAGTTGTGGCCGTCATACATCGTCTGCGATGGCATCGGTCGCGAATCATCAAGTGCCAGAACTTTCGCAGCGATGAACGCCGAGTAGTAGCGATAGGCGATCGCCAGGACGCACAGGACACCAACGATGATTGGCAGAGCATTCATGTGTTCGGATTGGGAGCGCGCCTATCATAACCGCCGAAAGGCATTTTCACCACAGAGGACACGGAGGAAAACAGAAGAGGAAAAGATCAATCGCTTTCTGTTGTCGTTCTTCTCTGGGTCCTCTGTGGTTGACGATGCTTTTGACTTATCGGTTTATTCTCATTAGAGTTGCCGCGCTCTTCAAAACTCAAGTTGCGGAGATTCCCCTGCAATTTCGTCAAGACCCGGGCAGACGGTTTGCCAGCTTGATAGTCAGGTCCCGATTTCCAAGACAAACAATTTGTTCGGAGGATTAATGAAAAAATTCGTGTTTTTAGTGTGCGCGTTAGCGCTGGCGGCGGCGAGCTGTGGCGGCACCAAGCCGGCCGCAAACACGCCGGCCACTGCATCGCCTGCCAAACCGGCGGCGTCAACGTCAACGGCTTCGGCATCGCCCAAGGGTGAGAAAAAAGCTCCGTCGACTAATCCGGTGCCGGCAGACTGGATTCGCATGCACGACGACGCCAAGGGTTATGAGTTCATGGTTCCGCAAGGCACCAAGGACCAGTCGGAAACCAAGGACGGCGTAGATGTTTATTTGGCCAGCGTGCCCGCGCCTTATGAGATCGGCGTGATGGTCGTCGCGTTCAAGGACAAGAACCTCTCGAAAGAGGACCTGCTCAAGCGCGCAGAGAATGTGCTGAAGGCTTTCGGCGAGAAGGACATCAAAATGGATCCGGCGAAAGAACTCAGTGACGACTACACCCTGGTGACCTTCACCTCGACCGGTGATGATGGCAAAGCCGGCAAAGGCAAGATCCTGGTGGCCACCGACGTGACCGACAACTACATCATGTTCGTTGGTGGAAACGCCGACAAATTCTCGTCGAACGAAAAGACGATCGACGAAATTTGGGGCAGCTTCGGCATGTACAGCGGCGGCTTCAGCGGCAACAGCTAAAAGCTGATCAAAACCGCAATGGCGTTTACAATCGACGAGGCTGCGTCCAACGCGGCCTCGTTCTTTTTGTAGTGCAATCTGTTAGATTACGCCGCAAACTGACAGCCGCGTTACGATTAATTCGAGGAGAAGTCATATGAAAATCAAGATCATCATACTAGCTGGCGCATTTCTAATTGCCGCCGGCTCGTTGTCAGCACAGCCATCGACTACTGCCTCTCCCGACGGTTTGGTGAAAGATCTTTATCGCGTTCACAATCAAAAGCACAGTCCGTTCTTTCAAACTCGTAACCGGGCGTTGCTCGACAAGTATTTCGAGAAGCCCCTGGCCGATTTGATTTGGAAGGACGCGCGCAGCTCGAAAGGCGAAGTCGGCGTGATTGACGGTGACCCGCTGTACGACGCGCAGGACATGGAGATCAAGAAATTCGCGATTGCGAAGCCGCGATTTGAAGAAGGGCGCGCGATGGTGGACGCGACCTTTGAAAATTTAGGACAGCAGAAAACGATTACCTACATTGTGGTCAAAGGGAAAACCGGGTGGCGAATTCGCGACATCGTTTACGGCGAAGGCCGTACTTTAAAAAGCGAATTCAAAGACGCTCGGTGAACGCTGGGGTTTCATTGTCAGTACCGGCGTCTCTCTGGAGCGCGGGTATCCCTGCCCGCAAGCTTGCGAAGCAAGCTCAACGAGTTTTCGCGCTTCGCGCTCATGCGGGCAGAGATGCCCGCGCTCCAAATGGGCTCCCGGTTCTGACACAGAAGTGACGGTTCGTCGATTATGCTCACTTCCTCGTTCATAAGCCTCTTCCGCCGGATGGTGGTCGGGCTGATCTGGATCAGCTTTATGTTGCCGTTGGTGACGGCTGGACCGGTGCGTGCGCGAACGAAAAGCAGGCCTCAGCAACCGTCGCCAACCCAAGCCTCGTCGCCATCAGCCGCCGGCGAAAATTTCAAATTTGAAAAAGCCGATCTCGAACTACTCGAGCAGGTTAATCTGCTCGACAAGAGATTCGAACGCGAAGGCCTGGTCTTTGAAGATGATGCTGCCAATGCTCTATTGAAGCGGATTGGCGAAGTGCTCGTTCCTCGCAGTGAGAAGCTCGAAAACGTGACCTGGCGGTTTCGTGCGTTGCGCGATCCGCAGCCGAACGCCTTCGCTTTGCCTAACGGTTCGATCTACGTCACCACCGGACTGATGTCGCTCGTCGACAACGAGTCTCAACTCGCTGCCGTGCTGGCGCATGAAATGACACACGTGGTGCGGCGGCATACTTATCTTCAGAATCGGAGTAATCGCAAGAAATTTTTGGCGATGAATGTTATCGCTGCCGTCGGTGCTTATGCGCCAGGCGGCGCTGTCGGAGCCGCCATCACCATTGCGACCGCCATAGCTCCTTTGATTGTGATTGCCACGATCTTCGGTTACAGCCGGGACCTCGAACGCGAAGCCGATCTCAAAGGCATCGACATGATGATCAAGGCTGAGTACGCTCCGGAAGAGATGGTCAATGTGATGAAGCTGCTGAACAAGGACATTGAAGGAGAGAACATCCGGCTCTTCTACAACGACCATCCGGCCACTGATGAGCGCATCAGGTATCTGAGTAACTATCTGGGCGCGCGTGCCGACAAAATCACTTCGCAAATGGAATTGAATCGCGAGCAGGGGGCCTACTTTCAAAAGCTGGAGCCAATTATGCGTCACGATATCCAGCTGGCCATGAACTCCGGGCGTTTTCGTTCGGCGCTTTATCTCGCGCAGCGGCTGGCCGGCTTTCATCCTGATTCCGAGAATGTCTTTTGGCTGGCGGAGAGCTATCGCACCCTCGGGCCTCGCACGGCGCAACTCACCGACAAAGAACTGACCAACAGCGCGAAAAAAGACGCCGCGAAAAAACGTGAGAAGCGAACCCTGGAAGAGGAAGAGCGCGACTTGTTGGCGACCGCGGGCGGGCAGGAAGAGGCGAAGGCGCATCAGCAAAAAGCCGAAGAACTATATCGGCGCGCTTTAGGCCTCGACAATCCGGCGCCGGTGGCCCATCGCGGTTTGGGGATGCTGTATGAAAAACAGGGGCGCAAGGATGAAGCGCTCAGCGAATATCAGAAATACCTCGATCTGGCTGCGGGGGCGGCCGATCGTGAACGAATTCAAAAACGAATTGAAAACCTGAGGAGACCTGCACCATGAACGGTCAAACTAAAAAGCTGATCGGCCCGATTCAGTTGGCGATGGCATTGTTCGTTCTGATTACTTCGGCGTCTGCCGTTGATGCTCAGTACCTTCATCCGAAGGTCACCAAAAAAGAAACCGTCATTCGGAACGTCATCATTCTTCCCGCGAAGGTCGACATCATGCGTGACAGCATGAAAGGTCCTGAGGGCATGGCGGCTGAATCGGAACAGTTGAGCAACCGCGTCGAGGACGCAGTCGGGGCCGTGCTCGCAGACAAGCACAGCGTGAAGCGAACGACGGCCGCGGCTTTATCGGCTCAGGGTGATCAGCAGCAGAAGTACAACCTCGCGGACTTTCAAACAAAGTTCGACGAGCTGTTGCCGAAAATCTTGAAAAAGAAAAGTGACGTGAAGAAGGGCCGCTTCTCAATGGGCGACGAAGTGCTCAATTTGAATTTGGACAAGAGCGTAGATGCGATTGTTTTTATTCGTGGCCAGGGAAAGAAGCTGACTTCAGGGAAACAAACTTTCAATATTCTGTTTGGCGGCATGCCGGCCTTCTTGAAAATGCAAATTGGATTTGTCGATGCTCACAACGGTGAAGTCCTGCTCTACACTGATCCGATTTTAGTGGGCGACCCCACGACCGCAGTCAGTCGTCTGCACGCTGCCCTGGAGAAGGGCTTCAAAAAACTAGCGCCCTGAAGTCAGTACCACCTGCGGTAGCGGGTGGTTGGTCTGTAGCTTTCAAGGGTTAGCCCTCAGCTACCGCAAGTGGTGACTCAAATCCGCGTGCAGCAATTTGTGAAACAGATGCTCGCCGGCTTCGCGCCGCGCCGATAATCTTCCGGCCTGGTAAGCTCGCGAACTCAAGCCCCTCTGCACCGATTCACAGATGCCGACATCTTCATCCTGAATCTTTTCACCGAGGTCGATGCTTTGCTGGTTTCGTGCGCGGGCGTTATCGGAAATGTCCGCAAAGTGAAAATCGAAGATCACCTCGGTGCGATCAATCGTGATGGGCCGCACCAGATTGGTATCCAAAACTCCTTCGTAGTAATTCAACATCAAGTTTGGATAAAGCCAGTAATAGAGCGCGCGTTGGCCGCCACGCACCGCGCCAACCTCGTCATCGCGCGAAACCATCGGGCTCGATTGCAGACAGAAACGCTCGCCGTTTTCAACTGTGTATTGGCGGTAATCGAGCACGCTGTCCAAACCTTTGTGCAGGTGCGGCACGTGATAACCGCCGTCGAGATAATTGTCGACAAAGACTTTCCAATTGCAGTTGAGCACGTAGCGCCGGCGTTCGAACCAGTACAGCCTGGCGAGATTCAATTCTGCGATCTCCTGATTTAATCGTCCTTCAAAAATTGTCTGATCGGCGCGAACGTTTAGCGGCGCGCGTTGGCCGCCGTCAATCCTGGCAAAGATCCATTTCTCCCAGATGGAGATTTCAATCGGCCGCAAGCCATTTTCCGATCGATCAAAATCGCAGACGTCGTTGAAGTCAGGCGTGCCTTTCAATTCACCTGCGAGCGAGTATGTCCAGCCGTGATAGGGACAGCGCAGTTGAACCGCGCAGCCTTCCGGCTCATTCATCACCGCCGCCGCATGATGACTGCACACATTGAAGAACCCGCGAATCTGTTTGTCACCGCCGCGAACGATGACGATGGGCTCGCCGGCGATGTCGGTCGTGACGTAGTCACCCGGTTTGTTCAATTGATCGAGACGCGCCGCAACTTGCCATGAATTTGAGAAGACCGTGGCCTGTTCTACTTGAAAGATGCGCGCGTCCGTGTACCAGGAAGATGGAATCGTTGAAGCCTGATCGAGCGGCGCCGCTGGATTGTAAACGTCGATTAGCTCTTTAACCGTCATGTTTGTAGGGGCAGGGCTGGTCCCTGCCCGATGCTAATTACCTGCACGCGGCGGGCAGGGACGAGCCCTGCCCTTACAGAATTGGGGTCGCGGTTTTGTGTTTCGGATTATAGAAAGGCGTCTTTGCGACGCGCGCGGCGACCCGATGGCGCACAGCTTCGACGGTGGTCTCGATTTCAACCACGGCGCCGGGCTTGGCAAACTCACCCTGGACAGTTGCCAGCGCAATCATTTTCTTCAGCACTGGAGACCACGTTGACGATGTTGCTTTTCCGATTTGCTTGCCGTTTTTGAATAACGGCACGGCGACGCGCGAAGCGAGCGGCGAAACCGCCGGCGGCAAACCCAGAACTTCGTAATGCCGTTCGACTTCGTTCCAGTCGACTTCGAGTCCGACGATCTGTTTCGCCGGCACGACTTTGCTTTCGCGAATCAACGCGGCTTGCCCGACAAAGTTCTGCTTGTCCAGATTCACCAGCCGTCCCAGACCCATTTCAGACGGCGAATATTTCTGCTCTTCGATGAGCGCCTTTTTGCTGCTGTTGAAATCGACGTCGATCAGCAGCAGTCCGGCTTCGATGCGCGCCACGTCGAGGGCCAACATGCCGGCCGGTTTGATGTCGAATGGCCGGCCGCGTTCCATCAGGATGTCCCAAAGCCGCAAGGCGTCGTCAGCGTCGACCCAGATTTCGTAACCGAGATCGCCCGTGTAACCGGTGCGCGAGATGTCGACATAAATTCCGTCAATCGATCCACTGGTTACGCGAAAGTACTTCAGATTCTCGACGTCCGCGTCAGCGATTGATTTCAGCAGACGGCCTGAAGTCGGGCCCTGCAAGGCGAGCGCCGCGACACTCTCGGAAATATCTTCGATCGAAACTTCGAGGCCGGCGCTGTTTTGGGTAAACCAGCGCAGGCTGGGATCAGCGGCCGTCCAACGATAGACATTTTCTTCGAGGCGCGAGACCGTTCCGTCGTCGATTACTTTCCCGTGCTCATCGCACCAGGGCGTATAGACCACCTGGCCCACGGAAATTTTGCGGACATCGCGCGTAATGATCCGGTCGACCAGGCGCGACGCATCTTTACCCGTCAAGCGATATTTGAAAAGCGGTGAGATGTCGATTAGCGCCGACGCGTTACGAATCGCATTGTATTCGTGATCGTGATGCGTCTCGTAAGCGCTGACGGTGTAATAGCCCGACCATTCGCGGTAATTCAAACTCTCGCACAGCGCGAACGTGCGTTCATGAAATGGAGTTCCGATTGGCATGAGTCGTTGTCAGAGCGCGCGATTATAGTTATGCTGACAATGAACGAGCAAGAAACAATTTATCCCCCGCTACCGAGTTGTCATTTCAAAGGGGGATATATGAACACACCAGACCAACTTACCCGAATCATTAAGCGAGCGACATTCACTCTCGCTATTTTGTGCCTCAGCGCCGCGGCGGCCTTCGCGCAGAAAACCGATCCGAAGAAAACCGCCGAATCCACCCGGCACGCACAGGAAGCCGCCGACGCATTCACCGAAATCATGAATGTCGCTGATCGCGCCATTCCGCAAAGCCTGTTGGATCGGGCTGAGGCTATCGCGGTATTTCCGAACATGATCAAAGCCGGGTTCATTGTCGGTGGGCGCGGCGGTCATGGGGTGATTAGCCGCCGGATAAAAGGCGGCTGGAGCGCCCCCGCGTTCTTTGATCTCGGCGGCGGCAGCTTTGGTTTGCAAATTGGCGCGGCCAAGACTGACTTGGTGCTGTTGTTCATGAACGAAGACGCGCTCGCCGGTTTGCTGAAAGACAAATTCGAGATTGGCGGCGAAGGCAGTGCGGTAGCCGGGCCGGTCGGGCGGAGCGCCTCGGCTTCGACGGACGCGCTGCTGAGGGCGGCAATTATTTCTTATTCGCGCAGCAAGGGCTTGTTCGCCGGTTTGGAAATCAAGGGCGTGGTGATCAAACCCGATGATGATGAGAACCGTCGCGTTTATCAAACACGAGCCCACGAGTTGTTATTGCCCGGGACGGCGATGACATTGGCAAAAATGCCCGCGGCGGTAAGAATTTTTCCGCGTACGCTGGCAAGATATTCAACGAAGTAGGAGCGCACGCATCCGTGCGGGCGGTCCGCAGGCGTCTTGCCGGCTTTTAAATAATCCAAGAGACCACTATGAAACCAATTTCATTCGCGCTGTTTTTAATCTGCCTTTGCGCTTCCATCGCAGTGGCCCAGGACAATCGCGACCGCAACACAAAGAAGGCGCGCGAAGCCGCGGATCAGTCGGCCAGAGCGGCCCGCGTTTTCGAGCAAATCATGGGCACGCGCGAGAAATCGATTCCGAAGGACCTGCTCGATAAAGCTGAAGCCGTCGCAGTCTTTCCCGGCGTGCTGAAAGGCGGATTGATTGTCGGTGGCCGCGGTGGGAGCGGCGTCATCAGCCGCCGGGTCGCCAATGGTTGGAGCGCGCCGGCCTTCTTCGATCTGATGGGCGGCAGCGTCGGCCTGCAAATCGGGGTCGCCTCAACCGACTACATCCTGCTGTTCATGAATGAGCATGCGGTCGATTCGTTGCTGAGCGACAAATTTGAAATCGGCGGCGAGGGAAGTGCAGCGGCCGGGCCGGTGGGACGATCGGCGAGCGCCTCGACAGACGCGAAACTCAATGCGCAGATACTCTCTTACTCGCGCAGCAAGGGCGCGTTTGCCGGACTCGAATTAAAAGGGGTGGTGATCAAGCCCGACAATGAAGATAACGTGCAGGTCTATGGCATGACGGCGCGCGACATTCTCACCGGCGCCAACAAGATTTCGATGGAACAAATGCCCGAAGGCGTGCGCGTGTTTCCCGAAACGCTGGGACGGTATTCAACACGCTAGCGGAAAGCCACGCTTATTATCATTTCCTGGCGATAATCCTTAACTGGAAGTTAGTTCCGTCCCGCGCGATTCGGAGCCCGTGCCTATTGCTGCGGAGCCCCCGGCGCTGGTCCGGCCGTCAATGCTGTGACCTTGGCGAACAGTGTTGTGTAGTCCAGTGCGCCCGGATCAAAGTGATTTGAGTTTTCCTGATGTTGAACTTCTAAGTGCCCGAACCAACCCTGCGCGTTGGTGTCCCAAACCTTCGACAGTCGCCGGCGATTACTCGCGACGGCCCAGGGCAGGGGACAGTCGGTCATATCGTCTTTCCAATTAGGGGACGGACGGGTCAAAGGAATTCCTGCATTTTGCGTGAGCCAGGCCAACAGCGCGACCAATGGATTCAGTGTGGAGCCCTTGAAGTCGGACGCACTCGCCACGGGTTTCTTAGAAATTGGATTGATTGGAAAAGCATGCTTCGCCCAGTCGTCAAACATCCACAACTTGGTTTGCGAAAAGCCTACGCATTCAATCTGAACATCCGCACGCGCATTGGTTAGCGGTGCGCCAGGATTCTGCCGCAGAGAAGCTCCCTGGACATTCAGGGGGCGTCCTTGAATTATGTGATCTCCGCCGACAACAAAATGCGGCCCATCGAATTTCGAGGCCAAGGTGGCGATTGCATTGTCAATGGTTGCGCCTTCGGTGGTGTGAATTACCCCGCGGCCTAACCGCGTCAGATGAATGAAAGGTTTGTTGCCCGCGCGCGGCAAATCGTGGCGAATCACCGTAAAGCCAAATAGGTTCTCGCCTTCTATCCATTCTAGTTGAGGCATCTTGAAAGCTCCTTTCGGTCGATGGGACATCTACTCTCTGCAAGACGATTACTGCCGTTCATCGTAAGCGCCTGAACAAGGTCTATGAATCGGTCCCAGGGAAAGTTCGGACTCCGGGTCCCAATGGTGCCAAGGCGGTGACGGATTCAGCCCAGCGCTTGCATGAACATTTTGAAGTTCTGAAGTCTCTCTGCCAGGCCGTGTGTCCCGCCATTCACACGTTTGGTGACGCTGGTGACGACCGCGTCGCTCGAGCCCTGATCGCAAATCTGCCAGATATTGTTTGAGTTGAAGAAGAACGCTGCTGAAGCCAGCGGGTAAGTCGTGGCCACGAGATCCGGATTAGCAACGCAGTCTTCACCGATGAATCCGGAAAACGCCTGATAGTTATTTTTTCCGGTCAATTGAATGTAGCCGCGACCGCGATATTTGAAACCATCTCCGGAAGCTTCATCGCCATTGCCCATCCGGTTAGCGTAAACGCGGCTGCCAATCTTCTGCGGATTGCGAGCATACGCATTCACGTCGACGTTCTTGAAGTATTTGGGAAATACCTGCAGCAGTCGCTGCGCGCTGTAGTTCAGGTTCTCGACCACGGCCGTAAAGTTCATCGATTCGAGCGCACACTGCGCGAGAAAGTGGGCCAGCCGCAGGTTGGAAGTGATATTGAAATCCTTTGCGGCTTCCGGAATCTGCGCGATTACATTGTTAGGAATTTTCCCCGCAAGCGCCGCAAGGTTTAGATCTGGCGTCGCCGCAGTTGCGCCTACTTCGGTCGCACCACCGCCGCCCCCGGCGATGCCGGCGTCAGGCGCAACGGCGTCAGTCATGGCTGCCAACGCCGCCAACGTTGCCGGGCCAACAATGCCGTCAGCTTGCAGACCCTTACTTTGCTGAAAAGCGATGACGGCGGCTTTGGTGCCGGGGCCAAAGTTTCCGTCGACACCGTTAGGATCAAACCCGAGGTCTTGCAGACGCTGCTGCAGGTTCTGTACATCCGGACCCGACGAACCGCTTCTTAAAGTTGGCATATTGGTCTCTCCTTCCAGAGCATTCGGACTTAGCAAATCCGAATCTCCTTGAACGTGGCGCAAATCATACCGAGATCGAGGTCAAGACCAAAGTTGTGGCGAGCGGCGCACTGCATTCTATGCGTTTTATCTTGCATCCTGGCGAGTTTGCGTTAGCTGTATCATTGAAGCTTCAATGTCGCCGCTTTTGCTAACCAAACTCCGGCAACTAAATCCGCCGGCTCTGGAATGCGAAAGCAGGTTCATGGTTGTTTGTTTGCCGGCTGACCATTTGTTTTGTCATCTGTGGTTTCGATCACGAAACCGTACTGAAAGCCTCTTGTTGGAGTGAATGCAGGTGGCAGTCCACCTTTTGAGTAACTCACCCTAAAGCCGTATCTGGCTTTCTCATCACCGAAGAGAAATACCTTAAGATTTGCTTCAGTCCACGACTTGTCTCCTTTGCCGATGGTGATGGCTTTTGAGCCCGATGTCGTATCCGTGAAAACCTCGTTGTGAAATAGATGCCGGTACGCATAAATGATATTGCCTTCGATCCCCCAATTGGCACCGGTATCATCACTGGGCAAATACCGCAACGTGGCCTGGCCACCACCCATAAACCGCGCGATCCAACTTACAGTGCTCAGAGCCGAGGCCGGCGTTGCTGCCGACGGATCGGGTTTACTTAGATTTCGACCTAGTTCAGTGCCACCAATCAAGCTCACGTTGTAATAACCGTGCGAGCCAATTCGCTTCGCGATCGAGCCAATTTCGAGCGACGGATCAGTTACGAAGTTCACAGTCTTGAAATCGAAAGCTTCACCTTCAAGTTTTAATCCACCGCCGACTCCAACCACCCGGAAAAAGCCCTTGTTTCTCGCTTTGGTGACGGCCGTTGAGATGGATTGCATCTGGTTGTCTGGGTTGGGCGCCGCTACCGAAAAAGTTGCCGGCTTCGTGGGGAGGTCAATCAGGAATGTCCTGCGAAAATTGATACCCACACTGACGTGTCGAGGATCAACTCCTGTGGCGGTGGTCTTCTTCATAATGAACGACAGCGCGGCTTGATCGAACAAACCCAAAATCGTTTGCTGCAAATCCTTCTTCAGAAAATCCTTGTTTATGACAATATCGCCAGCGCCCTGAGCGTTATTGCTTTCACTCTTAGCGGCTGAGAAGCCGGCGGAAAAAGCCTTTCTATCCGGCGATTTTGCGGCCGCGACCGCATCGTCGTACTCCTTCTTGCGACGATCATTAAAAGCTTTCTCGTTGTAGATGGTGCCGGACTTGACCGGGGCCGCTATCAAAGTCGGAGTGTGACCGTTGGCGTCGTCGCAATCAAATTTCAGATTAATCAAACGCACCTTAACGTCGGTGTCATTGGGATCCGGGGCATGGGCCAGCATTATTCTGATCCTCTTTCGGTTTAACCCCGGCAACGTTTCGCCTGGAGCGTATTCATCGTCAGCGAGGATCCGCGTGATAGAGCCGTGACTCATTGTAATCTCAATTCGATCTTTCGGAATTCGCACCATTGGTGAACCGATCGGAGACGGAATGAGTGCTACTGGTGGATCTTGAGTCACACTGATCGGGTCCGCCGTGTCAATTATTAGAAATGGCGTTGCACCTTTTGGCGCGCGCACGTACACGTCCGTAATTACGGCGTCGGACGTGGCGGGACATGCATTCTGCAAAAGTAAAATGCCCGTGCCGGGGACAGCGGCAGTAATTGACCTGTCTATTTTTTCCGCGTCGCGCTCAACTTGATTAACGGCCAGTTCGCGGGGCGCGACCTCGCGGGTAGCGGGCTCGAATGGCTTGTCCTGGGCCAGCGACAACAATTCAGCCGACGCGTCATCGATTTTCTTCTGTAGCTCTTGCCGTTCATCCGGCTTTAGGAATTCATCGACAGTGTTCTTGTAGGCCTTCAACGATGCCAGCTGATCGCTAAGAAGCTTTTGCAATTCGGCTTTTCGGTTTTGCAAAAGTACACGGTTTGTTTGTTTGATCTCAGGCGGTGTGGCTGGATCGCGGTCAATTTTGGTGAACAGTGCGATCTGACGCCGTAGTTCGTCCACCGTCGATAGCTGCTGCTGTGCTCGTGAGACGGGGAACGCCACCAACACTATCGAAGCGAGTAGGAGTATTTGGCAAGTGGTTCTGAGATGCATATGATTTCCTTTTTCGTGTCAAACCGTCAGTTGGATCCGGCGCCGCGAACCGAACTTCGAGGCGTCAGTTTCGGGCGGGCTGGCTTAACCCATCGCGAGTCCCAGTTCACTGGATAGCCGGTCATAGACAATCTTGATTTGCACGCCCGGCTTAAGATCGCCGAACACTTCATCGATCTTGGACTCAAATCCTGGAAGCTGACGTTTTAGTCCGGTTCTGAAACCGCCAATCAGCAAGTCGCTGTCGATCCCGATACGCGAAAAGGTCATATCAAACAGATTGTCGGGCTCGACAAATAACTTTGAAGGATCGGGATCGGAATTTCCCGGATCGGAATCGAAAATCGTAACCAGTTCGGTTAATGGATCTATGGCCCTTATTACGGCCCGTCTTGCGCGCTCGTCGGGATCATTGAATGCCATGGTTAAGGTCCTCCTCTTTTTTCTACAAATGTTTGTTCGCATCTATGAACGCATCAATTCTGCTTTTCGGGGATCTTGAATCCGAGGTATGTGCCTGCGCTGATCCCCATTAGAGCCAGCAGCGTGCCGCTGAACTGTGGCATCGCCAGGGTCGAGTAGACTCCCGCGCAAAACAGGAATCCCACCACAACAGTCCACACCACCATCTGGAATCGATGAAAATTGATGCCGTTCACATCAGTAAGCATGTCCCTCCCAAATCCCTCTGAGGTCGGCTTGCTAAGGCCAGAGGAGGCGTCAGTGATCTGCTTGTTGATCTCAGTCAGCGTGGCCTGCTTTTGACTTATTTGTACGTTGAGATCACTCAGGGTCTGCTTATCCTGGGCCGTGGCTGCCCCACCCGCATTGGTGATTTGTGTTTGAAGTTGATCCCGTTGTGCCGTCAGCTGCTTTAGCTCTTCCGTTAATTGCGCTTGTTGGGGGTTGAGCGTGCCGAGCGCATCGTTCGCAGATTGGCTTTTGTTGGCATCAATCATCGCCGAACCCAATGCTGTGCCAGTTCCGATTCCCATCAGAATCAGGGCCTGCTCTGTGATTGTGTTGTAATCGCCGGTGATGACATAAATCAAAACGAAAGATGCAATCACGAGGAAGAACCAAACCGCGGCCTGAGCGCGGGCAAGACTATAAGGTCTTTCCGTGGTCGCCGCTTTTGGAGGACCCGGGTCGCGAATAATGCCGGTGCGCTTCGCGAGAAAGACAAACAGTCCCAGAGTCAGGATTAGAAGAATGAACGAGAAGATTGCCCAACCTCTATGATAAACGCGCAAAAGAATTGTCGGCGGCTGAGTCTTATCAGTGGCGAATGGCTTTTCGGTAGTGCCAACGCTGATGTGTTCCATTCGAAAAGGATTGAAGCCCGGCTTCGAAAGTAACGCGCTCCATACAGCACTCGAATCATCGGTGCGCTTAAGGTCAAAAGCGATCTGATTTGCAGGCGGGTTCCACCAGTAAGAGTTGAGGCCCTTCAGCGGACGCCCATCTATGTACAGCAACAAGTTGGCCGGGTTAACGTCGCTGGAAAGATTTTCGACGGTAACGATGATAGTGTCACCAATTCCCGCTTTACAGGGTGGAGTGGGCGCTGGCGCAGGCTTTTCGGGCTGATTTGCCGGTGTCGGCGCGGGAGTGGACGCCGTAGTTGGCGCTCCACACCATTCCTTTTCGCCGGTTATATAAACCTCGACGCGCTTCACCGTCATGGGCAGCGGCGTGGGTGCAGGCGTCGTCTTTTCTGGTTGCGCCTGAGCGATGAATGGAGCGGCGACCGCAAGACCTACAGTAAGAATAAAGCGGGTGATTCTCATCGTCTCTTTCTCCGAGAAGAACGTAAAGGCGGCGTCGCGGACCGTGTATCTTTAGGGGGCGGCGATGTCGCTCGTTATTGTGAGTGCGCGACCGCTTGGTGCGCAGAAGGTGCTTGGGCCACGCGGCTTATACTCTCGTGTCCGCATGGTGTCAATAAATATTTCTGACGTAAGATGTTGCGCGCTTGAGAATTCTTCTTACGTGCTCATGTGTTAACGCACTCCAATGACCAAAGATCTATCAATCTGGACTGTCGGTCATTCAACCTTATCGATCGAGAATTTTCTGGGCAGTTTGAATTCCTTCGATATCCAACTGCTCGCTGACGTGCGCAGCTTTCCCGGTTCGCGCCGGTATCCGCATTTCAATAAAGAGAACCTGTCGTCAGCCTTGGCGGACGCTGGGATTCGTTATGAACATCTGCGCGAGCTCGGCGGCCGCAGACGGCCTGGCCCTGATTCACTTAATATGGCCTGGCGCAACGAATCATTTCGTGGGTATGCGGATTACATGGAAACGGACGAGTTTCGCGACGGCGTGGACCGACTAATCGAGTTCGCGTCAAAGCAATGCGTCGCGATTATGTGTTCCGAAGCTGTCTGGTGGCGCTGTCATCGCAGCATGATTTCGGATTGCTTGAAGGTGAAGGGAATCGAGGTCATGCACATCATGGGTGAGGGAAAGGCCGAGCCGCATCCGTTCACGTCCGCCGCGCGCGTGGTTGACGGCGAGTTGTCGTATCGCGGCGTCTTAAGTGAATGAGAGCTGCGCCTTAGGTGAATGAAAGGTGCGCGTGTCGGCTGCGACCTGAACGGCGTGATAAGATTCCCGCCATCGAATCATGATTCCCGGACAGCACGACAAAACTCGCTGTGAACGCTGCGATCGCGAGACGCCTCACGTGGTTGAATCGATCGGCGATGACAACCGCGCGCACTACGTCTGTTGGGACTGTGTCGCCAGGCAGGAGAAGCGCTTCAATCAAAAGCCGGGCTGGCGTCGCCACCATCGCACGCGCCGCTATGAACCAACCGCGCCGGCTCCGGCGCCGCAGGGGTTACCTGAACCGCCGAAGATTTCCTGATTTTAAGACGCCTGAGATTTTCTGAGGTCGTGAGTTTTGTCCCACGCGCGACCATCTTTCGCCAGGAACTCATCGGCTTCTTTTGGTCCCCACGTGCCGGCAGAATAATTTGGGAAACCGGGCGCCGGGGAATTGGCCCACGCTTCCTGAATCGGCTTGACGACGGCCCACCCCGCCTCGACCTGGTCGGCCCGCTGAAATAAAGTCGCATCACCCATCATGCAGTCGTGCAGCAATCGTTCGTATCCGGTGCTGGGCACATCGCCGAAATAATCTTCGTAATCGAAATTCATGTTGACGGCGCCGATGTTGAGAATCGGCCCCGGAATTTTTGCGCCGAAGCTCAGCGAGATTCCTTCGTCGGGTTGAATGTGAAGCACCAGCCGATTCGCCGATAATTGATCGACTTCCGTTTCGCGGAAAAGAATGAAGGGCGCACTCTTAAATTTGATTACGATTTCCGTGTCGCGCGCGGCCAGTCGCTTGCCGGTGCGCAGATAGAAAGGCACGCCGCTCCAACGCCAGTTGTCGATCAGAATCTTCAGCGCGACAAACGTATCGACCGTCGAGTCAGGCGCGACGTTGGGTTCGCTGCGATATGCCGGCACGGGCTTATCGTCGATGGTGCCCGCATCGTATTGTCCGCGCACCGCGCGCTGCCCGGCTTCTTCCGGCGAAGGACATTGGATCGCGTGCAGCACTTTCGCTTGTTCGTCGCGCACGGCGTTCGCCTTGAACGAAACCGGCGGCTCCATGGCGGTCAGCGTCACGAGCTGAAGCAGATGATTCGGCACCATGTCGCGCAAGGCGCCGGCTTGTTCGTAATAGCCGCCGCGCTGCTCGACGCCCACCTTCTCAGCCGCGGTTATCTGCACACATTCGATGTAACGCCGGTTCCAAATCGGCTCAAAGATTCCGTTGCCGAAGCGAAACACCAGAATGTTCTGCACCGTTTCTTTGCCGAGATAATGATCGATGCGATAAATCTGACCTTCTTTCAACACCTGCTGAATGTCGCGATTCAGTTCCTGAGCTGATTTGAGATCGGACCCGAACGGCTTCTCGATGATTACGCGCCGCCAGTGATCGTCATTCTCCTCGGTCAATTCAACCGTGCCGAGTTGGTGGACGACGCTGGCGAAGTATTGCGGCGCCGTGGCCAGGTAGAAACAATAGTTTCCACCGGTGTTGTGTTCCTTATCGAGCCTGGTCAGGGTGCTCTTTAGATCGGCAAACGTGCTGTCGTCAGCGAAATCTCCGGACCGGTAGAACAGCCTCTGCACGAGCCATTCGACTACCGCAGGATCGAGTTTCTCGGTCGCAAATTCATGCAGATCGTCACTGAGGCGCTTTCGAAATTCGTCGTCGTCCATCTCAGCGCGCGCGACCCCGACGACCGCAAATTGATCCGGTAGCAGTTCGTTCTTACGCAGGTTATAGAGCGCGGGAATTAATTTGCGTTTGGTGAGATCGCCGGCCGCGCCGAAGATCACCAGGATGCATGGCGGGCTGACGTGGGATTTGTTTGGCTTCGTGTCGGTCATGAGAATTGATCCATTGAATCATCGGTTCATCGCTTCAATGAACAAAATGAATCGATGATTCAATCGAGGGCCACCTGATCCGGTCGCTATCGCTCGCGGTTCTGACACTCTATTTCGGCTCGACGTGTCCGCCGAATTTCTTGCGCATCGCCGAAAGAATTTTCTCCGCAAACGTATGTTCCTGCCGCGACCTGAAACGGGTGTAGAGCGCGGCGCTCAAGACCTCAGCCGGCACTGCTTCTTCGATGGCCGCCTGAATGGTCCAGCGGCCTTCGCCGGAATCCTGAACAAACCCGCTGTAGCCTGAGAGCTCGGGATCTTCGACCAGGGCCATGGCCGTGAGATCGAGCAACCATGACGAAACCACACTCCCGCGCCGCCACACTTCGGCGATGTCGGCGACGTTCAGGTCGTAGCGAATCTCTTCGGGCAGCTCTTTAGAATTGGCATTCCGAAAAATGTCGAAGCCCTCAGCGAAGGCCTGCATCATCCCGTACTCGATGCCGTTGTGAATCATCTTCACGAAATGTCCGGCGCCTGACGGGCCGCAATAGATATAGCCGTCTTCGGCGGTGCCTTCGATGTTTTCGCGGCCGGGCGTGCGCGTGATGTCGCCGCGGCCGGGCGACAAGGTCTTGAAAATCGGATCGAGGTGTTGCGCCGTCTCTGCCGGCCCGCCAATCATCATGCAGTAGCCGCGTTCCAATCCCCAGACGCCGCCGCTGGTCCCGACATCCATGTAGTTGATGCCCTTCGGCTTTAATTCGCGCGCGCGCCGCGCGTCGTCTTTGAAGTAAGAGTTACCGCCGTCGATGATGATGTCGCCGGCATCCATGCGCGCGGCGAGTTCGGTCACGGTCTTCTCGGTGGCGTCGCCCGCCGGCACCATGATCCAAACGGCGCGCGGCTGATTCAGTTTGGCGAGCAACTCATCAATCGAAGCCGCGCCGATCGCGCCTTCACTCGCAATCGCCTTAACGTTGTCGCTGCTCAAATCCCAGGCGACGCACTCGTGCCCGCCACGCATCAGACGCCGCACCATGTTGGCGCCCATGCGGCCCAGACCGATCATTCCTATTTGCATAATGTCTTCCTGTAGGGGCAGGGCTCGTCCCTGCCCGTTTTTGTTTTTGCTTTGTCGAGAG
>Ga0207511_100093_pt1 | contig 22353 bp, 21 predicted proteins | sample NitcycUWRSCHO22C_FD_188265 | JGI IMG/M metagenome (GOLD analysis project Ga0207511, IMG submission 188265) | Soil microbial communities from Arlington Agricultural Research Station in Wisconsin, USA - Nitrogen cycling UWRJ-SCHO22-C (SPAdes) | ecosystem: Environmental > Terrestrial > Soil >... | reverse complement strand
CCCTGCCCCTACAAAGTCACTGCTTCGTCACCGCCGAGAGCGCCACTGTTTTATCTTCCTTCTGACCGGCAATTTTCACCGTCACTTTTGCGGCCTTCTCGTCGACGCTCACCACCGTGGCGTCGCTCGACGAACCGTTGAGATTGATCTTCACTTTGTCGCCGGCTTTGAGTTGCACCGCAGCCGCCGGATTCGAAGCCGGCGTGGCCGCGGGCGATGCCGCCGCCGGCGTCGCCGGTGCGGGTGTCGTTGCCGCCGGCTTATTTTCGTTGCTGCTGTTCGCGTTTTCCGTGCTCGATTCGCACGCCGAGAGCGTCAACGCCAGGAATGCTACTGCCAAAATTTTCATCGTCATGATCGTCCTCCGTAAATACGCTTCTGCGAGAAGCGTTGTTCAAGTTTCGCGGGTGAATGAGGAAAACCACCGAAACGTTTCATGACTTTTTTGGAATTTCGTGTCAGAAGCCCGACCGTGAGGGAGGGCAACCAGCGGAAGAAATTAGCCGCGGATAAACGCGGATTTCACAGATAAGCAACAAGGCAATTCCTATCCGCGTCATCCGCGTTTATCCGCGGCTAATTCTTTCGGCTCGTGCCCTCCCTCACGGTCGGGCTTCTGACACAGCGCTGAAATCGTAGGCCAGATAGAGCTTCAGCGTTCCTTCCTGAATCTCGGAGCGAACGTCTTTGACCACGGCTTTCAAGGTGCCGCCGCTGACCTGGACCGGCAGCGATAGCGAAACCTGTGACGTGGGCAGTACGGGAAACGGATTGAGTCGCTCATCAATCGCGCGCCGCACAAAGGCAGTAACCAGCGTACTGACGAGCGGATTAACCCCCTCGAGATTGACCTCGGCAACGTTCAAAGTTCCGAACACCGTCTGCTTTGCGGCATCGAACGACAGATCGACAGTCGACATGGCAGTCCCCTTGAACTGAAAGCATTGGGCCAACACGCTGTAACTGCCTGAGAAAGCCAGCGGCGCGACGATCTTGCCGCCGGTGAAACGCACGCCGGTCTTGACATTGCCTGATTCGGAATTAACGACGACGACGTTGTTGCAGCCAGCTTGAAAGGCGGCAGGTTGAATCAGAGACTGCGGCTGATTCTGTGACAGTTTCAGTTGCGGCGGGCCCAGTTTGGTGAAGATGGTGCCGAGCAGCGAGTCAAAAAATTTCTCGTCGATTGTGACCGTCACAGTCCCCGCGTTATCGCTATTGCGATCCGGCGGCTTGAGCGGCGTGCCGGGCAACGCGCTCTTCCGAGGCGAACCCAGAAAGAAGATCGTACCCAGCACGCCGACTACTAAACCGACGAACAGAACTAGAATCGCTTTTTTCATCGCTTACTGATTTGAAGCTGCCGGTGACGGAGCCGGCGGTGTACTCGACGCGTTCGCCAGCATGGCTTTCAGAATCGCCGCTACGGTACCGGTTAATGCGTCAATCTGCTGCCGCACTTTTTCCGGTGGCACCAGCGCATAGTCTGCGGGCGTCTGGAACATCGTCGTATCGACATCCGTTTTGATGTCGCGCATCTCAGCGGTAATCCGCGCAGCCTTTACGCCTTTTACATCGCCTGAACTTTCAGCTTCGATCTCGGCGTGCAGCGGCAGGCCGGTGTCCTTGTCGACGTAAACGTACGCATTCGCCTGGACCTCGCCGGCCTTGGTGTTCGTGTCGGTGGTCCTGCTGTATTGATATTTCTCAGCACTGCGGCCGTTGTATGTTTCATCGCCCGCGCGTTGGATGCCCTTGACGTTCTTCAAACTTTCAACCAGCTGTCCCGGCGTCAGCAATTTCTGAAATTGCAGGCCCGTCGATTCTTGATTCAATTCCGCGTACTGCTTGCGCGACGGCAGGATCACGTAATGATGATTGTCGTGATCGAGATAAATCAGCGGCGAGCCGTCCGGCAATTTGAATTCGAGCCGCCGGTCGTCGCCGCTGCGCGCGACCAGGATGCTTAGCTGCGGAATGCCGATCGCTTTATCGCCGCCTTGTGTCTCGACGCTAAAAACCAGCGTGGCGGCATACTTGTCGGGCTCGCGCGTATTGATCGATGGGCCGGCCGTGGTCGAACTGGAGTTGGCATTGACGTTACTCAACGCCGTATTCGCGTTGCTGTTCGCGTTCACATTCGCATTCGTGTTCGAGTTGGTATTCTTCGGCGGCACACACGCGAAGGCGAGCAAAGTAACAACGGCGATGGCCCCCAATCCAGCTAAATATTTCATTTGTCGCATAACACACCTCTTGTCAGCATCTTCGGATGACGCTTGGTTTTGACGAGCTGAAAGGGGAACGGTTTAAGAATAACACAACTTCGACTTTATTGACTCGGGTCACGTCTTCCGGTAAAAGGTGCGTACTTCAAAGAAGGATGAATGGAACCCGATGAAAAACTTAATCCCGCTGGCTTTGCTCGTCTTCGTCGTGGCTGCGTGTAATCTCAGCAGCAAAATGAAACCAGGTAACAGTAACGAATCTTCGACCTCATCATCTTCGACTAATCCGTCGAAGAGCGGCAACGAACCCGTCGAAAAACCTGCGCCGACCGATGCGCAAATCGCGGCGCTGGCCAACGGCGAGGAAGTTAAGTGGGATGAGCAGGGGATCAACTGGACGCTTCCGCCCGGATGGAAGAAGCAAAGCGCTTCAAATACGAGCTTCAACTATAGTCTGGGCACGCAGGTATTTTTGATCGTCAATATCTCTCCGATGGCCCCGGACTTTCCGAGTGACATCAGCCTCAATGCCACTCACGAAGCCGCCAAAGTGCGCTTGAAAAATGGTGAGATTGACGAGGTGAAATGGCTGGAGCTCGACGGCGTTCGCGGCTCGCAGTTCCGTGAATCGAAGCCGCAGATGGGCAGCGATTTGCGGCGTTTGCAGTGGATTAGCTACCGGAAATACGCCGGACAACTGCAGTACGTTAATGTGATGCTTTCCGGCACCGCAGACAATTTCGCGAAACATCAGGACGAGCTCTACGCGATTCTCTACTCGACCAAACTCGTGCACTGAACGAGCGCGCGCATGGAGCGCGGGCATCCTTGCCCGCATGAGTGCGTCAGCGCGAAAGAGGAGCGAGATGATTCAGCTCGCTCCTCTTTCATTTTGGAGATCTTGAGCATGCGGGCAGGCATGCCCGCGCTCCAACTAGTTCTTCTTGATTATGTTCCGATGGACTACCACGTCTGCCTTCGCGCGATCACGCGTGTCGAAAGAAATATTATCTTTCGAATCACGGGTCACCATCTGGACGCGGCCCGAAACATTCTTCTCCTGCTCGGGGCCCTTATCACCGTCATCGAGAAAGCCCTGAACGTCGACGGGTTTGGGCGCTTCGAACTTTTGACCTTGCCGCACTTCGGCCACCGCTTCAATCGCGCTCGCTTGTAGAAGCTTCGGCCAGAGTTTCTTGAACAGCACGTTCGACGCATAGATGTCCGCACTATTAATCTTCCCGTTGATCGCGAAGACATAACCAATCACATCGGTCTTGCCATCGGCGATTCCCGAAAGTGCCTTGATATAAGAATCGGCGCTGGTGGTCACCTGCCTATTTTCCAACGCAAGTTGAAAACTGGTCGGAGACGCGGCTGACTTCACACTGCCGCCGACATTGCGGCTGAGTTTGTCCTGCGCGGCGGCGACTTCCGCCCACACTTCGCTCTGCGAGCTTTTCTGTTTCGCTGCCAACTTCACTTCACGACTTGCGACCGCGTTGGCAGATGAGGTGAATTGCGTGACCTCTTCATTCCCGCGGCGGCTCCAGCGGCCGTTCTCGACGCAAAACGCGTCGATCGCAATTTTGCCCGAACGCGGCGGCAGAATGAGATCGGTAACCAACATCCGATCCTGCGCGCCACCCTTTACGATGTCCCCAGATTGCACATAAACCTCTTCACCCGACACGTTTTCGATCGTCAGTGAATTCACCTCGCGCGTCTCGCGCACGATCACTTTGCGTTGCACCAGTGCTTCCTGCAAAGTGATGAAAGTCTGTCCTTTGATCTTGTCCTTACCGTGAACCAGGAACACCGTAAGATTTCCCTGCGTGAACGGTCCCTCCAGACGATAGCCATCTTTTTCAGGTTTCTGTCCGCCGCCCATGCCCCAGCCTCCGGCAAACATCGCCATCGGCGTCAGGACCGTGAGCACCAGCCCGAGTATCCAACCAACTCCATTTGTCTTCATATGCTTTTCTCCTTCAACTGAATTAGTACTGCGGCGCTGGAGAGATAGCCGGCAGCATTGACGACTTCGCGTACGAGCGAGCGAAGATGCGTTGTTCGAAGGAACGAAGGCCCGTTGAGGTTCTTGCGTCAGCCGTCGAAATTTTTGATTCAGGCGCCTGGTTTTCCGCCCAAAAAGATTTGCATGACAGCGGATTAGTGATAGAAATGGCCGCCAATCAGTTCGTTTGCTGGTGAAGCGCTGAAAAACTCGTGCTCCGGATCAAACACCAGCGCGACTGGAAACGACGATTTCTTTCGTACGTTCAATCTTGAGAGAGAACAATTGGCAGCCGTGGTTGGAAGACACGCCCGGCGAATTTCAACTGAGCGATCTTCTCAAACTGGCTGGAGTACTTAACCGACCCCCGGGTCCAACTCACTAAGGAGAAAAGCTATGAGCACGATTCTCGACAACATTGGGCGCAAGCGAACAGAAATGTCCCGCGACAAAACCCTGATTGGACAGAACCTGGCCGCCGGCATTGCCGCGATGCGCGAAGGAATAAGCTCCCCCGCATGGGAGTATTACATGACCCAATTCGCCCGCGATGAAGACGGCACCCTCGACAAGGCCAAACTCGCGCGATTGATGGGCAGCGACGGCACGCTGGACGATCCGGTTATGGACCGCAAACGTGCTTATCTGGTGGCGAATTCCATCTGCGGCGACACCACTTATACCTTTCTCGATTACGGTTGCGCGAGCATCGATGACGGTATCAATGGCATCGCCTGCGACCGGTTTCTTTCTCCATGTATTCCCGAGAATCTGAGCGCCGGCAAACGGACGGCCCAGAACAGCGCGCGGAAAATCGTAAGGAAACCCGCGAAGAAAAAAGCCGTCACGAAGTAACGCATCGTTGAGCGTGGGCCGCCGGACTATCGCAACCATTGGATCGTCCGGCGAAACCCGCCGGTCATGGATCACGATGCGCCGGAATTCCAAATCCACAACACGTTCTGCCGGCAAGCGCGCGCGCATACTCGAGACGCGCTGGCAGAAATTGTGCGCTTTGTACCTGCCGATGGCCGGCGCCGATTCGATCTGGAACTATCATCGCGCAGCCGGCGATGGACCGGCGTGTGGTTGGAAGCTCCACGTCTCGGCAACCATTCTCAACGCTCCAAAAATTCTGGAGCGCATCGCCCCGGTGTTGGCCCGATCGGGCGTTCAGTTCAAGGCCCCACGGTCTTTGAGTGACGTGGCCACGCTCAACGCCGGCATGCGGCAGGCCTACACGCAGGTCGGCAAAGTCATCACCATCTATCCGCGATCGGACCAGCAGGCGGTGCAACTTGGGTCGCGTCTTCACGAATTAACCCGGCGCTTCAACGCGCCCGCGGTGCCTTTCGATTTACAATTTTGTGATGGCAGCAATGTCTACTATCGCTACGGCGCGTTCAATAAAATCCAAATCGAACAGCAGGGCAGCTCAGTTCTAGCCGTGTCGTCGAACGATGGTGATTTAGTCCCGGATGATCGGCGAAATCCCAATCCCGATCTCGTGCCGGATCCCTTTGCGGCAATCCGAACCAGGTCTGCGCGGCGAAAACCCAAATCAGACGGCATCGCCGGCTTCCACGTGTTAGGGGCGTTGGTGCAGCGAGGCAAAGGCGGCGTCTATCAAGCGATCGACACGCAGGCAAATCCTCCCCGGCCATGCCTTTTGAAAGAGGGACGCCGGTACGGCGAGGTCTCATGGGACGGCCGTGATGGTGCGTGGCGGGTTCATCATGAGCAGCGCGTGCTCGCGCTGCTGAGGCGTCGCGGCGTGAGAGTGCCGAAGGTTTATTCGAGCTTTGAGATGGACGGCAATTATTATCTGTTGATGGAATTTATCGACGGCGAAAGCCTGCACGAAATTCTGGTTCGTCAACAGCGCCGTCTGTCGATCGCCGGCATCTTGTCGTTAGGCAGCCAGCTTGCGGAATTCCTCGCTCAGATGCACGGCGCCGGCTGGGTCTGGCGCGACTGCAAACCAAAGAACCTCATAATCTCTCGCGCTGGACATTTGGTTCCGATCGATTTCGAGGGAGCTTCGGAAATCGATAATCCCGATTCCAGTCGCTGGGGCACGCCAGGTTTCATTCCATCTAAATCGCCGAAGGACTTGCGGCAGGCTGTGATAAATGACGATCTGTTTGGACTGGGCGCGACGCTCTATTTGCTGATTACCGGTCACGTCTTCGATCCGCAACAACCCCACCCGATCGGAAAGTTTCGCAAGCACGTGCCGCCCGCACTGGTCCAACTCGTCGAGTCGCTGCTGAATGAAACGACCGCAAACCGGCCCAACGCCGCGGCCGCGCGAGCCAGATTGAATTCTATTTTGCGGAAACACTCGACGAAGACGCCGCCAAAGTTGGCGACCACTGCGGCGGCTTAACGTCGCGCACCAGCTCCGGGTATCTCGGATCAGCCCTTAACCGGTCGTACATGGGATCGATGAAGATCGATTGCGTCGGAGGATATCTTTCTTCAATCGCCTTGCGGAAGAACGGCAACGCGCTGTTCAGATCATTCAGGCCCAGGTAAACGAGGCCGATTTCCTGCGCCGGCAATCCTTCGCTCGTTTGCAGCTCCTGCAACTTACCGAGGACTTGCAAAGCCTCATCACGCCGGCCCGCCATTCCGTAACTAAAGCCGAGCATGGCTCCCATGCGGGCATCTTTCTGATATATCTCGTCAAATATTTGTATGGCTTCGTCGTATTTGCCCTGGACCAGGTAGACGACCCCGCGAGCATATCGGCCGGCGGAAAAATCGGGATGCTCGCTCATCAAGCGATCGTAACAGGGGAATGCCTGGTCGAATCGGCGCGCAAAGAAAAGCAGACGACAGTAGTTCAGTTGCGACTGCGGCGTCAGCGGGTCGAGGTCCTTGGCCACCTGGCCTTCGGCGATGGCTTCATCGAAACGGGCCGTGGTTACCAGCAGATTCGAATATCCCCAATGGGCCGGTGAATAGTCAGGGCTCAAGGCCAGCGCGCGTTTGAATTCTTTCTCGGCCCCGGCCCAGTCCCAGTATTTTTTCATGAATACTGCCGCCTTCGCGTTGTGCGCTTCGGCCAGATTATTATTCAGTTCGATTGCTTTGTTCGCCGCATATTCGGCGCGCGGCATCGCATCTCTTCTGGTCACCGGGTCGTAGGCCACCGTATTCATCAGCACGTAACAATCGGAGACGCCCGCCCAGGCCTTGGCGAAGTTCATGTCTTTCTTTGTCGCCAGCGAAAAACTTTCGACCGCCTTGTTGATGCTGTTAAAGTCGCGGCGCGCCCAATACATCCGGCCCTCGCTATAAAGTTGTTGGGCGTCTGGATTCTTATTCTCCTGCTCGGCTAGCGCGAGGACAATTGTTTTGTCCTCTTCACTCATCGGCAAATGAAGATAGGAGGCGGTGTCGAATGCCAGCTGCTGACTGAGCAGCGGAATCTTATCGGAATTCAGCGAGTAATACTCTTCGCCGATGCGCGATCCATCGGCGACGTTTTGCCACCTGAGAGTCAGCACCAGGCCTTGTTCGCCTTTGCCAATCCGGCCGTAGATCACCACGTCGGCATCGAGGCCGCGCCCAACTTTCTCGGGACTGGCTGCTTGCGGGCCAAAAAAGGATGGCGCGATTGCTGAAGACGTCACCTGCAAACCTGAACGACGCCTGAGCGAGCGGACCAGGTTTTCGCTGAGCGTGGGACCGACGCATTTGCTCGCCGTGTCGTCGCACACGATAGGCAGAACCGCCAGCGTCTGTTGGGTCCTGGGCCAACTGTTACGAATCGCCAGACCGACTACGACCATCAGCAATAGCGCGGCCGCGAACGCCGCATACCTCAGGTTTAGATACTTCGGCGTGAATACGGGTAAGGCAACGCCCTTCGGCAAATTGTCCAGGTCGATTAGCAGTTCCGCGGCCGACTGGTAACGATCAGCGCGATCTTTGCATAAGCATTTCCTGACAATCTCATCGAGATCTCTCGGACAATTGATCGAAACCTCGCGCAGCGACTCCGGCTCGCGACTCATAATCGCTGAGATGATCTCTGCATTCGTTTTGTGCGCGTAAGGGTTCTTGCCGCAGGTCATCTCATACAAAACCGTTCCCAGGCTAAAGATGTCGCTGCGATAATCGAGCTTCTCGCCGCGCAGTTGCTCAGGCGACATATAAGCGATAGTGCCAACCAACAAACCGTCCCGGGACAGATTGCTGATGCTTTCGGCGGCGTCTTCCAAACTCATAGGCATGGTTTTGGCCAATCCGAAATCGAGCACTTTCACCTGGCCCGTGGGCGTGACCATGATGTTCTTGGGTTTCACATCTCGATGGATGATGCCGTGAGCATGCGCGCTACCCAGGGCGCCGACGATTTGCTGGGCCAGCGGCACGATTTGATCGGGAGTCAGCGAACCGCTCTTGATCAGATCGGCCAGCGTCTCGCCTTCGATGTGCTGCATGACGATGAAGCTGTATTCATCGGTTTCTTCAAAGCCATACACAGCGCAGATGTTCGGGTGATCCAACATGGCCACTGCCTGCGCTTCTTTGATCAACTGCCGCTTGGCCCAATTGTCGGAAATAAAATCGTTCGAGAGGAATTTGAGCGCGACCTTGCGATTCAAACGCAAGTCTTCGGCGAGATAGACAGCGCCCATGCCTCCGTGACCGAGACTACTTAGCACCTGGTACCAGCCGACCTGCCGGCCCACCATCGATTCCTCCTGACGCGTCCCCATGACTTTCATCGCCAGGGTCACACCAGTGTGATCGAGCAAGCCGTTGCCGCTGTCATAGGCGGCCATCAACGATGCGACTTCACGCCGCATCTCAGCGTCGCCGTCGCAGGCGTGATCGAGATAGGCCTGCCGTTCAGCCGGATCGCAGCCCAGCGCCACGTGAAACACTTCCTCGATGTGGGCGAGATTACTCTTGGCCATTCTGCATCTCGCGCGATAGCCAGGCTTTGGCAAATGACCAGTCGCGCATGACTGTCACATTCGATATCTTCAGGACCTCAGCTATTTCGTCGACGGTGAGGCCGCCGAAGAAACGTAATTCGACGACTTTCGCCTTCCGTTCGTCGATTGCCTCTAACCTATTTAACGCGTCATTCAGCGCAATAATCTCTCGATCTTTTTCGGCCGGCATGACGCAGGCCTCCGAAAGCGAGACATGAATCGCCTTCCCACCCCGTTTCAAGCGGTTCTGGTCGCGGGCGTAATTCAGCAGGATACGCCGCATGATCTGCGCGGCAATGCCAAAAAAATGGGCGCGATTCTGCCACTGGACCCTTCGCTGATCGACCAGTCGCATATATGTCTCGTTGATTAATGCCGTTGTCTGTAAGGTGTGGTTGGGATTCTCACGCCGCATGTACGCGTGCGCCAGCCGATGCAGTTCTCTTTCAACCATCGGCAACAGCTTGTCCATGGCGGACTTGTCGCCATTGTTCCAATCAACCAACAGTCCGGTTATGTCGGAATCGGAGGAATTCATCGCTGTGTGCCGCGGTCAGTTATCAATTCGACCGCATGTATGCCGGTAATTGCGGCAAAGAAGCCTCTGCGAGGTGATAGCTTCTATTGGTCGGCGGTGCGTGTGTTAGTGAGGTAAACGGATCGTGGCGATACCTCGCTCCAGGTGAACAACCCGGCCGCCGTAATGTGAACGCAGGCATTATACAGCGATTAATGACAGCCGTTGCAAGATCAAGCATAGCCAAATAGGCAATTACGGGAATCATGACATCAGGAATCACTCGCCCTACGGCCCCACCAGCAGCATCAGAGACTCTGAAGAACTGGATAATGGTGGTCCTCACCCTCGTCTTTATTTCTTTGTACGGTGCGGCGTTGTTGGGATGGCTGAAGCCGCTGGCCGACGAAAAGATGGTGCTCAGGCTTGAGCCAATCATTTTCGTGATCATCGGCTATTACTTCGGCCGCCTGCCCGCCCAGCAAAACGAAAAGACCCTGCAACAGGAAGTCAGCCGCCAGACCCAACGCGCGGACGCCTCGCAATCCGCCAAAGAACAAGCGTTGCAAACCAGAGAAGCGCTGGAAGAGAAGGTCAAGAATGTGAGAGCCGCCCTGTCGGCGGACGCTGCAGCCTTTGCCAACACATCCGGCAGTCACAGTCTCAGGTCCGCAACCGTCAGAGATGAGGATCTGCGGCCCGCAGTGGGCGCGGCGTTGCGGATTCTGAATTCGTAAGCATCGCAATGACCTGGCACAACTCTCACGTGAGATGTCCCTGCAAAGGTTCCTGACGCTTTCGAAACTCGAATGTAGCAGCAGGCATGTCAACTTTGTGCCGCCTTCCAGAGATTGAACGATTAGCACCTCGAGCTGGAAACTACTTCAGTTTGATCTCCTTCGAAGTGTCACTATCCTTCGATTGGAATATCAAACCGAGGGTGAATGATTTGTTGAATGCATATACAGGCGGAAGCGAGCCACGATTAAAGCTGAGTTTGAAGCCGGCCTGTCCAAACGAACTCAGTCCCCCAAACAGGAATTTCAAATCGGATTGAATCCAATATGTATTTCCCTTATTGGTAAATATGGCCTTCTTTGTTGCATCGTCGAATGCCGCCTCGCGTCTAAACAGATAACGGTCAACGCCTTTAACTTCCAACTCAATCCGGTTGAGAAAATCGGCAGGATTCTCGGCCTGGTAGTGAAGATTGAATTGAACTCCCGCCTTCACGCGGACAAGCGATTGCCTCTCCGCGCCTTTAAGATCATTGTTGGTGATGTTGTAGCCGGCTTCTAAGCCCACGGGAATAAGTCTCAAGTTGAAGAAGCCGTTGGTCCCCCCCAAAGCCTGAGAGACCGTGGAGACTTGCAGCTGGCTGTCGTAGAGTAAATTGCTTACATTTCCCACGCTTAGTCCTTTGACATCTCCTTCGAATCTAAAAGCATTGTCGAACAAGATGGCCCGAAAGAATCCCCTTCGCAGCTTGCCGAGATCTTCCAGAATTGCTTCTGTCCTGGGGTCCTTCTCGGCTGCCATCGCCCCGGCGGCGTTAATATCGTTTCTTAGTTGATTGAGGGCTTTGCGATCGACGAGGAGAAAAGTCTTTCGCATCGTCAGTCCGGTTTCGAAGTGCCTCGGGTCAGCGTGGTTCGCAGTCCCTTTCTTTAAATGAAGACCAAAGTTCAATTGGTCAAAGAGTGAAGGCAGCGCGATGTCGGCCCCGTAAAGGACCTTGTTGAAGTGAATGTCGGCATCACCCGCGGTTTTGCCACCTGACGGAACCGCCACATTGAGACCGGCGAAGATGTTCTTCTCGTCTGACGTCTTCGCCGAGGCCGCTGCTTTCTTTGCGTTCGCTCGCACATCATCGGCCAGCGTGTTTTTGTTGGACTCGTTGTAGATCTTCCCGGTGGACTTCAGATTTTTCTGAACCGATTTGCCCGCGAAAGTTAAGGTGAGGACCGTGAGCTGAACTTGAGTGTCACCGGGATTGGGTTTGCTATCAGGTTTAATCTCAATCTGAAAAGATTTGTTGTTATAGCCTGGCAAGATCATAGTGCCTTCCAGTCCGGCGCCGGGCACAATCGCGCTGGCGGGGACGACCTTTCCGCTCGGCATGAACTTAATGATGAAGTTGACTGCTACCATCTCCGCAGAAGCGGAATCATCGAGTGGGTCAGTCAGATTGACAACGATGTAAGGATTCAAGCTCCCCGTAGTCTTGACGTCAACGAGTCGCACTGTAGCGATGGTGTTCTTAGTCTTGGCGGTGGTTGCCTCCTTGTCGGCCGGCTCCTGGGCTTTGACAATCGTGAGGTGAACTAAAGGAAGAAGAAAAATAACGGCGACTTTCAGTAAGAGTTGGCGTTTCATGGAGTCTCCTTTACGAAGATGGGTTGGGTGCCAGGTGCTACGCGTTGTGATTCAAAATCTGTTCTTCAACGATATCCACCGCATCGCCGATTGTGCTGCCTGGCGTGGTTGGCAAGTCCAAGAGTTGTTTTTGAACATCCGCTTGGATAACTTGAGGCACCAAGCCCAGCAATATTGCTAATAAAGACGAGATGTCCGTGTCGTTCAGAATGCCGATAGACTCGTAACTGCGCAGGAACAAATCGTTGGGCATGATCTTGAAAACGGGGGTGGTCGTAACTTTGACTTGTTTGGGTGATTGAACCGCACAGGCACTCGCGACGATTAACATGGCGCGGATCTTCGGGGTTGGCATGACAATTGGTCTCCTTCGATTATTTACTCACGGCCAGCGAGCGAAGCGGCAAAAGTTTCACGCAGTCACTCGTGGCTGTGCTTCTCATTCGATATGCACGCCACAGCCGAAACATTTCATTGAGGTTGATCTAACTTGCGAGTTTTTTCTTCTTGTCAGACGGGAGGGCAGGGTCGGGAGAAAACGTCAGCCTTGTGGAGTTGTGATCGGAAGTTAAAGAAAACGTTCTATCTGCTGGTCACACGGAAGGAGTAGCGACCCAGATCTTCATATTGACCTTGCTTGTTAAGGCCGCTCAATTTCACGTAGTAGCTGCCTGGTCCAAGCAGGCGAGCGGGGATTCGAAGGGCCACGACAGCGCCGCCGGATGAATTGGTTCGTGGGACGTCATCCCTAAGTTTTTCTGCACCATCGATCGTTTGCAGCACGCCGCGATAAAGCTGGTAGTCATCGCTCTGGTCAATTCTTAAATCCAATTCAACCGTGTCGGCGTTGCTTACAGAGAATGTTTTGATCTGCTCGTCACTCCGGGTCAGGCCGCTGGCAAGCTCGACTGCAAGCACCCTTCCCTCTGTCTGCGGCTTGAGTGCTACGGTCCTGATAATCGCGACGGCCCCGACTACGACGATCAGAAAGCTCGCCGCCGCCAGCGAATAGGACAGGGCCGGATTCTGCCGGGGCAGAAACCATGACCAGCCCCGCTTGTCTGGCGGTGGTTTGGCTGCTTTTGACGGTGCCGCGGACGTTACGCCGGCAACCGCTGTCTGAGCGGCAACGGCCCCGACCTGGCTCACATACTTTTTCAAACCGCGCGCGAAGCGGAGCTTTTCGCGCCGCTCAGGCGTGGTCATGAAATGATTGTCGAAAAGTCTTTTTCCTTCAGCGGATAGTTCACTCGAAAGATAGTCGTCAATCAGGTCATCTTCCCCGGCCAGCAATTCATGATAGAAGTCGTCGTCAATCAGCAGACGTTCTTCAACCTGCGACGAATCTTCAGGCGTCAATTCGCCGAGAAGATAATGCCTAACGGTTTGCTGCAGGTTAGCGTCGTTTGAATTCAAAACAAATCCGTCCTCACGACTGCCCTAAACAAAATGACATTCAGGCGCGGACCATTTCACACCGGCAACTCATGAACACACTTCTGAACGCACTCCAGCAGGGTGGCGCGAATGCGGCATGCCCGAATTCGCAAAGCGTTGAGCGCGATTCCCAATTGATCTGCCAGTCGCTTGCGGTTATCGATCTTCGCTTGTTTATCTTCCTGGTAATACTGTAATACCAACTCGCGATTGTCGGCGGACAGTTTTTGGATGCACCGCTCGAGACAGTCGTACTCGCGCTCGATTTCATCTTGGTCGTCCACCGGCGCGGGTGGCGCCGGCGCTGGCTTTCTCCGTAAATACTCAAGATGTACTTTGTTCGCGACTCCATAAAAATAACGCAGCGGTTCGCCGGTGAATGTCGTCCTGATCTCGTCGAGCTTGCGGGCGACGCGATCGATAGTCTCGTCCGTCAGATCCTCGGCTTGCTGACAACCGCGACAGACGAAGACTTTAATCAAGCGACTACGAATGACTTCGTATTTAGCGGCAGCGCTTTCGGGATTCGAATCCAACCACGCGAGCAATGCATCGAAGGATTCCTTGGTTAGCGCCCAATCTTTTTTCATTCTGAATCAGTAGATCAGAGCCGGCCTAATTGCGGCCAACTTCACTTCAAAGCACTTTATTTTATCCTAACAGTCTTTCTGCGACGCCACCGAACCACCAGCCCGGCCATTCCGCTTAACAGGATGAAGCTGGTCACCAGCGATGTCAGCCCGAAAATCGGTTGCCGCGGCGTTCTCAAATCTCGCTGATCGTACTGTCCCTGTATGACGAACGCCGCCCAATAGTACGGTGAATTCCAACGCCGCTGCGATCGCAATGACAACTGGGCCTCGCGGAGCGCCGCCGCCGGGGTCAGCCCCTTTTGAAACATGCCGGCATAGAAATGCTTCATCAACTCAGCGGTTGCGTCATCGTCAACTTTCCAAAGAGACACCACGGCGCCGCGGGCGCCTGCATACATAAATCCACGCGTGAGCCCAATCAATCCTTCACCTTTGATTTCCTTGCCCAATCCACTGTTGCAGGCACTCAGCACGACCAGATCGACCGGCAACTTCAGACCGTAGATGTCATGCAGGCGCAGATATCCGTCCTGCGGTTGGCCTTTTTCGTCAACCATCGAAAGCACCAGGCCCGACAGTTCAGGGTGCTGGTAGTCAACAAAGCCATGCGTGGCAAAATGAAGGATGCGGTAATGGCTGAAATCAGTCTGCTCGATGGTCTGGCGGCTCGCTTGAAAATCAACTGCTTTTAAGCCGGTTCGCCATGGAACCGCAGACATAATTGCGTCCGCTTCCTCACGCGAAGCGGGCAGCGCCGGAATTCGTCCGGTCTCCTGCGCACCGATGTCTCGCAGAACCTGCTTGATCAGATGAGGTTGCGGCTTCGCGTCATCAGCAGATTTGCCTTCCGCTGATTTTACGCGCGGGTCATCGGCCTCAAACACCGGATTGGCAAAGATAGCGACGCTGCCTGTGCCGGGTTCGCGAGCGGGCTTGCCGTTCATCACCATGCCGAGGGTCGAGGCTGATGGTTCGTAGATAATTTCGTGCGTTTCGACCAGGAGGCGCGCTGAGGCGGCGCTGTCCGGCAGCATCAGCGCTTGAAAAGGAATGGATTGCAATCTCCCGTCCGGTACGATGAGTAAGCGCTTATTACCCAACTTGTCGGCGATCGGGCCCAAGAGAATTTTGCCAAGCTCCTTCGAATGCTGAGGGATCTCTAAGCGGGCCTGGGCCAGGCGCGCTTGTGATTGTTCGGCGGTTTCGCCCGCAACCGGCTGATTAACGGTTAGCAGATCGCGAAACGCAGCCGCCAACGATTCGATTTGGGATCGCGGCGGCAATTCATAACTCTCAAGTTTCGCAGAGCTAACCACCCACAGATAGCTGCGTTCGTCGCCGAGCATGTATTCAAGCAAAAGAGAGTCAGAATCCAACAATCGTTGCGAGTCCTTCAGACCCAAAGGCTGCGGCGGCGGCGTCGCGGCATCATGCGCGCTGTTGGCTCGCAGGCGAGCCTCCAACTCCTGGTACTGCGTGGTAAGCCGATCGATTTCCTTGAGGACAGCGTCTGACTCAACGCTGTTTGTCTCAGCCGAAAGCCGCGTTCGACGAATAGACGCCTCGTTAAGCTGCCGCTGCACAGCGCGCTTCTTTTCTACCAGGTCGGCATCGGCATCGGTGCGCCTGCTAATCTCAGATTCCTTCAACGATTCGAGTAATGACCGCGCCCGCGCCCTTTCGCTGACTTCGAAGGCCAGCGCATCCAGACCATCGTCTGGATGGCTGCGATGCTGCTGCATCAAAACGTCAGCATACAATTCGTAGAACTGCCGCACTGTGGCGAAATAAGAGGACCGCAGTTCGAAACCATCCAACTTCAATCTTTGCGACTCGATTAATTGCAGCGAGGTCTCAACCTGTGACCGAGCGTCCGCCAGTTGGCCCATACTACTGCGGACCTGCGCCAGGTTATATCTGACCAGGACCTCTAATTTCCGGTCTCCTGTTTTCTCGACCAACGACAAAGCAGAAGACAGCTGTCGCAAGGCCGCGTCCCTTTGGCCTGATAGAGATAGCGCATGACCCAATCGATTTTGGGTCGCGACCTGATCGCGTAAATGGTCAAGTCCATCGTAGGCGGTCAAGGCCTGACCGTAACTGGAGATCGCGGCACTCAATTCGCCCTCAGCCTGACTCAGCAAACCGACGCTGGTCAGCGAAAGCGCGTTAAGCACGTTATCCGGAAGGTTCTTCAGTATTGTTTGGCTGACTTGATATTCCCCGCGCGCCTGTTCGAGGTCACCACGCACGCGGTACACGTCGCCAATGAAGATCCTCGTCTGCGCTTCGCCGTGCGCGTGTCCAAGTTCACGATAACAATCGAGAGCGCTCAGGTAATTCTCGAGCGCGTGCTCCAGATCTCCGAGCTCTCCAAACGCGTAGCCAATGTTGTTGAAAGTAACGGCTTGCGTACGGCGGTCGCCGAGTTGCTTCTGAAGCACGAGGGCATCTTCATCATAGTTCAGGGCCTTTTGAGGCTCGCCAGTCGCCACATAGATTTGACCGATTGCGCTGAGCGCGCGCGACTGCCACGCCGGGTGCGCCCCCTTTTGGAACAACGACAGCGCGCGTTGGTAGTAATCAAGAGCCTCGCTCAATTTACCCGACTCATTTCTTACCGCGCCCGCAAAAAATATAGTGCGGCTGAGAATCTCAGGGTCATTGATTTTTTCCGCCAGCGCGACTGCTTGATCACTGTAGGTTGCCGCCCGCGCCAAGTCACCGCGACCACCGCGCCAGCAGAGGCCGATGACGTAATTGTTCAAGATCTGCACCTTTATCGCTTCGTCATGGAGATCTTGTACCAGTCGGTCCGCCTCGTGGGTCTTCGCCAACGAGTCGCTGACCTGGTCGAGATCAAGATCTACGAGACCGATGGAGACCAGTGACCAGGCCTGTCCGCGAACGTCGGCTATCTTCTGGCTCTCCGCCAGTGCCTCGCTATATGAGTCACGGGCGGTTTGATGTTGGCCAGTTTCGTAATAAATGTCGCCTATGCTGCGCAGCGTCTCCGCCGCCTCGCGATGCGCGTCGGCCGAACGCCAACAGAGCAGGGCCTGCTGATACTTGATCAGCGCGGCTTGCGCCGAATCGAAGTCGCCCTGCGCATGGAGAAGGCGCGCAGCTTCCGTCAGACCTGACGCTTCGGGGCAGGCAATTGCCGGCGCCGTCCGGGAAGTATCGTTCTTCCTGGAAAGAGAATCTTTGCCGCGGCCGAAACAAACTATTGATAACCAGACAAAGCAAACAACAACTAAACAGACAATTCCCTTCAGCCCCGTCAGGGTCCGAATAACTGTTAGCTTGTTTATTACGAACCGAACCGAGTTGCTGCGCTCGGGTTCAGTCCACGGGTAAAGCTTCATTGCCTGGGGGTTTGGTCACCGCGAAAATCCTTCCAACAATTCATGTCCCCGGACAGGACCGACTCTCGGACGTCAAACCAGACTCAAGAGTTAGTAATGTCTTCTTTCGTTTTTTGCGGAACCGGATAGGTGAACATCACAAAAATTGGATCGACGCCTTCGGGTGGCCCTCCCAACCCTGCGACATGGCCGCCGCCGCCACCGATGCCGATGCCTGTGGAATTGTCCCTGGTGACGGGGTAAATGAGCGACGCAAATAATGGCTTGCCCAGCCCCGAAACTTTGTTTGCACCACTGTCGTCGACATTCTTTGCCGCGTCATTCCCACCACCATCGCCACTTTCAGACTTCGCCTGTTTTTTCTTTGCCATTTTGATTTGCTCCTTTGCCTGGTCGTTGTTTTGTCGCACACCGAGAATCGGCTTATGTCCTTTGAAGGCCAATAAGAAATCTTTCGAATCCAACATCGTTCGCTCTTGAAGGTTGCGCAACCACTCTGGCGCCGAGATTACGTAAATGTAACTGCCGTTCGCAGCAACTTCACCGTTTTCGATCTTCTGAATCAGAAAAGCATGGGTATGAAATGTCGGGATGGTCATCAGGCGAACTCGCCACCTCCCGGCCCCGAACTCAGCCTGCGTCTCATAGGCGTCCAGCCCCTCGATCGCCGCCTGAATATTGTTTGCCAGCCGGGTTCCGAACAACTGGCACAGCGACTCCTGCTGATCTATTAGCGAGCGTGCATAGGCGACTGCTTCACCGTTCTGTTTGATTTGATAGTGCCGCCGCCCAGTCGGCGTCACCAATTCGCTTAGATCGCGATCGAGAGAAGTTACGGCGAGACGTTCCGGCTCTGTGAGGAACAGCATCACAAATCTTTCACCCAACTGGTACGAACCCGCGTCTGTCTGCCCCGAGCCGACAGTCTTCTTCAATCTCGTTGCCCACTTCCGTGCGCCGCGAATGTGACCTGAGCGAATCATGTCACCGAGCCAGTTGTTTACTTGCGCAGCGAACTTCGGCAGATACGCTTCGGGAACTTGATCGGTCTCAAACATTTTCATCGACTCCAGTTTTGTGGTTACTCCAGGTTTATCCAGGTGTAGTCCCAGGTTCCGTGACCAAGCGCGCTGCGTAATTCCTGGTAAGTCGCGCGCCCGGAGCTGGGCAGATTGAGAGGACTCTGCCGCAAAGGATCGTCGATGACCACACTCTCGGGCGAGGTCGCAGCCCAACCTTTAATCAGCACTGCATGCCCGCCGCCGTTGGTCCAACTTATGCCCACTTCGAGCGGGCGGTGGGCTTTCAACTCTTCCTTGATGACTTCCAGCGACACCGATTCGTTCACCGGCACCACTTCCGTGATTCCGCAGTCGCGCCATGCCTGGGCCATCAACCTCGGCCGGCAATCGTCATCTTTCAAGTCGAATTCATTCGGGCACTGATGCGTCTCGTCACCCAATTTTATCTTGACGATCTTGCACTGGTTGTCGGGGTGAGTAGGCTTGTCGTAGTACTTCAGAACCATTTGAATGCAGGCCGCCCAACACCACAGCAAACCCTCTTGAAAAACGTGTTCGACCTTCAGGATGACTGGTTCGGGCGGCGCATTATCCGGAATTTTCGGATCGGCAAAATTGACTTCTTTCGTCGGGACGTCAGGAGCTACTGGATTAAGAGCCTCTCCGGCTTGCAGTTGAAGCGGCATAGATATCCTCCGAAGATCAGACTCAGAGTCACGCCGGTTGTAAACCTGCGCGCCCGTGTGGCAAATGCAGATAGCTTTTTAAAGGTTCACGACTTGCTCTCAGGTAAGCAGGGTTACTGGCGTAGCGAACCGGGGCTTACTCGCTGTGAGAACAACTTCAGTCGAATGCCGCAAAGACTATTTGCTTCCCACGACCTTGTCAATACATACATTCGCAGTCGGCTTCTCCCTGGCACATTGAAGCCGCTCAATTCTTCATCTGATCGTTATGCGCGAAAGGGGCGCAACATTTCGTAGAGGTGGTTTTGCGAAACAAATGATTGCTTCGCCAGTGGCTAATGCGGACCTTCCAACCGGAAGGTATGGACTGCCAGGCGCCCGGACTGGCTTTGCTGCAAAAGTCGGCGAAGCCGACGAATGAAAGTAGCCCAGCGCTTCAGCGCTGGGAGGCTTTGCCTAAAAGGCGGGGCATCATGGGACTTTATGGGCAGCGGGATGAGTTTTTGGGCAAACAAGGCGGTTGGGAGGTAGTTTTAAGACGGTCAGTTATGACAGAGTCAAAACAAACGAAGCGGCGAAGTAGGATTCTCAGGCCCATTTGGCCGCCTCGTTCTCTTTAATCGCTTCTTCGGGAATCATGAACTCGTGCGTCTCATTGTCCGAGAACAACCCAATTTGCGTCACTGTTAGCGGAGCAAGTTTTCTTCTTCGGACAATACTCTAGGTTCGTGACTGGATGAATCTCCCAGTCACTGTGGCGCAAGAGTTTGTTACATCCGATAGCGTGTTCGGAGTCTATTCTTACTCGCGACGAAAAGTACCTCGGCATCCGCCAGTTCACAGACACAATGAAACGGAAGGTCTACGAAAAGCAAAAAGGTATTTGTCCGAAGTGCTTAAAGCATTAATGAATTCGCTGAGATGGAAGGCGATCACATAAAGCCTTGGCGTGAAGGCGGCAAGACGATATTAGAAAACTGCCAGATGCTCTGTAAAAACGACAACCGTACAAAAGGCGGAAAATAGTCCTCAGCTCGCTAGTTTCAGACTCGTAATCGCACACACAGCGATCCGCCCATCCCATTCGCCGCCAATCCTTCGACACGTCGCATACCCATCTTCGACGCTTTCAATCCGCACCTTCTGACCATCCGTACCAGAGCCGTCAGGGTACTGTGAACTCGCTGCTGGCTGCCTTACAATTCGGATGCGACTTCGGTTTCAGCCTCTAGGCTGATCGTCGCCGTCTGCTCCGCGTTGCCTAAAAGTTGCGTGCCATCCGCCACACGTTTGATGTTCTTAACGAGTTTGAACTTACCGAAAGAGTCAGCATTGACCGCGACAGGCCCGACCACGATCTTTTGTGCAGTTTCGTTTGTGACTGTGACTTTCACTTTGAAGCCAGTCGCGAACCCTTCCCCAAACACAGTGACACCTGTTACTTTCAGTTTCGGTTGACCCGGCGGATTCGCATTGGTTCCGACTACGATGATTGATGCCATGATATGAGTCTCCTAACGGTTGGGAGGGCGAGAGGCTTATATCATCAAAGAAAGTGAAGGTTCCGTGCGGTAGCTCACATATAAGGATCCGCGAAGCGCTCAGTCCATAAAAAAACCCGCTGCAGCGGGTAAGTGGTAGAACAGTTCCGATCGGTAATTTGTGTTTAGTTGTTTACTGGACCGGCTTCGGCGCTGGCGTAGCCGTCGCGGGCGTGGGCGCCGGGGCGGTTGACTCCGGTTGCTTCGTCGGAGCGCGTTCGATGTGATGAGCACTGGCCCATTTGGCCATCATCACCGGATCGTCCTGGTACTTGTTGCGCACGACGACATCCAGCGTACGTCGCACGTCTAAACCACGCTCAAGCACGTCCTCGACTGCGGCGCGGGACGCGACGTGATCACTGGTACCGCTCGCCTGCTGTTCGATCGCTGCTTCGAGGGCCGCGATCTTCTCATTCAGATTGGCGATCAGCGCCGGCAGTTCCTGAGCCTCGAACTGGCTCGCAAATGGCGCCAGATTGATGGCAAAGGCCCGGGCCCGAGCCAACCAGGCCTGATCGGTGTCGCTGTCCGGCAAGTCAAAGTTACCGCTGACGTCCGGTACCTCGTGCAACACCCCCGCGGTACGGCTGACCGCCGTCACCAGGTCGCGCAGGTCTTCGCGCGACTCGGCGCGGGTGATAGTTCCGTGATGCTTACGGCCGAGTCCCGTGACTTGAGCGGCAGCGTGCCCTTCAAGCTCGGCGATGATGCCGTCGAGCCCCGTAAAAGCCTGCTTAGCCAGGCCGTTCGTAGCAAACTCACTCGCATGATCGCGACCAAAATCGCGCATGCGAATGAACGTATGGTGAATTCTATTTGTCTTGTCGTTCATTTGAGTAATCTCCTTTCAAGAGAGAAATCGACGTTAAAGGTTTTACTTCTCAATCTGTTTTGGCAGAGGAAGCTTAGGAAGTTGCGGGTTAAAGCCGAACGATTCGGCCTGTTGGGTTGTACTTCATGGGCCGGATCGTAGCACCGGCGTTGGGTAACACAAGTTAAATGTTTGTTACCTTAGATGGAGTTGGACCTTAGATGTCAGCACCAGACCATGGGCCACCCCGGAAGCATTAAGGAGGGTTCGCCGCTGATCGTGCAGGTTTGGAATCAGAAAACCCACATCTGGTTTTGGCACAGCGAAAAATGGAGTTGGCAATCCCAGGTATGGGACTGGAACAGCGGAATATGGAGTTGGCACATTCGAGGATGGGAACGGAACAACGAATTATGGAGTTGTCACATTGAAGAGTGGAGTTGGCGCATTGAAGAGTGGGGTTGTCACATTGAAGAGTGGAGTTGGCGCATTCGAATATGAGATGGAAACAACGGGATGTGTCGTTGGCCCCCGTTTTCTGGCTTGAGTACGTCCGAGAATGGAGTTGGGACAATCCAGGTCGGAGTTGCGGCAGCAGTCGGCGAAGCCGACGAATGAAAGTTTCCCAGCGCTTCAGCGCTGGGAAACCAGCCCATAATATGACCGAGTCCGCGAAGCGGACGACTGAAAGAAACGGTCATTGCTGGCGTTTTTCAGCCGTCCGCTTCGCGGACTGAGAAATCCACCTCGGTCCGTCCCAGCGCTAAAGCACTGGGCTACTCTCACTCAGTCCGCTTCGCGG
>Ga0207511_100092_pt1 | contig 22407 bp, 19 predicted proteins | sample NitcycUWRSCHO22C_FD_188265 | JGI IMG/M metagenome (GOLD analysis project Ga0207511, IMG submission 188265) | Soil microbial communities from Arlington Agricultural Research Station in Wisconsin, USA - Nitrogen cycling UWRJ-SCHO22-C (SPAdes) | ecosystem: Environmental > Terrestrial > Soil >... | reverse complement strand
CTCGTCATCAAATCAATCCCAGCGAAATTCAAGAATAGAGGCACTGGTTGAGCTACCGGGCTCACTTCTGAGATCAACTTACCCAACAACTGCTGTCCCCGTGGAGCCCCACTCAACACCGGTCCCTTTGCGATTTCAGAAATCCTTAGAATGTTTGCCATGATCACCCTCACGCGGCCCACGTGAGGCACATGATCGAAGATTTGTGGTACAAAGTCAAGCCTTTTCTTTTGGCGGCTTGGCTACTAAGGAGATGAGGAATCCATTAAGAGAAGAGCAGGGATAAGTCTTCTTGAGGATCGGCTGAACGGTGCCATCTATTGAATAGCAATGATCTCCGCTTCTGAATCTTAAATAACTGTCGCGGCTCGCAATGTTGTATAGCAAATAGTGAAAGCCTGTTCCTCTGTGCGCGTTTCTTCCGTGACGAGATTCTCCATCGCAGACGGCGACCTCCAAAGCTTCGCCCGCATCCTCAAGCCAAGAATAATCTGCATGTTTTCGTAAGCTTGAGAGTACCCCAATGCCTCGGTCTGCCACGACATACTCAAATTCCCCAGAGACCCACCTATAACCTGTCAGACCGGAACTCGCGCATTCGCTGTGCTCAATGATGTTGGAGGTCATCTCCTCCAAGGTGCCTGCCAGGCCCCGAGAAAAGCTTTTGGAGAGTCCAGCTTTGATCCCGGCACCCATCAGGCGTTTGCAAAATGCCATCCAATGGGGGTCTTCCGCTTCCTCCTTTGTTTGAGGCGTCCGAGAAAACTCAATGGCTGTTGAGGTTTCAAATGATAAGGAATTACTAAAGTGCGAATGTCTTGCGGCATCGACGGCGTCCGCCAACGGCCTCAGTACCTTGGAATCATCGTTTGAACCTAAACCATCGAGGCTCTTGAAATTGTGATAGGCATATTCCACAATTGGTCCGATTCTTTCAATGCGAGCCCTATTGATGATCTTCTCAGACTCTTCGCTCGAAAGCGACATTACGTCCTCCAGCAACTCAAAACTTAACACCTCGTCTCTCTCGTTGGTATTTGGCTGTGTTCGAATTAGGCTTAACACTCGATCCTCATTGGTGGTCTTCGATAATCAGTGCTTCCTCATAAGTTACCGACATGGAAGTCTGTGCTAATAGGCACTCGTCGAAGTAAGAGAGGCATTTCGGTGATCAACCGAAACACGCAAAATGAGATTGATGTCAACACTCTTGAGTGTATATCGATTGACGTCGGAAAGATCTCCGGCATGATCCTTACATCCGTAATTTAGAAGATCTAAGAGTTGCTTCTTGGAGCTCCAATAGTGGCCCGCAACAGTAGCTTGAGAACTCTGGTTATCATGTTCGAAAGTAGATTGTTCAAGCTCTGCTAGTAAACCATGGTTAGCCTCGATTTCAGACAGCAGTCTGGGCCATCGAAGGCTAATCGCCACTAATTTGCCTAATTGTTCCAAAGTTAGACTCTCATTAAGACCTGTTTCAGCTGCGATGAACGCCTTCAACCTGAACATATTAATAAACTGCTTTAGCCTTCTCGGATTGAAATCGAGAGCCGGTGCAACCATCATTACTATGTTGCGAATGGTTTCGGAGTCCTCCAGATCTCCGATTGCGCGTAGCTTGAATAGCTCCTTGCGTTCTAACTGGTCTGTGGCCAAAGAAGTTTCATCGGCTTCGCGAGTTTCATTAGACACAGCTCGGTCGGCCCTCCCGGAATCAGAAGCGTTATTAATCGTCAAACTTTGTGGCTCCCGACCGTCCCGCCGAGCGGCATCGGTCTCATTAGCCGCGCGCGGCATTCCACTTATGTGTTCATCCTTTATGTGCGGCCCAACCGTTTTTCCCCGAGGAGAAACATGGTTTAGCAATGTACGAAGTTCTCGTTCATCTGGTTGTGGCACACGGAATGGTAGTTGAATGAACTTCTCGATGAATGCAAACCCGTATTCCATTCCGGCCCAGGCATCAGGTGCTTTGCCGTCCAACTTGACAGTCAACTTCTTCCCGCTTCCTTGCTCTTCATTTGTTATCACATCATATGGATGGCTAGGGTTAAGATAGGGCAGCAATTTCTCATATTTGACAGCGAGCCCTGCAGCAACTTTTTCGCGATCCATCCCAATAACAAAAACTAACTGTGGGGAATCAGATATCATCAAGTTCAAAGCCTGCATAAGATCGGCGGCTCTCGGCACCTCACAACGATCTAAATCATCGATAAACACGTACACCTTATCTTTTCCACCATAGGTTTTCACTATCCTTGCAAAGTCCTCATGAAAGTTTTCTATGAATGCAACGTGATCCTTGTACTTCGGAGAATCGACATAACGCGTAAGATTGACCGCCAATGGGTGCCCCAAATAGCCCCTGAGCTTGAGTAAAAAGAACATGAAAAACGCCAGGTAACCGACAATTCCCGAAGCTTTCACTAGTCTGATAAAGATAGGATCAATCGGCAGTTTTTCACTTGTATCTCTTACAACTGCAGGCGGGTTCACGTTGTTGGACGAGGGCGATGGCGTTGGCTGGGAAACCGACTTTGACCTGATTACGTCCTCTAACCCGTTAGAATAAAGCAGCGACGCTAGAACTCCGCTTATGAACAGAAAAACAAACAACAGGATTAATGTCCGCAATAACGCAGCCCATCCATCTCTCCAGCGAAAGCGAAGAGCAACTAGTCTGCAGTATGCCCAGAGCCGTCTGTGAAGAGACAATTGTTTCGATAGCTGTTTAATGAACTCGATCGCAAAGGACGCCCACAATGCGTCTTCCTTGTCGTGCCGCCAAGCATTAAAGCGCACTGTTGGACACTTCCTTCCACTGAGTGCGGAAAGAGATTTGAGTTTGGCTTCCAGTTGCAGCATGAAGGACGACTTGCCGCTTCCCCATTCGCCCTCCACTGAGAGGGTCAGCGGAGGAACTGTCTGTGGGTTTGAAAGAAACTCAGCTACAGCTCTGACATATGGCTTGAATCCAAGAGCATCTTTTCTTGCCGGCTGGTCACTTACGTTGGAGGTTACTATCGAATCACCAGACTCATCCAAAGGGAATAAAATGCCTTCCCAACGCGCGAGGTCCTCGCGCTTCTGGCTTTTGATGAAGTCCAGGAGATCCTTTCGCATCCTGTCAGCATTGAGGCCAAGTTCTCTCAAACGGGAATGCACGGAAGGTATTGGTGAGAGTGGCGAAAGCATGACGCCCAACAAATGCCTGGGTTGAAAGACTTGTTGGATGTTCGCCTCCTTTGAAAACTCGAGGGCTTTGAGAATTATTACTTCGACATCAGATGCGAACGGTATCTCTTCAAGCTGCTGACTTTGAAAGTGTGTCGAAAACGCAGAGATACCCATGCCTTGGACGATCGTTAGAGCCGCCGACTCCAATGTCGAGGTTTCATTGATCGAAGACGTTTCTTGATCACGCAAAGCATTGAATAGAGCGTGACCGCTATCATCTGGACGATTGACTGCACAAATGATGATAGTGGCGAGCAGCAATGTTGAGTCCAATGTTCGGCTAGACTCCAAAGCAGTACTACCTCCGACGCGCAGCACATGCCGTACGAGCGGAGACACAGATTCTGAACTCAATCTCTGAGCTAGTTCCATTTTCACTTGGATCGTTGAGTCGCCACGTGGCCTGGAATTCGCCAGCTGTGGATGTGCGTCCGAAGACTCGGGGATGCTCACTTCAGAGACTATCTCCTTCAGGCGTTCTATTAAGGAAGAACTCTTCTGAATAACGCGGAAGCCTCTTTCTCGTAACCGTTGATTAACCTCATCAGCCGAGAAGGCAGTAGTGAAAACGATCCGGTTTGCATCTTGTGTGAGGCTCGCATTTTCCAAGAGGAATGGGTCTGGCGTCGGATCACCCAGTCGATCGATATCCGAAACTATCAGTGCGTAATCGTTGTCTGAGAGCAGTTTTTTAGTTTGTTCTGGTGTTGTCGCGGTATCGACATTGTAACCTAGCTCACTAAGCCGATCGGCGACCATCTCAGTGAACGCTAGATCGTCGTTCAACACTAGGATCGTGGGGGTGGTTTCCGCTGACGGATTCATCGTGTCCGACCGAGTCTGGCTTGATGCGAAGAGCTACCAATTCAGTCAAAGAAGGTTAGAAAGTGTCATCGGACGGAAAATATGACAGCACATGAGCAAAGTCAATAGGTAGGAAACAATAACCTGGCGCACGGGTTCTGCGGGAAAGTCACGCGTACGAACCTGGCGACAGCAAGCGCGGATCACACCTACCGATGGTGCTGGGAACTGCGGTATTTAATACGATGTTCAATCAAAGGGAATGCGACGAATTTGGAGACCAACCATTCCCACGATGGAAGCCGTTGAGAAGGTGATGATCTAGTCCCTCCTACTGTGACCAATGGGATTAAGCCAATCTCGGTTAATAAGCGATCTCTTATCGCTTCGGTCTATCCCGCATCGGAACTTTTCCCGGATCCTCAACACACAAATCTAACCCGACCGTGGTACCGGTCGGCACCGAAGCGCCGGCCTCAGGTATTTGACCGACGATCGTATTTATCGGCGCCGGAATGTCCCATCTTCTAAGCATAACCCGGGGATTCAATTGCGCTTGTCTGGCACGAGACTCAGCGGTTCTGAGATCAAGCCCCTTCAAATTTGGAACGATCGTTTGAGGCGTTAACGTTTTCTGGTGTCGATAACGGAAAATAGTAAGGGCAGTGACTGCAAGAATCGGAAAGAGAACAAGTACAACAGCCGTTGCCGCTATCACTCGCTTCCAGCGACGCTTGCTAATGTCCTCCTGAGTCACGGCATTCTCACCTTAGCTATTGCCTACCAGCGTTTTGTTCCATATGCTATCGAGAATGGTTAAGCGGAGAGGTCGAATCCCCTAAATGCCCTCCGTCCGGACTGCGTTGACCGTCCGGGCGAATCCTTCCGATAGACCAACTCTATATCCGGGCGGATATAGACGCAAGTTATTTGTTGACCTGTCAGGAGGATGCTCCTGATGGGAAGCTCGCGGAGACGGCCACAGCCGAAACGTCTGGCAGGCAAACTGCTGGCGGTTCGAAAGGGACTTGGGTTGAGTCAAACCCAAATGGCGAAGCGCCTTCAATTGAAAAAGGCTTATACCGTCGTATCAAGCTACGAACGAGGGACTCGAGAACCGGACTTGCTTACACTACTTCGGTATGCGAGGTTGGCTAAGGTCCCGTTGGATGTGCTTGTCGACGATAACGCCAAGCTCACAAAGTAATCGACGCTGGTCAATCGACCGTGAACCCGCAACAGGATAGATCCTCAAGGGCTTCACTCCGGCACGCTAGTAAGCGGCTGGAGAAGTTGAATGACGAATTCAAGGAGATCACTGGCTCGCCAACACAACTAGATCGCGCATCAAGCATGGAAAGGGCACTCACCATCCTGAAATCGATGCGAGGTATTGTGCGCAACACCGATTACACGAAGACGGTGCGACGTAAATGGCAAACCGAGATTAATCTCAACGAAGCTATGTTGGTACAACTTAAGCAGCTGGCCCTAGAACGACAACCGCTGCAAATTCACGAGTTGCTTAACCAACTTGAAGGGTTAATCACCGACGTAAAAAACGGCAATGCGCCACCGCAGGCTGTGTGGTCCCATGTAAGGAAGACAAACTCCTTTCTCGTTAACACATACCCGAGCGTCCACAAAACCAACGGACGACAACTGCTGAACGAAACCGTACGAAGATTTCGACTGTGGTTGGAGCAGCACAAGAAACTAGCAGGAGTCGACTGAACCAATCCGGGTCAGAGATCGTCCGCCGGAAAACTATGCGGTCTAAGGAGACAACCGCTGGCTCATATCAGTGATTGAGCGAGTCCCAAATTGGTTGATCGAATCAATCGTCGTGCGCTAGACTGCGAATGGACGCACGTAGCCCAAATGGGGGCTACAGTAGACAGTAAACGTTTGGAGTGATGTCCACCCCGCAAGGGGATAAGCGCGCCGATGATTCTGGAACGCGAATTTCAAACCTCTTTATGAGGGATTCGCGGAAAGGCTCTCTGGTTTCTGACCCAACGGATCAGCACAGAGAGAGCAGTAAGGCTCCGTTGAGTTTGAAAGAAGCGTAGCTCGAGGTAACGAGCAGCGAAACGTCAGAGTTTCGTAGACCCGCTTCCTGGACGCATCAATCAATACAAGATTGGTGTGTCTCGGAGGCGGGTTTTTCTTTTTGAGCCAAAGCGTTACACCAATGCGAAAGTCATTGAGAACCCAATCATCTGCCGAAGGATGCCCATGCATTGTGCCTGGTTTCGATTGGTGCGGGCTTATACGCGGGCCTTAAAAAGAAGAAAGGCCGATGGTCGCCAAACCATCAGCCCGAAAACTTTCTTACTTTGCGGCTTCAGCCCTGAGAAGTTGTGCCGCTGAATTTCAATTAATCGAGCGCTGTGAGCGCGAATCCATTCGTAGTGTATAAAAACACGGCGAAGTTGGCAAGCCTCAAATGTGCGCTCAAGAAAGCTGAGAGACGTTATGTTTGAGGGTATTACCGATTATGAGGAGCTTGCACAAAGCCTATGGGCAGGAGACCAAGACACCTATGACTTTGTCGGGCGCGAGATTCGAGATCCGCTGTTCGCATTTCTTCGTGTGCGCATGGGGCTATCGGTCGAGGATGCGGAGGACATCGTCAGTCTTGTTTGGGTAAAAATAAGAAGTAGCTGTTGCAAGACCTATGATCCGAGTATCGCAACCCTTGATCGCTGGTTGGTAGCAATAGCAGCTAATCTAGCCCTCGATTTGCTGGAGGAGAAGCGAGACTTCACTGCCATTGACGATGTTGATCCTCGGTTGCTTTCAAGCGAGCCTACGATCGAATTAGAGGCATTTACTACCGTTGATGATGAAGAAGAGAGCGGCGATTGGCGCGTCGAATTATTGGAGAAGGCGAAGGGTTACGCCCGACCAACCGACCTCGAGGCCATTTCGCTACGTTACACGCATGAATACACTTATTCCCGCATGGGACGCATTCTTGGCATATCACCTGCAGCAGCCGGAATGCGAGTGATTCGTGCAGTCCACAGGCTGCGTGACGAAGTTGAGAGATTACAATCAAATGAGCTACGACAAAGAGACAAAAAACCTGATGAAGAAGATTCGTCTTGAGGAACAGCGGCAATCTCAACCGGAACTGACTCTGCCGAAATTTGCCCAACCCACCGAACTCCTGACGTACTTAAAAACAAAACCTGTCCAAAACATGGTATCGGCATCATTCTTGTCGTTCTTCCTCCGACGATTTCGCATAAGAACAAGTTTCAAGCTCTATCCCGTCGCAGCCGCATTGGATGTCACACCTGATATCCTTACGCAATTCGAATCCAGCTCTAATCTGCCCTGGAATCTTCCGGCAGCCGACATGGCCAAAATAGCCACGGGGTACCGTCTGCATATCGACTCGATTACGATGCTAACGACGAACTCTTACGAGTTGGCCAGAGTGTCGAACCGACTTTCGGATCCGAAGCGTAGCACACAGGAAATGGCGGAATGGCTCCAAGCCGTAAGATTGGAACTTGAGCGGCTCCGAGAAAATTCGCTGCTTCAGTGAGATTTTCGCTTTACCTGTTGCCCTCACAACCTTCCGCGCATAGCCAGTTTACAACTCCGCATTACTCACGACCTGTTATAGCCTCCGTATACTTATTGAGAGGTATCCTGTCTTTGGCAGTCCACTGCTAAGAGGCCTCCCGCCCTTGCCCTTCCTCAATAGCTCCTTTTTCAAAGGAGAGCTAGGGGTCTACCGACATGGAGAAGCCGAAGCCTGCCATCCAGAAATATTCACCTGTCACTAAACTCGCCGCAAGTCGATTCGGCAATAACCGTTGGATTGTATTCAGTCTCCGTCTGCTCCGTTTGGTGATTCTGTATTCCGATCTGGAGTACGACCACTGGGTAACCGTCGAGTCAAACTACCGAATCGTTTCCTATTGTGAGCAGCCCCTCCGCGTCCGAGTAAAAACCGCACACGGATTCGTGACCACTGTTTTTGACATGTGGCTTCTGTTCGCATCGGGCAGAGAAGTGTTTCGAGAGGTGAAGTATCGCAACCAACTCACCGAGCCGAAAGTCATACGCCAAATAGGCGCGCAGAAGACCTACTGCGCGAGCGAGGGCGGAAATCATGACATCTTCGACGAACTCCGGATCCGGCGAAACCCTCGATACATCCGCAGCTGGAAGTTTATCCTTCGGGTACTAGCTGCCACGCACACGGTTGATCTGGCTCCAACGTGCGAAAGGATCTCCTTCCTGTTACGCAACGGTCGCATGACGCTGCGGCAATTGGAAGATCATTGCCCTCACAGCGAACGAAACTTAGTCCGCCCGGCCGTTTTCCGAATGCTGCACGCCGGCGACGCGAGAGCCCCGCTTGGATCTCGCGAAATCACAAATGATTTGCCTGTGGAATTGAGATGATGATCACCAAACGTCGAATCGACCGCGACTGCCTTGAGTCTGAGCTAAAGGATCTAACGAAGTGGCCCGGCGTAAAGACCGATGGCTGGACGGAACGAAAGCGCCTACGGTTTGAAAAGTTCGAAGGTGCGATCCGCAAATACTTCACGGGCGGGCGCGTGAAAGAGATTTGCGTCGAGTTCGGAATATCGCGTCAGGAATTGCACCGCGCTCTACGACGCTGTCTTAAAGATCACGATGACGGCAGAATTTGGGGCTGGCGAGGTCTTATTCACTGCGCGCGTCAAGCACCGTATGTACGAACTAAACCTGTAACACCGCACGCACGAGCAAGAAAGGGCGGTGATTCCGGCGCCTTCAAACAATTCTTAGATCGAAATCCGGATATCGAGGAGGGCATTCAAAAACGATTCTACAAAGAAATGGGAGACGAGATGGTTGATGAGCCTTGTATTCCCGTTACAGCAATTTTGACCTGGCTTATCGCTGCCTGTAAACGAAAGGGACTTACTGGCCGAGACTATCCGCTTTGCACACAATCATGTGCTCGCACTGCTCTATGGCGTTATTGTAAATACCTCGTCGCGCGCGATACGCAGAAAGCCGCAGATGCAAGGTTTGGAAAGCACGCAGCGCGACGATGGCGCCATACCGGTCATGGCCCCTCAACGATGAAGGCTACAAGGCCGTTTGAGAGAATAGAATTTGACGTGCATCGAATCGATCTTTCCTCCATTCTTCTTATTCCACACATTCTCGGCGGCTTTGTGAAACGCCACTTGGAACGACTTTGGCTGCTTGTCATTATTGACGTTTTCACAAGGGCGATCCTCGGTTACCACATATCTTTAAATTCTGAATACAACGCCGACGATGTGTTGCTATGCGTGAAGCACGCCCTCACACCGTGGACCCCAAAGGCCATTACTATTCCGGGATTCTCGTACGCTAAGGACGCGGGTTTCCCCTCCGGAATAAAGAATCTTGCATGGGTTACGTTTGAAGAGTTTTCCTATGACAATGCCAAGGCGAACCTGGCGGAGAAGGTCCAAAATAAGATCGCCGAAGCATCTGGTGCCAGCATTAATCCAGGCCCCGTGGAAATGCCTGAACGAAGAGGAATCATCGAGCGATATTATGAGACTCTCGAAGAAGCAGGTTATCACCGGCTACCGTCGACTACAGGCAGCGGCCCAAATGACCCGCGACGACGTAATCCGAAGAAAGCGGCCGAAGTACTCGAGATCCTCTCGGACCACCTCCGTGAAATTGCTGAATTAGTAATAACGCGCTACAACGCAACGCCACACTCTGGACTAGGAAATAAATCACCACTCGACGTTATGACGGCGTTCGCCGGCGATGAAAACGGCCTGCGCAACACCATACCTGAAGACCGACGTCATAATCTGGGCTTACTCGACATCGAGTTCACCAAAACTATCAGAGGAGACGTCGCCAAAGGCCGACGACCTTATGTTGATTGTGAACACGCCCGTTATCGAAATGATCTGTTAGCTCGGAGCGTAGACTTGATCGGAACAAAGGTCCAAATCGTGATGGATCCGGACGACCCACGATCGGTTAAAGCATACCTCCCCAACGGGGCGGGGCTGGGCGTGTTGACTGCTAACAAAATCTGGGGGATTACGCCTCACACTCTCGAAATGCGAAAGGCAATTCACGTTCTCAAAAAGAAAAGACTCCTGTTCCTAAGTGACAATGAAGATCCTGTTCCTGGATACATGAAATATCTAGCAGAGGCAGCGAATAACAAGAAGAACACCCAAGCCTACGCCAAGGCACGCGATTATTTGAAAACGCACCAAAGCTCCAAAAGGAGAACTCCAAAGAAGGCTAAGTCTGAAACACAGATGGCTGATCCTGAAATTCCTCTTCGAAAGAAAACGATGACCTACTAGGACGCATTATGAATAAGAAGAAGCACAGAGTCACACCGATTACTCGCCCGAAAGTGACGCCCAGGGCCCATCCAATTGAATCCCATCGATATCGGATCTTCACTCCCGCAGTGTATGTGTTTTTCCGCGTCGTACTCCAATGGATTCATAGCGGAGCAACGGGTGGAATGATCTACGCTAAACCGCGGCACGGGAAGTCTTGCGCAATCAAATGCGTCGCTGCGTTATTAATCGACGAGTTGAAGGTCGCGCTCCCGATTATGACTGTATGCTGTCGAGACTATCAGCGTCCTACAGAAGGAAGATTTTTTGAGGATCTCCTCAAGGACCTGGGCCATACCCTATACGCCAGCGGCAACTCATCCGCGAAACGTCACCGGCTCACCGAATACTTAACCGAACTGGTCGAAAAAAGTGGACAAGATCGTCTGATATTGTTCATCGATGAAGCGCAGAAGCTCCACGAGCAGCACTACAAGTGGCTCATCGATCTGCACAACGAACTCGAAAGCCGCGAGATTGTTTTGATAGTTCTACTGGTTGGTCAGGACGAGTTACTCGACCAATTTTCAGCCTTCCAGTTCGCCAAGAAAACGCAAATCATCGGCCGTTTCATGGTTCGACAATTGCGATTCTCGGGTATCACAAACGAAGCGGATCTGCGTAAGTGCCTTGCAAATTATGACACCGGTTCCGAGTATCCGCCGGAGAGCGGCTACTCCTTCACTCGTTACTATTTCCCGTCCGCGTTTGAGTCAAATCTACGTCTCGAAAATTACGCGCCCATTTTATGGCAAGCCTTAAAGGAGATAAAGGAGGAAACTCAATTGCCGCTAACGCGCGAACTTCCCATGCAGTACTTCTGTCGCACCGTTGAATATGTTCTAACGCATTTCGGAACGCTCGGTGAGTTATCAAAGGACTTATCTCTAGCTCAATGGAAAGACGCAATTAGGCAGTCGGGTTACGCAGACGCTGAACATTATGTCGTTGATGCTGAAGCGCATGACTAACGGTCAAAGCAAAATATGTTGGCGTCCGAACTGGCAGCGATCGTTGGAGTCGTTGTGGTGCCTCTTATGCAAGGTTCGTCATCTAAACGCAGCCACAGGCGCCGACGTTCAGGATATTTTCAAACGCCGAACGAATTATGAACTGCCGCAGCGTCGACCGTACTTGCGTCGTGATCTGAATAGCTTTATCGAAGTTGACGAAAACAAAATATGCGAGCTGCTTTCTCTCGATCGGTCCGATGTCATTCAGTCAACAGCCATTGGTTACATAAGACAAGAAGAAATACCACTACTGACTAGTAATCAGTTGAGATATTGTCCCGATTGCATCTCTGTAGGTTTCCATACCGCCATCCACCAATTGCTATTTATTTCCCACTGTCCAATCCATTTAACTCCTCTTGTCACCCGCTGCAGGGACTGCGGAACGATCTCTCCACGTTATACGCTGAGTTCGCTCACCTATCGCCCTGACTCAAAGTGCAATCGTTGCTTTAACGCGCTCGTTGACAATTTCGTGCTCTCGGGCCGCCTGAACAATTCAGGAGAGAGCAGGGAATTAAAAGATCTTGCCGAATGGCTACAAGAACGGCATTCGGCCGGTTGGAAGGAGAACTATGGATTTGCGGGGTCGTTCTTACGCGGCCACTCGAAATGTCGTCATAAGAAACTTCTACGACTGCCGCGATACTGGTCCAACCCACTCCCATTTCCTGCGGACAACTTAGTAGCGAAGCTCCCTGATCGAGAACATCACCACAGCGTCAGGACATCGCTTCACACCCAGAGCAGCCCGCCGATCGTCGATGAAATTGGTCGACTCATACCGGAATTCGAAAAGGAACTTACAAGTGATTTCAGAGCTATCAGCCGAAATCTGGTACATCGCGTCCTTCGACGTCATAAGCCCTGCATTAGCGGTCTTCGACGGCACGTGTGCTGGATCGTCCCGACCCGCTACTGGCGAGGTCGCATATGCGTAGCCGCAAACGCATTTCTCCTGTGGCTAATGAGATGCCAAAACATTGATGACCCTATGCAACTGTTTCAGCGGAATACAAAGCTTCGAATACTGCCTGCCGATACCTTTGTCCAACAAAACAGAACTCTCTCACAACCGGTGTTCAGAAGAATCGTCGCGTTGAACTGGGCATCTTTGTTCTACGAATCGCTACTCGTTTCGTATGGCCTCAATCGTAGAGGTTTGTATTCACTATGTCCCGGATTGGTAGAAGGCGTGCGAAGGCCATACTGGCTTGTCGAGTGGCCGTCGGATGAAAGCCAGGTCCTTCACTGGTGGATGCAAAACCGGTTTACCGATCGAATAGTTTCTAACAAAAAGCTGTGTCCGGGTCCGCCTTCACCGGCGGCAACCAATAATCCGTGGAGAACTGAGCAATGCGTCTGTCTAACTTAGAACACGAAGTTCAACCAAACCGTCAATCAGATGCAACGTGGTGCGCGTCCAGCCCTACGATGCGGCGACTGGACGAGGAAATAACTCGTGTCGCTCAAGCCGATCACCCTGTTCTGATCACCGGCGAAACCGGAACCGGCAAGACTACTATCGCCCATCTCATTCATGACCGCAGCAAGCGCACAGGTGGCGTTTTCGTCGACCTTAACTGCGCTGCGATTCCTGATGGCTTAGTTGAAAGCGAGCTCTTCGGTTTTGAGAGAGGCGCTTTCACCGGCGCCACCGGGTATAAAAGAGGCCTCTTCCAAGTTGCAGAGAAAGGCACCTTATTTCTTGATGAAGTCGGCGAGCTTAAACTCGCGTTGCAAGCGAAGCTCCTAAAGGCGATCGAACAGCAAAGGATACGGCGGCTCGGTGGCATAAAAGATATTCAATGCAATGTGCGGGTTCTCGCAGCGTCATCGCGAAACCTTCAACGCATGGTGAAGCAGCGAACTTTTCGTGATGACCTTTATTACCGCCTTGCTGTGTTCGAGCTTGATCTTCCGCCGTTACGCGAACGCCGGGAAGATATCCGTGATCTCGTCTACCGGCAGCTCGCCGACGAGCAACCTAAGGTAGGACGAGCCGAACCGTTTGAATTAGAGAAACAAGCCCTCCGCGAACTTTGTTCCTATAGTTGGCCAGGAAATATTCGGCAGTTGCACAACGTCCTAGCCCGGCTCGCTTGTTGCACTGACGGTCAGCCAATCGAAGCTGCTCATGTTCGCGCGGAGTTAAGTCGTTTTAAGAACCTCGATGCTGACACGATCATTCTTCCCGATTCGTGCAGCACTCTTCTTCCCGGGGAGGGCCTCGAGGATTTTTCCTACCGCGTCCGCGGAAGCGCAATTGAAGCCGTCAAGAATCGTATGGGGGGAAGCACGAGCCAAGCTGCACGGCGCTTGAGAGTTGATCGCTCCGCGCTTCACAGGACGATCCAAAGGATAAGCACACGTATGGAAGCGAAGGCGACGTTAGAAATGCCATAGCAGCACATCCCCACTTTTGGGTACTCACGCCAGAGTTCGCCCGTTGTCCAAGCGAGCCAGGAATCGGGACTCGAAGACGCGGAGGTGGAACTCGGCTACCAATACCCCTGCGAACCAGCACCTCTTCCCATCTCAGCCCAATCGCTGTGGTTCGCGCGGCGCTTCCCGGTATTTGCATTATCCTGCATTTGACGGCATTATGCGGCATATGATAGGGTGCGGTGACATGGCAAACTGGATCGATATCGAACAGGCGGCGAAGTACCTGAGTCTGGGTGTGCGTAACCTCTATTCTTTGGCGCAGCAGGGCAGAATTCCTGCGAACCGAGTTGGTAAAGGTTGGCGATTTGACCAGAAGGAGTTGGACTCGTGGGTGCGAGCAAATCAGCCGCTTGAACAGTTCTTCCTCTCTCAAGAGGTAGACATCAATGAAAACCTTCTTCTGCGCGATGCGCAACGCGAGGCGTACGCAGCAGCGCATGACTTCTTTCAGGCTGAGCGCGGACGTGAAGCGCTTTTACAACTGCCAGTCGGCTGCGGCAAATCGGGTTTGATTGCGTTGCTTCCCTTCGGCATTTCCCGAGGCAGAGTTTTAGTTGTCGCACCAAACCTGACCATTAAATCTGAGCTTAGCGCCGTGCTTGACATTGCGAATCGTCAAAAATGCTTTTGGCGAAAGTGCAGGGTCTTATCGCCGGAAGCGCTTACAGCAGGACCCTACGTTGCGGTGCTGAACAGCGACGCCGCGAACATTCATGATTGTGATCGGTCCCACATTGTACTGACAAATGTTCAGCAGCTTGCCGGCAATTCAGATCGCTGGTTGTCGCAATTCGCTCCGGACTACTTCGACTTAATTATCGTGGATGAGGGGCACCACAGTGCAGCCGCAAGTTGGCAGGCGGTCTTCGACCATTTCCCAAGCGCCAAGATTGTTCACCTGACCGCAACTCCCTTTCGCAGTGACAACAAAGAACTATCTGGGTCTGTTATTTATCGCTACTCATTTAAGCGGGCAATGGTTCGGGGATATATAAAGCAGTTGCAGGCTCGCTATGTGGCGCCCGAAGAAATCTACTTCACCTACGAAGGTGAGCAGAGGCACCACACGCTCGACGAAGTTCTGAAGCTTAAAGAGGAGGAGTGGTTCAGTCGGGGCGTTGCGCTAGCACCCGAATGCAATATGCACATTGTCGATGCCAGCCTCGAGAGGCTTGAGCGCCTGCGGGAGTCAGGAACCCGTCATCAAGTAATTGCGGTGGCGATGTCAATCCCTCATGCTCGCTCGATTCGTTCTCTTTATTCAGAACGCGGTTATGAGGCGGCCATGATTCATAGTCAGATGTCCGAAGAAGAACAGACAGAGGTTTTCCAAAAGTTGCGCTCCGGAATGCTTGATTGCATCGTTCAAGTGCAAATGCTGGGAGAGGGTTTTGATCATCCGCACCTCAGCGTGGCGGCGATTTTTCGCCCATTTCGGACGCTTGCTCCTTATATTCAGTTTGTGGGGAGGATTATGCGTGTGATTGTTCAAAACGATCCGCGACATCCGGATAACTATGGATACATCGTGAGTCATATCGGGATGAACGTTGATTCTCTCCTTAACGATCTGCGCAGGCTCGACCGTGAAGATCAACAGTTCATGGACGAACTTCTGGGTGGCATAGAGCTTCCTCCACCACGCGAGGTAATCGCGGGCGATACCAAGTTGCGCCTTCGTCCAGAAATGGTCGTACACGGAGAACTGGTTTCCGAATTTCTCGAGGAAGACTTTATTGACACCGACGATGAACTGCTGCTGAACGAGCTTCGTGAACGTGCGCAAACTCTGGGCTTCGATGCGGATGCGCTCATCGCTGCCGCGCGCAAGACACGGGAGACCCGAAGGATGATAGCCGCGAGCGAGCCCTTCTTTGTCTCGCCGCAACGTCAACGGGTCGAGGCCCAGCGTCGACTTAACGAGGAAGTCAAGAGAATGGCGAAGATTGTATTGAATCGCACCTCGCTTACAACGGCTGGACGGGAGCTATCAATGCAATTGTTTCCGGGCGTCAGCGGGCCAAACTTCGCCGCAGCAGTGCAGATGCTGTATAGGGAGCTCAACAGTGAACTCCAGATCGAAACTGGCCAGCTCGGTAAAGTAAAGCTCGATGTACTACAGCAGGGAACCGCCGTACTGCCGGATGTTGCTGAAAAGCTTGTCAGACAGATTCTGGCTAGGAGAACGGAATGAAAGGACCTACACCATGCTTAATAGGAACCACCCTTGGTTCTTGCTCGCTCGGCCGAACGGGCTCTCGGGGACCGTTGACTCGCTGCAAGCGCTGCAAATCAGAGATCTCGCGTCAAGCGCCCGTGATCCAGATATCAATTCCTGGCTCGTTTGGATCGAAACCGTTTTGCCTCACTTGCTTCGATGGGATTCTGGACGCAACTCAACTGAAATTGAATTCTCTGCGATCAGAGCTTGAGCAGATCCGAAAAACAGTAAGTACGTGATTAAGTTTGAATGCGTCAGGAGTAACGTGAAGGGCCGTTAGGTAGAAACTAGGGGCGCGTGCATTTGGCGCGAAGAAATATTACAGGACGAACGTTTTACTACCAATATGTTTGTTTTACTACCAATATGTTTATTGAAAGAAAACTGAACAGCAGCACGCACGTCGTTGAGCTATGGAAGTGCGAATGGGAGAATCAGCCTGGTCAGCCAGCCAAGAAAGTATTCATCGAGAAAGTAGGCGATGAAGAACCAGAAACATTGCCTGATAAAAACGCGATGAATCAGGCTCCCGCCATATGCTGGTCCTATGGCAGAACCTTGGGCAATATCGCCGTTTTTTCTCAATCTGTCTTAGGTACTTTTCCGGCAAAGAGTGGGATTGACGCTGTTTTACCATGCGACTTCGTAAACGCGGGGAAGTTTAGGCACGGAGCGAACAGATGGTGGTGTAGAACGCACCAAGCCCATTGGGGGACCAAGGCAGACCACGCGTCGTTTGGACAATTTGGGCGAATGGTGTGCGCCAATCATGAGCAGCAGATGAACTATGTTGTCGGTCCTTATCAACTTACCGTGGATGACTTCTTGGAGGTTGGTATTTGGTGCTCGATGCCGGCGGCCCTATCATCCGAACCAATTGCTGAAAGGCCACCAAAAATTCATGTACACGTGCGGAATGAGCTTGCGGGCAAAAAGATTGTAGATCGCGATTTTGACGCTATCGCTATGCTTTACGGTCACAAGGCTAAATTATTTAGCAACTCGGACATTACACAAGTCAATGTAACGCCACCGGCAGCATTTGAATTTGTGTCTGCTTTAGAGAAGGGACGCGAGATGGGCTGTGTAAGCTGCTCACACTGCGCCTATCCTCACCTGGATCTAGGTGACTTCGCTCGAACTCCTCATCGAAAGCATTTTTGCGCAAACTGCGGGCGGGATAGTACATGGAGTAAAAGACCCATAGTGTCGACGCCGCTCAAACCCCTTCATGAACAATATCCGCAAGCTGCGGTCTTCATAGAGCCAGAGCGTTCAATAAATCTTGATGACTACGACGGTTGCAAGTACACGATTTGGGCATCCACTCCAGCCATCCTTTGGACGGCAGATCGTCCTCAAGAACGCGGTATTCACGTCCATGTCCATGATGGAACCAAGCGCGTCGCTGACGACACTTACTCCAACGTAGTCGTAAGTGGTAAGCAACTACAACGGTCCGAACTCATCGACATGATGATGAAGCGTACAATCATATGAGAAGGAGCGTTTGAAGGCCTCAACTATTACCTAAATCTCACGACTCGGTAGCCAAATCCCGGTGTCAGCACTTTTAGGTAATAGTTGTCAGGACTTTTACGTAACCGGACTATAAATCGCCGCATAATCGCCTTTATGGATCAAAGCCCTCGGTAACGGCTTTGCTGGGGAATCCGCGTTTGCTGAATTAGTGAGGCGTTTGCTGAATAAACGTTTTCGTATAGCAAGACGAGAGGACGGGGACGGGTTCTACGGCCCTGGCCGTTGGCGGCCGCTGCATATTTGGTTGCGCTGTTGAACGATGTGACGCAGTCGGGCGGGCTGGGTTGCTGTTAGCTCGCGGATGTAGCGGAGTTTGTGGTTGTCGAGTATGAAGTTTTGCGCTCACGTTTTTGTGAGTGCGAAACTTTTTTGTTTTATATGGGTGAAAAAGTTGCGTTTATTTTTTAGGATCGCGTAAAGTATGCCCGCTTACTAAAAGCAAAGGCGACGCCAAGTAACAAGTCCCGGTAAGAACTTAGGTTTGCTTGGTGTCGCCCACTCGATGCAGAAAGTAAGCCCGGTGACTTTTCGGTGCCAAGCCCTTGGTGCGTCGAAGTGTCTATTTACCACAGCTGGCGAAAAACTCAAAGAGTGGGAGGCGTTTTATATGAACAGCAGGGCGCTAAAGTATGAGCCGATGATTCGGCAGTTGGAGGGAGAACTCACCGAAAATACGCACGAACAGGAGAAAGCGAAACACGAGATATTCCAGCTACAATCCAAGCTGAAGAGGCTCGCGGAAGAAAGGATCGGTTGGTTACAAACAATCTCGGTGGCAAAAGCCAGGTTGGGCTTACCACTTACTGACGAAGAGAGAGAGTATCTGCCGGCAGACGTAAAACCGATTAATGCTGTTCCGTCGGATCTGTGCAAAGGAAAAACTCTACTGGAAGCTGCTGAAGCTTATTTGGTCTGGAGGGACGAGCCAGCTACACATAGCGAAGTCGTCAAAGGGGTCCTTGAGGGAGGCCTGAAGGTTGAACTGAGAAACTTGGAAAACTCCTTGCGATCTGCGATGGGCAGATCTGGCCTGTTCGTGTGGTTTAAGGATGACGAAGGTACAAACCGTTGGGCAATGCCAAGCTGGGTCAATCGATCCCCCCAAGTCGATGAAGCGAAGGCAAAGCCGAGTCTGGAGTTAGTGACAGGGAAAGAAGCTCTGGCGAAATTGGCCTAATGATGCGAGTTCTTGGCCATGAAAGAAGGAGCCCCTGGGTCGTGTGACCGACTCGGGGGCCCCATGTCTTAACCACGACGTGACTGAGTCACGTGCGCAGTCTGCAACGGCCGCATCGTAATCAGTCACGTCCTCAATGTCAATGGAGGAAGTGATGAAAAACAGAATCCGTCCGAACTGGACGAGATACAATTCCCGTCAATTAGCAGAGAAATCCGAATTTTTTCGGCTGTTGGATTGGATATCCAAGGCTGATCCTACAGAGGACCCGATAGGTCTGTCCCTTGTGAATCTATCGTTCTCCATGAGTGTCAGGCTTGATCGATTCACATCGGGTGGTTACCGGCATTCTTCATGCCGCGTCGACACTAAAATACACATTGCAACCTAGCGGGGTCGCATAACGCTTGGGCCCTTTTGTTTTTAACCCGATCGTGGCTGAGGCACGTGCGCAGTCTGCAACGAGGCCGCATGTTAAATCAGTCGCGGTCTTAACCTACCTATTAAGGAGAGACCATGACAAAGAAGACTTATGGCCAGATCTGGCCGGTGTACAATCGCGCTCAAGTAAACGAGAAGTCTGAGTTTCAGCCACTACTGCGTGATCTATGTGGGGGAATAGCTGAACCTGTTCAGAGTCGAGGTCGCCCACGGCTTCCACTCGCCGACATGTTGTTTTGCATGATCTTTAAGGTCTATTCCGGATTTTCATGTCGCCGCTGCATGTCTGACTTAACGACTGCTCATGAACGAGGTTTCATCTCGCGGCTTCCAGATTACAATTCGATTTTCACGTATTTCGGTTCAGCTGAAATGCAACGATGCTTGGAGGTACTAATCACACAAAGTAGTTTGCCCATGTCGAGTGTCGAAAAGAGTTTTGCTATTGATTCGACGGGGTTTTCCACAGCAAAGTTTGCGTCTTGGCTCGATACTCGTTATGGAAAGACTCGTGCCAGGGATCGTCGGAAATGGGTAAAGGCACACATCATGTGCGGAGTTCTGACGAACATTGTGACCGCTATACAGGTAACGGATGCGAATGCCGGCGATGCGCCGTTTTTTCCGCCGTTGCTGGAAACAACCAGCAAGCATTTCGCAGCGAAGCATGTGATTGGAGACAAGGCATACTCGAGTCTGGCAAATCTGAAGTTCGCGGATAGCAAAGATGTTTTGCCAGTAATTCCATTCCGCGCTAACGCCAACGCCGTTCATGGTAGCCGTGACGCGCTGTGGACTCGTCTGTATCACTTCTATTCTTTGAACAGGGAGTGGTTCGACCGGGTCTACCATCAGCGCAGCAATATCGAAAGCACTAACGCGATGATCAAAATGAAATTCGGTGAGCGGCTTCGAAGTCGCACGCGGGTGGCGCAGTTTAACGAACTGCTCTGCAAAGTGGTGTGTCACAACATCTGCGTTACGATCCATGCGTCGTATGAAATGGGGATCGAACCAAATTACTGGGATGCCGGTGAAGAAAAGAAGGCGGCGTAACTCTGGAAAGCAGTTGTTTCCACTGCGGGTGTGGGAATAATGCAACCGGCGTCCGCCTCCCGGTGGGCGAAGTGGCTGCGTGGGGTGAGGACACGTGGCCTGAGGGCGAGGCTTGTGGGAGGGCCTCGCCCGCTTTCTTATTGCGGAGAATCGAGTGCCGCCCGACAGTCTCCATTTTCCTTAATTACCGGGGAAAAGGGTTCGTTTAGTTCGATCAAGAATCTCTCCAAATCTGCGTTCTGTTTCAAGGTCACGCTGTCGGTAAGTAGGGAAGTGTTGGCTCAAGAAGTCGTCCCACATGGATTTATAATCTGGATCTAACTCGGCCCGTGCATTCAGAAATTCCGCCAACGTGAAATCTCCGGCAATTAGCGCGGGCTTCATTTGTTCGAACGTGTCAACATCGAGGATTGCAAGCTGAGCTACGTTAACATCACTAGAAATCCGAAGTTTCTTGAGTAGCCGATTAAGTTCCCTATTCAAAAGATCCTCGAGCCCTGAGAACCGTAATATCGATTCTTGGACGATGAGCAATGGTGTGATCGTCTTTATTTGACGGGTTGATGTTTGACCCCATTTGGTCAACTCAGAGATATCATCACGTTTCGCCAAGTCCGCATGGAAGAGACGCTCAATATGTTTGGCGAGCTGGACAAGTCCTTTTTTTAGCACAAACTTTTTGTTGAGATCCTCTTCAAACTTCCTCACACGGCCTCCGTACTTGGCGTCAATTTTCAAGAAACTCGCTTTGTATTCAGCGAGAATCAATTGGTCATCGACACACAAGAGGGCGTCAGCACACCTATCGCCGTTTTCGTATTTGGGGTTCAAGATGACACAACCATTAGAGGGCGGTAAGGTTCTCAAGATCCGATTAATGTAAATCTCAAACAGATATCCAAACGCTCTTAGAGCGGTGTCTTTGTCGTTTCCTCGAAAACTATCGACAATTGTCCAATAGATACCAGATCCCAGCTTGTCAACTAAGAAGCATGGATCTGTCCAGAGAATCGTTTCGTCATTCAAGGCCAAGAATGGATTGCTACGAAACAGAACATAATCAAAGTGCGGAAGCAGTTTTGCCGTGCTGGAAGCAAAGCGCTTCTTCGCTTCGTTAACGGTGATGCAATCAAGAGCGAGATAATTCTCAAATTCTTCTTGTTGTACAGTAGAGTGCTTAAGAAACTCGGTTCGTTTCAACACGGTCAGGTTCGAATCATTCAGCAGTTCCTCTGGCGTATGACCAATGATGGGTGAGAGGAGAGCCAGTATGAGTTCTCTATATCTGTCGAGGCTGATGGAAGTTGCTTCGAGAAAAGCCCCGGTGATATCCAGACCCTGCAGCTCTCGTTGAGCGATCACTTGCCATTCACTGCTATTGAGAATGTCGCTGAAAAGCGTCTCCGCTCTTACCACGGCGCGTTGGATGTCGGGAGGATTATACAGTTCAAGAATGGGGGCTAGTTGCAGGCTGATATGCTTGGTTCGCCGCGCCTTGCTGCCTTCGGTAACGGCTTGCTCCTCTTTACGCGTCAACAAATGGTCGTTCATCATGACGCAGGATCTGCCCAACTCATAGCCGCCCGCAGTTTTGCCATCGACGAGCGTCGTGGAGTCCTCCGAGCTGTTCATTATTGCCAGGCGTAACAGATTTAGGATCTGTTGCCGGGTGAAAATCGCAAACTCTTTTGGCCCGTCCGGTGAGGTTCGTAACCGAGCAATAGTTCGTTCAATATCTTGCCAGAGTTCATCATCGATGTAGTTAGCTACGAAAAGATTTTGCAGTGCTCGTCGAGCGTTCGTTCCTTCACGCATCAAATGCTGTCTGCCTAGGAGCAGATTTATGCGCGACAGGGCGAACAAGGTATTGGATAGCTTCAAACGGCGGAGCGCGCTCTTAAGAGAGCCTAAATGTGCGCGGCGGCCCCGGACATCAACGTGTCGAATGTAGACGTAGCCTTGCATTTAGATTGTCACCAAAACTTCTATGTTAGGAGGGTGGGTGAGTGAGGTCAATTTGTACCATCTGCCTCTCTGAATCAGGCTATCTGTAAGGGCTAGATTGTGATC
>Ga0207511_100091_pt1 | contig 22419 bp, 15 predicted proteins | sample NitcycUWRSCHO22C_FD_188265 | JGI IMG/M metagenome (GOLD analysis project Ga0207511, IMG submission 188265) | Soil microbial communities from Arlington Agricultural Research Station in Wisconsin, USA - Nitrogen cycling UWRJ-SCHO22-C (SPAdes) | ecosystem: Environmental > Terrestrial > Soil >... | reverse complement strand
CGATCGCCAGAATTAGTGTTTGGTCCTTGGTTCCCTTGCCGTTTGACATCTCACCTGCCGCGCAATGATCATAAAACACTCAGTGTCATCATGCGAATTGGAGTTCTGACCGCCGGTGGCGATTGCCCCGGCCTCAATGCCGTTATTCGTGCCGTCGTGCGGTGCGCTTCCACGGACAACGTTGAAGTGCTGGGTTTTCGTAACGGTTACCTTGGGTTGTTTGAAAACGATTTCGCGCCTCTAACCCGCAACGAGGTCATTGGCATCCTGCCGCGCGGCGGGACAATTCTCGGGACCTCAAGGTTCAATCCGACCAAAGACGAACAATCCATTCCGCGAATAAAAGAACATTGGCAGATGCATCAGCTGAGTGGGTTGGTGGTCGTTGGCGGCGAGGGCTCGCTGTCGGCAGCGCGCGATCTTTGCCGCGATCATGCGATGCAGATCGTGGGAGTCCCAAAGACCATCGACAATGATATCTGCGGCACCGACTACACCTTTGGTTTCGACACGGCCATTTCGATCGTGACCGACGCCGTGGACCGGCTGCATTCAACCGCCGAATCGCATCATCGCGTGATGGTGTGCGAAGTCATGGGTCGCCACACTGGATGGATCGCCGCGTGCGGCGGCCTGGCCGGCGGCGCTGATGTCGTTCTGGTTCCTGAACACCCCTTCCGCATTTCCCGCGTGTGCGATCTGTTGAAGCAACGCAAGCAACAAGGCCGCGCTTTCTCGATTGTCGTGGTGGCCGAAGACGCCCATCCACATCCGGACGAAGATTTTCTTACCAGGGAACAAGGCGCGTCGATTTATCGTCACGATCGCCTGGGCGGGATTGGCGAAGCGCTGGCCGCCGAAATCGAGCGGTGCACGGATATCCAGACGCGTGTGACTAAACTCGGCTACGTCCAGCGCGGCGGCTCGCCGACGGCGTTCGATCGCATTCTCGCCACTCGTTTCGGCGTTAAAGCCTACGAGCTGGTTCGGGCCGGGCAGTGGGGGCAGATGACGGCGCTGCGCGGCACTCGCATCGTGGGCGTCGCGCTCGAATCGGCGGTCGGCGAATTGAAGAGACTCGATGAAGAGATTTATCGAGTAGCGGAAGTATTCTTTGGCTGATCGGGTACGAGCAAAGAGCTAAGCAAACAGTCTTCTTTCCGAAAGGACACGACATGACCACCGACGATCTGGATAAGCAAGCGCAATTGATTGCAGACAGTCAGCGCAAATTTGTTGAGACCATTCGCGATTTGTCTGGTCTGATCGACGCGCTCATCGAACATCAAAGAAGTCTGATGGGGTATCTGGACCACTGGCGCAAGTTATTTATTTCTTCCGGCGACTTAATGCATCAACAGGTCGAACTGCACAAAGAGTCTTTAGAAGCGCTGAAGGCCCTCGGCCGGGCCGTAGGCGAGTGCACCGTCAGCACCAATGAAAATAATGAGCGCATGGACAAGTTGATCATCAAGGTTGAGAGTTACTTCGGCACGGGCGAAGGACTGAACTACGACAATTAGCATGCCGCGAGCTCGAAGGGTTACCGGATCTTGAGCGTCGGATCGCCGAAAAGAATCCAGGTACGGCGCACATCCATATCGTTGGTCGCCGACTTTGCCAGCCGGCTCGCATCCCCGATAGGCATCGGACTCCCGCTATAAAGCAACTGAAACATTTTGAAGCCCATCGCATGCTGGCCGTCCGGAAGAGTCAGTCCGGATGACGCGAAGCTGGCCACTGCGCCGCCGTTCGGTGCCGCGAGGAAAGTTTCGCCCAGACTCACCAGCGCCGGGTCATCGAAATATCCATTGAGACAGTCCATCACGACCACGAATGAAAGCCGATTACCGTTCGTCAACGCCGCCGCGTCGCTCCCGGTAAAGATCGAGCCACCCCAAATGTCGACGTTGCCATGGCCTGAATAGACCGTGACTGATTGGCCCGAGTTAAGATTCGTGATGATGTTTGTTCGGGCAATCGCGTCGGACGGTTGCAGTCGCCGATAGACCTTCTGGATTGTCATGCCGGCGGGCAGCGTCGTCGCCACCTGATCATTGGCTGCTTCAAAATTGAAAAAGTAAGTGCCTTGCGTGTCGGCGACGAGCAAAGCCTTGTTGCCGGTGTTGCCAGGTGAATAATTAACAATCTTGCCGGCCACGAGATTGGCATCCGCAACTGTTCTGACGGGCAAACGCCCGACGGCAATGTCCGCGATGCCGTCGCCGTCGAAATCAGTCAGCGCATCATCGGACGCGGCTTCCAGCGCGGTGGCTGCGCCCGCTGTGCCCGTGTCCACCAATTTCGTCGGCACTAAATCAAAACTGCCGAAGCCGAGCCGGTTGCGCGGATCGTAACTCGCATCGCCCACCAGCAGCAGATACGACGGCCCGTGCGCCCAGCTGTTTTTTGCGAGCAGCATGAAATCGCGAATCGACTGCGAGGTGTGCTCGCCAAAACTGAACTCGTCGTAAACATCGTCGATGTCGGCGACCTTTATCGAGTAGCCCTGGGCCTGACGTTGCGCGACCAAAGACGCGAGTGATGGAATGAAATCCTTGTAAGCAATAATGACAAGATCAGCGGCGTTCGCATTGCTGTTCAAAGTCGAAGGCTGATTAAGCGTCAGCGAAGCCGGTTGCGAAATCCGCGAGACGGGCAAAGCGATCAGACGACGCGCTTTGCCGCGTTCTCCTGCGGGGACGGTCGCCGCGAAGGCGTTCCCGCTGCCATCGATCGCCGGCCGAATGATCTGAACCGCACCGGGATCGGTCACATCCACGACTCGAATGTCCGCGCTCGTGAAACCATCGACTCGCGCGCTTTGCGTCGCCTTTAGAGTGAATTGCAGCGAGTCATTTTCCGCGCGGAAGCTGTGCGCATACGTTAATCGAATGTCATCGACGAGACTCGTATCGTTTGCCGAGGTCGGCACCAACTTGATCACATTGTTGCCGTCAATCAGCCATGCGTCGGGAAATGAAAGAGTCTGTGAGGTCGCTGATTGATCGGAAAAGGTAATCAGGCCGGCGAGTGTGTCGTTCACCAAAATATTGATTTGATGGGTCCCGAGCGTCGCGCCCTGCAACGACAGGGTTAGTTGGACCGGCGCAGTCGAAGTCCGTTCGATGTTGCGCGTGGCCAGCGTGACGCTGGCGCCGTTACCGGAAACTACGGGCCCGAAGAAGTTCTCATGCACGCCGTTTAGCGCCGCCGTGTAGTAAATGTTGTGAACACTGTAATCGATGGAACAGACGAACGCGGGCGACGACGCGCCCACATCGATCGCGTGGTTATGCAGCCTACGCCGCGGCGTACGTCGATGGTTGCGAGACCTCTTTTTTCCGCCGCGAGTCTTGAGGCTGCGCGCACTCTTTGCTGAGAGACTTGTTCGCGCTGGAGTTGTGGCCGGTGAAGTCGATGGCGCTGCCTGCGCTGCAGAATCTTTCGACAGCGCCGGCTCGGAAACGAATTTCGCGGCCCCGTCCTTCGTCGGCATGGGCTCAATTCCCGGTTCGGTTGACGACAAGACAGCAGGTGAAATCGCCTTCACGACAGACACAGCTTCATCCGGCTTTGCTTTGATCGCGCTCGCCGCAGAGGTCGCGGCGATCGGCCATGAGCCAGAGCTCAAGTGCGTTAGCGATGGAGTCACTGCCCGCGCAGAATCAGGCACGACTCCGCGGCTCGGCTGTTCAGCGTCGGGCCGAAGATTACCGGACACGACAATTCTCTTCCCGGCTTGCGTCCCATTGACCAACCAGTAGACGCGCGTGTCCGTCGTGGGACTGTCCAGGCCCTGTCCCCAAAACTCGACGAAGTCCGCCGGCGACAGGACACCGTTGTCGCGGCTGACGCTCATCGCAATTTCGTTCCCTTCTACGAACAGTTGCAGGTTACGCGCGCCTTGCGTGACGTCGAAACCAGCCGCAGCCAATTGCCCTTGAGTGATTCGATACCACCCGTCAGTGCGGATTCCGATCTTCAACGCAGGTTGCCCGGCGATGGCCCACTGTTGTGTAAGTGAGGCCGAGGTGTCGCTCGCGACAACTTCAGATGAACCGGAGTCCTTCGCATCCTGCCATTGCGCTTTCGATACTTGAGTCCCCTTGCCTGCGCCGAGCTCGGTCAATAATGGCGCTTGCCGGTATGAAGGCAGGAAGCCGGCGGCGACAGGCATTGCGATCGTTCGCGTTAAAATTTCGCCGCGCAGATCGATCGACTCGACTTCATAGGTCGAGTCAGGCACGACGGCGGGATCGAACCAGGCGAAGGTGGGCCTGCGCGCTGCGGAGACCATCGTGGGTCCGGCGATGAGATCGGAATTCAGCTTTACCCTTTGCGCGCCCGCGATGCGAAAGACATTGAATCCCAAAATCCGGTTATCGAATTCTGCGACCCACTCAACCAGGGCGCCCTGAGGCGACACGGTCGCGCGCGCCGTTCCCGGCTGGTTAATCAAGTCTGCGGAGGATCTATTGGGCGTGGCCACCAGCCGGGCAACCGCACCAGCAAATAATGCCGAGGCGATCAGAACGGCAATGCTTTTTGAAAACGACGAGCGCTTCATGAACTTTCGATCGGTTTTGAACGCGGCAATTATCTGCTAATCGAATTGAGGAGACAACGGCAGGTCACCGAGTGGGATCTTGAGCGAGATCAATCGGCCAAACCAGACGACGCGCGCGCTGCAGACAATTTCTCAGTTGATAGCGCACCCGGCGTCGTTTCCCAAATGTGCCGTTGACGGTGATGGTGGCGAGGATCGGATTGGGCCAGCGTCGGCGCAGATCGGCGATCACGCCCTCGGGGCGAGCCAGGTACGAGCGCATCGGCGCTCGATGGTTGTAAGGCTCATGCTTGTCGACAAAGGGATGTTTCCAATTACTTAGCACGCTCTCACTGACCCATGCCGGTGCTTTTGCGCGCGCGGCCACGCGGTCATCATTGATAGAGGCACCGAGCAGTTCGCGAGCTAGCCCGACAACGGAATGGATCCAATTAACGCGTCGCTTGTCACAGCCGAGGCAAACATCCCAATCGAAATCGTCGGGCATTGATTCGAGCATTAACGCGATATCGCACAACCAGAGAGGCCGCCAGCCGGCATGTTTCAAAAAGTGAACTGCGAGCAAAGCGAGGTGGTCCTCGTCGCACAGCACCCGTGCCTGACCGCTATCCGAAACGAGCTTTGAGCGCGCGAAAATGTCGCCGATGGGACGATCGACCAATTCAAAAATTCCCGGATGGAGGTCGACGCGGCAATCGCGCAGGTCCGCGTTTTCGACGACGCGACTTGCAGTTGAATAATCTTCATGTCGGACGAGCAGGTCGATATCGCCATAAGGTCGCAATCCCGGCTCGGGATAACGACGCGCAATCGACCATCCTTTGATCAGAATCGGCTCGACCCTGGCCGCTCTCAGGTGGCGGAAGACCTTTTCAATTTTGGTTTGATGGATTACAGCTTGCAGCGTCAGCAAACGAAAAGCCTGATGCAGGAGCTCGCCCGATGGAGTGTCAGCCAGCGGTGTATCCCGAATGGCCCACCAGCCAAGACCGGCAGCGCCGGAATCGTAGAGCAGCGGTGTAACGGTTTCGAAATCGGCGCGCGTCACTAACGCGGTGCTCGATAGACGCCAGGAGCCACGCAGTGCGTCGGCCACCAAACGGCCTGCTGCGGGTGCCGGCGATCGTTGGTTCATGAATTCAGGATTACGGTGGGCTGCTGCTGCAGAATCCGCCATTACAAAAGCCACCGCAGCATTGAATACCGGTGGAGCAGCTGGAACCGTTCGGCAGACATCCCGTGGCCGCCTGGGCGGGCATGGGCGCGACGATCGAGGCGACGACCGGCACCGCGACCGCTGCCGAAACCGCCAAGGCCCTCATGACCTCGCGACGGGTCATTCCGGAGACTGGAGGCGGCGCACCATCAGTCAACAGGTGATTGCGACTCAATTGGTCCAACGCGACCCAGACAAACTGTTCATCGACCGGATGATTCAGATCATCCGAGACGGAGCGCGCGATCTGCCTGGTCGTACTGCTGCCATCACAACGGTTCCAAATCAGAGTCGCCGTCTGATTCAAGCAATGCGCCAGATCACGATCAAGATCGTAAACAAGCGTCTCGTCGGGCAGGGTTTGTACTACCAACCCTTCTTTTCGGGCTCGAGGTTTGGTTGAGCGTTCTGGTTTCATCGGGCTGCTGCTGTCACGAACATTGAATCAAGTTGGTAGCGGAAATTATCACGACCGGCACACACGGTCAATTCTTTTCATTCCGAGGTACCCGCGACCGGGAGCGTTTCAAGCGGATCAAGGCCGAACTCGCATGCTCGATCGAGTCGTTACCGATGCGGTTCTGACACATGGTCAAGCGAGAATGAGTCGAACCAGACGGTGCCAAATGCGGCGCACGAATTATTCGGACAGTTGGTGCGACGGACGATGACCCGAACCGCCTGAGTATTCTGACCAGTCATAAAGTCGACCGCATAGTTCTGCCACCCGGATGCGTTCGCACTGACGATCGCTTCGCCGAGCACAGCGAGCTTTTCGTCCGAAGCGTCGATGACTCGGACGACCGGACTCGCGGCGGATACAAACGATTTGGTCATTGCGTGAAAAGAAATTCGATATCGCGCGCCACGATCGACAGTCACTATTTGAGACAGCAGCACGGTTTGCGGATTTGTGTTGCCGTGAAAATCCAGGCGCAGACTCCGGGCGCGGTCCGCATGCTCAGCGTCGTCCACCGAGAGCGTTACTCCGGACACATCGGACGGAATCTGCCATCCAAAAGTCCGGTTTCCGACCTCGACATCATCTTCAAAACTATCGTTGACGAAATGTCCCGGCGTGCACCGTGGGCAGTGTGCTCTGAACACGTAGTCAGCTTCCCAGAAAAAACGCGATTCGATCAGCTTCTCGATAAGCTGATTGGAAGCACCAATGGGCGGCAATTTTACTTTCCGATACTGGTCGACAGCTGCTACACCTTCTTTGTGTGCTGCGAGAAAGATCGCTAAAGCCATGTGCGCGGCGTCGCTCTGTGGTGCAAGCAACTCGACCGTCTTGCCCGGATCATTTCCCGATATGCCCCAGGCGAGATCGATTACGTTGGGCAGCAAAGTAGCATCTCGTTCTGCGGCAAATCGCAGATGCTGAAACGCTTCATCGACTTGTCCCAGGCGCAAAAGCAGATTGCCGGCGAGCCAGCGTGGCTTTGCGTAAAAGGGCGCCAACCGCTCTGATTCCCGCAGGGCCGCAAGTCCACCCGTCGGGTCATCGTTAAGATCGCGCGTGACTCCCAGCATCATCCAAAGGAAATAATCGCGCGGCCGCAATTGGATCGCTCGTTCCAATTCGCGACCTGCGTCTGCATAGTTTTCAGTTCGTTGCAGCACAACGCCGCGCGCCGCATGAACTTCGGCATCGCTCGACAGCAAACGGGTGGCGCGTTCGCCTGACGCGACATCATTCCAATTCAGGGCTTTGATCGCCTGGGTGCGCGCGTAGCCGATGCGCGCGGACTCCCACACAGCGAACGCGCAGACGAGTGCGCCAACGATGCCGAGGACGACAGATTTGTTCACTAGTTAAGAGAGATGGCTACTGTGGGTTGACACCGCTCATCGTGCCACCACGAGTGAGGGCGGCGGCAATGATGCCACCGGTGCCGACGGCGATTCCGATCCCGGCCAGGGTCGCGCCTGAAATGCCACCGCCCAACGATCCCAATTGGCCGTTAGGCAGAAGGCATCCGGCCAGATGACGACGCTTCTTGTCTGTCTTTTCCGAAGCCTGATCGGTGTATAACTCCATCTCACCCGGCAGGACGTTGGTCTTCTTTCGGGTTACGGCGCAGCCGCGAATAACTTTGACGTGCACGTTGCCGTTCTCGTCAAAGTCGATCTTGATGGTTGAGTTCGGTTGGATCTCAACCACGCCGGCGTCGCCTAGATCAATCACGCCACTGACCTGATCTGGAGTTTCAATCGTAGCGCCCGTCAAAAGTGTGGCGCCGGTTCCGGCCTGGTTGCCGTTGACGGTAATAGGTTGATTGTTTCTGGTAGTTAGCCGCGCAGTAATTTGACGTTGCGGAACCGGCGATCCTGGAGTTGCGCCGGGCAAAGCTCCCTGCACATAGATTTGTGCAAAGGTGAACGCACAGAAAATCGCGATCGTCTGCAGGGCTTTTTTACGCCGGAGGTTCATTCGGTTTTTCCTCCTATCGGGTTCAATCAAACTGTGCGTCAAGATCGGTTTGCAGTTTACTTCCGGCGAGTCTCTGCGTCAATCTTATTTGCAGCGCGAGTGCACATAGAGTCGACTACTTCTTAACCGTGTTGTAGAGCTGATCGGCCAGTTTCGGATCGAGTTGTTTGAGAATCGCGAATTCACGAGTAACGCCGTCTTTGTCGCCGAGGCTGGCATATACCAGGCCCAGACTGTAATGAGCTTGCGCGTGGTCGCGTTTGAACTTCACGACCTGCTTCAGCGCTGCCAGAGCGTCCTGGCTCTTTCCGGCTTTATAACTTGAATTGCCGAGCCCGTAGAAAGCCTCGATGTTCGTCGGGTTTAATTCGGTGGCCTTCTTAAAAGCAGCGGCCGCATCGGCGAATTGACCCGCGCGAAACGCGGCGGTGCCCAGGCCGAGATACGCCTGTTCGTAGTCAGCTTTGATCTGCGTCGTTCGCTTGTAGGCATTGGCGGCGTCCGCAAAGCGGCCGGCATCAAACAGCGCCTTGCCGAGATTGTAATTCGCCGCGAGATAATCAGGCTTTAGCGACACGGCCTGCTGTAATAAATCGACAGCCTGCGCGGGCTGACCAGTCTTGTCGTAGATGTAACCGAGTCCGTTGAGCGCCTTGGCGTATTTGGGATCGAGTTTGATGGCTTGCTGATAATGCGTGATCGCGTCCGCGGTGGCGCCGGTCTTGTCTTCCGCAAAGGCGAGATTGTTCATTATCGACGCGAGGTCGGATTTCAAGCGAGCCGCCTCTTTGAAAGCGGTGACTGCTTCGGCAAAGCGATTGAGGTTGGTCAAAGCGATGCCCAGATTGTTTTCAGCTTCCGGCCAGTCATGCTTGTGACCGATCGCCTGTTGATAAGCATCGGCGGCCTCAGTGAATTTCGCCGACATCAAATAAGCGTTGCCGAGATTGTATTCAGTGTCCGCAAATCCCGGCTTCAATTTCGCCGCTTGCTGAAACGCTTTGATGGCGTCGCTGTATTTCTCGAGTGCGTACTGGGCCGCGCCCAGGTTGTTCGTGGTTTCCGGATCGTCCGGCTTAAGACGCAACGCCTGAGTGAAAGCATCGACGGCTTCTTTGTAATGACCGCCTTTGTACGACGCGGCGCCGAGGTTGTTGAAACCAAGGGCGTCGTTCGGATTGAGTTGCACGACTCGCTTTAATGTGCGAATCGAATCTTCGTAGCGCGACGCCCGGTCATACGCATAAGCGAGGTTATTGAGTGCGTCCACATTGTCCGGCTGCAGTTTCACCACCGACTCGTAGGTACGCGCGGCGTCGGCCCAACGGCCCTGGCCCAAATAAACGTCGCCCAAACCCATCAACGCATCGGCCCAGTCGGGTTTCAACGCCAGCGCGCGGTTGAGCGCGGTCGCCGCTTCGTCGTACTTCTCAGTGGAGCTGTAAGCCACACCGAGATTGAAGAAACTCTCTGCGTCATCGGACTTCGCCTGAGTTGCCTTCTGGAATGATTCAATGGCCTTCGGCGTCTGGTTAAGCGCGAGATAAGTGACGCCGACGTTATTCAAAGTCAGCGAATCGTCGGCCTTTATCTTTAAAGCCTCGTTATACGAATCAAGCGCTTTGGCATAATCGCCGGCATCATAAGAGGTATTGCCTTGATCGTTGAGCGCTTCAACCTTTGCCTGCGTCGAAACTTCGGCCGGAGTCGCTTCAGGCTGCGGCACGCCCGGTTGTGGCGAAGCCGACGGGCGAATGCGCGCAATCTCAGTCGGGGTCGAAGGTCTGCGCGGCGGGCGGTGCCTGGCGATTAAAGCGGCGGCCCCGCCGGCCAGATCGCGCTCGCGCGGTGGCCGCTTGAAAACAACGGAAGCCCCGCCGATGATGTCCTGCCCAATCAACGCTGAGGCGCCGCCGGCAATGTCTTGCGGCAGGCCAAGCAGGCTCTGGCAGGCGATGGCGGCCAGCAAAACCGAGGCGATGCGCTTTAGAATTGTTCTGTCTCTCAACGACAATCGATAATCCTCTAACAAGCTGATGAGAACTCCCTCGCCCAGTGGATCAGGGAACCCGCTAATTGAACGCTGCGCTTCGATGCGCTTGCGGCGCCGGCCGTTGGTCGATCTTATTCATGCTCAGCACCGCGAGTAGCATAACAAACGCGAGCGCGTTGCAGGTGATGTGCAGGCCAAAGTCAACCAGGCTGTGCACACCGACACCCACAATCCCAATGACGGCGCCAAACACCAGGACGCGCTGAACGCCAGTGAAGATCGCCAATGCTTTGCGCGTTGTCTGGACCAGAGCGACCACGAACCACGCGAATAATCCGAGACCGATGAGCCCACCACTGGCTAACAATTCAAGATAATCGTTATGCCCTTGTTGTGGCGTGAGAATGCCCGACGCATCGTGATAAGCGGGAATCTCAGCCCAATAACCACCAAGGCCCGCTCCGGCAAAAGGGTGCGCGCGGGCCAACTGCCAGGTTGCGCGCCAGATGTCGCGCCGCCGCGCGCCTTCGTGACTGTCATCACGTCTGGAAGTTATTTCGGTGGCCGCCGTCTCAACACCGCTCGACAACTGATCGCCGCCGAGCCAGATTGTCGTACCGGCCACCACGATCACGATCGCGACGATAGCGGTCACCGCAGTAACAATTGATCGAGTGCGCGCACTCTTGACTTGAGTCGAAGTCCGGCGCGTGTAGAGAAAACATAACGCCGCCACGACCATCTGCAACGAGACCGCCAACAATCCGCCGCGCGATTTTGACATCACCAGCGCTGCCCAAAGCAGAATCAGCGCCGAAAGATAAATCAACTTCTTATGTCCGGCGTCCTTGCGCAACAAAATCAGCGCGGTCAGCAGACCGACCGCCGGCTCGATCAGAAAGGCGAAGTGGTTCTTGTTTATGAACTGCCCGAAGCCCTCGGTCAGGCGCAGCGACGGCAGCACAAAGCCGTCGGCATGCTGCATGGTCAGCCGCGCAATTCCGAAAATTGCGCTCAACACCGCGACGATGATGAGAGCGTTCGCGATAAACATTAACCGAGTCGTGTTGTTGGTGAGCTGCACCGCGATCAATCCTGCGACGACCATGGCCCCGAGACGTAACGCGAAGATGCGACTCTCGAACGGGTCGGCGCTCAGAGTCGTTAACACGTCGACACCGGCGACCGTCGATCGTGACCAGGCGACACTTTGCAGCAAAGCCAACGCGACCAAAGCCAGCAGCGGCAGAAACAAGCGCAGGTCGATCTTCGCCGCCGGGCCTTTCAGAATTACGTGCAGGCACCAGCCGAACCCGAGGAGAAACACGCCGCATTCCAATACTGCCTGCGACCATGGCTCGACCGAGCCGTAAGGAATTGGCGCCAGGCAAACCAGAGCGATCAGGCCGTAGAAAACGACGGCGCTGATCGCGCGCGCAGTGACGGCCCGCGCAGAAGACACTTGCAGCGAGTTAATTTCGGGAGGTGGCCTGTCCAAGATGTTTGGCTTGATGTTTAGCGGGCACTCGCGGCGCGTTGGCGTGGCATTGACCGCTCGGCCTCTTCGAATATCCGTTGCGCGGCGTCGGTCAGGGCAGGTTGAAACACTTTCGCCAGGTAGTTAACGTCGAAGAGGAGCGGCGCAGACTGTACTGGTCGAGACAAACTCAGATGGCCCAGCGTTGAATTTCGGTTTGCAATCGGCAGACGAATGGTCCACAGCTCCTGCCATTCACCCGATCCTGTGTCTGACCGTGAACATTTCCATTCGATGTGACCGTCGCACAAAGCCGCATGCTCAGCGCTGCCTTCCGCCTGAGCCAGCTCCAGCGCGCGCGCATTTACCATGACCTGTCCATTGAAAGTCAGCTCAGCTTCGGCGGCCACAAATTCGCCGGCTTCGACTATTTCCACAATTGCGTCGAACAAATTATTCAAACGCTTTACGGATGAGAGTGACTGGCACGCTCGTCTGATCCGTAGATTATTGACGGCCCGCTGGCGCCGGTCCCCGAGGTTGCGTCGCACACTTGCGCGCAACTCGTCGACTTCGTGATACCGCAGGTGGCCCAGCGCCAGCACGATCGCGCCGCCGACGACGAACAGCACGACTGCCGGAACTCTGCTGCCACCGTTCACAAACAGCATCGCCGCAAAACCAAAAGCTGCGCTCACGGCGTAAAGTGCGAGCGTGACCTGTCTCTGTGACCATCCGCGCGCCAGCAGCATGTGATGAATGTGCTCGCGATCGCCTTCGAAGATTGGTTTGCCACTCAACAGACGCCGCGCGATCGTCACTGCGGTGTCGACGACCGGTAGACCAAAAGCGAGAATCGGAATTGCCACGGCCACGGCGGTCGAAGCTTTCTGTGAGCCCTGAATGGACAACGCAGCCAGAATGAATCCCACGAAGAGCGAACCTGAGTCGCCCAGGAAAATCGACGCCGGGTTGAAGTTGTAACGCAGGAAACCAGCGAGCGCGCCGCTCAAGGCCAGGGCCACGACGGTCACTCGTGCCTGGCCTTGAATGATGGAAGTCGTGACCAGCACGAGCGTGGAAAACAATGCTGAGCCGGAAGCCAGACCATCCACGCCGTCGATAAGATTAAAAGCGTTGGTGATGCCGACGATCCACAGGAGGGTGAGCCCGAATCCAACCAGCCCCGGCAAAGCGACCTGGCCCACTGACGGTATCGACAATCCGTCGATGCGTCCTCCCAGCGCATAAAACAGAACGGCGACCAGGCCGAGACTCACGAGCTTGATCGAAGCATTGGCTCCGCGCACATCGTCGTACACGCCAATCAGCAAGACCAAAAGTCCACAACCGAGCACCGACGCGATGGCTTTCAATTCCGGACGCAGGTTCTGGGTCAAAAGGTTGTGGATGAAGGCGAGCGAAGCTAAAGACAGAATCACGGAAATGAAGATCGCAACTCCGCCGAGACGCGGCACCGCTTTCTGATGGATACGACGCTGATCAAAGGCCCGGTCGACCAGACCGAATCGCTCGCACAAGCGGCGCAACAACGGAGTCGCGATCAGCGCGCTGAAAGCGGCAATCAGAAAAATTCCCAGGTACGTTTTCATGCTGGGGTTATTCACTGCGTTTCCGAAGCGGCGAGGTCCGGGCGCTCAGTCACGGGACCCAGCGACGACCGCCCGGTGTCCAGGGCTTCGATGTGCGCGATGAATTTGGTGAAATCCGATAGCGCTGAGTTGTGATCGAAACTTTTCACTCCGCCATTCTGCTGCTGAACGAAATCCGAGATCGCCGTGACCGCTTTCGCGGTTTCACCATGCCGCAGACCGACGGACATTGAACGATCATCCCGTGCGGAGATGATTTTCGTTATGAAGCTTTCATCGGGTCCGATAAAGATGAACGGTTTCCCGAGCTTCAGGATGTTGTAAATCTTCGACGGATGAACGATGCCGTTGAATGCATCTCCCATCACGACTGCGTGCAGGTCTGCGGCCGAGAGCAAAGCCGAAAGCTGTTCGTGCGGCAGATAATCGAGGCAGCGAATGTTCGCCGCGTGCTGCGACGCAAACGATTTCACTTTTCGAAGCTCACTGCCGCCTCCGACGAAAAGGAAAACCAGGTCGGTGCGATCCTTGAACTCACGCGCGGCCTGCAACAAGGTGTCGAGTGGATGACAGGGGCTGTGGTTTCCTGCATACATCACTACAAATTTGCCGGTCAGACCGTGAGTCCGGCGGAACTCTTCCCTCCCCTGCTGGTCGAAACTTACCGAATCATACGGCGCCGGCGGCACCACATCGACTTTGCCGGGTGCGATGCCCTTGGCAACGATGCGCTGTTTCATGAAGTCGTCGAGCGCGATGATTGTCTTCGCGGTGTGCATGCTGTTTGTCAGCAGACGCGTGAGAAACTCCGCGCCGACCGAGTTCTCGTTGAGCCAGCCGGCAGCGATCGCTTCATCGGGATTCAAATCGAGTGGCCAGAAGATCAGTTCACCGCCTCTCAGCCGCACAAAGACGGATGCGACCCACGAAATAAGTGGCGGCGAAGTCAGCGCGATCACCACATCCTGCTTCGGCAGGAACGCGAGCCGCGCAGCACACGCGACAATAAACGAGCCGAAGTTTAATCCGCGTTGCCAACGCCGGCGTTTGCCCGCGCCGAAGGTCGAAAGGCGAATGACGTCGATCGAGTTCCACCGTTCGCGCCGCTTAAATCTGACGGATGCATCGTCATAGCCGCGCGCGCTGGCGATCACCGTTACCTGGTGACCACGTTCAGTCAGCCGCTGCGCGAGCATGGTCACTTGTTGGCCGCTGGCCACGACGTCAGGCCAGAATGCTTGATTAAGGAAAAGAATCTTCATCAGCGAATGAAGCAGTCAGGAGTCAGTGGTCAGAATGATCGCCGCCGGCTTCTGATTCCTGCCTTACCGCGCAGTTGCCGATATAGAGCACATCCATTCGGGTGTTGAGAAAGCAATCGATTGCGTCTCGCGGAGTGCAAACGACCGGTTCGTTCTCGTTAAAGGAAGTGTTCAGCAGCACCGGCACACCGGTGATTTTGTAGAACGCTGCAATCAAATCATAAAACCGCGAGTTAAATTCACGAGTCACTGTTTGTAAGCGGCCGGTGCCGTCGACATGGGTTACGGCGGGAATCTGCGCGCGGCGATCCGGTTTGACTTGATAGACCATGAGCATCGCCGGCGACGGATGCGTCTGCTCAAAGTAATCGGCAACGTACTCGGACAAAATCGCCGGCGCGAACGGGCGAAAAGCTTCACGCCTTTTGATTCGCTGGTTCAGGATGTCTTTAATTTCCGCGCGGCGGGGATCGGCCAGAATCGAACGATTGCCCAAAGCGCGTGGGCCAAATTCCATTCGCCCTTGAAACCAACCGACGATCAACCCGTCTGCCAGATCGCGCGCCGCTTGCTCGATCAATTCATGCTCCGCATACTTTTGGAATTTGAGATCTGAAATCTGTAATTCGTTTTCGATCTCCTCATCCGAGAATTCCGGTCCGGTAAAAGGGCTGAACGTGTAACGCGAACTGTTAGTTTGCCGCCCTCCGTCGACGGTGACGCTGGTGCGTTTACGCCAGTTAACAATTTGCGCTAACTGATAACAGACACCGATTGCCGTTCCGCTGTCGCCGGCTGCCGGCTGCACGAACACGCGTCGAAACGGAGTTTGCTCCAGGATTTTTCCGTTCATCACGGAGTTGTAAGCCACCCCTCCGGCCAGGCCCAGATCGGTCAGGCCGGTCTCCCGATGAAGATGGTCCAGCAGATGAAAGGCAACTTCTTCCAGACGCAACTGGAGACTCGCAGCCAAATCGCAATCGCGCTCGGTGATCTCAGTATGCGGGGTTCGGGCCTCACCAAACGTTCGCGCAAACGCGTCTGAATAGATGCGGCCGATCCGCGGCGATCCATCATCCCAGGTCATCTCAACGCCCTGCGTCGAATGCAGAAAATAGTCGAGGTCCAGACGGAACTGGCCGTGGTTCTTGATCCCAATGATTTCCCGAAACTCGTCGATGAATCGGGGCCGGCCGTAAGGCGCAAGTCCCATCACTTTGCCCTCGTCGCCGTAATGCGGAAAGCCGAGAAACTGGGTCGTGGCGGTATAGACAATGCCGAGCGAGTGCGGATACTCGACCTGGCCCAGAACTTTGATCGAGTCCCCTTCTCCGACCGCCCACATCGTCGAAACAAAATCGCCAAAGCCGTCGAGCGATAACAGCGCCGCGCGATGAAAGGGCGAAACATAGAACGCGCTGGCCAGGTGCGCCCGGTGATGTTCAAGGTGATGAACCTGCGCCGTAATCGTTTCCGGCGGAACTGAGAGCGCGCGGCCGAGCTGTCGTTTCACGTCGAACACTTTTGAAGCATTGAGCAGACGCTCTCTCAGTTGGTTCGTTATGTCAGCCAGGCCGTTGCTATTTCCGTTTGACGGCGTGACTTCCTGATCGCGGAAACCGTGCGAGGCGTCTAGGCCGGCGCTAACCGCGACGCGTTTCGCCACGACCGGCGTGTTTCCCTTAATCAACCGCTGGCCGGCGGCGAGAATTTTCTTGTGCAGTCGCGCGGTGGGATCACGCGAGACGCCGATGTGGTCTACCTGTTTCACGGAGATGCCCGCCGCGCGCAGGCAATACTCGATCGACTGCGCCGGAAATCCCGCGCAATGCTTGATGCGATTGAAGCGCTCTTCCTCGACGGCCGCGACCAGTTCGCCGTCTTTGACGAGCGCGGCCGCCGCGTCACCATGGAATGCATTGATGCCGAGAATGTACAAGGCTTAAAGGATCGGATCGGGCAAGCAGTTATCGATGGCCGGCGAGCTTCGCCGGACCATTCGGGCCGTGCGCACGCGATTGGCCACAAACAGAAAAGCAAACAAACACAGGATGCGATCGAAGTGGGCCGGCCAGCTCAACCACGCTGCAGACAAATCGATCCGTTTCGCCAGCTTCCACCAGAGGCCGCTGATTTCAAGGACCATCGCCACTTGCAGAAACCAAAATACGGCAAGATCAAAACGCGTCGATGCCGATGATTTGGGAAAGTGATCGCTGCATAAGGCCGCCAGCATTACCACCATCAGAATTAGATCATAAGAATTGTGAAAGACCGCCAGCAGTGACCAAAGACAGGTGAGCGAAAGCAGCATGAGTTGCGAATGCTTTAGTCGTCGCCGGTGGCGTTCCCACGCGATCAGAACGATGCCCGCCAGCAATCCGATGATGACGATCACATTGACGATCTCGGCGGCGGTGAAGCTGGGAATCAAAGCGTGGAATAGCGGCCTGAGTTCAGTCGCGCCGGCGGCAAAACCATTACCGCCAAACTGGAGGCGCAGCACCGAAAGAAAGTCCGCCGCGATCGTTAGCGGATTAGCGCCGAGTCGAGCCGCAAACACCAGGGCTCCCAGCAACGCGACGAGTAATGAAATTGCCGCGGCTCTGAATTTTCCAGTCAACAAGAACCATAAAAGGAACGCGACGCCGATGTGAGGTTTCATTAGCGACAGGCCAAGTAAGGCGCCGCTGGAAATCGAATTGCTATCGGACAGGAACACCGCCGACAGTCCAAAGATGGTCATCAGAAGACTGAACTGACCGTTTCCCAAACCGACCCGCAAGCCGGCCCATGAAAGAAACAAGAGACAGAAAAGAATGGCGGCAGTCCGCGCGGCCTTCGGGTTGAAAATCTTAAATGCCAGGAGGCCGGCGACCACTGCCAACCCAACGTTCGTCACACTCCAGATGAGCGGGGCCAACGGTGGAGGTATGAAAGTTATCGGCGTCAGAAAGACAACTGCGTGAGGCGGATAGTTGGCGACGGCATCAGCGGCCAGATGATAAGGGTTGTCGCCAAACAGCCACACCAATGACCACGTCGCGACCATCGCGAAGTCCTGACTCTGACCGGGCCGCAAAGCATTCGCGACGCCTCGAGTCAGGCTGACTACGGCGAGGACCGCGCAAAAAGCGATCAGTGCCCGGGTGTATCGACCTTTAAAAGCTGCTTGAAAGTTCAGGCTTGCCATCGGTCGTTCGGTCCGGCGGTTTATCGACAGGTTCTTCCACCTGGGTTTTGGTTTCTGCAGAACTCTGGAAAATGTTTTTGGTGTCTTGCTCGATTAGAAAGAGCGACAACATCGACTCAGCAACGAATCGTTGGAGCGCATAGAACATTCCGGGCAGCCCTTCAAAAATGCCGCCCCGAACAATCAGGCAATGCAGAAAGACGGCTGCCGGCGCAACCAACCGAAGTTTTCGCACACGATCGGCCAAACCCAATTCTGACGAGGGAGTATTGCGCAGCTTGCGCGCCTCGAGCTCCTGGTAACGTGCCTGAGAATCAAACCATCGCGCCAGAGGCTTGCGATCGTCGTGATAGATCGGACGGTGCAGAGTCGCGACGCGGCCGCTCAGACGGATTCTCTGAGTGTGACCATCTGAATAATATTCCGCCTGGGTGCGCCGATAGAGGAATGTCGGCGCCGGATAAATCGCACTTCGCAACCGTCTGCCGCCGACGCAATAAACCACCGGCGCGCGATAACCGTTCACATCGTTCGCAGGTTGCAGCGCAACGATCTCCTCAACCAACTCGTCCGCCAGCACGTAGTCTGCGTCAAGCGCCATGATCCATGAACTGGCAATGCCTGTTTCCCGCAGACCGAAGTTCCACTGATGCTCGTGGCTATCAAAGGCGCGCTGAAAAATTCTGGCCTGAGGAAAGCGCGACACAATGTCGAGCGTGCCATCGTCGCTGAAGCTGTCGACGACTACGATATCGCGGGCCCAGGTTAATTTCTCGAGCGTTCGCCGAATGTTCGGAGATTCGTTCCGCGTCAGAATGAGTGGCGTGATCTGTTCGAGCATCGGCTCAGGACTCCTGCGCGTGTTCGAGAGTCGTTTGTCCGCTCCGGCGCGCGCGAATCAGTCTGCGATAGACTTCGCACATTTCTTCGGCGACGTCTGTCCATGAATACTCTCTCTGCATCCAGGCACGACCCTTCGCGCCCATTTCCGCAAGGGGCATCGTCGCAGCGCGGTCGATTGCCCGCGCGAGTTCAAGAGGTTCGTTATCAACCCAAAGCCCGCAGCCAATCTCTTCGATTCGTTTCCAGGGAATGCCGCGGCCGGCGATTACCGGAACTGCGCGGGCCATCGATTCGAGCACGACTGTGCAAAATGCTTCTTTAAATGATGGCGCGATACATAAATCGGCGCCGCGAAATCTTTCTTCCTTGGCGCTGCCGTCGACCCGGCCGTGAAATCGGACAGTCCGGGCTAAATCCAGTTCATCAACCACGGCGCGCAAGCGTGCTTCATACTGCGCGTCGCCTTCGCCACAAATGTCCAGTGAGATTTTCGTCTGCGCGAGCGGAAAGGCCCTCAGCAAATTTTCAATGCCCTTGATAGGGTGCAATCGTCCGAGGTAAAGCAGACGCAGTACGTCGCCGCCAGTTTCGCTGTTGTTCCGATCGAGTTGCGGAATATCGATGCCATTCCGCAACACCACCGCGCCGGCGTTTCCGATTTTCTCGAGGCTTTCGGTTCTTTCCTCTTCGCTGGTCACGTGCATCACCACGGTTTCCGGCGCGCACAGCGAATCACAAACTTTTTCCCAAAGGGCTTTGCGCTTCTGTTTCGTCGTTCCCTGCCAACGCTGCAAGGCGCCCATGGTCGACCACACCAGGGGCTTTCTCAGCAGCCGGCAGAGTACCAGCGTGGGAATAGTGGTGAACGAATAGACGCCATTGAGATGAACCACATCCGCCCGTCTCATCATTGATGGAAGACGCCATAACAGTCCTAACGCAATGTCCGGTCGAAAGGTGCGGCGGCAGTAAGTAATTGCGTAGCTTTCACGGTGATTTGCCTGGGCCGCCGGCAGGTCAATTCGCTGTGGTCCATTGGCATCAGTGGTCAGGACCTCGACGTCGAGGCCCTCGATCCGGCCCAGGGCGTCACAAAGCGAACGATTGATGAATGTCGGACCGCCATAATGAAATGCCGGATAAAACGACGGAGATACGAAGAGAATCTTCATTGTGCGAGCAGCAGATGTGCTAGGCGGGCAGACGCAAAGGTTTCAGCGCCACCGGGTTCGCCACCTTGCGCCGTCGCGTTAAGAGAAACATCGCCAGCAGACCAAAAAAGAAATACGAGAAATATACCGGTGAATAAAACCGGAACGACGAAATGATAAATGCATAGAACATGCCGACGACGACGAACATGGCCGTTTGTCTCTGGGGATCGAGCCGCCGCAAAAATCGATCGGCAAACATCGTGAGAAAGCCCAACCACAGACCGATGAACATCACCCCGGGCAAACCCCAGCTCAAGTGGAACTGCCCGATTACCGACGGCGTGACGTTGAAGGCGCCGCCCTCTACATACGCTTCGTTGTAATAGGTCCACGACTCCATGATCGGTTTGTTGGGCCACACCTGACGCGGGATCCAGTGGATGATGAAATACGGCTCGGCCAGTTCCTTGAAGTATCCATGCTGGCCCGGCACGAGGTGCTCGGCAAAGAGCAGCGCCGTCAATTGTCCGTTCGTATTCATTTGCGAAAATTCCTCGGCGGACACATCGCCCCACCGTTGCCAGCCAACATTTCGAAAAACGAACTGGGCCTGGGCCACGACCAGCACCACCAACGCCACGGTCGTCAAGGCGACCACGCGTTTATGCGTCAACAGACCCTTGAACCCATGCAGTACGATCAAAACCGATGGCAGAGAGATATAGAGCCAGATATGGCGCGTGCCACCCAGGATGAATGGGAGCGCGGCGATCACGGCCAGGGCGAGCCACCACAGTCTGCGCCAGGTCGCTGCCTTCAGCGCATACACAAAAAAGAGCGCCGCGCCATAAATGCCAAACAGGGCGACGTGCTGGGTCAATCCTCGTTCCTGAGTTTCAAATTCAATTCCGCTGCGGCTGGCAAGCAGCGCGGTGATGACCTTGTCGATCTCAAAATTGTAATAAACCAAAAGCGGCACGAACGAGCAGAAGATCAGGAGAAAGGCGACGAGAGTGCGATCGAAAGAAAACGTGTCGAAGCGATTGGCAAAAAATCGCAAAGGTGATTCGAACTTCGGACGAATCGAATAGCCAATCAGCAGCAGCAGTTGAAAGACAGTCACGTAAAACAGGGCCTGATGAATCAAGTCCTGATTGAACTGCGTCGCGTTGTAAGGAAATCCTTCGGGGACTTCGAAGGGATATCGCTGGGACACCAGGGCTAACGCATCGATCCAGTAAAAAACGAAAACGCCCGCCATCAAACAAAACTTGCCGATCATTCCGGTCCGGACAACGTCGCGCGTAGCCATCAGCAGCAGGACGAAACTCAAACCCGCGAGCGCCTGGGTGGCCCAGGCCAGCGAAACGTAATTACGCGTTTCGTAGCCCAACACCGCGATGAACACGGATGCGCCGGCCAACAGCCACTCGACCGCGTTGACCCGTGCCGGACCTGGCTGATTCGCGCGCGGACGTCGACTGCGCCATCTGAGCAAGCGAGACTTGAGGCTATTACTGATCAAATCGAATTAATTATCTGGTTGCCTACGATCGATCCAAACCGAATCCGGATTCGATCGCGTTTGCAGATTTCGTTTTATGCGCCGCCTGAATCGCCGCGTTGAGAATCAAGGCAGCGCGTTCAGGTTTCCACTGTTCCGCGATTTCGCGGGCGGCCTCACCGGCCTCTCGCAGGACGTTGCGATTCCCGGCAAGCATGGTCAGCTGCTGCGCCAGGGCGGCCGAGTCGCCAACCGAATGAAAAAGGATTGCGCCCTTCTGGTTGTCGCGATCCAACGCCGCGACCACGCGGTCTGAGGCCAGCACGGGGCGTCCCTGTGCCAGGGCTTCCAGCACGACCACGCCGTACGGCTCGAAACTACTCGGCACGATCAAGGCATCGGACGCGGCCATGCGCCGGCAAACTTCGTCGTTTGAGAGCCAACCTGAGAACGTGACGCTTCGTTGCATTCCCAAAGTCGCAGCCAGTGCTTCAAGTTGCGGTCGTTCTATTCCCTCGCCGATCAATTCCAGCGTGGCTATCGGGTGATCTGGTTTTTTGTTCGCCGACGCGATGGCGCTGATTGCGACATCGAAGCCCTTCACTGAAACAAGTCTGCCGACGGTAAGCAGACGAATCGGAGGCTCTGGTTGATTTGCTTCGCAGCCCGGCAAACTCCACGCTTCCGGAACGCGGACCCAGTACGGAAAATTGGTGATCTTCTCGCGGTCAAATCCAATGCTCGCGAGATGATCCACGGTGGGTTTCCCGCAAGCTAACACGCCGGCAACGCGTCGATTGAGCAACTTCAAGTAAACGCGGCGCAGTAAGTTTCGTCTCTCACGCGGAAAAGGATGATCGGCCCAGATGAAAACCGGGACCCGCAGCACCGTGGTTATCAGCAAAGTCACCCAGGCAAACGGCGAAGACCATCCACCCAGAATGACGACCGGCTGAGTATCGGCTTTCAATTCTCGGAACATCCTCCGGTAACCAACGTGCGGCAGAAAGCGGCTGACATAAGTCTCATTTGAATCGCTTAAGGTCGCCAGTCGTTTGCCGGCAAACCAGGCGACAAAGTTTCCGTCGTAAGCCTTCTCGAGCGCCTGACACAGCGTCTTCTGGTATTCGACTGGCTCTCTGATGACGAGATGTATC
>Ga0207511_100090_pt1 | contig 22649 bp, 21 predicted proteins | sample NitcycUWRSCHO22C_FD_188265 | JGI IMG/M metagenome (GOLD analysis project Ga0207511, IMG submission 188265) | Soil microbial communities from Arlington Agricultural Research Station in Wisconsin, USA - Nitrogen cycling UWRJ-SCHO22-C (SPAdes) | ecosystem: Environmental > Terrestrial > Soil >... | reverse complement strand
GTCGCGCGGTCGATTGACGATCGCAGCATCGAGTTTGGTCCGGCCGTGAAGGTGAAGAACTCGTTCCGCTGGGAACGCGAGTCGAACGACGTCTGGAAAGCTACGATTATGCTGCCGGCCAACGAGACTAAACCGGCGCGCCAGATGGTTTATAAGATGGAGCGCATGAAATAGGGGATAGGGGTAGGGTGTAGTCAAAACACTCCGTGTATGTCCTTCCTTCGCTCCACGTCGGGATTACTCAGAGAAGACCGTCGTCGCCTTCTACACCCCAGGCAGCAATATACTCGACGCATCACAGTTTCCATCTTGAGCGTTGGCGCTTGCTCAAGATCCTAATTCTGAGAGTCCGCGAAGCGGATGTCCTCCGCTACGCGGACTGACAACAGGTTTATGCGTGAAGTATGCTATCGCCCTACCCCCTAACCCCTTTCTTCCTTTCCGGGAACCGACAATCGATGTGACGCATCTAAACGAACCAGGCGGGGCGAGTGATGCCAACAAAATTTCCAATCTTGCTATCGGCACTCGGCGCATGTGCGCTGGTCGTTCTCTCACTCTCGTACCCGGAAGAAGCAATCGGGGACGCTTGCGCTCCAGTCTCAACCTCAGCCTCTGGCGAAGCTGAGCGAACGGGCATTCCGTCCGAAACATGCGCAAACGTTAGCCCGGAGAACGATTTTGCCGCTCATGTTGCAGCCCTGAAAAAGAAACTACCGTCGGCTGATTTCTCAATCATAGTTCAACCTCCGTTCGTCGTTGTCGGCGACGAGTCTGAAGCAGCTCTCCAGGAACACTCGGAACGAACGGTTAAGTGGGCGGTCGATAAACTGAAACAGGACTACTTCAGCAAAGACCCCAACGACATTCTCGACATCTGGCTTTTCAAAGACGCGGCGTCGTACGAACGAAACGCGGTCACTTTATTCGGCTCAAAGCCTACGACGCCCTACGGCTATTTCTCGAGCACCCACAAAGCACTGGTGATGAACATCTCGACCGGCGGCGGAACCCTGGTGCATGAGATTGTCCACCCATTCATGGAAGCGAACTTTCCGGCCTGTCCACCTTGGCTGAATGAGGGTCTTGGCTCGTTGTATGAGCAGTGCGGCGAAGTTGAGGGCCACATTCACGGCTACACGAATTGGCGTCTGCCCGGATTACAAAACTCGATCAAAGCCGGAAACGTGCCGGCGTTCAAGAAGCTGATGTCGATGGGCGCCGGAGATTTTTATGACGATGAACGCGGTACGCATTACGGCCAGGCCCGTTACCTCTGCTACTACCTGCAACAGCGAGGTCTGCTGGTAAAGTTTTATCGCGAATTCCACACGCACCAAAAAGACGACCCCACCGGCTATCGAACTCTGCAACGAATTCTGCGCGTGCGCGACATGAACGCATTTAAAGGACGTTGGGAGCAATATGTTTTGAGTCTCAAGCAGGGCGTCGAACCCACCGCGCGCCCGAACTGAAACATCTTGCAAAGAGATTGATTGACATCACTCTGCGCCGTGTAGTAGCGTCGCAGCTACAGATATGCACACGAGCAATCATCAGCTCACACCCTCAAATCCACGAGCCTTCCAGCCAGGAGAAGTAACGATAACTTGAAACAGATCGAGCTTCCACCAAGGGGCCTGGAGACGCTCTTCGGCGTTCACGACCAGAACATCAAATACCTCGAGTCTTTGCTCGACGTTCAAATCAACGGGCGCGGTCACAACCTGAATGTCGACGGCGATCCGAAAGACGTCGAAACGGTCCAGCGCATTCTAGAAGATTTTTCCGAACTGTTTGCCGAAGGCCGGCAGTTCAATGACAAGGAATTGCGCGAAGCGTTCGCCCAGATCGCTGAGGATCGCGCCTACAGCCTGAAAGATTATTTCACGCGTTCGCGTTTCAGCCCGGCCGGCAAGAAACAGGTGGCGCCGAAGTCCGCGATGCAACGTCGCTACGTCGAAGCGATTCAGCAGAAAGATATCGTCTTCGGCATTGGCCCGGCGGGAACCGGCAAGACTTATCTGGGCGTCGCGATGGCCGTGCAGGCCTTGATGCAGAAGCAGGTCAACCGCATCGTGCTGGCGCGCCCGGCAGTGGAAGCCGGCGAGAAGCTCGGATTTCTTCCAGGCGATTTGCAGGAAAAAGTCGATCCGTATCTGCGCCCGCTCTATGACGCATTGTTCGATCTCGTGGATTATGAACGTGTCGAACGGTTGCTCGAAAAGCGCGTGATCGAGATCGCACCGCTGGCTTTTATGCGCGGCCGGACGCTGTCGGACGCGTTCGTGATTCTCGACGAAGCTCAGAACACAACCAGCGAACAGATGAAGATGTTTCTCACGCGCATTGGTTTCGGATCGAAAGCCGTCATTACCGGCGACGTGACCCAAATCGATCTGCCGACCGGCAAGCGCAGCGGTCTGGTCGAAGCGGAACGCGTGCTTGCGGGCGTCGAGGGAATCGAATTCGTCTACTTCACTGAGAAAGACGTCGTCCGTCACAAACTGGTCCAGATGATCATCAAAGCCTACGAATCGCATACAAAGAAGAGCGAAATCTGACTTCGAGTGCGCTGCTTGAACGCGTTTTTGATTTCGGCGAAAGCAGCGTCGAGCCACGGCACGCCAAAAATTGATGATCGAAATCCTGAATCGGCAGCGGGGCCGAAAGATCGACAAGCAGGCCTGGTCGGCCTTTGCGCAACGCGCCCTCGAAATCATCGATCTTTCGTCCAAAACCGCAAGCGTGGTTTTTGTCAGCGACGCCTCCATTAAGAAACTCAATCGCCAGTTTCGCGGCCAGAACCAGCCGACGGATGTGCTCTCGTTTCCGACTGAAGCTGAAGATTTCGAGACGCCCAATCGCGCGCATCTCGGCGAGATCGTAATCTCAGCCGAACGCGCGGCCGCCCAGGCCCGGCAGCACGGATTAACGTTCAAGAACGAAGTACAGCAGTTGATTCTCCACGGCCTCTTGCATCTTCACGGCTATGATCACGAAACGGACGACGGCGAGATGAACCGCCTGGAATTGAAGCTGCGAAAGAAACTGAAGATTTAGTTAGACTCTTGCGGTGCGGGCAAGATGCCCGCGAACCGCACGCGAGGATGGCTGCGCTCCTACACCGGCTTTGTTTATTTCTGATTTACCATTTACCATTCAATCCACCGTATGGAGATCGCGATAGCCGTCAGCATTCTACTGCTTTTGGCACTCACTTTTCTTGCCAGTGTTGACATGGCTTTCGGCCAGCTGAGCGATGTCGGGCTCAGGCGTCTGGCTGCCGAAGCCGAAGAACATCCGAACGCCCGGTACGCTCCCTTTCTGAATCAGATTCTGGAAAACCGCGCGCGCTTTACGATGACACTGTCGGCGGCGATTCAGATTCTCCTGGTCATCTTTTCGGTTCTGGTCGCCTATATCTCGCTCCGACTCCTGGGCGTGAGGGGGGTCGCTCTCCTGGCTGCGCTGGTAGCCGGGCTTTTGCTCGGCGGCATCTTTCGTCAATTCCTGCCGAGACTTTTCTCGCTGCGCAATGCCGAAGACAAACTTCTGAAACTCTTGCCGGTGCTGCGGCCGTTTTACCGCCTGTTGATGTACCTCGCCGAGCCCTGGCATCGTTCGTTTGACCGAATGCGCAGGCAGGAAGAGACTGAAGAGGAACATAAGCAAGACGAAGAAGACGACGCTGACGACATCGAAGCGCTGATCGATGTCGGCGAAGCGGAAGGAATTATCGAAGAAGAAGAGCGAGAGCTGATTCAATCGGCGATCGAATTCGGCGACACGACCGTCGGCGAGATCATGACGCCGCGGACTGAGATTGCGGCCTTGCCCAAATCAGCAACCGTTCGCGACGCGCGCACTTTGATCATTGAATCGAGACACTCGCGCCTGCCGGTGTATCGCGACCAAATCGACAACGTCGAAGGAATAATCTACTTGCGCGACTTGCTGCCTTCGCTGTCGATGGGCAAAGCAGACGGCTCGATTGTCGAGTTCATGCGGCCGTATTATGCGGTGCCGGAAACCAAACCGGTCGATGAGTTGCTGCGCGAGATGCAGAAAGCGCACGTCTACATGGCCATCGTGATCGACGAGTATGGAGGCGTCGCCGGCCTGGTAACGGTGGAAGACATCCTGGAAGAGATCGTCGGTGAAATCGAAGACGAAGACATCACCGGTGAAGAAGCTCAGGAGATTCGAACGCTCGATAACGGGGCCTACGAAGTTTTGGGAGGCGTGGAAATCGGAAAGATTGAACGGCTGTTCGCGATGGAGATTGCCGACGATGACTTTACCACCGTCGCCGGTTTCGTAATCGCTGAAAAAGGAAGCGTGCCGCTGGCGGGTGAACATTTGAGTCTGCGCGGCCTCGAGGTTGACGTACTGGAAGCCGACGGAAAAAGAATCACGCGTTTGCAGATCAAGAAGGCTGAGCAGCCGCAGACGGAAGACGAATCGGCCAATCGATGAATTCGACGCTCACAAAAATTGGCAAGGCGCTTTCGGATACGCTTAGTCGCGAACGTGTATGCGAGTCCTGCGGAAAGGAATTTTCGTGCGGCGCGAGTCTGCGTGGTTGCTGGTGTTCAGAGGTTAACTTAAGCGACACCACCCGCACCGAACTGCGCGGTCTTTATAAAGATTGTCTTTGTCGCGAGTGCCTGGAAAAGGTATCGGCCAAAGAAAGCACCGGCACAGAATGATTTCTCAGCCGGACGTTCGGTACGGCGACAGATTGTGATCGCTGCGCTATTATTCGAGGGCAGAGCCGAAAGCATGCTAATCGGGTTAGAACGAATCATCGCGGGACATCAGAAGGCGTAGTCAGCCTACCTATAAAAACTCTCCAGTCATAATGGCAAAGAAACAGAGTAAATTTCTCGGAGGAAGGCGGATCGATCCGGCACCGATCACTTCCGAAACGAAACTGGTTGATCTGGTCGACAACGCGTTCGTCGCCTATAACGCCGGGCGTTTGCGTGAAGCCTGCTGGCTCTTCAACCAAAAAATGTTGGAGCCCGATGTCACGGTCGGCGTCACCATAACCGGCGCATTGACGCCGGCGGGTCTGGGCATGTCGGCGCTGATTCCTTTGATCCGGGCCGGCTTTATCGACTGGATCATTTCGACCGGCGCGAATTTTTATCACGACACGCACTTCGGCATTGGCCTGGCGATGCACGAGGGCAACGCGCAGACTTCGGACATTGTGTTGCGTGCCGAAGAGGTCGTGCGCATCTACGATATCTTTTTCGATTATTCGGTGCTGCTGAACACGGATGATTTCTTTCGTCGCGTGATTGAAGCGCCTGAGTTTCAAAAGCCGATGTCCACGGCCGAATTTCATTACCGCGTCGGCCGTTATGTGCGCGAGCGCGAGCGCAAACTTGGCTTAAAGAACAGATCGCTGCTGGCGGCGGCCCACGAATATTCGGTGCCGCTCTATACTTCCTCTCCTGGCGATTCGTCGATCGGCATGAACGTCGCCGCGAAGGCTTTGCAGGGAAACAAGCTGGCCTTCGATCCTTCGCTTGACGTGAATGAAACGGCGGCGATTGTCCTGGCGGCCAAGCGCGGATTGATTCGCGACGATCAAGCAACTAATCAGAATGAAGCGCATTTGGTCAGCGCGAGTGGTCGCGGCGCGCGAATCAAAGGCGATCGGGCAAAGAAAAGGGGCAAATCAAAGAAGGGCGGCCGCTCCGCGATTTTCATTCTCGGCGGCGGCTCGCCCAAGAATTTTGCTTTGCAGACTGAGCCCCAGATTCAGGAAGTGCTCGGCATCGACGAGCGGGGGCATGACTACTTCCTGCAAGTCACCGACGCGCGGCCCGACACCGGCGGCCTATCGGGAGCAACGCCGGCCGAAGCCGTGTCGTGGGGTAAGATCGATCCCGATCAATTGCCCGACGCCGTCGTCTGTTATCTCGATTCAACCGTGGCGTTGCCGATCATCACTGCTTACGCGTTGGCCAAACACCAGCCGCGTCAACCGCGCCGGCTTTACGATCGCCGCGAGGAATTCATGCAGTTGCTTTTGACTGAATATAAGAAATCGACCAGGAGGTAGGATTCGCCAGCGCCACCGCGCTAAGGCCAGCCAATCTAGCTCAGCCGATGAAGAACGTGCCAGGGATGTCAGCGAAACCAAAATCAACCGTGAGCTATTACAACTGTTCCAAGTGTCCGGCGTACTGCTGCTCGATTTATGAGCGCGTGCAGGTAACCAAGCGAGACATCGCGCGGCTCGCAAAATATTTCGGCGTCGGTTACGAAACGGCGCAGAAGCGCTTCACCACGACGTGGCAAGGCGAGCAGATACTGCGGCGGAAAGCCGACCCCATCTTCGGTAAAGCCTGCAAGTTTCTCGATCCAGTCGCGCGTCGCTGCACCATCTACGAGGGCCGCCCGTCGGTGTGTCGCGAGTTCCCTGCCCGCACCCGGTGCGCGTATTATGACTTACTGACGTTCGAACGTTCGCAACAGGGCGACGAAACGGTGCTACCACTGGTGCAGATCACATTTCGCAACGGCAAACAATAATTCAGAACCACGAGCAATGGCGACCGGCTCTGCAGGACTGCTGAAAATGAGAGATTTACTTTCCAAACTGATCGGTAAAGAAGTTGACGTGCTCTGCACCGGCACCTCAAGCCTGCGCGGGACCATCACCAGGATCGACGGAGACGTGTTGCATCTGAAAGACGACGAAGACAACATCTGCTACGTCGCCATCGACAAGATCACCGCCGTCTGGGAAAAGCGCGACACGATTCGTCATCCCGGGTTTGTCTCGAAGAGCTAAACTGTTCGGGTTGGGCGTTCCTCCTTTCAAAGGTTTACTTCTTAATCTCGATCAAATTAAACAAAAAAAGGCCGCAGCGGATAACCGTTGCGGCCTGGTTGTCTTTTGGCGTCCGGCTCTTACGGCTCGTTGTTCTGTTCGAGGGCCAGCGCCGTAACCGATTTCGCTGGCGCCGGCTTCGCTTTCGCGGCGGGCGACGGCAACGATTCAACCGGCACGCGGCGGAAACCATCAATGCGTGACAGCCAGTAATCATTGAATGGCGAATACATCACGCCGCCGTGACGCGCCGAATGATAGAAACCTTTATCGTCGACGACGATGCCGACGTGACTGAGGTTGCTGAAGAACACCAGCGTGCCGAATTTGAATTGCTGCCCTTCAGCCGGCGCGGGCATCGTCGCCCAGTACGAACGAGCCGGGGCCCGTTGGAAATCCACGCCTACGTCCTGGAAGGCACGCCAAACCAAACCTGAACAATCAAACTCCTCAGGGCCGGTGCGATTGAAATGATATTCAGCTCCGAGATGCGATTGAATCGCGGTAAGCAGAGACTTATCGAAAGCATTGCCGACGCTGATTACGGGCGCCACGGGCGCTGATCGAGTCACCGGTGTCGTCGTCAATCCAACCGTGCGCGGCCGTCGCTCTTCGATGAGCTGCGGAGCCGAAGCTTCAGTCTGCAATTTCGATCCGGAAGTTGAATAGACCGTAGATGTTCTCGGACGCGGGTCGGCTTCACTGCTTTGGGCGATGACGTTAGCGGTAAGGAATAAACCGGCTGCAACGACGAGCAGGCGGGGGAACAGTATATGAATCCGCACGGGGGACGTTGTCTCCTATTCAGTTTTTGTCTTGCTAATCCAGCAGTGAGGCGGGCAAAAATTATTCTAACTTTCGAGTTGGCTCGTCACAACAACCAATGTGACTGTTTCGTGATAACGCATCAACGTGAATGAAAAGTGAATCGAATGAGGTCATGCGCGCGGCAGTTAAGGTGAGGGTTTCAGACTTGAACCGAGGAACGTTACGAGGAGCGGAAGGCCAGTCTGCCCGCTAACCGATTGTACCGAACCGCGGCGGTTGAGCACCAGACTTTTCTTTTGGGCCAGAGGAAGGTGGGGAAAGACTCAGCCAGGAAGGACGCCGCGAGCAAGCTCAGCAGGCGACCTTCCCGACTTGTCGGGCCTGGGGGACCAGTTATTTCTGAAGTTCGGCGAGCAGCTTTCGATTCAAATCAGCGTCGATCGATTCGAGCCGTCGTGACTGGGCAAAGGCAGCGTCGCGATCGCCGGTTTCGAGGTATGCCAGCGCCAGATTGTAATAAGCCTCTCCGTCGTTCGGGTGGATGCGCGCGGCCTCCTGGTAGGCCGTAATGGCGTCGGTAAATCGGCCGCCGAAAAAGTAAGCGTCACCTAATTTGTTATAAGCTTCGGACGAGTTCGGCCGCAGTTGAATCGCCCGCTTGTAAGCGCGAATGGCTTCTTCATTGCGACCTTGCTTCACTTTGCAGTAGCCGATTTGGATCCACGTCTCGGGCCGCCGCGGATTTCGGTTGGCCGCAGTCTCAAAATAGTTGAGCGCGTTGTCATAGTTGCCGAGCCACAATGAATCGATGCCGCCGCGATACCAGACCTCGGCCAGCGCTTCGGGCTGGGTCCCCGGTTTTCCTTTGGCGCTCACTTGATCGAAGGAAATCAATTCGCCGCCGTGCAGCGCTATTATCCGCGACACCCCCAGCGCGAGATTTATGTTCTGGCCGTTGGTGACCTTCACAGTCACAATCCCAATCACTTCGCCGCGCATGTTGAAAAGCGGACTGCCGCTATTGCCATGCGAGACGGGCGCAGTCACCTGAATAATCCGGCCGAGGTCGGGAACTTCACGAATGGCCGAGACGATGCCATTGGAGACTGAACCTTCGAGCCTTAAGGGATTGCCGATTACGAAAATCTGTTCGCCTTCATCAGGCAACGTCGAGGTCGTAGTCAACGGATGCGACCGTTCCGCCGGCAGTTCGACTTTCAAAAGCGCCAAATCAGCTTCGTCATCAATCGCCAGAGCCCCCGCAACTGGATAAGTCCGGCCCTTCCCTTCGAGTGTGTGAATCTCAACCCGATGCGCGCCTTTGATCACATGCATATTGGTGACCACTTCGCCGGGACGAACAAAGAAGCCGCTGCCGCTAATCAGTGGTTCGCCCTTCAAATCGTACGTCAGAACGGACACCACCGATGGCTTGACGCGGCGCACGAGTTCGGGAAGCTTCGCCTCTGAGGCGACACTGCCGGCCTTCTCTTTCGCATCGATGATGGATGTTTCCTGGGCGCTTACGAGGCGAGCGAAGAGACAGAAAGACAAAAGGACGAGGGCACGGGGGATACTTCTTTTCAAGGCTAGACCTCCTACTGCAAAAACCAAGAGACCAATGACCGTCAGCGCAGACGCTGATTACCAAGCATCGAATCAATTGCCGGGAAACTAAGTTGCGGCGAGCGACTCGCCGGGAGGGAGTGTCGGGACGAGGTAAGGGACTTACCTCGCGCGAGCATAGTAACGTAGGGCTCGGCAGTTGGAAAGCAAAATCTTGTCGGAAGTTGCTTTTTTGGTGTCAAAATTATTCCGGGCGAGATTGTTCGGGGCCAGCGGCAAAAAAAATCGGCGAGGCTTAACACCTCGCCGATCGCGTTTTTGCTGTGGAAAATGCAACTACTCGAGGATATCGGCGCTCTCCTCTTCGGCCTCCGCTTCCGGTTCGGCCTCCGCATCGCCGTCAGCTTCACTGACGCTGGCGATGACGGTGTGGGCCACCGGTTGCGGAATATCGACGCCGCCGAGAATCTCAGTCAATTCTTCCTCTTCGCGTTCAGATTCCCCGATGGTTTCATCACGCTCGATCTCGACATTGCGGTAATACTCCATGCCGGTGCCGGCCGGGATGAGACGTCCCATGATCACGTTTTCTTTCAAGCCGCGCAGGTAATCGACACGACCTGAAATCGCCGCTTCGGTGAGCACGCGCGTCGTCTCCTGGAACGACGCCGCCGAGATGAAGGAGTCGGTCGAGAGCGAGGCCTTTGTGATGCCGAGCAACAAAGGTTCAGCCTGAGCGACTTCGCCCTTGTCGCCGCGGACGCGTTCGTTCTCGTCCTGGAAGCGGAAGCGATCGACCTGCTCTTCGAGCAGGAACTCGGTGTCGCCTACTTCCTTGATCTTCACCCAGCGCAACATCTGACGCACGATGACTTCGATGTGCTTGTCGTTGATGTTCACGCCCTGCAGACGGTAGACCTCCTGAATTTCGTTCACCAGGTATTCCTGCAAACGATTCATACCCAGCACGCGGAGAATGTCGTGCGGGTTCAATGGTCCATCCTGGAGCGCTTCGCCGGCGCGGACGCGGTCACCTTCCTGCACGTTGATGTGGGTACCGCGCGGGATATCGTACTCGCGCTCTTCACCGTCATCGCCGGTGATAATTAGTTTGCGTTTGCCCTTCGAGATGGGACCCAGCTTGACCGTGCCGTCGATTTCAGACATGACCGCAGCTTCGCCCGGCCGCCTCGCTTCGAACAACTCAACCACGCGCGGCAGACCACCGGTGATGTCTTTGGTCTTGGTCGTCTCGCGCGGAATCTTGGCAATGACGTCACCCGGCTCGACATCTTCGGCGTCATTCACCATCAGGTTCGCGCGCACCGGCATCTGATAGGTCTTCAAGACCTTGTTGCTGGCATTGCGAATTTCCAGCCGCGGCTGTTTCTTTTCGTCAGGCGAATCCTTGACCACCATATGAGACAGACCGGTTACCTGGTCGGTCTCTTCTTCGAAGGTCACGCCTTCCTTCAAGTCCTGGAATTTTACGTGACCGGCAACTTCGGTCAGGATCGCGAAGGTGAACGGGTCCCAGGTCGCCAACAGTTGATCTTCGGCGACGAAGTCGCCGTCCTCGACCAGGATGTGCGCGCCGTAGACAATCTGGTAACGCGCCACTTCGCGGCCGCGTTCATCGATGATCGTCAACGCGCCGTTGCGATTCATCGCGACGCGCTCGCCCTTGCGGGTCTTGACGGTTTGCATCTCGACGTACTTGATCTTTCCTTCGACGCGAGCTTCGTGTTTGGAAGACTCTTCCAAACGCGCCGTGCCGCCGATATGGAAAGTACGCATCGTGAGCTGCGTGCCGGGTTCACCGATTGATTGCGCCGCGATCACGCCGACGGCTTCACCGATATCGACCGCCCGGCCAGTCGCCAGGTTGCGGCCATAGCACTTGATACAACAGCCGCGTCGCGACTCGCACGTCAAAACCGAGCGGATGCGAACGCGCTGCACGCCGGAACGCTGAATTTCGGCGGCGAGATCTTCGTCGATCTCCTGATTGCTTTCGACGATGACCGTGCCTTCCACCGGATCGATCACATCTTCCAGAGCGGTACGACCGACGATGCGATCGCGCAGGCTCTCGATCTCTTCACCGCCTTCGACAATCGCGCTGGCCGAGATGCCTTTCAGCGTGCCGCAGTCCGGCTCGCTGATGATGACGTCCTGCGCCACGTCAACGAGGCGGCGCGTCAAATAACCCGAGTCCGCCGTCTTCAAAGCGGTATCGGCCAAACCTTTACGCGCGCCGTGCGTCGAGATGAAGTACTGCAACACGTTCAGGCCTTCGCGGAAGTTCGACTGAATCGGCGTCTCGATAATTTCGCCCGAGGGCCGCGCCATCAGTCCGCGCATGCCCGCCAGCTGGCGAATCTGTTGGGCCGAGCCGCGCGCGCCGGAATCGGACATGATCAAGATCGGATTCATTTCCTTGGACGACTTTTCGAGATCGTCCATCGCCTTGAACATTTCCTTCGCGACCTTGTCAGTCGCCTCTGACCAGATGGCGATTACCTTGTTATATCGCTCGCCGTTGGTGATCACGCCGTCGCGATATTGCTGCTCGACGGTAATCACGTCCCTTTCGGCCTTGGCGACGATTTCCTTCTTGGACGGCGGCGTTACCAGATCGTCGATGCCGATCGAAACGCCGGCCTTGGTGGCATACAGAAAACCAAGGTTCTTAAGATCGTCGAGCATCTTCACAGTCATCTCGTGGCCCAGACGAATGTGTGAATAGTTGACCAGCGATTGCAGACCCTTCTTGCGCAGCGTGCCGTTGATGTACGGCAATCCCGAAGGAATCGCGTCGTTGAAAATTACGCGGCCGACGGTCGTGTTGATGACGCGACGCACATCTTCCTGCACCGTGGCGCGGAGAATGTCCTGCGTGTCGTGCTCCTGCGTCAGATCGATCAAGTCGCCGGTGATCCGCAGCTTGATCGGTGTCTGCGTCGTTACATCCTTGGAATCGAGCGCGAGGAAAACTTCTTCCTTCGAAGCGAACACGCGGCCTTCGCCCTTGGCGCCTTCGCGATCGCGCGTCAGGTAGTAAATGCCCAGCACGATGTCCTGTGACGGCACCGCAATGGGCTGACCGCTCGCCGGACTGAGAATGTTATTCGACGAGAGCATCAACACGGCGGCTTCGATCTGAGCTTCCGGTGAAAGCGGAATGTGTACCGCCATCTGGTCGCCGTCAAAGTCGGCATTGAAGGCCGTACAAACCAGCGGGTGAATCTTAATGGCCTTGCCTTCGACCAGCACCGGTTCAAATGCCTGGATGCCCAACCGGTGCAGCGTCGGTGCGCGGTTGAGCAACACCGGATGCTCGCGAATGACTTCCTCGAGAATGTCCCACACGACCGGTTCCTGACGCTCGACCATCTCGCGCGCTTGTTTGATAGTCGCGGCGTGGCCCTGCTTCTCGAGCTGGTTGTAGATGAATGGCTTGAACAACTCGAGCGCCATCTTCTTCGGCAAACCACACTGGTGCAGTTTCAATTCGGGTCCCACCACGATGACCGAACGGCCGGAATAGTCGACGCGTTTGCCGAGCAGGTTCTGACGGAAGCGTCCCTGCTTTCCTTTGAGGGTTCCGGAAAGAGATTTCAGCGGCCGATTGTTCACGCCGCGCAGCACGCGGCCGCGGCGGCCGTTATCGAATAAAGCATCGACGGCTTCCTGCAGCATGCGCTTCTCGTTGCGCACGATCACTTCCGGCGCACGCAATTCCATCAACTTCTTCAGACGGTTGTTGCGATTGATGACTCGTCGATACAGATCATTGAGATCTGAGGTCGCAAACCGACCACCGTCGAGCGGCACCAACGGACGCAGCTCCGGCGGAATGACTGGAATCACATCGAGAATCATCCACTCGGGATGATTGCCGGACTTCAGGAATGAAGTCGTCACCTTCAGACGCTTGGAAAACTTCAGCTTCTTCTGCTGCGAAGTCTCTTCGCGCATTCGGCGGCGCAACTCAATCGAGAGTTCCTCGATCTTGACCATCGACAGCAATTCTTTGATGGCTTCGGCGCCCATCTTGGCGACGAACTGGCCGGGATATTCGCGCGTCAACTCGCGATACCGCTCGTCGGTCAGCAGCTCGCGCTCTTTCAAATCCTTGATGTCTCCCGGATCGATGACGATATAGGATTCGAAATAGAGGACCTTCTCCAGTTCGCGCAGAGGGATGTCGAGCAAGTGACCGATGCGCGACGGCAGTCCTTTGAAGAACCACACGTGCGAGCAGGGACTGGCCAGATCGATGTGGCCCAGCCGTTCGCGACGGACCTTGGCCTGCGTAACTTCAACGCCGCACTTATCGCAGATGACGCCGCGGTGCTTCATGCGCTTGTACTTGCCGCACAGACACTCCCAGTCCGCTACCGGCCCGAAAATGCGCGCACAGAACAACCCATCGCGCTCGGGTTTGAACGTGCGGTAGTTGATCGTTTCCGGCTTGGTCACTTCACCGTGCGACCACTGACGGATCTTTTCCGGCGAAGCCAGCGAAATGCGAATCGCCTCGAAGTCAGGCGCCAGTTGCGTTTTCTCTTGATGGAATCGAAACATCTTTTCTCCAGTTGGCAGTGAGCTGTGAGCAGTAAGCAGTCACCACCATTGTTCGCGAGCAAAATATCAGCGGCGGCAAGCAACTGCTCACTGCTCACCGCGCACTGCTCACTTAAATCCCGCTCGTAATCAACGGCTCAGCAATCGTCTCTTCCGGCGCGCCGTCTTTCTGCACCAGCTCAACGTCAAGGCACAGCGACTGTAGTTCGCGCACCAGCACGTTGAATGATTCGGGCAAACCCGGATCGAAATCCGCTTCGCCCTTGACGATGGCTTCGTAAATCTTCGACCGGCCGGCGACGTCGTCAGACTTGGCGGTCAGCAATTCCTGCAGGATGTGCGCCGCGCCGTAGGCTTCGAGCGCCCAGACCTCCATCTCTCCGAATCGCTGTCCGCCGAACTGGGCCTTACCGCCCAGCGGCTGTTGCGTAATCAGCGAATACGGCCCAATCGAACGCGCGTGAATCTTGTCGTCGACCAGATGCGAAAGCTTGAGCATGTAGATGTAGCCGACGGTCACCTTCTGTTCGAAAGCATCGCCGCTCAATCCGTCGTACAGGATGGCCTTGCCCGATTCATTAACAATCTCAGGCAAGCCGAGTTCGCGTGCCCGGGCGCCTGCTTGCTGCAAGCGCACCTTGATTTCTTTTTCGGTAGCGCCGTCGAACACCGGCGTCGCGTAGTACAAGCCCAGCACGCGCGCAGCCCAACCCAGGTGCGTCTCGAGAATCTGACCCACGTTCATGCGTGAAGGCACGCCCAGCGGATTCAAAACAATCTCGACCGGCGTTCCATCCGGCAGGTAAGGCATATCCTCTTCCGGCAGGATGCGCGCGATCACGCCCTTGTTACCGTGGCGGCCGGCCATCTTGTCGCCGACCGAAAGCTTGCGCTTCATGGCGATGAAGACCTTGACCATCTTGATAACGCCGGGTGAAAGCTCGTCGCCCTGGCGCAGCTTCGCAATCTTCTCTTCGTAAATGTCCGAGAGAATTTTAATCTGCCGCTCGGTGCGATCCTCGTAAGCCTTAACTTCAGTCGCGGCATCGACGCGGGAACCGGCGACTTCGGCTTTGCGCAAAGCCTTCGGCTCGACGGCTTCCAGCATCTCGCGGGTGATCGGCACGCCCTTGGCCATGACCACTTCACGATTCACGGTCAGATCGGCTGAGAGCTTCCGGCCCTCGAACAGTTCGTAGATACGTTCGTTGCGCTGCTCCTGCAGGATACGAATTTCATCCTCAAGGTCGCGACGCAGACGCTCTTCTTCGTCCTGTTCGATTGAGAGCGATCGTTGATCCTTCTCCTGGCCCTTGCGCGTGAACACCTGAACATCGACGACTGTGCCATCGATGCCCGGAGGACACACGAGCGAAGCGTCTTTCACGTCGGCGGCCTTCTCACCAAAGATCGCGCGCAGCAGTTTTTCTTCCGCGGTCAGCTGAGTCTCGCCCTTCGGCGTCACTTTGCCGACCAGAATCGAGCCCGGCTTGACCTGGGCGCCGATACGAATGATGCCGCTTTCGTCGAGGTCGCGGAGCATGTTCTCGCCGACATTCGGAATGTCACGAGTGATTTCCTCCGGCCCCAGCTTGGTGTCGCGAGCTTCGATTTCCAGCTCTTCGATGTGGATCGAAGTGTAGTAGTCCTCTTTCACCAGCCGCTCAGAGACCAGAATCGCGTCTTCAAAGTTGTAGCCGCGCCACGGCATGAAGGCGACGAGCACGTTGCGGCCCAATGCCAACTCGCCACGATCAGTACACGGACCGTCGGCAATGACCTGGCCCTTGGCCACTCGCTCACCCACGTGAACGATCGGCCGTTGATTGATGCAAGTGTTCTGGTTGGAACGCTTGAACTTGATCAGCGTGTAGATGTCCGCCGTCACTTCGCGAGAGATAGTGCCGTCGACGTTATGATCAGCTTTGACGATGATGCGCTCGGAATCGGTGTAATCAACGACGCCGTCGCGGCGAGCAATAACCACCGCGCCTGAGTCACGCGCCGTCACGTCTTCCATACCCGTGCCGATGTAAGGCGCTTCCGCGCGCAGCAAAGGCACCGATTGGCGCTGCATGTTTGAACCCATCAGCGCGCGGTTCGCGTCATCATTCTCGAGGAATGGAATCAAAGAGGCCGCGACCGAGACGAGCTGCTTGGGCGAGACGTCCACATATTCGATCTCGTCACGGTGCGCCAGAATGAACTCGCCGGCCTTACGCGCGGCGTTGCGTTCATTGACGATGCGATCGTTCTCATCGAGTTCAATGTTCGCCTGGCCGACGACGTGTTTGTCTTCAACCCACGCGGTCAGATAGAACGGATAGGGTTCGTAACTCGCCTTCTCGCCGTCAGCGCCAACCTTCTTATTGGCCTTGTCGACGTCTTCCTGCGGTACGTGATCACCGGGTTTGAATTTCGTGTCGCCGCCATTGACGACGCGCACGAATTCAACCACCTGACCGTCGACTACCTTGCGATACGGCGATTCGATGAATCCGAACTGATTGATGCGCGCATAGCACGAGAGCGACGAAATCAATCCGATGTTCGGACCTTCAGGCGTCTCAATCGGGCAAATGCGTCCGTAGTGCGTCGGGTGCACGTCGCGCACTTCGAAACCTGCGCGCTCGCGGCTCAACCCGCCCGGTCCGAGGGCAGACAAACGGCGCTTGTGCGTAATTTCCGAAAGCGGATTCGTCTGATCCATGAACTGCGACAACTGTGACGAGCCGAAGAACTCGCGCACCGCGGCCGTGACCGGCTTCGCGTTAATGAGATCGCGCGGCATCGTCGTCTGCATTTCCTGATGGATCGACATCTTCTCTTTAATCGCGCGCTCCATGCGTTCCAGACCGATGCGGAATTGATTTTCCAGCAACTCGCCCACCGCGCGGACGCGACGATTACCGAGGTGATCGATATCATCAGCCTGATAAATCGGCCGCTTCTCGTCGTCAACCGGGTTGCGACGCATTTTCAGCACATAGCTGACGACTTCGAAAAAGTCTCCGGCCTGCAGCAAAGGATCGTCGATGCGCTCCATCTCGGTCTTGCCCATCTTGATGTTGAATTTCAAGCGGCCGACGCGCGAGAAGTCGAACTTGCGCGGATCGAAGAACATGCCTTCGAGCAAACGATAAGCGGTTTGCACGGTCGGCGGATCGCCGGGACGCATCTTGCGATAAATCTCGAGCAGAGCATCGACGGGCTTGGTCACCGTGTCCTTCTTCAACGTCTGCGAGATGACGGTGCCGACATCGTCACCTTCCGGAAAGAATACGGAGAATTCCTTGACGCCTGTCTGGACAATCTCCATCAGTTTCGCCGGACTGATTTCGTTGTTGGCCTCGACCACGACTTCGCCCGTTTCGGTGTTGACAATGTCGGTCGCGGCGAAAGCTCCTTCGAACTGTGCCGTGTCCATCTCGACTTCGCCGATGTTCGCTTTCCGCAAACCTTCGAGCGAGGTGCGGGTGATCTCTTTTCCTTTGCGGACAATCGGATCCGGGGCGCGGCCTTTGATTTCAAAGTCGACCTTCATGCCGACCAGGTTTGTCTTGCCGGCCTCGGGCACCTGCACCATCAGGCTGCCCTTTTCCACGCGCACTTCGTCGACGACGTAAAACTTGCGGATGAGATCTTCGTCGGTGAACGAAGCGTTCTTGACCGCGTCTTCCAAAAGGCTGTCGCTGCCGAAAGACTTGCTGTGGAAAGGCGACCGCAACCAGGCGCCCAGCGCGCGCAGAAAGATGGTCGCCAGGAATTTGCGTTTGCCGACGCGGACGTAGAGCAGGTTCTTCTGGTCGTACTCGAATTCAACCCACGAACCGCGATAAGGAATGATCTTCGCCACGAACAATTGTCCGCGTTTGAAGAAGACACCGGGGCTGCGGTGCAGCTGGGAAACAATCACCCGCTCAGTTCCATTGATGATGAACGTGCCGTTGTCGGTCATCAACGGAATCTCGCCAAAGAACACTTCCTCTTCTTTGATATCGCGGATCGACTTGACGTTGGTGTCGGGATCTTTATCGAAAACCGTCAAACGGATTTTCACCTTCAACGGCACGCTGTAACTCATGCCGCGCTCCTGACATTCCTGCTGATCGTGCTTGTGCTTCAGACCGACGGGCTCGCCGCAGTTCGGACACAACTCGGGACGCACCGAATTGAAGGTGCCGCAGACGTGGCAGAGAGTTTCACCCGGGCGCAGCGGATCGACTTTGATGTTCGCGCCGCAGCTCTTACAAGCCGTGCGCAGAAAACGAAGACCTTCGAGATTGCCGCACTTGCACTGCCAGTTGCCGATTTGATATTCGACGAAATCGAGCGTCGCCGTCTCGCGAAAATCAGAAATGGGAAACACTGATCTGAAGACCGACTGCAAGCCGGTGTTCTCGCGCTCTTCGGGCAGCAGGTCCATTTGCAGGAAACGGTTGTATGATTCGCGCTGAATCTCGATCAGGTTCGGAATCGGTACCGCCGTTTTGATTTTTGAGAAGTCTTCGCGCACCGGCGCCTGACTTGTTCGTCGACCCAATCCCGTGCTCGTCGTATCCAGTAAATTTGCTGACATGAAATCTTCCTTATCTTCTTCGACAACTACACCATGAAAAGCCGGCCGCCACAGACACTTATGCGGTCAGGGCACAGACCGTCCCTGACCGCTTAATAAGTAGAAAGCGATTGCATTCTTCGAGTTTTTCCGGGAGTAACGCCAGCCTTCAATACTCCCCTAATGTAAACGCCAAACAGCCAAAAATCAAATGAACCGGACTGTGCAATGACAATTACGAGTGACGAGCCCGGGGACCCGTCACTCGCCGTCATCAATCCGACCCAACTACTTAACTTCGACAGTCGCGCCCGCGTCCGTCAGTTTCTGTTTGATGGTCTCAGCCTCTTCCTTTGACACGCCTTCTTTGACGGCCTTCGGAGCAGCTTCGACGAGATCCTTCGCTTCTTTGAGACCGAGGGCGGTCACTTCGCGAACGACCTTGATGACGTTGATCTTGTTGCCGCCGGCCGCCTGAAGAATGACATCGAATTCAGTCTGCTCTTCCGCCGGAGCTGCAGCTTCACCGCCCGCTGCTGCGGCCGCTGGAGCCGCGGCCACTGCCGCCGCCGCCGACACACCGAAGGTTTCTTCCATCAGCTTGACGAGCTGCGAAGCTTCGAGCAGCGTCATCTCTTTAATTTGATCGACAATACCCTGAATATCAGCCATGACTTTATTAACTCTCCTGTATCACTTGTGCGCAAACCAGTTTCAGATTTGAATCTCAAATTGAAAACGTTTGCAGTTTCCATCGGCAGCCGCCGCGGCTGCATCGCCGCAACTTTTGCCCGACCTGATCGTCCACTGACGAAAGCGACGATCACCAAAATTAATCAGGTAGCACAGACTTCAGTCTGTGATCCTGCGTATCTCTTCACAGACTGAAGTCTGTGCTACCAAACCTTACGCGCCTTGCGCTTCCTTCTGCGCGCGCACTTGATCCATTACGACCGCGAGATTGCGCGGGACGGCTTGAATCACGGTCACCAAGCGCTGGGCCTGCGCATTGATCAGGAAGAGAACCTTCGAGATCAACTCTTCGCGTGACGGCAGGCTCGCAATCGACTCAACGTCTCTCAGCGCGACAACCTTGCCTTCGACCAGACCGGCCTTGAAGGTAAAGATTTCGGCGTTCGCTTTGGCGAATTTGGAAATCGCCTTGGACAACGCCACCGGATCGGTGGTGCTTAACGCCACCGCGGTCACGCCTTTGAACTGATCGACAACGGGCTCGAGCGCGGTGCCGGCCGCGGCCTTCCGGGCCAGGGTGTTCTTCACAACTTCGTAACTTACTCCGGCTTCGCGAAGCTGTCGCCGCAGCTCTTGATCCTTCGCCACGGTCATGTTCTTAAAACTGACCAGCATCGCCGCATTCGCTTGCTTGAATTGCTCCGCGAGGGCGTCGAGGTCCTTCTGTTTCTGCGCCTTACTCTTCATTTTCGCTCCTCACTTATCTCGCAAACACGGCCTCATCCAAAAGGATGCCGGGGCTCATGGTTGAGGCCAGGTTGACCTTCTTCATGTATTTGCCCTTGGCGGTTGAAGGCTTGGCTTTCGCCACTGCATCAATCAACGCCCGGGTGTTTTCGACGATCTTATTTTCGTCAAACGAAATCTTTCCGACGCCGGTGTGAATCACTCCGGTCTTATCGACGCGATACTCAACCTTGCCGGCCTTTGTTTCTCTGACCGCAGTTTTGACGTCCGGAGTCACCGTGCCAGTCTTCGGATTCGGCATCAGGCCGCGCGGGCCGAGCACCTTACCCAGGCCGCCGACAAACCGCATCATGTCAGGCGTCGCGATGACCGCGTCGAAATCCAGCCAGCCGCCTTTGATCTTGTTGACGAGGTCCTCGCCGCCGACAAAGTCTGCGCCGGCCTCTTCGGCCTCTCTGAGCTTGTCACCCTGCGCGATCACGACGATGGTTTTGGTCTTGCCCAAACCGTGCGGCAGAACGATCGTGCCACGCACGAGCTGGTCCGCTTTGCGCGGATCAACGCCCAGCCAGATCGTCAATTCAACTGTCTCGTCGAACTTTGCGAAGGAAATCTCTTTGAGAGTCTTGACCGCTTCATCAAGACTGTACTTGCGCGAGAGGTCAACCTTCTCGGCCGCCGCGCGGTATTTCTTTCCGTGCTTCTTCATTTATTAACTCCGAGGTGCGAACGAGATTCTCGAATCTCAAATTTGAGATCTGAAATTCCGACTCTCTCCCTCTCAAATCGGAAGGCTCGGCTGCGGTCAATCCGCAATCCGATTCCGCATTCCGCAATTACTCAACCGTCAATCCCATCTGCCGCGCCGTTCCTTCGATTGTGCGCATCGCGCTCTCAAGGCTCGTCGTGTTCAGATCGGGCATCTTCGTCCTGGCGATCTCTTCAATCTTCGCTTTGGAAATCTTGCCAACCTTCTCCTTGTTCGGCTTACCCGAACCAGCTGAGATTCCCGCAGCCTTCTTTAACAGATCAGCTGCCGGCGGCGTTTTGGTTTCAAAGGTGAACGAGCGATCCGCGTAGACCGTGATGACGACCGGAATCTTCATGTCCGGATCCATCTGCGCCGTCTTGGCATTGAACGCTTTGCAGAACTCCATGATGTTCACGCCGTGCTGGCCCAGCGCCGGCCCAATCGGCGGCGCAGGGTTAGCCTTGCCCGCAGGTACCTGCAACTTGATATAACCTGAAATCTTCTTTGCCATTATTCTTCTTCCCTGAACGTTATCTTCTCAACGTCGAGAAATGTCAGCTCAATCGGCTGAGTGCGGCCGAAAATCTTAACCCTGACCTTCAGCGTCGCCTTCTCTTGATCGACTTCCTCGATTCTCGCAGTGAAATTTTGGAAGGCGCCGTTTTTGATGCGCACCATCTCACCTGTCGAATACGAGAAACGCTCTTTCATTCCTCTTCGGTAAAGGTGACCTTCTCGACGTCCAGGAAATTCAACTCAACCGGCGTCGAGCGCCCGAAGATGGTCACCGTGACTTTCAGCGTGGACTTATCTTCGTTAACCTCTTCGACCTTGCCCGTAAAACTCTGGAACGGCCCGGACTTGATGCGGACCGTTTCGCCGGCCGCATAAGAAAACTTCGGCTTCGGCTTCTCTTCAGCCGCGGCCTGCTGATTCAGAATCTGATCGACCTCGTCCTGGGTGAGCGGCGTCGGCGTCTGCCCACCGACGAATCCCGTGACTTTCGGGGTCGAGCGAATCGCATGAAAGACGTCGTCCGGAATATGACCGCGGTCGTCACAATCGATTTGGATCAGCACGTAACCCGGATAAAACATGCGCGCCGATTCAACGCGTTTGTTGCCGCGCATCTCGACCACAGTTTCGGTCGGCACCAGCACCTGCACGATCGCCGACTCCAGATCAGTGCCCGCAACGCGAGCTTTGAGGCTTTCGCAAACCTTCTTCTCGTGTCCGGAATAGGTATGAAGTATGAACCACTGATTCATGGAATCTCTTATCAGCCTCCGAGCCAACTGCGCAGATGATCAATCAAGTATGCCCAAACCCGGTCGACGCCGAACAAGTACACCGCGAAGAAAATTACCGCGATCAGAGTGATGATCGTCGTGTTCTTAACTTCGTTGGCCGACGGCCACGAGACGCGGCGCATCTCGGCGCGCGTGTCCCGAATAAACTGCCCGGTGCGCGCGAAGAACCCCGGCGCAGCGGCCCGCTGTTTGGCTCGCGCAGTCGAGGGCGTCGCGCTCCGCTTCGCTTTTTTAAGCGGTTCGCCGCCGGCAACTTCCGGCACGTCGACGCTGGTTTCAGCTTCGAATTCGCGTTCTTCTTCGCTCACGGTAATGTCGTCTAACTTGTCGGCCACTACTTCACTCTTAACTGGCAGGGGTACCAGGATTCGAACCCGGACTTTCGGTTTTGGAGACCGACGTGCTAGCCGTTGACACTATACCCCTGTGCACATTGTCGATTTCCGATTTGCGATTGCCGATTTCTGTACCCCGTTCGCCAGTCATCTCAATCGGCAATTGGCAATCACCAATCGGCAATGCCTTATTTCGTTTCCTTGTGATCCGTGTGTTTACGGCAGCGTCGGCAGAACTTCTTGAACTCCAGACGATCCGGAGTTGTCTTCTTGTTCTTCGTCGTCACGTAATTGCGGCTCTTGCAATCACCGCACTGCAATACAATGTTATCGCGTGGCATTACTCAATCTCCGATTTCAGATCTCAAATTTGAAATTTGAAATCCCGACTACTCCACAACTTCCGACACAGTTCCCGCGCCCACCGTGCGGCCACCTTCACGAATCGCGAAGCGCAGACCTTTCTCCATCGCGATCG